>Ga0306923_10002531_pt1 | contig 16788 bp, 16 predicted proteins | sample sta12Can44000108_FD_203841 | JGI IMG/M metagenome (GOLD analysis project Ga0306923, IMG submission 203841) | Lab enrichment of tropical soil microbial communities from Luquillo Experimental Forest, Puerto Rico - statanox.12C.anox.44.000.108 (v2)... | ecosystem: Environmental > Terrestrial >... | reverse complement strand
ATTGCGGTGGTGCTCCACTGTATTCCTGTTTACCGGCCCTCTTCCGGCTCAGACCCCCTCCTATGTTCCCAAACTTCATTAGTAAATGTGCCCGACCTTATTTGGTTCAATGGACCTGGAACACCAGGGGGAGCAGTTTCCGGCGCGACGGTCGCGGTGGAGCTTGCAGCGATCTCAATGGGTGCCCGACGGCTCCCCGTCCGCAGCGCCGCAGAAGCCGTGTCTCACCCAATAGGGAACCCCGGCAAGCAGGTTTGGTGCCGGAGTTCCCAGGCGACCGGGGATCAGCCGATACCCAATCGCCCAGTCACTAGAACAGCAAGCGGTGACTGATGGTTCCCGATTTCATGATCCTGAGCCGACGGGGCGCACTTCATTCCCGTTTGGGCTAGTTCCGGCTCGCCCCGAATGACGCTATGTTGACCCTCCCGGTGCAAGGTTCGGCACTCGTATACCCACCACCTTGCAAATTTCCGCTGCGCTGGCCGCGATCAGCCTCGGTCAAGCACGAGTTCCAACTGACCCACCCGTGTCCGGCGACTGGGGCCGACGAGTGGCCCCTGTCCTGGCTGGGTCAAAGATCATGAGCGATCGGCGTCCATCGCCGCGGTTGCGAAGGACCACCGCGAGGCGAAGTGTGGCCCCGGATGTTCCTCGGCCGGCGGAGCATCCCATCTCGGTACGGTGAGACTCGCCATTTCCCGGCACGACTCGCCGGTGCTTCTTTACACGGCCGAAGCCTCTTACGTCGCTCAGTAGCGCGGCGGCGGTGGATCATATGGAGGCGGCGGGGGATTGACCGGCGCAGCCTGCAAGCGGCTCAGCTCCTGTTGGCTCAATCGGCGGGCGATGTTGCCGCCCGACCGGCCCGCCTGGGGCATATAACTCGGTTGAGGTGTATAGCTGGGGGCCGACGAGTAAGCTGGCGGCGGCGGCGGATAGTACGGATAGTAGCCCGGCGGATAGGGGTAATACGGGTATTGGGCATATAAGCTGGGGATGCCGACGCCGATGACGCCGCCGGCATTGGCAGGCGCCGGCGCAATCGACCAAGTGCCGATGCTGAGAGCAGCGACGGCGAGAACGGCTATCCAGAGACGCGAATGCAGCGAGATTTTCCTGAAGCTATCCATATTCGCCTTCGAGCTGAAGAGTTGGGGACGCGACGAGCCATACGGTCAAAATATGCAGGCTCATCCCCTCGGCAACCCCGAGCCGTTCAATGACGCCGGCTAGGAGGGTGTTGCAGAGTTGCAGTGTTGGGGAGGGGGAGAGGTCCCCCTGTGCCGGCGTCTGACCGCAGGCACCCCGGACACGACCGCCGAGGCGGCGCTCGGTATCGTCGATGTCGTCGGGAGGCTGGGCGCGCACTTCGCTCGCTATGGATTACCCCAGCCCCCCGGAGGGGCCCGCTCCAATCTGAGTAGGGATGGTTCTAACCTGCGTCCCAGGCGTCATGGGGACCCCCGTTCGGAATACAGTGGCCCCAGTGGCAATATTCCCATTGGTCGCGCCAGCGGCTCCGGTGCCAACCGCGTCCACAGCCGTCACGCACCAGCTCGATGGGCGGTGTCGCACCAACTTCGATTGCGGTGGACTTGGGTGATAGTGGGGCCGCCTGTGCTGAGCCGCGGCCGAGCTACCTTACCGGAGGCGAGGCTCATGTGAGCTTCTGTTTCTCTTCGGTGACAGCGGCCTCGATGGCGGCGGCGATTTTTACGATCAGAGCCATCTTTGCCGCCGGACTAAGGTCCAGGGTTGCGCCCATCTCCTCAGCAAATATTATTTCCGCGGCTTCTATCGTCTCAGCGGCGCGGTCAGTTGCGGTCTTCATGGCGCGTCCATAAGGAGCGTAGAGGCACCGTAATGCGGCAGCCATTAACACAGCCTAAATCCGGTTGGAGGCGTGCCCAGCTACTCCTTCACCGGCCCAACACCAGCGCGACAACCCCGACCGCAGCCAAGGCGCCAAGCGCGGGCCTCGCCGCGATCCAGGCAACCTCGGCGCGGGTCGGGTACCGGGTGGGTTGGACATTGGCAAAGTCCAGTTCGTCGAGGACCAGCAACGAAATCGTCGCCCGAATGATCAATTCCAGGACAACGATCAGAGCCGTCAGAGCGGATAACACGGCTGCCGCCACGGAGTAGTGCAGATCGAGCGTCTCCGAACGGCGATCGGCGCGCGCGTGCTCGCGGGTTCTCGTCAACAAGAGATCAGGCGCCCCTATACGCTCCCTGGATTCTTCGGCCTCTGATTGCTGCCCTGACGACATGCGCATGATGTTGAAGCTGCTCGCTCTCGGCCCAGGGGTGGGGGCAATCACCGCCCTCGCCTTCAAGACGACAACCGACTATCCGTAGCGTTTCTGCAGCTCCGACAAGGTCGGCGGCGTAGAGCGACTGACCAAGCGTTCACCGCGATTTCATCGGGATGACTGTTGCGCGCCATGTTACCTGCAACGACAAGGGCATACCATCCGGCGACCGTGGAGCACGCTGGACACACTCGCGCGACTGGGGCGCCCAAATTGAGCTACCGACGGACATCGCTGCAACTGGCGACCGGGAAGGCCGCTGGCCGGGGAAAGTCGCGGGCGATCCTTCAGCCAGGGGGCCCCCGCGGATCCTCTTTTCAGGCACGCCTAGTTGGGAGGTTGTATCGGCGGACGACCTGAGGATCGGCGCCCGGTTTGTTCTTGGTGGGGCGCGAACCCTCCATGCAGCGCTTCGAGATGCCGCTCAGACGATCGACCGGGTGCACTCCACTTTCATGACTTGCCCGGCGGGACGCATTGACCTCGGTGCGACTCCGAGCCAGGGCCTCGATCGGTCAGGGTCCGACCCAGTCGAACGGGATGTGCTTGGCCGAATTTAGCGTGTACTCGAACTTGAAGCCGTGCGCGTCGACCGAGAGGATCGTCGACTTGCCCCAGGTCACAAGCTGCGGCCCGGGGCCAGTTTCGCTGCCCGGAGCGTTGATCAGCTGCGGATACTTCCCGGGCGGGCTGGTCGGCCCTATGATCGCCTTGGCCCAAGCCTTGACCCTGCCGACGATCTCGACGCCCCAATGGCCGAGATCGGGGGCAATCTCATACGTGATTTTGGCCCGCTCGATGCCGCGGCTCTGCCGGCCGCCCGCGAAGCACTCGTTGACCCAACCAGGAAAGCCGCCGGCGCGGCCGCCAATGATTGCCGGCAACGCCTCCATCTGTCGGTCGTCGGCATGATCATCGATATAGAGGCCGGCGATCCCGGTCGCCTTTCTCGCCCACAGATCGCCCTCCCAGCGGCCGACCCGCACAAAGCTGAGATTGTCGAGCTTGACATCGCCGTAATGGCCTTCGCGGACGTGCCAGAATAGCACTGATTCGCAGAAGCCGTTATAAGGCGCCTGTGCAAAGGTACAGGGGCAGGGAACCGCGCAGCTGCAGTTGTCGAACCAGTCGCCGACGATATGCCAACTCGGAATGTCGTCCATCCGGGCTCTCCAATCGGATGCGATGCTACAGATTATAGTCAGTGCGCCCTAGCGGGACGAGCACCAAGAGGTCGGCGAGCACTGCCCGCGATCTCACGACCTCGGCCATTGGTGGTCGCCATAGGCGGCCGGGGGCCCGGGCGCATAAGTCGGGTTCGGGGCAATCCTCTGCATTCGTCGATCGCCGGCGTATCGGCCGGAAAGCGCGGGCCGATTCCGGCCGTTCGAATGACAACCGGCTCGGCCCAGGTGGACCCTGAGCCGACCTTGACGGCCGCCGATCATCCACCGCGCTCACCTTGACGGCGACGGGTCGGTCGCTAAAGGTAATGCCCGCGATCAAGTGAGGTAATGCCGATGCTGCCGCTGGTTCTCTCGTCCGACTCTCACGTGTTCGAGCCGCCCGATCTGTGGCAAACTCGCATCGATAGGGCGTTCCGCGATCGGGCGCCGCGGATCGAGCGGATTAATGGCGGCGACCACGTCGTCGTCGAGGCGGATCAGATCCTCTCCGGGATTGGCCTCATCTCGAACGCCGGCGCGCGGTTCGAGGCGCCCGAGACGATCTCCGCCCAGGGGCGCTTCGAAGACGTGCACCGCGGCGGGTACGAACCCGAGCAGCATTTGAAGGACATGGCGCTCGATGGGGTGGCGGGCGAAGTACTCTATCCTAGCCAAGGGCTCTTTTACTTCAAGGTGGCGGACACGCTACTGATGTCCGCGATCTTTCGCGCCTACAACCACTGGCTCGCCGAGTTCTGCCGCACCGATCCCGCCCGCCTCAAGGGCATTGCGATGATCAACCTCGACGACGTCGAGGACGGGATCAAGGAATTGGAGCGCGCCGCCAGCCTGGGCCTCTCCGGCGCGATGATCACCGAGTATCCGGCTGAGGACCGCCGCTACGACCAGCCCGAGTACGAGAAGTTCTGGACCGCTGCGGCGACGCTCGACATGCCCTTGAGCCTGCACACGGCCACACGTCGGCAGGGCAAGATCCGCGGGGCCGGTCCCGGAACGCTGCGCGACGCCAGCAGCCGCGCCACCAAGGCGTTCTATCCGGCGCTGTCGCTGTGCGACATGATCTTCTCAGGTGTCTTCGAGCGTCATCCCCGGCTCACACTGGCCATCGTCGAGTTCGAGCTGGCCTGGGCGCCGCATTTGCTCTCGACGATGGACTACACGTACCGCGAGCGGCACAGCGAGGCGATTTACCGGTTCAAGGACGGCATGAGCCCCAGCGACTTCTTCCGCCGCAACGTCGTGCTGAGCTTTCAGGAGGACGCCATCGGCATTCGCCTGCGCAACGTCATCGGCGTCGACAACATGATGTGGGGCTCGGACTATCCGCACAGCGAGTCGACGTTCCCCCGATCGGGGCAGATCCTGGCGGAGATCCTGGAGGGCGTGCCGAAGGACGAACAGGCCAAGATCGCCGGCGGCAACACCGCTCGCGTGTACAATTTGACGCGGCAAGTCTGACCGGCGCTGCTTGCTCTTAGAGCTCGCCCCGACCCCTGTAAAAAACCGGAAAACAGGGTGAATCATCGATTCCACCCTAACATTAGCCTGTGTTTATCCACCCTAAAATTAGCCGGATCAAATACTTACCACGCAGACAGCGGTGCACGCGAACAGGGGTCCCGTCCTGGTCCCGCAGGGTGCGGAATCGGACTATCAGGGTGCTAACAGGGTGGGACTATAGTTGCGATACTCATATTAATATGTTGGCGATTTGCGTATGTATGCACAAACTTCCCCGAGGGCAAGATATCTGAGACGCAACGCGAATACGCGGCAAACTACCGCAAGCCGCCGGTGCACGCCTGCCTCAAGAAGGGCCAGTCCGGCAACCCGCGCGGCTAGGCCTCGCCGACACGATGATCACGAGTATCCGCTCGAGCATCGGCGCTATGACCAATCCGAGTACGAGCCGTTCTGGGCCGCCACCGCGGTGCTCGACTTGCCGCTGAGCCTGCACACGGCGGCGTGACGGCAGGGCAAGATCCGCGGGGCCAGCGACAAGACATTGCGCGACGCCAGCAGCCGCGCGACAAGGGCTTCTATCCGGCCCGGTCGAGGTGCGATCTGATCTTCTCCGGCGTCTTCGAGCGTCATCCCCGCCTCACATTGGCCATCGTCGAGTTCGAGCTGGCCCTGGGCGCCGCACCTGCTCTCGACGATGGACTACACCTACCGCGGGCGCTACGGCGAGGCGATTTACCGGTTTAAGGACGGCATGCTGCCGAGCGACTTCTTCCGCCGCAACATCGTCTTAAGCTTCCAGGAGGACGCCATCGGCATTCGCCTACCCCCATCAAAATTGGCGGTTCTCCCTTCTGGGTTCAGAAAGCCAAGCTATGGAACTGCTCATGCGGCGCAAATATGGAGTTTGTCTGTTCAGTGCCGAGCAACCTTCAGTATCCACGCACCGCGGATAGCCCACGCCAACCAAATGGACGGGTGAACAGCCATCTCTTATTTCTCGGGCTGTCGACCTATGTTTTTGCTTGTCGCGCGCGCTCCACTCTCGTGCCGTCGTCGCTGTACGGCAGAATTAAACCCGCATTCGCCAGATGACGCGGCGATTTTGAGCGCATTCGCGACGATTGTGGGCTAGCAATTCAGGATCTTGCGGGGGATCGAATGGGACACCGATGGCGGACCCGGCGGGTGAAGCGGTCGACTTGTCAGCAAGGCCCGACGAGATGCATAAATCGCATATGATCCCGTTGTCGCTTTTGCGAAGTGAATTAACCGGGAACGGCATTCGGGCCCGTTTTCGTCGCGTTCTGCGGCACGCGCGGACTCCTCGGTCGTGGCCGGCTCTGATTTGGAAAAACATCAAATTTGTGTTTTTTGCATACGTCAAATATGCCTTTGCGTCCCGAGGCCCGGAGTTTTGGAACGAGCTTGGGCGTGATTTCGCCGCACGCGGACGTTACGAGGAAGCGCTGGTCTGCTATGATCGTGCACTTGCGCTCAGGAGCGACATTCCGCAGATCTGGAACAACCGCGGCAACGCGCTGCGAAACCTTGACCGCCTGGACGAGGCCGAGCAGAGCTTGCGCGGGGCGTTGCGTCTGAAGCCCGACTTTGCCAAGGCGTACAACAATCTCGGACGCGTGCTTGACGACCTCGGGCGCTTCGGGGAAGCCGAGGCCAGCGTACGCACAGCGTTGAGCCTGCAACCGGAGCATGCGTACGCTCATTTCAATCTCGGCAATATTCTAGGTCATCTCGGGCGTACCAGCGAAGCCGAGGCGAGTTATCGCACAGCGTTGCGCCTCCGACCAGAAAGTCCCGGATGGCGGACGACCCTCGGTTTTGCGCTTCTGTCGGCCGGGCGGTTCGAGGAAGGGTGGAAGGAAACCACGTGGTTGTGGCAGACGCGAGCCACAGTAAGGCTACACTCTCATTTGGGGGTGCCGTTTTGGAACGGTGAGGCGATTGGAGATCGTGTCATTCTACTGCTCGCTGACGGTGGCCATGGAGACACGCTGCAGTTCTGCCGTTATGTCCCGCAGGTTGCCGCGCGCGCCAGGAGGACCGTCCTCGCGGTTCAACCGCGCCTGGTGAGATTGCTGTCCCGACTGCCTGGCGTAAGTGAGATCGTTACTGAGGGCGACCGGCCGCCTTCCTTCGATCTGTGGTGCGGGTTGATGAGCCTGCCGCATGCCGTCGGCACCACGCTGGCAACCATTCCGGCGATGACGTTCTATCTCACGGCAGACCCGGCGGACGTTGCCGACTGGCGCGAGCGGCTCGCCGGTCTTGCGGGTCTATGGGTCGGAGTCTGCTGGGCTAGCGGGCCAAGTAACACCTATCGCCGCCGGTCAATCACTCTCGAGGCATTGGCGCCGCTTGGCGAAGTATCGGGAGTGCAATTCATCTCGCTGCAAAAAGGTCCACCGGCGGCCGAGGTGACTCGCCCGCCGCATGGCATGGAGCTGCACGATTTCGCCGAGGATCAACATGACTTTGCCGACACGGCGGCTATCATAGAGAACCTCGATCTCGTCATCAGCGTCGATACTGCGGTTGCGCATCTGGCCGGTGCCCTTGGGAAACCGGTTTGGCTATTGAACTGTTTCGACCCCTGCTGGCGATGGCTGCAAAATCGCGATGACAGTCCTTGGTACCCGTCGCTGCGGCAGTTTCGCCAACCCACTCCCGGAGACTGGCCGAGCGTGATCGGACGCGCACGAGACGCTTTGCAGCGCCTCGTCGAGGGCGACCGCAGTCAGTTACGGCCGCCGATGCTGACCAGCTAACGGACCGCTCGGCGGGGTTTGCCGCACACGCGACCCGAAAGAGGCCGAGAACGCGATCGCCGATCGGCTTAGTGATTTGATCACCGCGCCCACCGGCTGACTGACATCCTGGACGAAGCCGAGCGCGCCCGCATCAGGCTGGGGAAAGAGCCATGCGGGCTCGGGGTGGATGTCGTTTGACAACCAAATCTACCTAAGTTTAGATCTTCGTACAGCGATCAGTGTAAAGAGTAAATCGACTCCATTTGTGCATACCACAGCCGCGATGGCCTTTTCGCTCTGAGCAATCGCTGCTACGATTGCTGGAGCCGTTCGCGCGGTCCGAAGGATTGTGTCGAATGCCACTCTCAAACCGCCAGACAAGGCTAACCGGCAAAAGCATTGCGAGACCGCTCGCCTATCGGCCGCAATTTCTCGACTGTGCTGCCGTGATGATGAGCCTCGATCTCGTGATCTCAAGTGACACCGCGGTAGCCGATTTGGCTGGCGCGCTGGGATGCCCGTTGTGGTTGTGCTGAAGCATGTGCCGGAGTGGCGATGGATGCTGGATCGGGAGGATTCGCCCTGGTATCCGACCGCGCGGCTGTTCCGGCAGCGCCGTCCGGGCGATTGAGATGAAGTATTCGAACGAATTCGAACCGAGTTCGCGGACCTCGTTTCACAACGAAAGGCGTTGCGAGCAGAGCTGCTAAGCGAGATTCACGGTTGAACATCGCTGAAAAGGTGGTTCCGTAGTGCGGAAACAACATAGGAAAGCGAACACCAGAGACGCGGAACCGGTGCTGATCCCGGTCTCGATCGGCGAATTGATCGATAAGATCACGATTCTCGAAATCAAGTCCGAGCGGATCGCCGACACCGCGAAGCTCCTCAACATTCGCTACGAACTCGATCTTCTGCGTGCGGTGTGGGAGGAGCACCGTATGGTGGATCCCGCTATCGACGCCCTGAGCAATTCGCTCAAGAAGACCAACGAGACCCTATGGCGTGTTGAAGATGATATTCGCGAATGCGAAAGAAGGCAGGACTTCGGCCCGCGTTTCATAGAGCTCTCCCGCGCCGTCTACCGCAACAATGACGAGCGCGCCGCTTTGAAGCACAAGATAGATACGCTGGCGAAATCCGCCATCATCGGGGAAAAATCATACGCTCCCGCCCGTGACAGCCTAGGTTGAGCGACCGCACCCCAAGACAGCGTAAGCGAGCGCGCCGGTACGAGCATCGCGACAGCACCATGATCCTGATCGCCTACCGGCACGGTTTGCGGGTTTCCGAACTTGTCGCGCTCCGCTGAGATCAAGTCGAGTTCGTCATCCGCTCGGTGGCGAGGAAATCCGGGCATTGCGCCGGGTCAAGCGCGAGAACAGCGAGAGCCAGTACATCTTCGTCACCGAACGCGACGGTCCGATTGCCCGATCCGGATTTATGGGCGAAGACCAGGGTCAAGCCCGGCCCACGAACGAACTGGTGAATCGTGTGTCTGACTCGGAGCATTGGCATGGCCGTGGCCGACACGCTCTCTACCCGGATTCCGATGACTTGTCAGCAAAGTCCGATCGGACGCATAAATCCCCGATGGTTCCGCTGTCGTTTCTGCGAAATGGGTTAGGCGGGAGTGGTGTCGGCGCGCTTTTTCAGCGTGCCTTGCGGCACGCGCGGTCGCCAGGATCCTTGCCCGCTCTGTTCTCGAAAAACCTTAAATATGCGATCGAGTCGCGGCGCCCGGGGTTTTGGAACGAACGTGGCCGTGGCTTGGCCGCGCGCCAGCGTTACGAGGAGGCGCTGGAATGCTATGATCATGCGCTGGCGATCAGGGGCGACATTCCGCAGATATGGGCCAATCGCGGCAGAGCGCTACGAAACCTCGACCGCCTGGACGAGGCCGAGACAAGCTTGCGCGAGGCATTGCGCCTGAAGCCGGACTTTGCCAACGCACACACCGAACTCGGACGGGTGCTCGACTGCCTCGGGCGCTTTGAGGAAGCCGAGGCCAGTGTACGCGCGGCGTTGTGCCTCGAACCGGAGCATGCGTTCGCTCATTGCACTCTCGGGTACATACTTTATCATCTGGGACGCGTTGCCGAAGCCCAAGCGAGCTATCGGACGGCATTGCGCCTCCGTCCGGAGAATGGACAGTGGCGAGTGTTTCTTGGCGAGGCGCTTTTGTTGGCCGGACAGTTGGAGGAAGGGTGGAGGGAGTTTGAATGCCGCTGGCAGACGGAAGGCCAAGTCAGGCTGCGCCCTCTTCTGGGGGTGCCGTCTTGGAACGGCGAGGCGATTGGGGATCGGGTCATTCTGCTGCTCGCCGAGCAGGGCCACGGAGATACGCTGCAGTTTTGCCGTTATGTGCCGGAGGTCGCCGCGCGTGCCGGGAGGACCGTCCTCGCGGTTCACCCGCGCTTGGTGAGATTGCTGTCGCGGCTGCCTGGCGTAAGCGAGATCCTTACTGACGGCGACCGGCCGCCTTCCTTCGATCTGTGGTGCTCGTTGATGAGCCTGCCGCGTGCCGTCGGCACCACGCTCGAAACCATTCCGGCGACAACACCCTATCTCACGGCAGACCCGGCGGACGTTGCTCACTGGCGAGAGCGGCTTGCCGGTCTTGCCGGGTTGCGGGTCGGATTGTGCTGGGCTGGCGGCCAATTCAACGTAGGCCAGATTCAACGCGATCGCCGCCGCTCGATCACTCTCGACACGTTGGCGCCGCTTGGCGACGTATCGGGGGTGCAATTCATCTCGTTGCAAATTGGACCACCCGCGGCCGCAACGCCCCATCCGCCGCATGGCATGGAATTGCACGATTTCGCCGACGATCAACGCGACTTTGCCGACGCGGCGGCTATCGTAGAGAACCTCGATCTCGTCATCAGCGTCGATACCGCGGTTGCGCATCTGGCCGGTGCGCTGGGCAAACCGGTTTGGCTATTGAACCATTTCGACACCGACTGGCGCTGGCTGCTGGATCGGAACGACAGCCCTTGGTATCCGACACTGCGCCAGTTTCGCCAACCCACCCCCGGGGACTGGCGCAGCGTGATCGGCCGCGCGCGCGGCGCGTTGCAGCGCCTCGTTGATGGCGACCACAGTCAGTTACGGCCGCCGATGCTGAGCAGCTCGCAAGCCGCTATACACCCGATATGATTCCGTTATCGTCGCCCTCGAATGAATTAGCGGCCAGGAGTGCGATCCGCTCGCGTTTTCAGCGAGTCTTGCATTACGTGCGGACGCCTCGATTGTTGCCAGCTCTGATTTGGAAAAACATCGAATATATGTTTTTTGCATATATCAAATATCCATTTGTGTCCCGACGACCGGGGTTTTGGAACGGGCTCGGGCGTGATTTCGCCGCACGCGAGCAATACGAGGACGCGCTGGCGTGCTATGATCAAGCGCTTGCGCTCAGGGCCGACATTCCGCCGATCTGGAACAATCGCGGCAACGCGCTGCGAAATCTTGACCGCCTGGACGAGGCCGAGAAGAGCCTACGCGAGGCATTGCGCCTGAGGCCTGACTTTGCCAATGCACACAACAATCTCGGACGTGTGCTCGACGACCTCGGGCGCTTTGAGGAAGCCGAGGCCAGCATCCGCACCGCGTTGCGCCTCGAACCCGAGCATGCGTTCGCTCACTGCTATCTCGGATTGGTACTCCATCATCTCGGGCGAGCCAGAGAAGCCGAGGCGAGCTATCGCACGGCATTGCGCCTTCGACCGGAATATCGGGGATGGCGCGGAGCCCTTGGCCACGCGCTTCTGTTGGCCGGGCAGTTGGAGGAAGGTTGGAAGGAGTTTGGGTCGCACTGGCAGACGGAATCCAAGGTCAGCCCGGGCCCTCTTTTGGAGGAGGCGATTGGGGATCGGGTCATTCTGCTGGTGGCCCAGCAGGGCCACGGGGACACGCTGCAGTTCTGTCGTTATGTCCCGCAGATTGCCGCGCGCGCCAGGAAGACCATCCTATCGGTTCAACCAGGCCTTGTGCGATTGCTAACCCGGCTGCCTGGCGTAAGCGAGATCATTACTGAGGGTGGCCGGCCATCTTCGTTTGATCTGTGGTGCTCGCTGATGAGCCTACCGCGTGCCGTCGGCACCACGCTGGAAACCATTCCGGCGGTGACGCCCTATCTGACGGCAGACCCGGCGGACGTTGCCGATTGGCGCGCGCGGTTAGCCGGTCTTGCCGGGTTGCGGGTCGGATTGTGCTGGGCTGGCGGGCGATCAAGCCTTATCAAGATTGCCGTCGATCGTCGCCGCTCGGTCACCCTCGACACGTTGGCGCCGCTTGGCGCCGTATCGGGGGTGCAATTCATCTCGTTGCAAATAGGTCCGCCGGCGGCCGAGGCGGCTCGGCCGCCACCCGGCATGGCCCTGCACGATTTCACCGAGGATCTCCATGACTTTGCCGACACGGCGGCCCTCATCGAGAACCTCGATCTGGTCATCAGCGTCGATACGTCGGTGGTGCATCTGGCCGGCGCCCTCGGCAAACCGGTTTGGCTGTTGAACCGCTTCGACACCTGCTGGCGGTGGCTGCAAAATCGCGACGACAGCCCTTGGTATCCGTCGCTGCGCCAATTTCGCCAATCCACCTCCGGAGACTGGCCGAGCGTGATCGGACGCGCACGAGACGCTTTGCAGCGCCTCGTCGAGGGCGACCGCAGTCAGTTACGGCCGCCGATGCTGACCAGCTAACGGACCGCTCGGCGGGGTTTGCCGCACACGCGACCCGACAGAGGCCGAGGGCGCGATGGCTATCGGCTTGGTGACTTGATCACCGTACCCACCGGCTGACTGTCATCCTGAAGGAAGCCGAGCGCGCCCGCCGCGCGGTGCGTCGGCCCGGCACTGGAGCGCATGCAAGCGCGAGCAATTCCGATTCCCATCATAGGTGTGGCATAGTACGATTACTGTGGGAGGCGTCGAGCCGACTCTGCATATGAGCGGTGGGGGACGAGGATGCCTGTTGATCTCTCGAGTGACCTCGGCAGAACGACGCGTCGACGAGCAACGGACCCCGACTCATATGTCGCGGGCGGTTGGCGTACACGACGCGCAGAGGACGGGACGCTGGAGCTGGTCTCTGCGGTTGAGCGATTGCAAGCGGCTGGTGAACACCAGCATCGCACGGCATTTCGCGACCTCGTCGAGGGCTTGAAACAGGCACAGGAAGCCGGCCGGCTCGAAGAACTGGCGGCGGCTTTGCGTTCGGCATTGACCCCGACGTTGGATTATACCTCGGCGCAATCGCTCAATCGGTTTCACAAGGCATTGCCGGCTTCGTTGCGGGGGCGGTCGAGGATCAAGTTGGCGATCCTCGGTGGTTTCACAACGCACCAGCTTCGTGTCCTCATCGAGCTCTATCTGTTCGCGGCGGGTATCTCGGCGGAGATTTACGAGGCGGATTACGGCGTTTTTCGGCAGGAGATCCTAGATCCTTCGTCAGACTTGTACCATTTCGAACCGGGCGTCATCTTTCTCGCCACCCACTGGCGCAATGTCGGGCATCTGCCGGCATTGACCGACCCGGCGGAAAAGGTGGGGGAGTTGCTTGAGGCGGAATACCGGGAATGGGCGCTGCTGTGGGAGACGGCACATCAGCGGCTCGGATCGCAGGTCCTGCAGAACAACTTTGACCCGCCGCCCTGGCGATCACTGGGCAATCATGAAATGCGGCATCCGCCCGCGCCGGGACGATTCATCTCCGAGATCAACCGCATGCTGGCCGAGCGCGCGCCGCCGTACGTGACTATTCACGACGTCGAAGGCGTGGCCGCGTTTATCGGGCGGCGGGCCTGGAGCGATGAGCGGTTCTTCGTGCATGCGAAGATGCCGTGCGCACCCGAGCATATGGTTGAATATGCGCACAGCGTCAGTTCGATCCTGGCAGCACACGTCGGGCACAGCCGAAAATGTCTGGTCATGGACCTCGACAATACTCTCTGGGGCGGCGTGATTGGGGATGACGGGATCGGCGGCATCCGCTTGGGCCAGGGCGATGCCGAAGGAGAGGCGTTCCTTTCCTTTCAGCGCTATACGAAAGCTCTGCGGATGCGTGGCGTTATCCTCGCAGTCTGTAGCAAGAACGACGAGCGCATCGCGCGCGAAGTGTTCGAGAAACATCCGGAGATGGTCCTGCGGCTCGACGATATCTCATGCTTCGTAGCTAATTGGACGGATAAGGCGACCAATCTCAGGAATATAGCACAAGACCTGAACATCGGCTTGGATTCCCTTGTATTCATTGATGACAACCCGGCGGAGCGAAGCATCATCCGGCAGATGACGCCAGAAGTGGCCGTGCCGGAAGTATCGGAGGACCCGATCAATTTTATCGAGGTGCTGGAGCGGCACCGGTATTTCCAGGTAACCACGCTTGGGGCCGAGGATTACAAGCGCACCGACTACTACCGCGCCAACGCGCAACGCCGGCAGATCGCGACCTCCGCCGGAGGGATGAATGAGTTTCTGCGGTCGTTGGTCATGACCGCAGTAATCGGCCCGATCGAGGCGGCGACGATTGAGCGGAGCGCGCAGCTGATCAACAAGTCGAATCAGTTCAATCTGACGACACGTCGGCGAACCGTCGCCGAGGTGCTGGCGCTGACCCGGGCGCCGGACTGGGTCACGGTCACGGTCTCACTCGCCGACCGCTTCGGAGACAACGGGCTGATCAGTGTCGTGCTGGCTTGCGTCAGAGGAGATGCGCTGGAGGTTGATACCTGGGTGATGAGCTGCCGGGTGCTGAAGCGCGGTGTCGAGCGCTTTCTGCTGAACTTCTTGTGCAAGCTCGCGGGTGACCGCGACCTCGGCTACATCCGGGGGGAGTACGTCCCGACCACGAAGAACGGCTTGGTCCGCGATCACTATGCCGAGTTGGGATTTGCAAATTCACAGATCGAGCCCACCGGCCGTACGGTCTGGCAGCTGTCGCTCTGCGACTTCGCACCCTTGAGCAATTTCATCGAGGAGGCTGAAGCCGATGGACCCCTACCGTGAGCAGGTTCAGGATGTGTTCCGGGACGTTTTCGATGACCCGTCCTTGATGCTGAAAGACGAGATGACGGCCGACGATATCATCGGCTGGGATAGCCTCGCGCATATCAACCTGATCATCGCGATCGAGAGGCGATTAAGGGTGAGGTTCGCCACGGCAGAGATCTCCCGGCTGAAAGAGAACGGTGCCAACATCGGGAGTTTGCTCGATCTCGTTGCTCGAAAGCGGAAATCGTCGGGGTGAGCCCCGACAGCCTGTCATTTCTGGTGCCGTTGCTGGTCGTGGCAGCGGTGTTCTTTTACCTGCCGGGGCTCCGATGGCGGCAGGGACTGTTTGCCGTCTGCAACGGCGCATTTCTCTATCTCCTTTTGCCCAACCGCAGCAGTTGGGCGGCCCTGGTGCTGTTCCTCGCGAGTGGGTACGGCATGGCGCGGCTCTTGAACAAGTGGCCGAACCGCATGCTCCTCTGGACGTACTTGGTGATATTGGTCGGGGCATTCGCGGTCCTCCGGCAATACGAGCTCGTGATGGCGCTGCTGCCGACGTCCGTGCTTGTGCGCGCGGTCAGCATCGTCGGCGTTAGCTACATGCTGTTTCGCCAGATTCAATTTATCGTAGACACGATGCAAGGACAGGTCGAGCATCTATCGGTATGGAACTATCTGAACTATCAAGTCAATTTGTTCACTTTGCTTGCTGGTCCGATCCAGCGATATCAGGAGTTTCAGCAGCAATGGGACGTGCTCGCGCCGGTGCTCAGGGACGGCCATGCGGTGCGCGCCGCATATCTGCGGCTGCTGATAGGCGTTATCAAAATGACGGCTCTGGCGCCGGTATTCCTCGGGCTCTACAAGAATTCGGCAAGAGTTTTGCTGACCGCTGGCAGCAGCGGCGCCGACCTGCAGCGGGGAATGGCGGTGGAGCATTTCTTCGGAATTCTTTACTTCTTTCCGCTTTATCTTTATCTGAACTTTTCCGGCTATTGCGATATCGTCATTGCCGGAGCGCGGTTCGTCGGGGTGAGATTACCGGAAAATTTCGATCGACCCTACCTGTCCCGGAACATCATCGACTACTGGACGCGTTGGCATCGCACGCTAGGATTCTGGATTCGCGACTATCTCTTCTTTCCTCTCTACAGAGCTATCGCCACACGCAGGCCGGAGCAGGCGGAGTCTCTGGCGTTTCTCTGCTATTTCGTGGCGTTCTTCGTCGCTGGAGTCTGGCATGGCCCGGAGGCGAATTTCGTTCTCTACGGATTGTTTCAGGGAGTTGGCGTGTCGGTGGCCAAACTCTGGGAGCGACATCTTCTGAAGCGACGCGGCCGCGGGGGTTTGAGGGAATATCTTGAATCCCCACGAGTCCGCGTCGTATCTATCTTGGGCACGTTGCATTTTGCGTGCTTCAGCTTGTTGTTCTTTCCGGTCGGTATCAACACGACGTTGCAGATGCTCCGGACTGTGTGGGATGCGGTGGTCTAGCGGGTTCTGGTAGGCGAGGCTTAATCCTCTGGTGTGATCGCATCACATTGCTGGCATAACGCGAAATCCCGAACAAAAGACGGCGCAACGCATTAGGCTGCGTGCATTTCACACCGCCGGAGCGCCGGTTATCGAGGGGACCAAGGCGTATGTATTCAATTAATGGAGATGGGCGACGGCGGGCTGATGGGGCTGCTGGAACCGTAGGGCGAGAAAAGCCCGATGAAGCGTCGTTTGCGGAAGAGGACGGATTCTTCCACCTATGCTTCGAAATGGCGAAACCCGAAGCGGTGGTGAAATGCCTGCGGGAGAGCAAAGAAGCGGCCGTGGTGTGTGAAGCCGCGCTGGCGCCGGCGATCGGCCACGGCGACCAGCGGGTGGCGTTCGTTGTGACCACCGCCGACCGGCGGGACATGATCGAGTTTGCGGAGACCGCATGTCCGTGTCGAACACCATGATGGCCGCGGAGCGCTTTGACGAGTTCGGTCGGGAGCATCCGCGAGTCGTGGCAGCGGCCATCGGCATTTTGACGGTGGTCGTGGCGCTGGTGCTGCTGACGACGGCC
>Ga0306923_10002530_pt1 | contig 16792 bp, 15 predicted proteins | sample sta12Can44000108_FD_203841 | JGI IMG/M metagenome (GOLD analysis project Ga0306923, IMG submission 203841) | Lab enrichment of tropical soil microbial communities from Luquillo Experimental Forest, Puerto Rico - statanox.12C.anox.44.000.108 (v2)... | ecosystem: Environmental > Terrestrial >... | reverse complement strand
GCCCATCTGCCGCTTGCCGAAGCCGCCGCGGCCGGGCTCGAAGTCATCGTCGTCGATCATCACGTGGCCGAGCCGTTGCTGCCGCGCGCGGCAGCCATCGTCAACCCCAACCGGCTCGACGAGGAGAGCCGGCAGGGCGCCTTGGCGGCGGTGGGGGTCGCCTTTCTTCTCATAGTTGCGGTCAATCGTGCGCTGCGCCAGGCGGGCTGGCATGCAGACCGTACGGAGCCCGACCTGATGGCCTGGCTCGATCTGGTGGCGCTCGGCACCGTTTGCGACGTCGTCCCGCTCGCGGGGCTGAACCGCGCCTTTGTCGCACAAGGGATCAAGGTCGCACGACGTAACGCCAATTCTGGTCTCTCCGCGCTCGCCGCGGTCGCCGGCGTCAACGAACCGCTCGATGCCTACCATCTCGGCTTTGTCCTCGGTCCGCGTGTTAATGCTGGGGGGCGGGTAGGGGCCGCCGACCTCGGAGCGCGCCTGCTCGCGACTGACGACCCGGCACTCGCCGCCGATCTCGCGCAGCGTCTCGACGCTTACAATCGCGAGCGCCGCGACATCGAGGCGCGCACCCTGGAGGCGGCGGTCGCGTTGGTCGAAGGGTCGGTGCGATCGCCGGTGCTTGTCTTCGCAGCGGCGGAGAATTGGCATCCCGGGGTCATCGGAATCGTGGCCGCACGCCTCAAGGAGCGCTACGAGCGGCCGGCTTGCGTTGTGGCGCTCGGCAGTGGGATCGGTCGGGGCTCCGGCCGCTCGATCGCCGGCCTGCCGCTCGGTTCGGCTGTGGTCGCCGCGCGGCAAGCAGGCCTGCTGATCAATGGCGGCGGGCACGCGATGGCGGCCGGGTTTACGGTTGCAGCGGAAAAGCTCGACCGGTTGCAAGCGTTTCTGATCGAGCGGCTGGGTGATGGGCTCGACCATGAGCGGCTGGTGCCCGAGTTGCGGGTCGATGCGGCGCTGTCCCTTGGTGCCGCTCAGGCCGAGCTGATGGGCCACATCGAGCAGCTGGCACCGTTCGGCACGGGCAATCCGGAGCCGCGTTTCGTGCTTTCCGGGGTTAGGGTCGCGCGCGCCGAATTCGTCGGGAGCGGTCATTTGCGGTGCACGCTGGCCGATCCGCTCGACGGAACTCGGCTGCGGGCGATCGCCTTTCGAGCTGCCGGGACACCGCTCGGCCAACTCCTCACCGAGACGCGTGGCGCCACGATCCATATCGCCGGGCATCTGCGTCGCGACACCTGGCGCGGCGGTGACGCGGTGCGGCTCTCGATTGACGACGCGGCGCCGGCGATCGGCTGATCGAGCCTTTCTCGACACCCAAGACACCGCGAAGGGCACGCCAAGGTTGGGAGAGGGAGGCTCCCAGCGTATATCTCCGATGCATTTTTACCCGATTCATTTTTCTGTTCTGCATTGATACTCTGCGCACCATGGCCCACGATCGCGTTTCCGCCACGAAAGGGCGCTGCGTCCATTGAGAGAGCGAAGCCAGCCAAGCAACTAGACCGCACTTGAGGAGAACCCACGATGCCGATGCCGAGACGAGTCGAATATCCCGCAGCTATCGAGCCGCTGGTCCAGTTCATCGAGGACACGCCTCCGGCAGAGGTTGTAGATCGCGCGCTCGAAAAGCTGCGTGCCGGGGTGCCGACGCAGACTATGCTGACCGCCTCGGCGCTCGCGGTGACCCGCTCGACCGAAATGCCGCCCGGTCATCACGGCGGTCCGCTGCACCCGTTGGCTGGCCTCTATGCGATCTCGAAGACGGTTGAACGCCTCGAGGGCGAGCAGCGCTTTGTTCCGGTATTGCAGCACGTGGCGCTGACCAACAAGCACATCAACCACCCAGCGATGGGACCATACCAGCTGCTGGAGTTCGCCGAGGAAGATGCCGGCGGGTTCGAGTCGGCCAAGTCAGCGTTTTTGATGGCGGTGCAGCGCGGCGAATGGAACAAGTCCGACCATCTTTTCCAGTGGATCTGGAAAAACGTGCCCCCGATCGAGGCCTTTGATCTGCTGATGAGCGTGGCGATCCCGAAGAATTTTCACGACGACCACTATTTTATGTTTCCCGGCACCGTGTGGCGCGCCTTCGAGACCGGCGTTCTCGACAAGGCGCTTCTGCCCGTAGTGATGCGTCCGGTGGTGCGCTTCGTGACCCGCAGCCCGGTCGCACCGAATAATCCGATGCCCTCGCCGATACCGGCGATCGAAGCCTTAATCGAAGAACATCAGTTGTTAAAGCGCATTCTCCGTCAGCGGACCGGCGAGGACGAGACGACGGCGATCGGTGAGCTCGGCGAGGCGATCGGGCGCGTCGACGTCTTTGCCGAGATCCCGAAGCTGATGGCGAAGGCCCTGGCCAATGGGCTGTCTCTCGAGGGCGGTGGTGAGGCGCTGTCGATCGGGGCTGCCGGGTTGTTCATGCGCTCCCTCGGGGGAAATCCGATGGATGTCCACCTGCACACCAGCGTCAATCTGCGGCGCTACCTGTTGCGGCTCGACGGTATCAGCCTTCGCAACAAGGTATTGCTGTTGCTAACCTGGCAGTCGGGTCCGGAGATCCGCTCGACCGCGACGCGTATGGCGCCGGCGCCGCGGCCTGATATGGCCGCCGTCGCCAAACTGCCGGCGCGCACGCAGGACGAACTCCTCGACACGATCGCCCACAGCATCTACCACCAGCCGCCGACCGACTGGTCCACGGTCACCAATCTCGGGCTGATGCAGGCGGTGCCGGAGGTCGAGGAGACGATGAACCTCGCCACGCAATATGTGAAATCCGGGTACGACCCGCAGGCTTTGGTCGCGCGCCTCGCCGAGATCGTCTGCCACGATAACTTCACCGAGATGCACGCCTTCAAGCATCACCAGTCGATCGTCGAGGAATTTAACACGACGCGTGAGCCCTGGCGTTGGATGCATCTGGTCTGCGGCGCCCGGGCTGCGGCAGTCTCCTTTGGTAAGAACATGTCGGTCTACGAGGAGTACTTGGAACTCCTCCACGCCGCGTAGATGAAGGTCCTGACAAACCTGGACACCCTGTTGTGGCCCCCGGTTTGTCCCTCTTGACGAGGCGCTTCGCCGGGAGAGGCGAAGCGCCTAGTTGTCGAGCCAGAGGTCCTCGAAGCGCTGGCCGTTATAGATGCTGTTGACCTGGGTCGTCACGCCCTTGACCTTGGAATAACGGCAGTTCGCGACGCGAGTGTAGAAGAGGATCGGCCGCGCATCGTCGTCAGCTATCTTCTGTTCGATCGCCCAAACCATCCGCTTGCGCTTCTCGACATCGCTCATCGCCGACTGCGCGTCGACCATCTTGTCGACCTCGGCGTTGCAATAGCCGCTGTAGTTGCGCTGCGCGCCGCACACATAGTTCTCGTAAAAGGCCGGATCCGGGTCGTCGACCGCCGTCTCGGTGACATTGAGGCCGACCGTGTAATCCTTGCGCATGAGTTTGGGATACCATTGCGTAGTATCGAGGGGGTCGAGCACACCGTCGATATAGATCTGCTTCAACTGGTCGATCAGGATCACCGCCGGGTCGCGGTAAGGTGCCAGGTTGCGCGTGGAGACGGTCACCGCCAGACGGTTGTCCGGGCCATAGCCGAGTTTTTCCATCAATGTGCGCCCCTGGGCGCGCCTCTTCTGCACGTCGGGGTCATAGCCCGGCAATGTCTTCAGGAGGTCGGGCGGCATTCCCCAAAGCCCGCTCGGCGCAGGCTGCATGATCCCGCCGATGTCGCCCTGGCCTTCGGCCAGGATGTCGATGAACGCCTGACGGTCGAGGCTCAGCGACATTGCACGCCGCAGATCGAGGTTGTCGAAGGGCGGCACGTCGCGGTTGACGAGCAGATTGCGGGGGACGTTTGGCGTGACCAGTTCGCAGATCGCCTGCGGCGCCTGGTTCTTGACGTCCTTCAATTGCGGCATTGTAACCCCGAAGAAGACGTCATCCTTGCCGGAGAGGAACGACAGAAGCCGCGTCGAAACGTCTTTGATGATCGTGTATTCGATGCCGTCGAGATAGGGCAGGCCCGGTTTCCAATAGTCGACGTTGCGCGTCACCGTGATCGACTGGTTCGGCTTGAAGTCGACGAGCTTGAACGGGCCGGTGCCGATCGGATGGCTACGCATGTCGCGCGGGCTGACATGGCAGGGATAGATCGGCGACCAGCCGGTCGCCAGCAGGGCGAGAAACGAAGGTTGCGGCCGCTTCAGATGAAAGGTGGCCTCGAATTCGCTGTTGGTGGTCACCTCGGCGACGTTGACGTACCACGACTTGCGCGGATTGATGCGCAGCTTCTCTTTGGCATTTCCCATCAGCAGGTCGAAGGTGCATTTGACGTCGGCGGCTGTGAAGGGCTTGCCGTCATGCCATTTGACGCCGTGCCGCAACGGCAAGGTCAGCTCGGTCCCTTCCTCGTTCCAGGCCCAGCTCATCGCCAGGTCCGGCACGATGGAGCGCAAACTGTTTTGCGGCACATGCTGGTCGAACATCACCAGATTGTTGAACACGCCCGACATCGGCCGGTTGACCGCCTGGGTCGATTCCTCGAGCGGCGACATGCTCGCCGGGCTGTCGAAATGACCCAATCTCAGAATGCCGCCCGATTTTTGGGCGAACGCCGAATCGGCGGCCGACAATGCCAGCAACAGCGAACCCGCTGCTGCGAGCACGCGCAGGTCTCGCGTCATTCCCAGGTACCTCCTGTTCAATCGAGCGGGCTTCTGACGCCCACCGTTGCCGCCCGTTTTATCGGGTCGGCGGTAATTGTGGTCGGACAGTAGCGCTCGGCCAACCGCCCGGCCAGGGGTTTCTCGATCAGCTAGCGGCACAACGCGCCGCCCGGCGCCTGGGGAGGGTGCCGTCCTCGATCGGCTTCAATCGGCCGCGCTTCGCGGACCGCTCATGTTCGCTCGGTCGTCAAGAAGCGTCGCCTCGCCGAGTTCCTCGGTGGTTGTCGGGATTAACCCGCCTTCGACCGGCATTGCCGGCATTGGGCGTTTTGCCTTGACGCCCAAATCGCGCATGCGAGCTCCGATGGACAGGACATTGCCTCGTCCGGTGGAAAGCCGCTTCACTGCCTCATTGTGGCTATTCAATGCCGCGGTGATCTTTTCGGCAACGCTATTAAGATCATTCAGGCTGAAGCTCACCTTGTCGCAGAGCTCGCCGGCCAGGCGGGCGATTTCCTGCGCATTCTGCCCTTGCAGCTCGTAGCGCCAGATCGAAGCGACCGTGCGCAGTGTCATCAACAGGGTCGAGGGACCGACCAGCACCACCCGGCGATCCCAGGCGTAGGTAAACAGCTCGCGGTCGCGCGCCAGGGCGGCGGCGAGCGCGCCCTCGATCGGCACGAACATCAGCGCGCAGTCATGCGCCATGAGCTTCTCATTGTCCTGGTAGCGCTTGCCGGCCAGATCATCGATATGCGCTTTGACGTCGCGCACGAAACGGTCTCCGGCGGAGACACGGTCCGCGTCTTCGCCGGCGGCGATCAAGCGCTCGTAACCCGCAAGTGAGACCTTCGAATCGATGATCATCGTCCGCTGCTCGGGAAGCATGACGATGATGTCCGGCTTCTGGGTTCCGCCGGCGTCGCTCTTCAACCCCAGCCCGCGCCCCTGCGAGACGTATTCCCGGCCCTCCATCAGGCCCGCCGCCTCGAGGATGCGTTCGAGGGCGAGTTCGCCCCACCGGCCGAGGCGTTGCGAGTCACCGCGCAACGCCTTGGCGAGGCCATCTGCCTGGCTGCCGATCGCCTGGCTGGTTTCGACGATCAGCTTGATCTGCTCCTTGAGGGACATCACCTCACGCGCCTCGGTCGCGTAGGTGCTCTCGATCTTGCTCTGGAAATCCCGAATGCGCTCACGCAATGGATCGAGAACCGCCGCCAACGCCTTGTGCGAGCTCTCCGATAGCTCGCAAGCATTGGCTCTGAGAATCCGGTTCGCAATATTCTCGAACTCAGCGGTCAGCTGCTTTTGGATGTCGGCGAGCTGCGCAGCCTGAACGGCGATCCTATCGGAGAGGGCATTCTCGCGTTCGGTCAGCCGCGCCACCTCGGCCGCCGCCGCCTTCGCCTCCGATGAGGCCGCCCGGTGGTCGGCGTCGAGCTGGTCGGCTCGGCCGCGCACCGCGCGGCACTCCTCGGTCAGCCGCGCGACCTCGATTTCGCCGGCCCTCAGCGCCGCCGCGTCGCCCTTGCGGGTCGCCGGCCAAAGGTGACGCCCAAGCGCCACTCCGGCAAGCGCGGCCGCCGCCATTAACAACACCGCGAGACCGGTAAGGACGCCTATATCCATTTCGCCGACCGCTCAACGTTCTCGTTACGTTCTATCCTACAAACACGGTATGACAAAGCGAAAACCGCCAGGGCCTAACTTTTCGGTTTTAAATTGATCGCCCGGAGGGGCGCAAATCAGCCGAGCCAGGCGGCTCCCCAGCGGTCGGCGTGAGCGATTTCGGAAAGCGGACGGCGGGTCAAAGGCCCGAATCGGTCGAGCGGCCAGCCGATCGGCATCAGCGCAAAAGTCGCGACATCCTCGGGGATGCCGAGCAGCGCCTTGACCTCGTCCTCGCAGCGGATGTGGTTGGTGGTGATGGTCGTGCCGAGGCCGAGAGCCCGGCAGGCGAGGATGATGTTCTGAACGGCGGGATAAATGCTGGCGCCACGAATGCGCTCGGCATAAGCGACTTCGTCTTCCCAACGGGCGGCGATCTCGGACGGCAGTGCTTCGCGCGGCGGCAGTGCAGGGCGGCGCCCACAGGGGAGGAGCAGCACCGGCGCCTCACCCAGATGCTGCCAAAGGTGGGCGCCGGTGGTCATCAGCCGGGCAAACTGCCGCTCGGTCAGGTGAGGCGGGCGACCGCGCGCGGCATAAACCGCTTCCGCGATGTCGGAGGCCTTGCGATAAATCGCGCCGAGCTTCCGGCGCTGCACGGGATCGCGGACGACGATAAAGGCCCAATTTTGCGCGTTGCCGCCCGAGGGCGCGCGGATCGCCGCATCGAGGATTTTGGTGATCAGCTCCTCGGGCACCGGATCAGGCTTCAGTCGACGCAACGACCGGGCGGAATAGATCGCCTCGAAGAGGCCGATTTCTGCCATCGCCCCGACCTCAGCTGAGATCGATCGCGTGGCGTTTGAGCAGCTCGAGCGAAACGACCTCGAGGGTCGCTTCGTGGGTCGCCGTCAGCCTGACCTTCGGTGCCTTGCCGGCGTCGAACGCTTCTTTCCAGCGCTCGGCGCACAGGCACCAGCAATCGCCCGGCTTGAGACCGGGAAAGCCGAATGCCGGAACTGGCGTCGACAGGTCGTTGCCGGCCGCTTTTGAAAACGCCAGAAACGCCGCATCGACCTGGGTACACACGGTGTGCATCCCGACGTCCTCGGGTCCGGTGTTGCAGCTGCCGTCGCGATAAAATCCGGTCATCGGCTTGGTGCAGCACTCGGTAAGCGGCTCGCCGAGAACATTGCGCGCATCTGTCATCGTAAAACTCCTTCGGGGTTTGATTTCACGCCGGGCGGCGCTCGGTGCGATCGGCGAGGCGCGCTTCGATCGCGTCCCAGATCTTCGGCGCGATCTCGACACCGTCGATCCGCGCGATCTCCTGGATGCCGGTCGGCGAGGTGACGTTGATCTCGGTCAACCAGTCGCCGATCACATCGATGCCGACAAAGACGAGCCCTTGGGCGCGCAGGGTCGGTCCGATCGCGGCGCAGATCTCGCGGTCACGGGCGCGCAGCTCGGTCCGCTCCGGGCGGGCTCCGACATGCAGGTTGGCGCGCGCCTCGCCCTCGGGAGGCACCCGCATGACCGCACCCGCGGGCTCGCCCTCGACGAGGATGATGCGCTTGTCGCCCTGGCGGACCTCCGGCACATAGCGCTGCACCATTACCGGCTCGCGCTGGATCTGCTCGTACATCTCCAGCAACGCAGTCAGGTTCTCGTCACCGGGCCGCAGCCGGAATACCCCGGCCCCGCCATTGCCGAACAACGGCTTCAGGATGATGTCGCCGTGCTCCTTCCAGAAGGCGCGGATCTCGTCGCGGTCACGGGTCAGTAGTGTCGGCGGCATCAGCTCTTTGAAGCGGAGTACGAAGAGCTTCTCAGGCGCGTTGCGCACCGCGGCCGGGTCGTTGACGACGAGGGGGCCGTCTGCCGGCAACAGTTCGAGCAGGTGGGTTGCCGTGATATAGGCCATGTCGAAAGGCGGGTCCTGGCGCATCAGGATCACGTCGACCCCGGCGAGATCGAGCTCCTCATGGGCGCCAAAGCGATGGTGATTGCCATGACGCCGGGTGACCTCAAGAGGCCGGCCGCGGGCGTGGAGCCGCCCGTCGCGGAGGGTCAGCGCGTCGGGCAGATAGTGGTAGAGCGCGTGCCCGCGGGCCTGGGCCTCGAGGGCCAGCGAAAAGGTCGAATCCGCGTCGATGTTGATCGTGTCGATCGGATCCATCTGGATCGCGACGGCAAGAGCCATACCGGCCTCCTTGGTTACCGACTGATATATCACGCTGCCGATCACAGGATCATGCTCGTGTAGCCGTCGCTCCGCACGGTCCCGCCTTAACCATGTAGTCCGCCACTTTCGCAGACTCTTGTGGTGGCGAACGAGGCGGTGCGCCGGCTACCCGGGTGACTTTGGTTTTAAATAACCGGGCCGGGGATACGGCCGTGCGCGACAATTCGTTAACAAAAAGCTTAAACCGCGATTTTGGCCCTCGGCGCTTTCGTTTTTGGAATCATTAAAATTGAAGATGTCTAACAATAAAACCGGAGCCCCAAAATAATAGTGAGCTGACCTGCGAGCAACACGTTCGGGGTCGCCTCTCCCCGCCCAGCTGAGCCGATCACAGTCCGAAAAACGGCTGCTGGTCGAGGCAAGATCAGTTGGTGTTGACATTGCTGTTTTACCCTGTTTAGCTTTCCGTGTTCCTCTCTGTCCTACTCGGATGCGTCGGCAACAATCCGGGACGACACCGATCTGCTTTCCCCAAGCCCATCAATACCATTGGTGTGGCCGCGCGATCGTGCTTCCCCGCAATGGGGACGCTCTGCAATAAGGAGACTATGCCGGATGCATATGCGTCGAACGATCGGCATCTCGCTCGCGTTTTTGGTGATTTCCGGGGGCGCGATGGCGAAGACTGTGGAAAAGCCGACAAGCTATCATCCCGGTCAGCCGCATGGCGCTAGACCCCAAAAGGCGGAACATGAGGCCGACAATCGGCAATTAGTTTCGTGCGGGAGCCCGCACGCCCGATTACCTGCACGATATGCGAGCCGTCGTGCCGCTCCATTGCGGCATCCGCATGCCGTCTCGCATTCAGTCGCCGATGACAGTGGTAGTCGGCCTGACGCCTATTTGGCTCCGGCGCAAGGGCTTGGAGGCAGAGAGATCGGCACAGCCGCCTGGTATAACTTCGTCGGCAACTATACCTCGACCGGAGAGCGCCTGGACAGGGTCACTGCTACCGCCGCGCATCGCACGCTGCCGCTGTCTTCTTATGCCAAGGTGACAAATCTCGACAGCGGCCGTTCGGTGATCGTCAGGATCAACGACCGTGGCCCGTGGACCCGGCGATTTATCATCGACCTCTCGCCGCGAGCCGCCGACGAGCTCGATATGAAACGGGCCGGCGTGGCAAGCGTCATGGTGGAACCGATATCAGCCGAGACCGCGCACGCAAAAGCAACAGTCGCAATCTTTCGGAGCCCTGTTACTTCGATGACGCAATAGGGTCCGCAGGTATGCGTGAACCTGACGGGGGACGCTAGCCCATCGGGTTCCGTCGGAAGTAGTCGAGGTCTTCCGGGCGTGCCCTCCAGTTCGGATTGCTCGGCCATTCCTTGGTCCGGCCCGGCATCTCCCCACCGTAGCGAACGCGGAACAGCAGGGTACGTTTAGGGCCATTGACGTATTCGTGGAGCTCGCCCGGCGGATGGACGACAAACGTCCCGGGTCCGAGCGCGATCGTCTCGTTCGGGGTCCGCATCGTCCCGCCGCCCTCGAAGCAGAAATAGATCTCTGTGGCGTCGGGATGGCAGTGATAAGGACTAGCCTGGCCCGGTTCCCAGCAGGCGATCGTGACATCCCCTCCGCCGGTCTTGCCGAGCACTCTTTCCACATGCTTTCTGGGATCGAAGGCCTCCTCGGCCTTGAGGTTGAAAGCGTACATTTGCGCCTCGGTGGATCGCCCTTTGGCCTTATGTTAGCCCGCCCATTATGGGAGGAAGAGATGACGCAGAGTAGCCGGTTTCGCAGATTACTGCAGCAGGACGGGATGGTTGTCGCGCCGGGGGCTTACGATTGCATCACCGCCAAGCTGATCGAGCAGGCGGGTTTCGCCGCCGTCTACATGACGGGCGCGGGCACCGCGGCGAGCTTGGGGTACCCCGATTTCGGCCTCGTTACGATGTCGGAAATGGTAGCCAATGCCGGGCGTCTGGCCGCAGCGGTCGAGGTGCCGGTGGTCGCCGATGCCGACACCGGCTACGGCAACGAGCTCAACATGTTTCGCACGGTGCGCGAATTCGAGAGCCGAGGCGTCGCGGGGATCCACATCGAGGATCAGGATTTCCCCAAGAAATGTGGTCATCTGGAAGGCAAAGAGATCATCTCGCGCGAGGACTACCTGGCAAAGATTCGCTCCGCGGTCGCAGCCCGCCGCGACCGGAATTTCGTGATTATCGCGCGCACCCACGCGCGCGCCGTCGCCGGCTTCGACGAGGCGATCGCCCGCGCCAACGCGGCGTTGGCCGCCGGCGCCGACATGGCCTTCGTCGAGGCGCCACAGACCGAAGATGAAATCGCCGCGGTGCCGCGTCTGGTCAACGGACCTTGCCTGCTCAACGTCGTGCGTGGCGGCAAGACGCCAGATGTCGACCTGAACCATGCCGAGGTACTTGGCTACAAGCTGGCGATCGTGCCGGGACTGTTGATCAAGAGCGTTGTCGGGATCTGTGACAAGATGCTGTCCGAGCTCAAGGCGACCCATCGCCATCCGCCGCCGATCAAGGAGATGACGGTGCCGGAGATGTTCCGGCGCTTTGGCGCCGACGAATGGGACGCGCTGCGCGAGCGCTTTCGCGGTCCTCTGCGCAACGCCGCCGAATAGCCTGTTGATGCGGCTGCGATCGAGCCTTTTCCCGGTCCCTACCTCTTCCCGCTCGCCGGGAGAGGGGTGGGGTGAGGGGCAGCTGGCAGACCGGGTCTTGTACAGGGACGGACTGATCCTGGTCATCGACAAGCCTGCGGGGATTGCCGTGCATCCCGGTCCTGGTGGCGGTCCGGATCTCGAAAGCGGCTTCGAGGCGCTGCGTTTCGGTCTGCCACACCCGCCGGCGCTCGCTCACCGCCTCGATCGCGACACCAGCGGCTGCCTCGTGCTCGGACGGCATCCGAAGGCGTTGCGCCGGCTCGGCGCGCTCTTTTCCGGCGGGCTCGTCGAAAAGGTCTATTGGGCCGTGGTCGAAGGCCGGCCACCCGAGGTGGAGGGCCGGATCGAGACCGGCCTCAAGAAACTCACCCGCGGCACCGGGTGGCGCATGGTCGTCGATCCCGCTGGGCAACGCGCGGTGACCGACTACCGGCTGCTCGGCGCTGCCGACGACCGCGCTTGGCTCGAGCTACGGCCGCGCACCGGCCGGACGCATCAGCTCCGCGTTCATTGCACGGCGCTCGGCTGCCCGGTGGTCGGCGATCGCGCTTACGGGGACCGACAAAGCGAGGAGGGGCTCCAGCTCTACGCCCGGTCCGTCAAATTGCCGCTTTATCCGGCTCGCGCGCCGCTCGAGGTCACCGCGCCGGTGCCGCCACACATGCTCGCCGCGCTCCGGCAGTTGGGTTACTGTTCCGACGAAGCGCAAGAGACAGGTCTGTCATGATCCCGCGCTACAGCCGCCCGCAAATGGCCAAGATCTGGCAGCCGGAGAATTATTTCCGTATCCAGCTCGACATCGAGGCCTATGCCTGCGAAGCGCAGGAAAAGCTCGGCGTCATTCCAGAGGGCACGGCAAAGGCGGTGCGCGAGCGCGGCGCCTTCGACGTCGCGCGCATCCGCGACATCGAGCGCGAGGTGCATCACGAGACGATCGCGTTTCTGACCAATCTCGCCGAGCATGTCGGGGCCGAGGCACGCTTCGTTCATCAGGGTATGACGTCGAGCGATGTGCTTGACACCTGTCTGGCGGTGCAGCTGACTCAGGCCGCCGATATTCTCCTCGCCGACCTCGACGTTGTGCTGGCAGCGCTGAAGAAGCGCGCGTTCGAGCACAAATACACCCCGACCATCGCGCGCAGCCACGGGATCCATGCCGAGCCGACGACATTCGGGCTGAAGCTCGCAGGGCATTACGCCGAGTTCGCGCGCAACCGCGGCCGCCTCGTCGCCGCGCGCAAGGAGATTGCGACCTGTCAGATTTCGGGCGCGGTCGGCACTTTCGCCAATATCGATCCGCGGGTCGAAGCGTATGTCGCAAAGAAGCTCGGTCTCGAGCCCGAGCCGGTTTCGACCCAGATCATCCCGCGCGACCGCCACGCCCAGTTCTTCATGACGTTGGCGCTGATCGCCGCGGCGATCGAGCGGTTTGCCACTGAGCTGCGCCATCTGCAGCGTACCGAATTGCGCGAGGCCTCGGAATATTTCGCACCCGGACAGAAGGGTTCCTCGGCGATGCCGCATAAGCGCAACCCGGTGCTGAGCGAAAACCTGACCGGGTTGTCGCGGGTGATCCGCTCGGCGGTAATCCCGGCCCTTGAAAACATCGCGACCTGGCACGAGCGCGACATCTCGCACTCCTCGGTCGAGAGGTTCATCGCCCCCGATGCGACGACGACGCTCGACTTCGCGCTCGATCGATTGGCCGGAGTGATCGATCGGATGATCGTCGATCCGGAGCGGATGGCGGCGAACCTCGATTCACTCGGCGGGCTCGTCGACTCGCAGCGCGTGTTGCTGGCGCTGACCCAGGCCGGCATGAGCCGCGAGGACGCCTATCGCTCCGTCCAAAGAAATGCGATGGCCGCCTGGGACGGCAAAGGCCGGTTTTCCGAGCTGTTGAAGCGCGACCCCGAGATCGCGCGGCTACTCGACCGGCAGACGATCGACGGGCTCTTCGATCCCGCCTATCATCTAAAGCATGTCGACACGATCTTTCGCCGCGTGTTCGGCGAATAATACCGGTACGGGAGAACCAGGATGCAGAGCTCGCTGCGTAGCCTTAGCGGCCCGCGGATCAAGTATACCCCGGAAGATTCGCCGTATGAGGCGGTCACCGTCGACAAATTGACGCCGATCATCGGCGGCGAGATCGGCGGCGTCGACCTGCGGGCGCCGTCAAACCGCCAGATGGACGAGATCCATCGCGCGCTGGCCGAGAACCTTGTCATTTTCTTCCGCGACCAGCACCTGACCGACGAACAGCACCTCGATTTCGGCCGCCGGTTCGGGGAACTCCACATCCATCCGGCAGCGCCAGCCGAGCCCGGCCATCCCGAATTGATGATCATTCACGCCGACAAGGACAGCCCGCGCGCCAACGGCGAGGGCTGGCACTCTGACGTCTCGTGCGATCCCGAGCCGCCGATGGGTTCGATTCTTTACATCAGAAAATGCCCACCGCGTGGCGGCGATACCTTGTTCGCCAACATGTACGCCGCCTATGACGCGCTGTCGGACCGGATGAAGGCCTATCTCGACGGGCTGACCGCGCGTCACAACGGTGAGCATTACCGCGGCCAATACGCGAATTACGGCATCAAGGACAAGGAGAGCTATCCCTACGCCGACCACCCGGTGGTGCGCACCCATCCGGTGACCGGGCGCAAGGCGCTCTACGTCAACGGCGGCTTTACCCGCTACATCAACGGCATCCCGCGCGACGAGAGCGACGGCATTCTGCGATATCTGTACCAGCACATGGCAAACCCGCTGTTCCAGTGCCGCTTCCGCTGGCAAGAGAACTCGATCGCGTTCTGGGACAACCGTTGCGTGCAGCACCACGCGATGTGGGATTACTGGCCGTACACGCGCTCCGGCCACCGCGTGACGGTCAAGGGCGACCGGCCGGTTTAGCAGTCTAGTCCTTCATCAATTGCCGCTTTGCCTGCTCGGCGAAGTGGTCGAGCTCGAAACGGATGCGGGCCGCGGTGAAGGTCGGGTCCTTGGCGCCGAGATCGGCTGCGAGCTTGTCGACGACGTTCCTGTTGCCGCCCGGCTGCAATTGCGCTTGGACGACCCTTTCCGCATAGGCTTCGGCGGTATCCCCCAGCAGGCCGAGCTGCTGCGCCGCCCATAGCCCCAGAAGACGGTTGCGGCGAGCGGTGATCTTGAACTGAAGCTCCTGATCGTGCTTGAACCGGGCCTCGAATTCCTTCTCGCGCGTGTCGAAGGTGGTCATAGTCCTCTCGTCCCGAATTCCGGCCCCGTATAGATGGGCGGCGGAACTCCAGGTTACTACAAGCGCGCGAGGATGGTTACGTAGGGCTGAATGTGCACCTTGGTGATTCTCCGCCGTCCGGGGCATCGTTGGCCGGTGTTGATCGGCGCGAATCGTGACGAGATGATCGAGCGTCCGTCGAAGCCGCCGGGCCGGCATTGGCCGGACCGGCCCGAGCTGGTGGCCGGTCTCGACATGCTCGCCGGCGGGTCCTGGCTCGGGATCAACGACTGGGGCGTTGCCGCTGCGGTGCTCAACCGCCACGGCTCGCTGGGCCCGGCGCCCGACCGGCGTTCGCGCGGCGAACTGGTGCTGGAAGCGCTCGACCATGCCGACGCGACCGCTGCCGCCGACGCCTTGTCAGATCTCGATCCCGAGGCTTACCGCACCTTCAATCTGATCGTCGCCGACGAGAGCCACGGCTTCTGGTTGCGCCATGCCGGCGGCCCGCGGATCGAGCTCAGGCCGCTCAAGGAAGGGCTGTCGATGATCGCCGCGAGCGATCTCGACGATCTCGCGACGCGGCGTCTCGAGCTGGCGTTGCCGGCCTTCCGGGCGTGGCCGATACCGGACCCCGATCACAATGACTGGTCCGGCTGGCAGTCCTTGCTCGGCAGTACCCGGGCGCCGCCAAATGAGCCGGCTACTGCGGCGATGCGTTTCCGTACCGACGGTTACGGCACGGTGTCGAGCGCGTTGATCGGCCTGCCGGCACGCGACGAGCCGGATCGCCGGCCTGTATTCCGCTTTGCCGAATGGCTGCCGCACCCCTCGCCCTGGCACGACGCGACGGATGCCGATCGAGGTTCGCAGACATGAAAGTGCGGGTGCAGGTGATGTTGCGGCGGGACGTGCTCGACCCGCAGGGCAAGGCAATCGGCAATGCGCTGGCAGCACTCGGTTTTGGCGGAATCGGCGAGGTGCGCCAAGGCAAGCTGATCGAGCTCGAGTTGGCCGAAACCGATCCGGCGCGCAGCCGCGAGCAGGTCGAAGCGATGTGCAAGCAGTTGCTCGCCAACCCGGTCATCGAGGACTACGCGATCGAGGTCATGCCGTCCGACTAGGCACCAGTGCTCCCTCGCCCCGTGTTGCGGGGAGTGGGACGGGTGAGGGGCCTTCGCCATACCCCCGGCCGCCGGAGTTGCGTCTTTGTTAAGCAGCCCCACCGATACTCCGGCGACTGCAACAGGTGAGGGCAGGAGGCGGGGTGACGGCATGAGTTTGGGTGGGTTGCTCGTCGGTCGCGGCTTGGTAACGCTCGACGACGTTGATTCGGCATTGGAACGCCAGAAGGCGGAAGGCGGCCGCCTGGGCGATAATCTGATTGCTTTGGGATTGCTGACAGCCGAGCAGCTCTTGTCGGTCATCCACAGCACGCCGCCCATTCCGATGGCAATCTCCGAGACCGGCATTCCCCAGCGCAGCCTGCTCAACCTATTGCTGAAGTTTATGCACATCGAATCTTGCGAGACGGTTCCCGAGCTGGCCAGTCACATGAAGCTGCCGCACCGCGTCGTCCAGCAGCTGTTGGACGACGCGATTCAGCAACGGCTTCTGCAGGCTCTAGGCTCCGTTCGTGGCGGCATCACTCCTTCGATCCGCTACTCGTTGAGCGAACAGGGCCGGGCGGCGGCCAAGGATGCGCTCGATCAAAATCTCTATCTCGGACCGGCGCCGGTTTGTCTGTCGGCATATCAGGAGCAGATCCAGCGTCAGCGAATCGCCAACGAGATGCTCGACGCCGATGCTCTGCGCAAGAGCTTCCACGGGCTCGTGGTTCCGGAGCATTACCTGCGCAAGCTGCTTCCGGCGATCAACGCCGGGCGCACGATGCTGCTGTTCGGGCCGCCGGGCAACGGCAAGACCACGCTCGCCACCCGCATCGCGACCCTGTTCAAGGACGTCGTCTATGTCCCCTACGCCGTCGAGGTCGCCGGCCAGATCATCACGATATTCGATACCAGCATGCACAAGGCCTTGGTGTCGGAAGCCGAAGCTGCGAGCTTGTTGGGAAAAGGCGGGTTGCAGCGCGACCGGTTTGACGAGCGGTGGGTCGCGTGCAGCCGGCCGGTCGCAGTCGCCGGTGGCGAGTTGACCCTCGAGATGCTCGACCTGCAGCACAATCCGGAGACCAAATTCTACGACGCGCCGCTGCACGTCAAAGCCCTCAACGGCATGTTGCTGATCGACGATTTCGGCCGCCAGAAATTCGATCCGAACGAGTTGCTCAATCGCTGGATCGTGCCGATGGAGAACCAGATCGATTACCTGAAGCTCAACACCGGGACCAGCTTTTCGCTGCCCTTTGACGAGCTGCTGGTGTTCTCGACGAACCTGCAGCCGT
>Ga0306923_10002529_pt1 | contig 16793 bp, 18 predicted proteins | sample sta12Can44000108_FD_203841 | JGI IMG/M metagenome (GOLD analysis project Ga0306923, IMG submission 203841) | Lab enrichment of tropical soil microbial communities from Luquillo Experimental Forest, Puerto Rico - statanox.12C.anox.44.000.108 (v2)... | ecosystem: Environmental > Terrestrial >... | reverse complement strand
GAGGGGCTCGGCCCCGAGACGCGCGTCTCCGCGGTCTACAGTCACCCGCTCCGCACGCTGCCCGCCTCCACCGCGATCTACGAGGCCTGGCAGAGGCTCCTCGACTCCGGCGTGCACCACCTGCCGCTCACGGTGGGCGACGACGTGGTGGGCATCCTCACGAGCACCGACCTCCTGAAGTGCACCGCGCAGGGTCCCGTCTCCGTGCTGCGGCGGGTCGAGCGGCTCGCCGGCCGCGACGCCCTCCCCGGCTACGGCGCCAAGGTCACCGAGATGGCCTCGGCCCTCCTCGCCGGCGGCCTCGACCCGTGGGTCATCGCCGGCTTCGTCGCCCGGCTGAACGGCACGCTGCTCGGCCGCATCCTGCGCTGGGCGGAGCGCGACCTCGGCCCGCCGCCCTGCCCGTACGCGTGGATGGTGTTCGGCTCCGAAGGGCGGATGGAGCAGACGCTCCTCACCGACCAGGACAACGCGCTCGTGCACGAGGGCGACGGCGAGGAGGTGCGCGCCTACTTCGAGCAGCTCACCGTGCGCGCGAACGCCGACCTCGAGGCGGCCGGGTTCCCCTCCTGCCCCGGCGGCTACATGGCGAAGACGTGGCGCGCGTCGCTCGCCGAGTGGGTGGAGCGCTTCCGCACGTGGGTGGACGAGCCCAAGCCCCACGCGCTCCTCGAGGCCGCGATCTTCTTCGACTTCCGCCGCGCGCACGGCGAGCTCGACCTCGCGCCGCTCGAGGCGGAGATGCGGAAGGCCCGCTCCGCCCGCGCGTTCGTGTCGTCGATGGCGAAGGCGGCGCTCGACTTCCGGCCGCCGGCCGGGCTCCTCCTCTCCATCAAGTCCGACGCGGAGATCGACCTCAAGTTCCACGGCATCTCGCCCATCGTGTTCCTCGCGCGCTGCTACGCCATCGAGGCCGGCGCGCCCGAGCGGAACACGCTCGGGCGGCTCGAGGCGGCGGTGCGCGCCGGGTTCATCGGCGAGGACGTGCGGACGACGCTCCGCGAGGCCTACCGCTTCCTCCTCGCGCTGCGCCTCCGCGAGCAGATCCGCATGCTCGCCGCCGGGAAGCCGCCCTCGAACAAGGTGGTCCTCGCCGAGCTCTCCTCGATCGAGCGCAGCCGGCTGAAGGACTCGTTCCGCGCGATCCGGGGCTGGCAGGAGAAGGCGGCGTACCACTACCGGACGGAGATGTTCTGAGCGCGGTCTCCCGCCGAGCGCCGCGATGAGCTTCTGGCCCTCCCCGCCCTGGGACTCCGCCGTCTACTGGACGCTCGACCTCGAGACCGGCGGCCTCGACGTGAAGCGCGACGCGATCCTGGCGGTGGGCATGGTCCCGGTCCGCCAGGGGGTGATCGCGCTGCGCGACGCCTGGCAGACCCTCGTGCGGCCCGAGACGGGCGCCGTCTCGGCGGCGTCCATCCGGGCGCACCAGCTCGTGCCGAGCGACGTGGACGCCGCACCGCCGTTCGCGGAGGTGGCGCCGGAGATCGAGCGGCGGCTCGACGGCGCCGTGCTCCTCGTGCACCACGCCGGGATCGACGTGGGCTTCCTGCGGCAGGCCTTCGCCCGCACCAGGCGGCGCTGGCCGCGCCCGCGGGTGGTGGACACGGCCGACCTGCTCCTGAGGCTCGCGAAGAAGGAGCGCTTCATCGACCCGGACGCGGGCGCGCGCGCGCCGGTGCTGAACCTCGCCGCCGCCCGCAGAAGGCTCGGGCTACCGGACTACCAGGCGCACGACGCGCTCACGGACGCGGTGGCGACGGCGGAGCTGTTCCTCGTGCTGCGCCGGAAGCTCGACGCCCGCACGGTGCGCGACCTCTCGTAGGGGTCGACGCCGACGCCAGACCTGGGGTCAGCGCCAGAGCGCTCCGAGGAGGGCTACCGCGAGCGCGGCGGTGAAGGCGACCGCGGCCACGAGCACTGCCGCGAGCGGCCTGGGGTCGGCGGGGACGGCGATGGCGACGGCGCGGGAACGATGCGAGCGAGCGTTCATTCGGAACCTCACTCGATCAGGTAGCGCGCGGAAGGCCGTCCGGCCACTGCCCCATCGGGGCTCCAGAGACGAAAAAAACGAAAAAGTGCCGGCAGGTTCGGTGCGCTGCGCGCTTCCTCGCGGGCGACGTGGGCGGTGCCCAGAGGGAGTGGACGCTGCCCCGAGGAGGTCAGGAGCGGCCCGGGCGCGCGGCGCGGGCCTGGAGGCGAGCGACCTCGGCCTGCTCGGCGCGGGCGCGCGCGAGGAGCTCGTCCTGCTGCGCCTCGGCGGTGGCGGGCCGCGGGGGGAGCGCGGCGGCCAGGAGGAACCCCGCCTCGAGCCCGAGCGTGAGGGCGATGATCACGATGGCCTTCCACATGTCCCTTCCCTCCGACGTCCTCCTGTACGTGTGGCGCGCGGAGCGTATTTCGTGACCGCCGCACGGCGGTCCCACGCGTGGCGCGGACCCACGGTGGTGCAGAGCTTCGGGCTGCGGGCGTGCGACGCTCGCCGGGGGGTGCGCCATGCGCGCGACCGTCACCGGGGCCACCGGCTTCATCGGGAGGGCGCTCTGCGCCCGGCTCGAGGGAGCGGTCGCGCTCGCGCGCGATCCCGAGCGCGCGCTGCGCCTGCCGGGCGTCGGCTCGGCGGAGCGATGGGACGCGGAGAGCGAGCTGCCGCGCGCGGCGATCGAGGGCGCCGACGTGATGTTCCACCTCGCGGGCGAGCCGATCGCCGGCGGCCGGCTCGGCGCGGCGCACCGGCGGCGCGTGTGGGCGAGCCGCGTCGACGGGACGCGGCGGGTGGTGGATGCGATCGCGCGGGCGGAGGCGCCGCCGAAGGTGCTCGTCGCGGCCAGCGCGGTGGGCTTCTACGGCTCGCGCGGCGACGAGGTCCTCGCCGAGGATGCGCCGGCGGGCGAGGGCTTCGTGGCCGAGCTGTGCCAGGCCTGGGAGGCGGAGGCCCGCGGCGCGGAGCGGCTCGGCGTGCGGGTCGTCTCGCTCCGCAGCGGCATCGTGCTCGGCCGCGGCGGCGGTGCGCTCGCGCGGATGGCGACGCCGTTCCGGCTCGGCGTGGGCGGTCGCCTCGGGAGCGGCCGCCAGTGGGTGGCCTGGGTGCACCTCGACGACGAGGTGGGGCTCGCGCTCCACGCCGCGGCCACTCCGTCCATCCGCGGGCCGCTGAACGTCGTCGCGCCGGCGCCGGCGACGAACGCCGAGCTCACCCGCGCGCTCGCGGCCGCGCTCCGCCGGCCCGCGATCCTCCCGGTCCCGGCGCTGGCGCTCCGGCTCGCCGTCGGTCACCTCGCGGACGAGCTCCTCGCCTCGCAGCGCGTGGTGCCGGCGGCGGCGCTCCGCTCGGGCTACCGGTTCCGCTTCGGGGATCTCGCGGCGGCGGTGCGGGACGCGCTCGGGGTTCCGGACTGACGATGTCGTAGTGTCGGTCCGCGCCGAGCCATGAGTGCGCCGGTCCGAACGGGCTCGTCACCCCGCCACGTTCGGCGAGGGAGCCTGCGCGATCGGCGAGAGCTCGCGGACGAGGTGGATCCCGCGCAGCGAGCGGCCCGGGAACGGGAGCGCCACGTCGCGCCTCGCCTCGTAGCCCGCGCGGCGGAAGAGCTGCAGCACCGCCGGGTTCCGCCCCGGCGCGATGACGTGGATCCCCTCCCCGCCGTGCTGTCGCGCCAGGCGCTCCACCCGCGCCAGGATGCCGGTGGCGAGCCCGCGGCCGCGCAGGTCGGGCCGCACGAGCGCGAGGGCGATGTACCACGCACCCGGCCGCGGGAAGTCCCGGTACAGGTCGATCGCGGCGGCGAGCCGGCCGTCCGGCTCGAACACGCCCAGCGCGAACCGCTGGTCCTCGTCCACGCCCGGTGGCTGCTTCAGGAGCTCCCGCGCGTCGGCGGCGTCGGGGTCGCCGCCGGTCGCGAGCCGGAGGTCGTCCGCGCAGGCGTCGATGAGCCGCTGCAGGTCGCCGACGGTCGAGGCGTCGAGCCAGCGACCCTCGCCCTCGCGGAACGCGAGGGGCCGGTCCCCCGGCCTGCGTTCCGCGGCGTTCCCGCGGCGACCTGTCGAGCTTGAACCGTCCATGGAGTCCTCCCTCTGGAGGGTTCCACCCATCTACACGGCGTGGGCAGGGTACCCGCGTCCGATGACCGCGCGTCGCTCGACTACGGGCTGGGCTCGACCCAGCGCTGCAGGAGGAAGTCCACCTCGACCGGGGACAGATCGAACCGGAGCGCCGCCTCGTCGATGAGCTTCGCGCGCGACGCGCCCGGCTCGTCCTGCCGCCGCTCCGACAGCCACTTCAGCGCGGAGCGCAGCCCCTCGCCCTCCGGCATGATTCCACGTCCCTCGGCCATTCAGATCACCCTACATCACGCGCTGCGCTCGTGTCCTTCCGGATGGACGGTGAGTACGGGGCAACCCGCCCGGCGCACCACCCGCTCCGCGATCGAGCCCACGAGCGCGTGACGGAGCCCCGTGCGGCCGTGCGTGCCGACGACGAGCAGGTCCTGCCGCGTCTCGCGCGCGAACTCCACGATCTCGATCGCCGGCTCGCCCACGCTCTTCGCCGTCGAGACGCGCGGGGCACCGAGCCTCCCGGCCAGCTCCTTCCACTCGTTGAGGTGGCGGTCGGCCGATTCGGCGAGCTCCTGCAGCATCTTCGGGCTCGCGACCACCGAGCCCTCCGGCAGCGTGTAGCCGGGGAGCTGGTACGCGTGGAAGATGGTGAGGTCGGCGTCGAAGTGGCGCGCCAGGTTCACCGCGGCCTCCAGGGCCGACTGCGACGGATCGGAGAAGTCCACCGGGCAGCAGATCCGCTTCCAGCCGACGTCGGTCGCCATGGCGCGCCTCCCGAGGAGTCCTGCAGGAAATGGTAGCGCCGCGCGTGGGGCACGGCGGCTTCCCGGCGGGGGCGCGCTGGTGTGGCGCCCCGTCGCGGCCGCCGGATCCCGGCTTCTACCGGAGGCGGGCGCCCGGGCACTGCGCTCCAAGGTGCATCCAGACCCGGCTCCCACGTACCGCTCCAGCCGGGCCGCGGGGTCCCGCCCGCTTGTCCCCTGAGGCGCACACCGTTAACGAAGCGCCGGAGCGTCCATGCGACTCGCCACGCTGAGGGACGGTACCCGCGACGGCCGGCTGTGCGTGGTGTCCGCCGACGGCGCGCGGCTGACGCCGGCGGAGGGCGTCGCGCGCACCCTGCAGGCGGCGCTCGACGACTGGGAGCGCGCCGAGCCGCGGCTCCGCGACCTCGCCCGGGATCTCGACGCGGGCCGCGCCGCCGGGCAGCCGCTCGACGTCCGCCACCTCCACGCGCCGCTCCCGCGCGCCTACGAGTGGGTCGACGGCTCCGCCTTCCTGAACCACGTCCGGCTCGTGCGCAAGGCGCGCGGCGCCGAGCCGCCGCCCACGCTCGAGACCGATCCGCTCGTGTACCAGGGCGGCGCGTCGGCGAACCTCGGGCCCACGGATCCCATCCCGCTCATCGATCCGGCGTGGGGGCTCGACCTCGAGGGCGAGCTCTGCGCGATCCTCGGCGACGTGCCGGTGGGCGCCCGGACGGAGGACGGCGCACGGTACGTGAAGCTCCTCTGCCTCGCGAACGACGTGACGCTGCGGGGCCTCGTGCCCGACGAGCTGGCGAAGGGGTTCGGCTTCTTCCAGTCGAAGCCCGCCACCGCCTTCTCGCCCTTCGCGGCGACGCCCGACGAGCTCGGCCCCGCCTGGCGCGGCGGCCGCGTGTATCTACGACTCACGGTGCGGCTGAACGGCGCGCTGCTCGGCGACTGCGACGCCGGGCCGGAGATGCACTTCTCCTTCTTCGACCTCCTCCAGCACGTCGCGCGCACGCGCGCCTTCTCCGCGGGCACCATCCTCGGCTCGGGCACCGTGTCGAACGCCGACCCGGCGCGCGGGGTCACCTGCCTCGCCGAGCGGCGCACCATCGAGACGATCGCGCGGGGGAAGCCCTCGACGCCGTTCCTCGCGCGCGGCGACCGGGTGGAGATCGAGCTGCGCGACACCGCCGGGCGCAACGTGTTCGGCACCATCGACCAGGAGGTCGCCTGAATGCGGCTCGCGCTCTACTCGTACTGGCGGTCGTCGTCGTCGTGGCGCGTGCGGATCGGGCTCCACTGGAAGGGCATTCCGTTCGAGTACCGTGCGGTCGACCTCCGCGAGGGCGTGCAATTCGGCGACGTGCACGGCGCGCGGAACGCGATGCACCAGGTGCCGGTGCTCGAGGTGGAGGAGGACGGCGTCGTGCACCACCTCGCGCAGTCGATGGCGATCCTGCAGTGGCTCGAGGAGCGCTTCCCGTCGCCGGCGCTCCTCCCCGCCGACGCGTACGGGCGCGCGCGCGTGCGGATGCTCGCCGAGCACGTGAACTCCGGCATCCAGCCGTACCAGAACCAGGCGGTGTTGAAGTGGCTTCAGGAGCAGCGGACCGGGCTCGCGCTGGAGTGGGTGCAGCACTGGCTGCGACAGGGCCTCGAGGCGCTCGAGCACGCAGTGGCGTACGGGGCGGGCAACTTCTGCCACGGCCACTCACCATCGCTCGCCGACCTCTACCTCGTGCCGCAGCTGTACGGCGCGCGCCGGTTCGGGGTCGGCGTCGACGCCTGGCCGACGCTCAAGCGCATCGAGCGCGCGTGCCAGGAGCTGCCCGCCTTCGCTCGCGCCGCGCCGCTCGCGCAACCCGACGCGCCCGCCGCGCCCGCCGCGCAGCCCGACGCCCCGGCGCCCGCAGCGGAGAGGAGCTGAACCATGGCACCCGTCGAGCCCATCGGAATCGTCCGTCTCGAGGCGCTCCACTACTACGTGCGCGACCTCGACCGCGCGCGCCGCTTCTACCGGGACACGCTCGACTTCGCGGAGATCGCGCGGTCCTCGCCGGAGCTCGAGCGCGACGGCCGGCAGCGCTCCGCGGTGTTCGAGGCCGGCAAGGTGCGCATCGTCTGCTCCGCGCCGTCGGGCGAGGGCGGCCGCGCCTGGCGCTGGCTGCGCAAGCACCCCGAGGGCGTAGGCTCGCTCGTGTTCGAGGTGGAGGACTGCGCGCGCACCTTCCGCCTGCTCGAGGAGCGGGGCGGGACGCCGATCACCGACGTCCTCGACGCAGGCGGCGTCCGCACCTTCAACATCACGACGCCGTTCGGCGACACCACCTTCCGCTTCGTCGAGCGGCGGGGCGACGCGCTCTACCCAGGGGTCGAACGCCTGGCCGATGCACCGGGCGGCGCGAACGCCTTCGGCTTCGGGGAGATCGACCACGTCACCTCGAACTTCGAGACGATGAAGCCGGCGCTCCTGTGGATGGAGCACGTGCTGGGGTTCGACGAGTTCTGGGAGGTGCAGTTCCACACCGCCGAGGCGGCGAGCGAGGCGCGCCGGCAGGCGATGCTGCGGAAGGGCTCGGGGCTCCGCTCGGTGGTGATGCGCGATCCGAAGTCGGGCGTGAAGTTCGCCAACAACGAGCCGTGGCGCCCGGCCTTCAAGTCGTCGCAGATCAACATCTTCCACGAGGACCAGCGCGGCGACGGGATCCAGCACGCGGCGCTCACGGTGCAGGACATCCTCACCGCCGTGCGCGCGATGCGCGCGCGGAGCGTGCAGTTCATGCCCACGCCCGGCACCTACTACGACGCGCTCCCGGCGCGGCTGAAGGAGATCGGCGTCGGGGCGATCGGCGAGGACGTCGCGACGCTGCGCGAGCTCGAGATCCTGGTGGACGGCGCCGCGCCCGGCTCCTACCTGCTCCAGATCTTCCTGAAGGACGCGGCGGGGCTCTGGAAGGACCCCGAGGCCGGGCCGTTCTTCTTCGAGATCATCCAGCGCAAGGGCGACCAGGGCTTCGGCGCGGGGAACTTCCGCGCGCTCTTCGAGAGCATCGAGCGCGAGCAGCAGTCGACGGGGCGGGGCTGATGCTGGACCGGATGGTGGAGGGGCAGGTCCCGAGGAAGCACCACCTCGCGTTCCGCGACGAGGCCGGGAAGCTCCTGCACGAGGAGGCCTACACCACCGAGGGCTTCGAGGGGCCCTACACGCTCCTCTACCACCGACACCGGCCGCACGCGCAGCACGCCGTCCCGGCGTCGCACGGCTGGGAGCTGCCGCGCGCCCCGGCGCCGCGCCCGCTCGCGAAGCGGCACTACCGCACGCAGGCGCTCGCGCCCGCGCGCGGTCCGGCGCTCGACGTCCGCGCGCCGCTCCTCTTCAACGACGACGTGATCGTCTCGCTCGTCCGGCCCACCGACCCGGACCCGGTCTACTTCTCGAACGGCGACGGCGACGACCTCTACTTCGTGCAGGAGGGTGGCGGCGTCCTCCGCTCCACGCTGGGCGACCTGCGCTTCGAGCGGGACGACTACGTGATCGTGCCGCGGGGCCTCGTGCACCGCTTCCTCCCCGATCCCGGACCCCAGCGATGGCTCTCGATCGAGTGCCGGGGCGGGGTCCACCTGCCGCGCCAGTGGCGGAACGAGACCGGGCAGCTCCGGATGGACGCGCCCTACTCGCACCGCGACTTCCGCCGCGTGGTGTTCACCGGTCCGCTCGACGAGGGGATCCGCGACGTCGTGGTGAAGCGGAGCGGGGCGTTCCACGGCTTCCGCTGGGAGGAGCCGCCGCTCGACGTCGTCGGCTGGGACGGCTCGGTCTACCCGCTCGCCTTCCCGATCCTGAACTTCCAGCCGCGCGCCGGCCTCGTGCACCTGCCGCCCACCTGGCACGGCACCTTCGCCACGCACGGCGCGCTCGTGTGCTCCTTCGTGCCGCGCGTCCTCGACTTCCACCCCGAGGCCGTCCCCTGCCCCTACCCGCACGCCTCGGTGGACTGCGACGAGATCCTCTTCTACGTCCGCGGGAACTTCACCTCGCGCCGCGGCGTGGGTCCGGGCTCGATCTCGCACCATCCCGCCGGCGTGATGCACGGCCCCCACCCCGGCGCGTACGAGGGGAGCATCGGCGCGGCGCGCACCGACGAGCTCGCGGTGATGATGGACACCACGCTGCCGCTCCGGCCCACGGCGCTCGCGCTCACCGTGGAGGATCCCGGATACCAGGAGAGCTTCATCCGTTAGGGGGGCCAGCCGAGCGAGCGAGGCGTCGTAGACCTGACCGGTCCTCATCGCTGGACTCTCCGGGGGGTGCCCGGTACCCTGCACCGCGTGACGCCCCCGACCGGCTCGACGGCGACCTCCAGCACGACCGAGGCCCCGACCGCACCCCCCTCGACCGGGACCTCGCCCCTCGTGGACGCCGGTCCGGTCGTCCAGCTCGGCAAGTCGGGCAAGTGGCGGAACCCGCACCGGAAGCTCCCCGCGATCCGCTGGGTGGTCCAGCTCGCGTACGCGGCCTTCTGCCTGCTCGTCGGCTACGAGTTCTACACGTTCTACGCGCAGATCATCACCGAGGTGCCGGTGACGATGCGCCGGCCGCCGGCGGTGGAAGGCTTCCTGCCGATCAGCGCGCTCGTCGCCCTGAAGCGCTTCCTCGTGACCGGGCGCTGGGACGACGTCCACCCCGCCGGCCTCGTGATCCTCGCCTCCGCGATCGGGAGCGCCTTCCTCGCGCGGAAGTCCTTCTGCTCCTGGATCTGCCCGGGCGGCACCTTCTCTCGCGTGCTCGAGACGCTCGGCGAGAAGCTCCTGTGGCGCCGCCGCGGCTTCCCGCGCGTGCCGCGCTGGCTCGACTGGCCGCTCCTCTCGGTGAAGTACCTGCTCCTCGCGTTCTTCGCGAAGCTCGTCCTCTGGGACATGCCGGCGTTCGCGCTCGACGCGTTCGTCCACTCTCCGTACAACGTCGCCGCCGACGCGAAGATGCTGCTGTTCTTCTTCGACCTGTCGACGACGGCGATCGTCGTGCTCGTCTCGCTCGTCGTGCTCTCCCTCGTGGTGAAGCACTTCTGGTGCCGGTACGCCTGCCCGTACGGCGCGCTCCTCGGGCTCGCGAGCCTCGTCTCGCCGGCGCGCGTCGTGCGCGATCCCGAGAGCTGCAACGACTGCCGGGCCTGCACCCGCGCCTGCCCGGCGGAGATCCCGGTCCACGCGCGCGGCTCGGTGTGGACACCCGAGTGCACGGGCTGCATGAGCTGCGTGGCGGCCTGCAAGACCCCGGACACCCTCACCCTCGTGCGCCGGGGGAGGAGGGGCCTCTCACCCTGGCTCGTGCCGGCGCTCGGCGTCGGCGTCCTCCTCGTCGCCTGGGCGGTCGCCCGGCTCACCGGGCACTGGGAGACCGTGGTCCCGCTCGACGTGTTCACGGACATCTACCGGAACGCCGGATCGTTCACGCACTGAGTGGGTGGGTGGCGGGCGCTGCTCCGCTGCGCCTCTTTCATCGGACTCTCGCTCGCCGGCGCGTCCGCCGTGCAGACGGCGCTGCAGCGCGCCCCGCTTGTGCGGCGGCCGGCGCGTGCCGACCGTCTCGTCAGGAGGGTTGGCGATGCATCGAATCCATGAGCTGTGGGCCGCGCTCGTCGGCGCGGCGTTCACGGTCCTCGCGCTGCCTGCGCTCGTGCTCGCGCAGGCGCAACCCGGCAGCGCGCCGGCCAATCCGCCGCCGGGCGGCGGTGGGCTCCCCGCGAGCCCCGGGACCGGCGCCGGCGGGAGCTCGAGCTGGCTGTGGATCCTCATCGCGCTCGCGGTGGTGGCGGTGATCTGGTACGCGCTCAGCGCGCGCCGGACCGCGACCCGCACGCGCTGAGCGATCCGGGGGGAAGGTCGGGGTTGGTCGGCGGTCCGGTTCCCGGACCCGCGGCCGCCCCCTTCTTCTTTCGCGCGCCCTCTCGCGCCCGTGAGGGCGCCACCGCGGCGGCCCTCCGGACGGCGCACTCCCACCCATCGCGCCGGCGTGTGAGTATCGCCGCGCGCGCGGGCCGAGGAGCGCCGGCGGATGGAGGACGCGATGGAAGGAAGGCTGCAGTGGGCGGAGCTCACGGCACCGGCGCTGGCGGGCAACCCGCTCGGCGATCCGATCCGCCGGCCGATCCTGTTCTACCTGCCGCCCGGGCACGACGCGCCCGGCGCCCGCTTCCCGGCGGCCTACTTCCTCCACGGCTTCGGCGGCAGCGTGCACGGCTGGACGCACCCTGCGCTGTTCACCCCCACCGTGCCGGAGCGGCTCGACGCGCTCGTCGCCTCGGGCGCGGTGCCGCCCACCATCGGCGTCTTCGTGGACGGCGCCACGGGGCTCGGCGGCACGCAGTGGATCGACGCGCCTGCCGTGGGCCGGTACCAGGCCTACGTCGCCGAGGACGTGGTCGCCTTCGTGGACGCGCGGCTTCGGACCATCCCGCGGCGCGAGGCGCGCGTCGTGCTCGGCAAGAGCTCCGGTGCCTACGGCGCGCTCGCGATGGGTCGCGACCGGCCCCACGTGTTCGCCCACCTCGCCGCGCACGCCGGCGACGCGGGCTTCGAGTATTCGTACCTGCCCGACTTCCCGCGCACCGCGGCGGCGCTGCTCGGCATCGATCCCGCCGCGTGGCTCGCCGGCCTGAAGGAGCGGGCGCGGGACTCGAAGCTCCGCGGCGACGACCACGCGGTGCTGAACGTGCTGGCGATGGCTGCGCACTACTCGCCAGCCCCGGGCCGTCCGCTCGGCCTCGAGCTCCCGTTCGAGCCGGAGACGGCGCGCCTGCGGGAGGACGTGTGGGCGCGCTGGCTCGCGCACGATCCCGCGCGCTTCGTGCCGTCGGCGATCGACCGCTTCCGCACCCTCGCGACGGTGTTCCTCGACTGCGGCTCCCGCGACGAGTTCCACCTCCGGTGGGGCGCGCGCCAGGTCGCGGCGGCGCTGCGCGCCGGCGGCGTGGAGGTCGCGCACGAGGAGTTCGACGACGGGCACCGCGGGATCGACTACCGGTACGCGCGCTCGCTCGCGTACGTGCTGCCGAGGATGGCGACGAGCTAAAGGAACTCGATCGGCACCTGCACGTCGGGGTGGAGGCTGCGCGCCACCGGGCAGGTGCGCGCGATCTCCTCGAGGCGCGCGCGCTGCTCCGGCCGCACCTCCTTCGGCAGGTGGATCACGAGCACCAGCTCGCCGATGCGCCGCGGTGGCGGCGTCATGCGCTTCTCCACCGTGGCGTGCGCGTCGCCCCAGGCGAGCCCCTCGCGCGCCGCCACGAGCGCCATCGTGCTCAGGGCGCAGGACGCGAGCGCCGCGCCCACGAGGTCCGTGGGCGAGAAGCTCTCGCCGGTGCCGCCGTTGTCCTTCGGCGGCACGGTGGTGATCAGGGACCCCGACGGCCCGTGGGTGAGCCGGCAGGTGAGGCCCTGTATCGCAGCGGACATCGGAACACCGGGAGCAGCAGCCATTCGGTTTCCCTCCCTTACTCGTGCGCGCCGCGCGCCAGCGACTCGCCGAGCGTGCGGAGCGCGGCCTCGTCCTCCGACCAGAGGAGGCCCAGGTTCACGTCGCGCGGGCTCCCGCCGGCGGGATCGGCGACTCGGTAGCGCACGGACAGGCGGAAGCGGCCGGTGTGGCAGTGCTCGCGGCAGTCGTAGCGGAGATCGTGTCCCTCGGCGCGGGCGGTCGCGAGCGCGCGGGCGGCGTCGGGCGGCAGGGTGAGCACGCGCGGATGGTAGCGCGGAGCCCCTGTCCGAGGCACCTCCGTCCAGCGACCGGATGACGGCCCGGAGGTCCTCGAGGGCCGTGCGTCAATCCGCGCGGCCTGCCTACTCGGCAGCGCTTGCGCCCGCGGAGCAGAGGAATATCCTCCGCGGCCCGATGCCCAGACTCCCCGATCCCCGGTTCGCCGCCGACTGCGCCATCACGGTCGACGGGAAGCGCGTGCCGGCGCGCATGGGCGAGAGCATCACCTCGGCCCTCCTCGCCGCCGGCCGCCCCCTCCTCGCGCGCAGCGCCAAGTACCACCGACCGCGCGGCCCCTTCTGCCTGCAGGGCTCCTGCAGCGCCTGCCTCGTGCGCGTGGACGGTGTACCCAACGTCCGCGCCTGCGAGACGCCCTGCAAGGACGGGCTCGTCGTCGAGACGCAGAACGCGATGGGCGGCGCCGCGCGCGACCTCCTCGGCGCGATCGACGTCCTCACGCCGGGCGGCATCGACCACCACCACATGGCCACCTGGAGCCAGGTCGCGAACCGGCTCGCCGTGTCGGCCTCGCGGAAGCTCGCCGGGCTCGGCCTCCTGCCCGAAGCGGTGGAGCCGCGCTGGGCGACCTCCGACGAGCGGTTCGACGCGGTGGTCGTGGGCTCCGGGCCGGCAGGGCTCGGCGCCGCCCAGGCGCTCGCGGCCGCGGGCAAGCAGGTGCTCCTCCTCGAGCGCGAGGGCCGCCTCGGCGGACGGCTCCGCTGCGGCCTCGATCTCGAAGGTGACCCGCCGCTCGCGTGGGCCGACGAGGTCGCCGCCGCAGTCCGCGCGGCCGGCGGAGAGGTGGCGACGCGCGCGCCGGCCATCGGCCTGTGGCGCGATCACGAGGGGGCGCTCGTGGCGGTGCCCGCGCGCGGCGACGCGAAGCGGATGCGGCTCGTCCGGACGCCGCGGGTGGTGCTCGCGGGCGGCACCTGGGCGCAGCCGCCGCTCTTCGAGGGCAACGACCTCCCCGGCGTGCACGGCGCGCGCGGCCTGTGCACCGCCCTCGTGGAAGACGGCGTCCTCGCGGCCGAGCGGATCGCCGTGCTGGGCGCCGGCCCGGAGGCGGAGGCGGTGGCGCGGAAGCTCTCCGGCGCCGGCGCGCAGGTGGAGCTCGTCGGCGCGATCGCGCGGGCACATGGGCGCGGCGGCGTCGCCGCCGTGACGCTCGAGGACGAGCGGAGCTTGAAGGTCGAGGCGGTGGCGGTGGCCACCCCGCGCCAGCCGGCGTACGAGCTCGCGCGCGAGGCGGGCGCCCGCGTGGTGCTCGACGCCGCGTCCGGGAGGTATCGCGTGGAGGCGGAGGAGGACGGCGCGGTGGCGCCGGGGACGTTCGCGGCGGGTGAGCTCACCGGTCCGTGCAGCGCGCGCGAGGCGGCGAAGGCCGGCCGTCGCGCGGGAGAGGCGGCCGCCCGTGGCTAAGACCTTCATCTGCCAGTGCGAGGACGTCACGCTGAAGGACGTCCGCAGGGCGTTCGAGCACGGGTTCCGCGACATCGAGTCGGTGAAGCGCTACACCGGCCTCGGCACCGGCCCGTGCCAGGGGAAGAGCTGCGTCGCGCTCGCCGCGCAGGAGCTGCTTCGGCTCGGCGCCACGCCGGCCGAGGTGGTCCCGTTCACCGTCCGGCCGCCCCTCGAGCCCACCCCGCTCGCCGCGCTCGCGGCCCTCGACCCCGGCGCCCTGCCGGTGCACGGCGGCGTGCCGCCGGAGTCCGCGGCGATCCCGGCCGCGCGCCCGTCGGGTGAGCTCCCCGCGCGCGCCGACGTGGTCATCGTCGGCGGCGGCATCATGGGGCTCGGCCTCGCCTACAACCTCTGCAAGCGCGGCGTGAAGGACGTCGTGCTCCTCGAGCGCGGCTACCTGAACGCCGGCGCCTCGGGACGGAACGGCGGCGGCGTCCGCGCGCAGTGGACGACGCCCACGATGATCCGGCTCGCGAAGCGGTCGCTCGAGATCTGCGGGTCGTTCGCCGCGGACATGGGCATCAACACCTGGTTCCGCCGCGGCGGCTACCTGTTCCTCGCGCCGACGAAGGAGCAGGCCGACCGCATCGCGAAGAACGCGGCCGTCCACAACGAGAACGGGCTGCGCACGCGCATCGTGACGCCGAACGAGGCGCTCGACATCGTCCCCGAGCTCGACGCCTCCCGCTTCCTCGCCGCCTCCTGGAACCCCGACGACGGCACGCTGTTCCCGTGGCCGTTCCTGTGGGGCTACGGCGCGAACGCCGAGGCGCTCGGCGCGAAGGTGCTCACCTACACGAAGGTGCGGGGCTTCGAGAGCGCCGGGAACCGGATCACGAAGGTCGTGACCGACCGCGGCTCCATCGCCGCCGACACCGTGGTGAACGCCTGCGGCGCCTGGTCGAGGGAGGTGGCCGCGATGGCCGGCGTCTCGGTGCCGAACCAGCCGATGCGCCACGAGATCTGCGTGACCGAGCCGCTGAAGTCGTGGCTCGCGCCGCTCGTCTCGGTGCTCGGGAGCGGCCTCTACTTCTCGCAGTCGGGCCGCGGCGAGATCGTGGGCGGCATGGGCGACCCCGACGAGCCGGTGGGCATCGACACCCGCTCCTCGCTCCGCTTTCTCGCCCGCTACACGCGCGCGCTCGCCGACGCCGTCCCGCGCCTCGCCGGGGTGCGGATCATGCGCCAGTGGGCCGGCTGCTACGACGTCACGCCGGACAACAACCCGATCCTCGGCGCCGCCGGGTACGGGAACTTCCTCCAGCTGCACGGGTGGGTCGGCCACGGCTTCATGATGGCGCCCGCGGTCACCGAGGCCATGGCCGCCTGGATGGCAGGCGACCCGCCCGACGAGATCTTCACGCGCTTCACCCTCGACCGCTTCTCGAAGGGCGACGTGCAGCGCGAGGACTTCATCATCGGTTAAGCACCGCACCGGAGACACCGACATGAGCAACGGAACCTTCAGCACCCCCGCTCCCTGGAACGAGCCGAACCTCTCCTACGCGCCCGGCTCGCCCGAGCGCGCCGCGCTGAAGAAGCGGGTGGCCGAGCTCGCGAGCGAGGAGATCGAGATCCCGCTCGTCATCGGCGGCAAGGAGGTGCGTACGGGCAAGGTCGCCGACGCCCGGATCCCGCACCGCCACGCGCAGCGCCTCGCGCGCTTCCACCAGGCCGGCGCGGCCGAGGTGCAGGCCGCCATCGAGGCCGCGAAGGCGGCGCGGAAGGACTGGGCCGCGATGCCGTTCGCGGCGCGCGCGGCGATCTTCCTCAAGGCCGCCGACCTCCTCGCCGGCGGCTGGCGCCCGACGCTGAACGGCGCCACGATGCTCGGCCAGTCGAAGACGCCGTTCCAGGCCGAGATCGACTCGGCGTGCGAGATCATCGACTTCTGGCGCTTCAACGTCGCCTTCGCCGAGCGGATCTACGCCGACCAGCCGATCTCCTCCCCTGGCCAGTGGAACCGGGTGGAGTACCGGCCGCTCGAGGGCTTCGTCTTCGCGGTGACGCCGTTCAACTTCACCTCGATCGCGGCGAACCTCCCCACCTCGCCCGCGCTCATGGGCAACACCGTGCTCTGGAAGCCGGCGTCGTCGTCCATCTACTCGAACTGGTTCGTGCTGAAGCTGCTCGAGGCGGCCGGCCTGCCGCCCGGCGTCATCAACTTCGTCCCCGGCTCCGGCCGCCAGGTCGGCGATCCCGTCTTCGCCTCCCCCGAGTTCGCCGGCATCCACTTCACCGGCTCCACGCCCACCTTCCACGGGATGTGGCGCACCATCGCGGAGAACCTGCCGAAGTACCGCGGCTACCCGCGGATCGTCGGCGAGACGGGCGGCAAGGACTTCATCTTCGCCCACCCCTCCGCCGAGGTGGAGGTGCTCGCCACCGCCCTCGCCCGCGGCGCCTTCGAGTTCCAGGGCCAGAAGTGCTCGGCCGCGTCGCGCGCCTACGTCCCCGAGAGCCTCTGGCCGCGGGTGAAGGAGGCGCTCCTCTCCCGCGTCGCGTCCATCCGGATGGGCGACCCCTGCGAGGACTACCGGGTCTTCATGGGCGCGGTCATCGACCGCGGCTCGTTCGACAACATCAAGGGCTACATCGACTTCGCGAAGAGCTCCCCCGAGGCCACGATCCTCGCCGGCGGGAAGTGCGACGACTCGGTGGGCTTCTTCGTCGAGCCCACGGTGGTCCAGGTCACGAACCCCCGTCACAAGCTCATGCAGGAGGAGATCTTCGGACCGGTCCTCACGATCTTCGTCTACCCG
>Ga0306923_10002526_pt1 | contig 16796 bp, 15 predicted proteins | sample sta12Can44000108_FD_203841 | JGI IMG/M metagenome (GOLD analysis project Ga0306923, IMG submission 203841) | Lab enrichment of tropical soil microbial communities from Luquillo Experimental Forest, Puerto Rico - statanox.12C.anox.44.000.108 (v2)... | ecosystem: Environmental > Terrestrial >... | reverse complement strand
TCCGCATCAGCAATGGCGCCAAGGCAGTGACCGCCACCCATCCCTCGGGCGCGATGATCGTCTTCGATTCCGGCCCGGCGCGGGGAGTGGCCGACATGGGGCAGTACATCACCCGCGTGTGGCTGCCGCGCGCCGAGCTTGCCGGCATGGAGGCCATCGAGGTGGGCGGCATGCCCGCCGCCACCGCAACCACCCATGCCCGCACCAAAACCGGCGCCGCCGACGTCCGGGTGGTGGCCATCGCCTTCGGTGGCGACACCGTGTACAGATTCACCTTCCTCACCCCGGTGGACCAGACCGCCGCCCTGAATGCCGAGCTGCGCCGCGCCACCCATTCCTTCCGCCGCTTGACCGCCGACGAGCGCGCGGCGGTGCGGCCGTGGCGGATCAAGGTGGTGCGGGCCCAGGCGGGCGACACGGTGGACGGCCTGGCGGCGCGCATGGCGTTGGCTGAGTGGAAGGCGGACATGCTGCGCGTCATCAACGGCCTGACTCCCGAAGACCGGGTCCAGGTGGGCCAGCGCATCAAGTTGGTAGTTTAAGGAGTCGTCATGCTTAACGGATTGACCCCGCCCTATACTCCGTCGGGCCGCTCGGCCCTGGTGGCGCCGCCGCCGTGGCATTATGCCGGCCAGATCCTGTCGCTGGCCTTCGCGGTGGACGCCGCTGCCGCCCAGTCGTTGCTGCCCGACGGCTTCGGCACCGCCACGGGGCGGGCGATCGGGCATTTCTGCGACTGGCAGGCCACCACCGACGGCTGGGAGCTGGAAGACCCGGCCTATGCCCAGTACCGCGAATTTTTCGTGCTCATCGAGGCCGAGCGGGGCGGCGGGTCGGGGCTCTATTGCCCGTTCATCTATGTGGACCAGGACATCTCGTTGGCGCGCGGCTGGTTGCAGGGCTGGCCCAAGAAGCTGGGCAGCGTATGGGTGACCCGTTCGTATGATCTCGATCATCCGGCGGCGGCGCCGCGCAAGGCCGGCACCCGCCTGGGCGCCACCTTGGCGGTGAAGGACCGCCGCCTGGCCGAGGCGGTGGTCAGCCTGGACGGGTCGGACGGCAAGCGCTTGGGCTTCCTCGCCACCCCCACCTTCGGTCTGATCGCCCAGCCCAGCCTGGTGGGCGGCGCCAGTTCCGGCACTCCCATTCTGGCCCGCGCCACGGTGGAGAACATGGTTGCCGGCAGCTTTGTCGGCGGCAGCGCCACCCTGGCGTTCCTGCCCAGCCCGCGCGATGAGCTATCCCTGTTGGCGCCCAAGGGTGCCGCCGAGGCCAGCATCGGCAACGTGGCCTTCACGATTACGGGAGCGGTGGCGGCCTGAACCGTGATGTCCATCACGGTTCAGGCCTTATGATTTCGCCCTCGCCGGGCGCGGCCATCCGGCCGCTTGGCCGCTCGCTCAATGCTCGCAGGAACGACGCGCCTTAGAGGCGAGCCTCTCAAGGGTTTTGAACCTAGGCGCGGACGTTCAGGTCGCTCAACGCCTCGCGCACCTGCCGGATGGCGCCGCGCATCTGGGCCTGGAACTGGTTCGAGGCTTCCTGGGCCCGCTGGGCCTGGGCGGCGGGCAGGTTGCGCATGATCTGCTCGGCCGACGCCTGGGCGCTGCTCACGCCGGCCTCGACGCCGTCGATGACGTCGGAAGCCTCGCGCACTGGGGCGGCGGCGCCGGTGGCCAAGGCGTGCGCATCCACCGCCGCCAGCAGGTGGCCCAGGCCGGTGACGGCGTTGTGCAGCTCGGTTCCGGCGGCCGAGATGGCTACGGCGGCGCCCTGCTGGACGGCGTTCTCGTTCAGCATGCGCACCGCGCTCACCATGGTCTGAAGCTGCACGGCGATGTCGCTGGCGTTGCTGCGGCGTTGGTCGTCGGTAAGCTGGGATTGCTGGCTGGCCGCCTCGGCGCGGCGTTCCAGTTCTTCGGGGACTGAATCGCTCTGGGCTGCGGCATCGGCCGCAGGCGAAAGCGACGACAGGAACGAGGCTATTCTGCCAACTGCCATAAACGATCCCCGGGGCACCTGACCTTTGGCGGGGCCCCAACGTTTCCTATTCTAGTCCCCGGCCGGCAGTATAGCGCGGTCAATCAACGGTAGACAACCGCAGAGCGTTGGGGAACCGCCGCTTGGCCCGGCGGGTTGGCGGGGCAGTATCCCAACGGAGGACCTCGCCATGCGCCTTCCCCCGATCGTTCTTGCCCTCGGTTTGGGCCTTGCTCTGCCCGCCCTCGCCCAGGAAAGTCCGCCGCCCCAACAGAGTGACCAGCCCCAGGCCGGCCAGCAGACCCAGCGCCAGCAAACCCAGCACCAGCAGTCCGGCCAGCAGCGCCAACAGACCGCCCAATTGTCAGCCGACGCGCACCACGTCATCGGCAAGGAGGCCATGAACCAACAAGGCAAGGAGATCGGCAAGGTGCGCGACGTTCTGGTCGGCGAGGACGGCCGCGTCCAGGCGTTGGTCATCGACGCCAAGGGCAAGAAGCGCGCGGTGCCGTGGCAGGAGCTTTCCATGCGTGCCGATCAGCTCACCATCAACATGAGCGACCAGCAGCTGAGCCAGCTGCCTGAGTACAAAGGCGAGAAGGACTAACCCAGCCGCTTGCCGGTGAACGGGTTCCACCGCCGGGCGGCCAGAACCGCCCAGGCGGTGGCGCCCAGATGGGGGCGTCGGTAATAGAAGAAATCGGCCTCGCGGCTGTCGGGCGCCAGTGCCAAACCGGTGGTCAGCCTCGGAACCGACGTGGCCCAGATCAGTCCGCCCGGGCTGAACTGTCCCGCCAGCCGGGCCAGTACGGCGTCGGCTGCGGCCATCTCGCCCACCGCCGCCAAGGCGAGCGCCGCCTGGGCGGTGCCCTCCCACCAGATGCCGTCGCGATCGTCGTTGAAATCGAACCCGCCGTCCACGCCGTGGGCACGCCGCGCGTAATCGAGCGCGGTGCGCCATTGGACCGGCGCGCCTTCCAGCAGCAGCGGCCACAGTTGGGCGTCGAGCCCCGAGGTGGCGCGGTTTGGGCTGTGGCCGTCGGGCAGGGTGCCGGTGAGGAAATGGCCGTTATCGAAGGCGGCGGCGACGAAATCGCGGGCGGCGCGGGTGGGCACCGTCCAATAGGCGTCGCGCCGCGCCAGCCAACCGAACAGGGCGGCGAGGTCCACGTTGTGCTCGGTGGACTTCCAGCCCAGCATGCGGGTGACGGCGCCATCGCCGTGGATGCCGCCGGTGAAGCCGCCGTCGAGGCCGCCGCCCGAGCGGTCCCAGGTATGCCGGGTGGCCCAGGTGGCGAGGGTGCGGGCGCCATCGGCAAAGCGTGCGTCGCCCGTGGCCTCGGCGACAGTGAGCAAGGCGAGGCCCGCCCATGCCACGTTGCCGGTGGCGGTGCCCACCGCCATGGGATCCTCGGCCCAGTGGCCCCCAGCCGCATCCCACCAGCCATGCGGTTGCGGGATGCCGTTCAGCGGCCCGGCGCGATAGGCATTACGCAGGCGGCCCCCAGGTTGTTCCGGCTTTTTGCGGGCATCCCGGTCGGCGCGGTCGCTGGTGGCCGCGGCCAGCAGGGCGTCGCCGATGCGGTGGGCCTCGGGCACCCGACCGCAGGCCACCAGGGCAATGGCGGCCAAGGCATTGTCGTAGGTGAAGGCGGCACCGTTCAGGGCGGGCTCGCCCTCCACCCCGTCATAGCTGGCCAGGAAGGCGGGGCCGCTGCCCGGGACGGCGTTTACCCGACCGGCCAGGGCGGCGCAGCCGCGCTTGGCCACCGGCTCGCCCTCTCCGGCGAAGGCGGGGCCAGCTACCAGCAACGGGGTCACCAGCAATCCGGCCAACAGCACCCAGATGGACCGCATGCGCACCTCTGTCGTCACGGGCGGCCATGGTAGCACGGGGCGGTCCCTGTGCTATCATGGCCGTCATGGACCCGTTCAAGCCATACCAGCCCAAGCCCCGTCCGGCCGTTCCGCCCCGCTTTTCGGCCGAGGACGCCCAGGTGGTGGCGTTGCGGGCGCTGGGGTTCATTGCCGGCGACGATGCGCTGCTGTCGCGTTTCGTGGCGCTTACGGGATGCGGGCTGGACGAGGTCAAGGTCAGGGTGGGCGATTCTGCCTTCCTGGGCGCGGTGCTGGATTTTCTGCTGGCCGACGAACACTCGCTGCTGGCCTTCGCCGAATCCGCCGGACTGGCGCCCGAGGCCCCCATGCTGGCCCGCCAGAAGCTGGCCTGACAACCGGTCTGACAAAGCTGGCCCAAAAAGACCGAAAGGCCCGTCCCCAAAGGGGCGGACCTTCCGTCTGGAGGGTTGGATTTCATCGCTGAGTTATCCTTCCCTCCGTCAATCATATATGGGTCGGCAACCGCCGCATCGACATCCCCTAAAAGCAGTATCTCTTTGGGGGAGCGCAATCTGCATGGGGGTGGGTATTCAATCGTGGTAATATGACAAGACTGGGATTCGGGGCATCCTTCGCCCGGGGGCGGAAGGGGGAGCCATGGTTGGAGGGGAGACGGCGCCGGGCGAGGTACGGTTCGCGATCAGCCGCGTGCGCGTCGCGGTGGTCGTGGTGGTCGCCCTGTTCATCGGGCTGTACTGGCTGAACCTGGTCGCCGACTTGCGCAAGAACGAGGCCGAGGCGCTTGACGCCGCCCGGCGGCGCGCGGTGTTCACCTCGCAGGCCGCGGCCGAGGCGGTGCAGACCACCCTGGACCGCTATCGCGTCACCCTGACCACCGCCGCCATCGCCGCCGCCCAGGGCCCCGATGCGCTGAAGTTGTACGGTGGCGCCGTCTCGGCGGGCGCCGACGAGATGGTGATTCAGTTTGGCCGCATCGATGCCGACGGCTTCCTCACCTATTCCTCGCTGGGGCCGACGCCGCGCAATTTCCTGGGCGACCGCGATTATTTCAAGCTGCTGGCCGCCGATCCCGCCCGGCCGCTGGTGGTCAACAGTCCCGTGCTGGGGCGGCTTACCGGCAAATGGACCCTCCAGGTGGCCAAGGCGGTAACGGTGAACGGGCGCTTCGATGGCGTGGTGGCTCTGGCCGTCGACCCCGACCAGTGGAACGCCCGCCTGGCCAAATTCGAGGCGGACAACACCGACGTGCTGACCCTGTTCAGCGCCGACGGCGTGTATCTGCTGCGCACCCGCGATACGTCGCAATCCTACGGCCAGCGCGTGTCTTCCAACCGCCCGTTCCTGCAACCCGATTCCGAGCCCAGCGGCACCTATGTGGAGACCGGGCGCATGGACGGCATCGTGCGTGTCTATGCCTGGCAACGGCTGGTCGGCGGCGAGGTGATGGTCAGCGGCATTGGCCTGGACGCCGCCACAGCGCGCACCCGCGACATCAATCGCCAGACGGTGCTGCGCGGAACCGCCGCCACCATCGTGGTGCTGCTGGCGCTGGGGGTGATCGTCCATTTCAGCTTCCGCGCCGAACGGGTGTCGCGCGCCATCGCCGAGAAGGAAGACTTGCAGCGCGTCACCCTGTCGGTGATGGCCGAGGGACTGGCGGTGGTGTCACCCACCGGGCTGGTAACCTTCCACAACGACGGCTTCGCCCGCATGGTGCCCAGCGACCCCACCGATTCCCTGGGGGTGCTGGGCTGGGACACCTGCGACGCCTCGGGGCGTAAGCTGGCGCCCGAGGAATTCCCCAGCATCGTCACCGCCGTCACCGGGCAGCCGCTGGACAACTTCACCCTGGGGCTGCGCCTGCCCGACCGCTCGGTGCGCTGGCTTAACGTCAACACCCGGCCCCTGCTGGCCAAGGACGGGCGGCCCTACGCCTCCATCCTCACCATCACCGACACCACCTCGCAGCGCGCCGCCGAGCGGGCGCTGAAGGAAAGCGAGGAACGTTACCGCACGGTGGTGGACTCCTTGGCCGAAGGCATCGTGGTGCAAAGCGCCGACGGCACGGTGCTGGCGCGCAACCCGGCGGCCGAGCGCATCCTGGGCGGCGCCGGGTCGGTCAGCCCGTTCGCCCTCCATCCCAATGGCGCGCCGTTCAAGGACGAGGACATGCCCGCCATGGCGTCCCTGCGCACCGGCGAGCGGCGCTCGGGGGTGGTCATGGGGCTGCACAAGGCCGACGGCTCGATTACCTGGGTCGAGGTCAACACCGCCCCCCTGTGGGGCGGCGGCCAGGGCAGCCCGGTGGCGGTGGTGTCCTCGTTCCTGGACATTACCCACCGCAAGGAATTCGAGGACGAGCTTTCCCGCTCCAACGCCGAGCTGGAGCAGTTCGCCTATGCGGTGTCGCACGACCTGCGTGAGCCCCTGCGCATGGTCGCCAGCTACATCCAACTGCTGGAGCGCCGCCTGGGTGCGGCGGCCACCGACGAAATGAAGGAATTCGTCGGCTTCGCGGTGGATGGTGCCAAGCGCATGGATCGCATGCTGGTGGCCTTGCTGGAATATTCCCGCGTCGGCCGCCTGGGCCAGCCCATGGACTGGACCGACAGCCGCCGCGTACTGGACGAGGCGCTGATGTTCCTGTCCCCCGTCATTCAGCAGACCGGTGCCCAGGTTGCGGTGGACGGCCAGTGGCCCGAGATCTTGGCCAGTGCGGATGAGATCGAGCGTCTGTTCCAAAATCTGGTGGGCAACGCGCTGAAGTACCACGCCGAGGGCGTCGCCCCGGCGATCCAGGTCTCGGCCGGGCGCGACGGCGCCGCCTGGCGGTTCAGCTTCAGCGATAACGGCATCGGCATCGCCGCCGAACACATCGCCCGTCTGTTCAAGGTATTCCAGCGTCTGCACCCGGCCAGCCGCTACGAGGGCAGCGGTGTCGGCCTGGCGCTTTGCCGCCGCATCGTCCAGCGCCACGAGGGCCGCATCTGGGTGGAATCCGATGGTCCCGGCACTGGCTCGACCTTCATCTTCACCTTGCCCGCCACCTATGTGCGGATGCGGGTCGAGGCGGTGGCCGAGGACTAAGGCGTCAGTCCCGCAGGAATTCCATGGCCTGGTTCAGCTGGCTCATGCGGTGGTGGCTGCCGCATTGGCTGTCCGGGTGATGGATGGTGGCGAGCATGCGGAAGCGGGCGCGGATGGTGCGCTTGTCGGGGTGGGCGCCGGGCGGGAAGCCCAGCACGTGCAAGGCCTCGTCGCGGCTGTTGACGCCCTGGGGCAACGGATCAAAGGCCAGCACGCTGACGATGGCGCGCAGGCGTTCCACCTCCTCGTTGGCGGCCTGTACCGCCAGGGCGGTCTCGGGTTGCGGCTGGGGTGGCGGCGGTTCGGGGCGGGGCGGGGGCTTGCTCGGGTCCTCCAGCTTCAGCACATAGCGGCCGCCGTCCATGGCCAGCGCCAGCGCCAGCGCCCGGCGGATGAACTCCACCTGGTAGCCGGGCGCCATGCGTACCTGCAGGCGCGGCTTGCGCCGCCACGGCCGCCCCTGGGCGGGACCGGATTTCAGGATGACCGTCTCGCGGTCGTCGGGGGCGGGCTCGCCCGGGTCGGGGAATTCGGCGATCACCGCGGCCGGTATCACCAGCAGAACCGAGCGCGCCACGTCGCCCACATTGACCCGCCGCTTGGCCGCCAACGCCTCGATGGCGTCACGGAAGGCCGAAGCGCAGGGGATGGTATAGGAATGCTTGATGGCGGCACCCGGCGGGGCGGCGGTATGGGCGGTGTCCATGGATCGGGAACTTACGCGCGCCGGCGCTGGCCGTTGAAATGCAGGCGTCGCCCCTCGACCAGCATCTGGCCCATCTCCTCGGCCGGCAGCGGCCGCGAGAACAGGTAGCCCTGCATCTGGTCGCAGCCGAGCGCACGCAGGAATTCCAGGTGCTGGTTATGTTCGACGCCCTCGGCGACCACCTTCATCTTCAGCGCCTTGGCCATGGCGACGATGGCGTCGACGATGGCCGCATCGTTGGGGTCGGTGATGACGTCCATGACGAACGAGCGGTCGATCTTCAGCTTGGAGATGGGGAAGCGCTTGAGCACCGACAGGGACGAATAGCCGGTGCCGAAATCGTCGATGGCGCAGGCGATACCCATGTCCTTGAGTTGCTGGACCACGCCGATGGCGCTTTCCGCGTCCCTCATGGCCGAGCTTTCGGTCAGCTCGATTTCCAGGTAGCGCGGGTCGAGGCCAGACTTCTCCAGCGAGCTCTCCAGCGAGGCGATCAGCCGGCGCGCGTACTGGAACTGGCGGCCCGAGACATTGACGGCCACCGGGATGGCGGGCAGGCCCTCGTCCTGCCAGGCCTTGTTCTGGCGGGCGCACTCGGTGAGCATCACCTCGCAGATGGCATCGATCAGGCCGGATTCCTCGGCCACCGGGATGAATTCGCCGGGCGCCACCATGCCCATCTCGGGGCTCTTCCACCGCACCAGCGCTTCCATGCCCACCACCGCGCCGGTGGTGAGGTCCACCTGCGGCTGGTAATAGGGGATGAACTCGCCATGCTCGACGGCGCGGCGCAGTTTGTTCTGCAGCGTCATCGTCTTGGCCGCCCGCGCGCTCATCTCCTTGGTGAAGAACTGCAACGTGGCCGGGCCCTGCCCCTTGGCCCGCTGCAACGCCGCCTCGGCGTTCTTGATCAGGGTTTCGGCGTCCTCGCCGTCGCGCGGGAACAGGGCGACGCCGCTGGAGGCCGAGATCTCGAACTCGTCGCCAGCCACCGCCACCGGCGCCTGGGCCAGTGCGTGCAGCTTCTCCACCGCCTCGGTCAGCTCGCGCTTCGAGGCGTGGCCGGCGATCAGCAGCAGGAAACGGTCGCCCGAAGCGCGCGCCATGATGTCCTCGCGGCCGATGGCGGCTTGCAGGATGTCGGCGGCGGCGATCAGCACCTGGTCGCCCACCGAATGGCCCATGGTGGCGTTGATGATGCCGAAGCGGTCGATGCCCAGGCTCATCACCGCCAGCAGGGTGTGGCGCTGGCGCGCCTGCTCGCGGGCGGCGGTGAAGCGCTCCAGGAAGGCGGCGCGGTTGGGCAGCCGGGTCAGCGGGTCGTAATAGGCCAGGAAGGACAGGCGCTGCTCGGCCACCTTGCGGTCGGTGACGTCGATGATGATGCCGTCCCACACGATGTCGCCGTTGTCGCGCCGGGTGGGGCGGCTTTGTCCGCGCAGCCAGCGGCGGCGGCCGTCGCGGCCCAGTGCCGCCACCTCTTCCTCGAACGGCTCCATGGTGCGGGCCGAGCGGCCCAGCGCGGCGAGAAAGCGCTGGCGCTCGTCGGTGGAGAGCGCGGTCATGAACAGCTGGGCGTCGGCCATCAGCTCTTCCGGCTCCAGGCCCAGGAAGTCGCGGCAGCCCTCGGAGACATAGGTGAAGTCCAGCCGGCCATCGGACCGCAGCACCCGCTGGAACACCATGCCGGGCATGTTGGCGGCGATGGCGCCCAGGCGCTGCTCGGTCTCGCGCAGCGCCGCCTCGGTGGCCTTGCGGGCGGTGATGTCGCGACCGATGCTGACGAACAGCCGGTGGCCCTCCATGCGCACTTCCGCGGTGGACATCTCCAGCGGGAAGGTGCCGCCGTCCTTGCGCAGGCCCACCAGCTCGCGCGGGCCGCCGCCCACCAGGCCGCCCGAAATATCCAGCAGGTCGCCGCACATCGTGTCGGGGTGGCAGTGGTGGCCTTCCAGCAGCACGGTGAAGCACTCGCCCGCCAGCTCGGACGCGTTCCAGCCGAACAGGCGTTCCGCGGCGGCATTGGCCGCGTCGATGGCCCCGGTTTCGTCCAGGATCAGGATGGTGTCGGCGGCATGCTCCATCAGCATGTCCAGCCGGAACTCGGCACGGCGGCCCTCGGTGATGTCGATCAGGGCGCCGTCCCACACCACCGCTTCGCCGTCCCGGCGCGGTTGCGATGCGCCCTTCAGCCAGCGCACCTCGCCGGTCTGGGTGATGGCGCGGAATTCCTCGAAGCAGGGAGACAGCTCTTGGGCCGAGCGGCGGATGGCGGCCAGATGGCCGTCGCGGTCGGCCCAGTGGACCACGTGCAGGCAGCCCTGGGCGTTGACCGCCATGGCCTCGGGGGCATAGCCCAACACGCCGTTCAGGTTGCCGCAGAAATGGGTGTAGGACAGGGCGCCGTCGGCATCCATGCGCCGCTGGAAGGCGAAACCCGGCAAGCTGGAGACGATTCCGTCCAGGCGGGCCGCCACGTCCTCGGGCGACTCGTCCCGGGACACCGCGCACGCGCCGACGGCGCCGCTGCCAGTCCTGGCCGTCTTGTCTTTGGTGTGCTTCGCCTCGCTCACCCGACTACTCCCACCACGGGCGCAATCCCTGTGCCCGGACGAAGGATGGTAAAGGCCTTACCTCGTCCTGGCAACGGCGTACAGCTTAAGGGGAAAATCACCTACCGGAGGGTTTAGGCGATCTTCTTACGGAAGTATGCGATGGTGCGGTCCAGGCCGGCTTCCAGGTCCACCTTGGGCGCCCAGCCCAGCAACTCGCGCGCCTTGGTGATATTGGGCTGGCGCTGCTTGGGGTCGTCGGCCGGCAGCGGCTGGAACACCAGCTTGGATTTGGAGTTGGTCAACCGCAGCACGGTCTCGGCCAGCTGGATCATGGTGAACTCGCCCGGATTGCCCAGGTTGATGGGCCCGGTCACCTCGTCGCCCGAATCCATCAGGCGGATGAAGCCCTCCACCAGGTCGTCGCAATAGCAGAACGAGCGGGTCTGGCTGCCGTCGCCGTAGATGGTGATGTCGCGGCCTTCCAGCGCCTGGACGATGAAGTTGGACACCACGCGGCCGTCATCGGGGTGCATGCGCGGGCCGTAGGTGTTGAAGATGCGCGCCACCTTGATGCGCAGCTGGTGCTGGCGGTGGTAGTCGAAGAACAGGGTCTCGGCGCAGCGCTTGCCCTCGTCATAGCAGGCGCGCGGGCCGATGGGGTTCACCGAGCCGCGGTACTCTTCCACCTGGGGATGAACCTCGGGGTCGCCGTACACTTCCGAGGTCGATGCCTGGAAGATCTTGGCGCCCACCCGCTTGGCCAGACCCAGCACGTTGATGGCGCCGTGCACGCTGGTCTTGGTGGTCTGGACCGGATCACGCTGGTAGTGGATGGGTGAAGCCGGGCAGGCCAGGTTGTAGATCTCGTCCACCTCCACGTAGAGCGGGAAGGTGACGTCGTGGCGGATCAGCTCGAAATATGGGTTGCCCATCAGGTGGGCGATGTTGTCCTTGGCGCCGGTGAAGAAATTGTCGACACACAGCACATCGCAGCCCAGCGCCAGCAGACGCTCGCACAGATGCGAACCCAGGAAGCCGGCACCACCCGTGACCAGGACACGCTTGCGACCATATTTCATCGAGCACCTCGAAGGACATATTCAAGGAAGGTTCTTATTCCCCTTGGGGAAGGAGGGCAAGTCTCCCTATCGGGTATCGTGCCCGTCCGCAGCCGCTCGCGAGTCGACTCATGTTGACTCTGGCAGGCCAACGGGCGTAAAACCCCACCCTCTCCAGGTTTCCGGGAGAAAACCGCCACCATGGTGGCCCGCCAGTCCGCGAAGGTACGCGCACTGGCGCGTTTTCGTTTGGGGCGACTCGTAAGGAGTTTCGATGTTCGAGTCCTTGAGCCAACGTCTGTCCGCTGTCTTCGACAAGCTCACCGGTCGCGGTGCGCTGTCGGAAGCCGACGTGACCGAGGCGCTGCGCGAAGTCCGCGTGGCCCTGCTCGAGGCCGACGTCGCCCTGCCGGTGGTGAAGGATTTCGTGGCGCGCGTGAAAGAGCGCGCCGTCGGCCAGGATGTGGTGAAGTCGGTCACCCCCGGCCAGATGGTGGTCAAGATCGTCCATGACGAGATGGTCGCCACCTTGGGCACCGAGGGCGTCGAACTCAACCTCAATGCCGTGCCGCCCGCCGTCATCCTGATGGTCGGCCTGCAGGGCTCGGGTAAGACCACCACCTCGGGCAAGCTTGCCATCCGGCTGAAGAAGGACCGCAAGAAGGTCCTCTTGGCCTCGCTCGACGTCTACCGCCCCGCCGCCCAGCAGCAGCTGGAGATTCTGGCCAAGCAGGCTGAAGTCGGCTCGCTGCCGATCATCATGGGCGAGATGCCGGTGGCCATAACCAAGCGCGCCCTGGAGATGGGCCGCAAGGAAGGCTACGACGTCGTCATTCTCGACACCGCCGGCCGCCTGCACATCGACCAGGAGCTGATGGCCGAGGTCGCCGCCGTGCGCGACGTGGCCAAGCCGGTCGAGACCCTGCTGGTCACCGACGCCCTGATCGGCCAGGACGCCGTCACGCTGGCGCGCGAATTCAACGAGAAGGTGGGCGTCACCGGCATCGTGCTGACCCGCGTGGACGGCGATTCGCGCGGTGGTGCGGCGCTGTCCATGCGCGCCGTCACCGGCCGCCCCATCAAGTTCCTGGGCATGGGTGAAAAGCTCGACGCCCTCGAGGTCTTCCATCCCGACCGTATCGCCGGCCGCATCCTCGGCATGGGCGACGTGGTGTCCCTGGTCGAAAAGGCCATGGAGACCGTCGATCAGGAAGAGGCCGAGAAGCTTGCCAAGCGCATCGAGAAGGGCAAGTTCGACCTCAACGACATGCTGTCGCAGTTCCGCCAAGTCGAGAAGATGGGCGATCTCAAGGGCATCCTGGGCATGATGCCGGGCATCGGCAAGATGGCCGCGCAGCTCAAGGACGCCAAGATCGACAATAAGATGGTCGGCCGCCAGAAGGCCATCATCCTGTCCATGACCGCGGCCGAGCGCAAGAACCCGGACCTCATCAAGGCGTCGCGCAAGAAGCGCATCGCCGCCGGCTCCGGTGTGTCGATCCAGGACGTGAACAAGCTGCTCAAGCAGCACCAGCAGATGGCCGACGTGATGAAGAAGGTCGGCAAGCTGGGGCAGAAGGGCTTGATGCGGCATGGGCTGGGCGGGCTGCTGCCCCCCGGCATGAAGGGTTTCGGTCGCTGATTGGCGGCCGGGTTGGTTTGAAAGTTTTGCTTAGAGGGAAGTTGGAAATATGGCTCTGAAGATTCGTCTCGCCCGTGGTGGCGCCAAGAAGCGTCCGTTCTACCGCATCGTGGTGGCCGACGCCCGTAGCCCCCGCGACGGTCGCTTCATCGAGAAGATCGGCACCTACAACCCGCTGCTGCCGTCGGACCACGCCGAGCGCCTGACGCTCGACGCCGACGCCGTCAAGAAGTGGCTGGCCGTTGGTGCCCAGCCGACCGACCGTCTGGAGCGCATCTTCGCCGCCCAGGGCCTGGTCGCCGCTCCGGTCCGTCCCGAGCAGACCAAGAAGTCGGCTCCGAAGGCCAAGGCCCAGCAGCGCGCCAAGGAAGCCGCCGAGAAGGCCGCTGCCGCCGCTGAAGAATCGGCCGCCGAGTAAGGTGCGATGGCATCCCGTGTGTGCGTCGGCGCCATCGTTGGCGCCCATGGGGTGCGCGGTCAGGTCCGCGTCAAGAGCTTCACCGCCGAGCCGGCCGACGTGGCCGCCTATGGACCGGTGGAAAGCGAGGACGGGGCCAGCCGCTTCAAGCTCAAGGTGATGGGCGAGGCCAAGGGCCTGGTCATCGCCAAGCTGGAAGGGGTCAACGACCGCAACGCCGCCGAGGCGCTTCGAGGGGTGAGGTTCTACGTCTCCCGCGAGCGCCTGCCTAAGACCGACGAGGACGAGTTCTTCTACTCGGACCTGGTCGGGCTGAAGGCCGAGGCGGTGGACGGAAGCGTGCTTGGCACCGTGCGCGGTGTGGCCGATTTTGGTGCTGGCGAACTGCTGGACATCGGATTGGCCGCGGGAGGGAGCTTGATGGTTCCCTTCACCAAGGCGGCGGTGCCGGTGGTGGATGTAGCGGGGGGCAGAGTGGTGGTGGAACCGCCGGTCTACGCCCCGGACGAGAAAGACGAAGTGGGTCAGGAAGGGGATCAAGGTGACTGACGCGTGGCATGCCACGGTGCTCACCATCTTCCCCGAGATGTTCCCGGGACCGCTGGGCCAGTCGCTGGCCGGGCGGGCCTTGGAGAAGGGCACCTGGCGACTGGATGCGGTGAACATTCGCGATTTCGCGACTGACAAGCACCGCTCGGTCGACGACACGCCCTTCGGCGGCGGCGCCGGCATGGTCATGCGTCCGGATATCCTGGACGCGGCCATCAAAGGTGCCGGCGGGAGCGGGCCCCTGATCTACATGACCCCGCGCGGGCGGCTGATGGATCAGCCACTGGTGCGGGAGTTGGCGGACGGACCGGGTGCCACCATCCTGTGCGGCCGCTTCGAGGGAGTTGACCAGCGGGTGCTGGACGCGCACGGCGCGCTCGAGGTCTCCTTGGGCGATTTCGTGCTGTCGGGGGGAGAACTCCCGGCCCTGGTCCTGCTGGACGCCGTCGTCCGCCTGTTGCCGGGAGTGCTCGGCAACAAGGAGACGCTGGCCGAGGAAAGTTTCGAGTGGGGGCTGTTGGAATACCCCCACTACACCCGACCCGCCGAGTGGCAGGGGCGGGCGGTGCCCGAGGTTCTTGTCTCGGGTCACCACGAAAAGATACGCGACTGGCGCCGTCGTCAGTCCGAAGATGTAACCAGGACACGCCGACCGGACCTGTGGCTCCGGTATGCCTCTGCCAAGGATAGTGAGGGCAAGTAGATGAACATCATTCAGCAGCTCGAGCAGGAGCAGATCGCCAAGCTGACCGAAGGCAAGTCGATCCCCGAGTTCTCTTCGGGCGACACCGTCAAGGTCAACGTGAAGGTGATCGAAGGCAACCGCGAGCGCGTGCAGGCCTATGAGGGCGTGTGCATCGCCCGCAAGAACGACGGCCTGAACAGCCACTTCGTCGTCCGCAAGATCTCCTACGGCGAGGGCGTCGAGCGTATCTTCCCGCTCTACTCCCCCAACATCGCTTCCATCGAAGTGATCCGCCGTGGCGACGTCCGCCGCGCCAAGCTGTACTACCTGCGCGACCGCCGCGGTAAGTCGGCCCGTATCGCCGAGCAGACCACCGGCTATTCGGCCAAGGTGTCCGCCGCCGAGCGTGAGGCCGCCGCCGCCGACAAGGCCGCCGCCCTTGAGGCCCAGAAGGCCGCCAAGGCCGCCAAGGCCGAGGCTCCGGCCGAGGAGTAAGCCCGGATGGGCCGCGTCGACCACGGCGTGGCCCTTCGGATGCACCTGCTGCCCCGCCTTGCTCCGGTCACCTGGGAATCCCCCGGGTGACCGGGGCTGCGGGGTTTCGCTATAAAAGCGACACATACGGCGGAAGCGTTTCCGCCGCACTGATTTCTCATCAGTAGGAAGACCCGATGTCCAAGCCGCGTACTCTGTTCGACAAGATCTGGGACGCCCACCTGGTGGACGTTCAGGACGACGGCACCTGCCTGCTCTACATCGACCGCCACATGGTTCACGAAGTGACCAGCCCGCAGGCGTTCGAGGGACTGCGCATGGCCGGCCGCAAGGTCCGTCACCCGGAAGCCACTCTCGCCGTTGCCGACCACAACGTCCCCACCACGGACCGGTCGAAGGGCATCGAGAACGAAGAGTCCCGCATCCAGGTCGAGACCCTGGAACAGAACGCGCGTGATTTCGGCGTCGAGTACTACCGCATGGATGACATCCGCCAGGGCGTCGTCCACATCGTCGGCCCCGAGCAGGGCTTCACCCTGCCCGGCACCACCATCGTCTGCGGCGATTCGCACACCGCCACCCACGGCGCGTTCGGTGCCCTGGCCTTCGGCATCGGCACCTCCGAGGTCGAGCACGTGCTGGCCACCCAGACCCTGGTGCAGAAGCCGGCCAAGAACATGCGCATCACGGTGAACGGCAAGGCTCCGGCCGGCGTCACCGCCAAGGACATCGTGCTGGCCATCATCGGCAAGATCGGCACCGCCGGCGGTACCGGCTACGTGATCGAGTTCGCCGGCGAGGCCATCACCTCGCTGTCCATGGAAGGCCGCATGACGGTCTGCAACATGGCCATCGAGGGCGGCGCCCGCGCCGGCCTGATCGCCCCCGACCAGACCACCTTCGACTACGTCGCCGGCAAGCCGCGCGCCCCCAAGGGCGCCGCCTTCGAGGCCGCCGTCGCCTATTGGAAGACCCTGTTCACCGATGCCGGCGCCAAGTACGACGCCGAGGTGGTGCTGAACGCCGCCGAGCTGGTTCCGCAGGTCACCTGGGGCACCTCGCCGGAAGACGTCATCCCGATCACCGGCACCGTGCCGGTACCGGCCCAGATCAAGGACGAGGGCAAGCGCAAGGCGGTCGAGCGTTCGCTGGAATACATGGGCCTGGAGCCCGGCATGAAGGCCACCGACATCAAGGTGGACGTGGTGTTCATCGGTTCGTGCACCAACGGCCGCATCGAGGACTTCCGCGCCGCCGCCGAAGTGTTCAAGGGCCGCAAGGTCGCCGCTGGCGTGCAGGCGCTGATCGTCCCCGGTTCGGGTCTGGTCAAGGAGCAGGCCGAGGCCGAAGGCCTGGACAAGGTCTTCATCGAGGCCGGTGCCGAGTGGCGCGAGCCCGGCTGCTCCATGTGCCTGGCCATGAACGCCGACCAGCTCAAGCCCGGCCAGCGTTCCGCCTCGACCTCGAACCGCAATTTCGAAGGCCGTCAGGGCCGCGGCGGTCGCACCCACCTGGTCAGCCCCGCCATGGCCGCTGCTGCTGCGGTGACCGGCAAGCTGACCGACGTGCGCTCGCTGTAAGGGGATCGGAAGATGGAAAAGTTCACTGTTCTGACCGGCGTCGCAGCTCCGCTCCCGATGATCAACGTCGACACCGACATGATCATCCCCAAGCAGTTCCTGAAGACCATCAAGCGGACCGGTCTCGGCAAGAACCTGTTCGACGAAATGCGCTATACCCTCGACGGCAAGGAAGTGGCCG
>Ga0306923_10002525_pt1 | contig 16802 bp, 17 predicted proteins | sample sta12Can44000108_FD_203841 | JGI IMG/M metagenome (GOLD analysis project Ga0306923, IMG submission 203841) | Lab enrichment of tropical soil microbial communities from Luquillo Experimental Forest, Puerto Rico - statanox.12C.anox.44.000.108 (v2)... | ecosystem: Environmental > Terrestrial >... | reverse complement strand
GCCGGGCCTGCCCCTCCTGAGCTGACCGTTCCGAGCAACGTCAAGTGCCCGCTGGGGCGAGTGATCGAGAACGCGCTCACCGAGCCGGAGTTTGTGCCCTGAAAAGTTGAGGTCTCATTCGCCGCGTACAAGTGTGTCCCAGCGGGATTGAAAGCGAGCCACGACGGGTTCGACTCATCCGCAAACAGGCCGCGCTGTGAGAGACCCCCGGTTGAAGGGTCCATCTGAAACAAATAGATGCCCTGTCCATTGCCCTTACTGCCCTCCGGCCCTTGCGGTGAACTGTAACTGGCGACGTAAGCCAGAATCGAGCCGGTCCCTGGGTTTGCCCGGCCCCGTTGCGCCAGGGCGCGCGGGCTCCGAGTTGCCACCAAGGCCGCGAGGCCCTGCAGAAAGTCACGACGCGACGCCTTGCCGGCAGCGTGCCCGGTGGCCGATGTTTGCATCTCAACTTCATGAGTTAAGTTTTTTGGCAACATTGCAAGCAAGAGACCCCTCACCCGGCTCTCCCGCGACGCGGGATCGCCACCCTCGGGAGAGGGTGGAGTTTCTAGATTTTTTGCCCTCTTCGTTGGGAGGGTGGCGAGCGTAGCGCGCCGATGAGGGGTCAACTCGCCGGTCTCAGACCCAGCTTGGCTAACTTACCGCGGTGTAGCCTCCGGCAGACCACCATCAACAGGGAGTGTTGCACCGGTGGTGGGCGTCTGGCGCGTGGCGAAGAAGAGTACAGCCCTGGCGACGTGTTCTGCCGTAACCCTGACCTTTAGGAGATTGCGTTTCTGGTAGTACTCTTCCAGCCCCTTCTCGTCAAGCCCCCTTGCCCGCATGCGGTCAGGTCCAACCTCGGCCCACAGGCCTGACTTGCGTGTCCCGTGAGAAAACACAGCATCCGGAGAGACCATGTTTACCCGCACTCCGATCTCGGCCATTTCAAGGCTGGCGATTCGGGCAAGCTGATGCGCCGCAGCCTTTGTGGCGCTGTACGCGCCAAAACTCGCGCCTGGAGCAAAGACGTTTTTGGTTGAAACCAGAACGATATCGCCGCCCGTTCCTTGATACCGGAAATGTCGGCCGGCCTCCGAAAGCATCAGCAGCGCCCCTTCAGTGTTCACCCGGTCGAGTTGCCTGAATCCCTCCAGCTTCATATCCTCCAGGGAGGATACAAGCGCCCTCCCCGCATTGATGACGACCAGGTCCACGCCACCCCACATCTTAATAACGGCTTCGAATCCCCGGGTGACAGAAGCCGCGTCCGTTACGTCAAGCGGAACGGCGAGGACACGGTCCCCAAAGCTGCGCTTCAAGTCGGCGGCTAGCTCTTCGAACGGAGGCCCAGCCAAATCAGAAACCGCGACATGACAGCCACTCTTGAGCAGTCCCTCAGCAATGGCCGACCCGATTGCTCCCGCTGCCCCAGTGATCACGCCAACTTCTCGTCCAAGCGGTAACTCATCGCTCTTTCCAAGTTTGGCGTACTGAAATGATTGGTACTCCATATCGAAGAGATCGCTTTCGGACAGTCCTTGGTACGTCCCCATCGCGGCCACGCGGGCTTTGACGGCCAGCGTGTGAGCTGTTATGTCACAGGCGACCTTGGCGGCATGTACATCGTTCCCGGCCGAGATCGCTCCCAGTCCCGGCAGCAGGAGAACCCGGGGACTCGGATCAAAGGCCCTGATTTCGCGCGGCATTCGTGCCGAATACCTCTCAACGTAGGCCTTGTAGGCAGTGGCGTAATCCTGGAGAGCTGTGCTGAGTTGTCGGCGAAGCTTCGAGGGGTCCGCATAAGCCGGCTCATCAAGCCAGAGAGGCAAGGCCTTGGTGCGAATCAAGTGATCTGAAGTCAGGGGCGAGGTCAGGGCGATCTGTTTGCCCCGGTCAGAATCGACGAAATCCAGCGTCTCTCGATCGATCAGCGATTGCACGATAACTCGGCGCCAGGGGCGATCGAGGTCTCCGCTGGGCACGGCCAGGAGGCCCCGGACGAGCGGTGCAACCGAGGCCAGCCTCTGTTCTGCCAAGGACGGTGGTGTCGAAACCTGCACTACCAAGGGCCGGGTCGCGCGCTCAGCCAGGTATTGCTCGGCCCGGGTCACCAGCTCGATGGTGGCCTGGTAAGACTCATGCGCGGTCGCTCCCCACGTGACCAGTCCATGCCGCATCCAGACCATGGCCTTGCTTCCCGGCCGGGACTCGTATGCTTCCGCTGCGGCTTTGGCCAGTTCGAAGCCCGCCCTCACATAGTCGAGGATGAGCACAGAATCGCCCAGCGCCTGGCGCACATGCTTCTCACCCTCCGTCTGATTGGTGAGCGCCAGTATGGCGTTCGCGTGAGTGTGATCGATAAACTTTGGGGGTAAGAAGGCGTGCGCCAGCGTTTCAAGAGAAGGCGTTGCGGCGTGAGGATTGAAAAGATGGGCGCGGAACTGGTCAGCCATCAACACGTCCGAGAGTTCCTGGAGCACCCGAAGTCTCTTGAGGAACTCGAGATCGACTCCCGAATGTCCATCGGGCGAGATATCCGCCAGGTTGTAGCCCGAGGCTTTAATGTAGAGGGCTGGGATTTGCTCCCCCAAGACGCTTGTGGCGTAGCTCTTGACGGACGTGTTTCCACCTCCGTGAAGCACCAGACGCTCTTCAGCGCCGAGAAGGCGGCTTGAGTAAGTCCGTAGGGCCAAGTCCTCACCCCATTGCGGAGCGTACTCAGCCACAAACCGGCAGGCTTCGTCGTCTGACCAGCGATCTTGCATACGTTTCAGAAGTCAGAAGCAAGGAGCAAGGAGCAGGAGCAAGAAGCCAGGAGCCAGAAGCAATCTGGTGTCCTGAGTCAGAAGTTCGTTGAGAAATTCAGCTCCCGAATTCAGCTCCGGAGGATGACATAACGTAGCCCACGAAGCTGTGAAAAAATCCCAGCTCGCGGGGCTCGCGCACACCTTCAGGTGTGCGTTTTCACGAGTTTCGCAGACCTTAAGGTCTGCGCCAGCCAATTTCTTCACATCTTCCCAGCCGTGGGTTGAGGCACCTTCCCTCTCCCCCTTCCCCTCTCCCGCGGGGTGCCGAAGGCGTGGTGAGGGCCGTTCCCTCTCCAGGGCTGCGCCCTGGGCTAAGATATTTCGCCCCTTCGGGGCTGCGCTCGCTGCACTTCCGCGCACCAACGAACTTTTGACTCAGGACACGGTTTCCTGGTTCCCACTTTTTGCTTCTTACTTCTGACTTCTTACTTCTGACTCCTGGCTCCTTGCTTCACCCCTTCCAACATGAATCGAACGTTGGCTTCCGGCGTCTTACCATCAAATACAGCACTGCCCGTAACGATGAGGTCCACACCCATGGCAGCCACAGAACCGATGTTGTCACGCGTTATACCACCATCGACGCCCACCAGTATCTCGTGCCGGGAGTCAGTAATCATCCGCTTCGCTTTTTCGACTCGCTCTCGTGTGGAGGGAATGAACCTCTGCCCACTCCAGCCCGGATTGACGGCCAGGATCAGGATTAATTCCAGTTCGTCAAGGAGAGGTTCCAGCACTTCGAGCGGCGTTCCCGGATTGAGCGCCACTCCACGCACGAGACCCCGCAAAGGGTCGCCGGCGTTTTTCATCGTCTTCATCTGCTGCAGAACGCGATGAACGTGGGAGCAAGCCTCAGCATGAATTGTAAGTACGTCGGCCCCGGCCGCCACATAGTCCGGCACCTTGTTCATAGGTGCATCGATCATCAGGTGGACGTCTTTGAGCAGAGACGTGCTCATGGCCTTGATGACGGGCGGGCCCACGGTCATCATCGGGCAAAAGCAACCGTCCATAACATCCACATGAACCACCTTGACGCCCGCCCGCTCCAGAAGCGACAACTCCGAGCCCAGCGAAAGGAGATCGGCAGTCAGGATGCCGACGCTGATCATGGGAGACGAGTTGCGGAGAATCTCGAAGACGGTGGGACCGGCCATATTTCAGCTCTCAGCTTTCAGCCGTCAGCCATCAGCAGAAACCGTTTTCCAGATTCTTGCTTGCAGAGAGCTGACAGTAAGTAGCGCAGACTTTCGCCTTTCAGAAAGTCTGCGGCTTGTCCCGGCGAAAAACCGCAGGGTTCCGAAGCATGAGCTCTGCGCTACCGACTGCCGACTGTCAACTGACTTTCCTGCCTCAGGGTCTCATAGAGATCGAAGGCGTGCTCGGGTTTCATGAGCTCGTGGACCACCTTGCCCACGGCTTGGATCATAGCTGCCGGAGCTTCCGATTGGAAAATGTTCCGGCCCATGTCCACTCCGGCCGCACCCTCGCTCACGGCTCGGTATGCCATGGTCAAGGCGTCAATTTCCGGCAGCTTCTTGCCGCCGGCCATGACGATGGGCACCGGGCAAGAAGCCGTCACGGTGTCGAAGCCCTCCGCCACGTAGTAGGTTTTTACGAACTGGGCACCGAGTTCGGCACAGATCCGGCATGCAAGCCGAAAGTATTTGGCGTCGCGCACCATGTTCTTACCCACGGCCGTCACGCCCAGGACGGGAATCCCGTAGCGCAGGCCTGCATCGACCAGACGAGTCATGTTATGGACCGTCTGGGTCTCGTAATCACCGCCGATGTACACTTGCACCGCCAGCGCCGATACGTTGAGCCGCACCGCATCTTCGATATCGACCGCAAGCTGCTCGTTGGACAGTTCCTTGAGAATGCTCGGTCCGCCGCTGGCTCTCAGTACCACGCCGGATGTGAATGACGACGGAACGATGGCGCGCAGAACTCCGCGGGTAAGCATCAAGGCGTTGGTGTAGGGCAGCAAAGGCAGGATGTTGACATCAACGCGCTCCAGCCCGGTCGTCGGGCCCTGGAAGTACCCGTGATCGATCGCCAACATGACGGTGCGTCCGCTGGCGGGGTTGAAAACACGCGCCAGCCGGTTCTGCATTCCCCAGTCCAGCGCTCCCGATCCCTTCAGAAAAAATGCCCCGTTTTTGGCGGCAATATGGAGGTAAAACTCCTTGCTATCGGTCCCGCCATCCAGGTCAGCCATATTTCGCGACTCCTTTTCACCAGGGTTGTGACATCGCAATTCGCTTGATTGTATATGAAACTGGGTAGTGAAAGGTAGTGGCTGCAGCCCTATGGAGCCCTATGGGATTCCTTCAAGTACTCTTCATTCGTACCGCAGTGCCTTCATCGGATCGACAGACGACGCGCGGCGTGCGGGCACCAGACAGGCCAACGCCGCGACGCTCGCCATCAGCAGCGTCATCCCGAAAACAATACTCGCCTGAATCGAGCTGCCTTCGACCCACTGGGACACCAAGCGGTTGAGAGCCAAGCTCAACAAGACTCCGGCCGCCAAACCAGACCCAACGCTCAACGTGGCTGACGCAAACACGCTGCGCAGGAGGTCGCTCGACGTCGCTCCCAATGCCATGCGAATGCCGAACTCATTCGTCCGCTGTGCCACACTGTAGGACACGACGCTATACAGGCCTACTGCGGCCAGCGCCAGGGCCAGAAAAGCAAATGCGCCGAACAGCAGCGCCATCAAGTGTTGCCCTGCCCATTCCCTTTGCTCCTTGATCCAATCTTCCAGGCTGCGCACGTGCCCGGCCGCCTGCTGGTCGGCATCGACCGAGTGAATCTGCTGGCGCACTCCATGCAGAATCGAGAGCGGCGGTACCTGGGAGCGCACCAGGATTTGCGTCCACGGCCGCATGTACAGCGTATAGGGGACGTAGATGCCCGGTTTCACCGGCTTGCCCAGGCCGTCGTCGCGAGCGTCGGCAACAACGCCTACGATTTCCAGCCATTGATCGGGTCCCTGAATGGTCACAGTGATAGGCGGCTCCGTCTTCAGGTCAGGCAGGCGGATCTGGTGGCCAACCGCATCTCCGTTAGGCCAATACTGCGATGCCAAAGTGTTGTTGATGACGGCTAGCCGGGCGCCGCGCAGGGTTTCCGATTTGGTCCAGATCCGGCCCGCGAGCAGCGGGATCTGCAATAGGGGGAAGTATTCCGGGCTCACAAAGTTGAGGCGCGCATGCTGCTGCTCCAGCGCCGGCTTGCCTAAAATCTCGAACTTGTTGTCCCATCCGTTGTCGGGCGGCGTCGCGTTGGTCGAAAGGCCCGCCATCGTGACTTCCGGCATCGCTGCTACCTTCTGCAGGAGCTGGTCGAAATACGTGGCGCGCTTCTCCCAGGTGATATAGCTGTTGTCATGTACGGGTATGCCCACCGACATCACGTTGTGCGGGTTGTAGCCGAGGCTGGTGCGATTAAGCTTGATAAAGCCTTGGATGGCGGCACCGGCAGTTGCGAGTAACAACAGCGTCAGTGCGATCTGCCCTGCGATCAAGGTGCTGTGCATGCGTTTGCCGCGGACCCTCCCCATCACCCTCTGCCCGCTCGCCTGCATCACTTGTGCAACTTCAGGGCGGCTGAGTTGCAACGCCGGGGAGAGTCCGAAGAAGACACTGGTGAAAATGGCCAGCGCCACGCTGAAGCATAGGACGGGCAGGTTGACCCTGATCGCTGCTTCGTGGGGAAAGGAGAACTGCGGAAGTAAAGTGACGATGAAAGCCACCGTACGATAGGCCAGCAGAACACCCAGCGCCGCGCCCGAGAGCGACAGCACCAGCGATTCCGTCAGCAGTTGTCGCAGCATACGGACGCGGCTGGCGCCGATCGCGGCGCGCACCGCGAACTCGTGCTCGCGCGCCGTTCCTCGCGCCAGTAGCAGAATCGAGACGTTGCCGCAGCCGATGGCGAGCAGCAACCCCACCGCGCCGAGTAGCAGGATGAGCGTGTTACCAAGCTCCTTGACGAAGCGCTCGTTCAACCCTTGCACCTTGACGCGGAAGCTGTCCGATGGAAAGTGCGATGGCGTCTCCTTGGCGAACTGTTCCATCAACGACTGGAACTCAGCGTCGGCTGCCTCATGGCTCACTCCGGGCTTCAGCTTGGTATCGATCTGGTAGGACCGGGCGGGATCGGCAGTGAGTTTGAGCGGCAGGTAGACATCACCATCACCCCAAGTGAAACGCGGCTGTGCCACGCCGACAATCGTGTAGTTCTTGTGAACCAGTTGAATGGCCTTCCCAACCACATCGGGATCGCCGTTGTAATGGCGTTGCCAGAACTTGTAACCGAGCACGACTACGGGCTGCGGATCCTGACCTTCAGGAGCGTCCGCCGGGATCAGGCCCCGCCCTACCAAGGCTGGCACGCCGAAGTGATTGAAGCCGTTCCCGGTGAAATAAACTGCGTTCACATCTTCAGGAAGGTCGCTGCCGGTGGTGGTAAGGTTCCAGCCATCTTCAGCGACGGCGCTTTCCACCGCTTGCGCCTTTCGATACTGCTGGTACTGGGGGCCGGTCAGACCGAACCAGCGGTCTTCGCCGGCTTTGTTCTTGGCTGTCAGGTGAACCATGCGATCGGAGTTCGCGTAGGGGTAGGGATCCAGCAGAACCGCGTAGACGACGCTGAATACTGCCGTGGTGGCGCCAATGCCGAGCGCCAGTGAAAGGATCGCCGTCGCCGTGAAGCCTGGACTCTTCTGAAGTTGGCGAAGTGCGTAACGGAGATCTTGTACGAAGTTCTGCATCGTACGCTCCCACTTATACCGATTCGAAGTCCTTACCTGCGTTTAGACGCAGGCTGCTGAAAAAGGGTGGCTGTCATGTTGAGGGTCGCCGCGGCGGCCTGTTTCTTGTTGAAAACATAAAGATAGGGGTAGGGAGGATCGTGTGGTCTCGCTCCCCCCTCCCTCACGAACCGGACGGGCGGTTCTCCCGTATCCGGCTCTCCGGTCGAGGGTTTTACCTCCGAGAGGATTGACGAGCTGAGGCGTGGGCTGCGACCAAGGAGAGTTGTCTCCTCATCGCCGTCAACCGGACGGTTACGCTGAACGAAGCGGCAAGAAGAATACGTTCAGAGAGCGAGCGCCTTGGGCGCCGTGCACCAAGGTGGCTTCCACATCCGCGGTCGCCGAGGGTCCCATCATGAAGCATCCGTAAGCTGTCTCGTTAAGTCGCACCCGGCGATAGGCCGCGTGCATATCCGGCACGATCTCGCTCGGGTCCAATAGAACAATAAGGTGTTGGGATAAGAAGGCCAGGGCGTCCACAACCAGGTCTTCCTGGGTCAGCCAGACGGCGCCTCCCTCCGCAACGCCGAACTGCGCGCGGACAACGCCTACGTCGACGTCTGCGAGTTCGTGTGGATCGTGAACGGTTTCCACCCGGCGCGTACCGGCGATTTCCGGCACCGCTGAGCAAATCACCTTGGCCCCAGGATGCAGTGCAACCAATTTGGCCTCGGCCTCCGCCACGCTTCCCACATCGTGAGCTGCTGCACCGGCCTCCTGGAGACGCTGCTCAAACACGGGCTTGAGGGGGCCGGCCGGCCGTTGAAAACCGGGGATCCGCGGGTGTTCCAACTGTCGCTGCGGCAGGTTGTTGCGGATCGCGCTCAGAATGGTTTCACGACTGATTTTGGACGTTGGCATGTTTGCTCCGATTCGCCAGATACCACTCGCGGAAGGTTTGTTTCGTAAGTTGCGGAAGCTCTCGATCGCGTGCCCATGGATTCAAGGAACGGTTGTAGACCAGGAAGTGCGGCGCGTAATCGAGCGCCGGCTCGGCAGCTTTCTCTATTACATGGTACTCCTCAGGGTGACCGAATACATGCCCAGCAACGGCAAATGACAGGCGTTTTGCCAGCGGCAGGTACCCCTTTTTCGCCATCACCCGCCGCCACTTCAAAATTTGATCGCTGATGTCGATTTTCACCGGGCACACTTCCGAGCATGATCCGCACAAGGTCGAGTGGAACGGCAGTTCGCTGTATTTGAATTCGTCGAACGTGGGGTCGAGGATGACGCCGATGGGGCCCGAATAGGTTGCGCCGTAAGCCAGACCGCCGCTGCGCCGGTAGACCGGGCAGGTGTTCATGCAGGCGCCGCAGCGGATGCACTTCAGCGAATGCCAGAAATCGGGCATGCCAAGCCGGCGGCTTCGCCCGTTGTCAACCAGCACGATGTGCAGTTCCCCACCCTTCCTCGGGCCGGTGAAATGGGAGGAATATTGCGTGAGTGGAGTGCCTACCGCACTTCGAGAGAGCAGCCGCAGAAACACACCCATGTCTTCCACTCGCGGGATCAGCTTCTCAATGCCGATGCTCGCAATATGGAGCGGCGGCACCGAAGCCCCAATGTCGGCGTTGCCTTCATTCGTGCAGACCGTGAAGGTTCCCGTTTCGGCAGTGGCGAAATTGCAGCCCGTCATACCCGCTCCCGCCACTAGAAATCTTGGACGAGCGTTGTTTCGCATGGCCTCAGTCAGAAAGTGCGGGTCATCGTTATGAGGATCGGTACCGATGGTGCGGGCGAACACTTGCGCCACGTCCTGGCGTGTTTTGTGGATGGCGGGGAACACAATATGGCTGGGCGGCTGACCATCGAGTTGTTGGATTCGTTCACCCAGATCCGATTCGATCACCTTGATTCCGCGGTGCTCGAGGTACGGCGTCATGCCGCATTCCTCCTGGAGCATGGACTTGCTCTTGATCAGTTCCTTCACGCCGTGGTCCTGGAGGATGGAGTGCACAACGTCATTGTGCTCCGCGGCATCCAGCGCCCAGTGCACGTGTGCGCCACGCTTGGTGGCATTCGCCTCGAACTCTTCCAGGTAGTGGTCGAGGTGAGTGAGCGTATGCTCTTTGATCTTCGACGCAATCTCCCGTAATTCCTCCCATTCCGGGATGGCCGCTGCCTCCTTGTCACGCCGCTGCATCGTCGCCCACAAGAAGCGATCGTGCATCGGTTCGTGGACCTGATCACGAATGATGAATAGCTCGGCTGCCGCCGCGGGATCGACGCGCTTCGCGTTGCTCATCCCAAGCACCCCCTTCTCTTAAAATGGCCCGCCATTCAATACCTGCGCGACATGGATGTATTTGAGATCCAGCCCTGCCCGCCGCGCCACACCTTGCTGGTGCATTAGGCACGACATATCGGGCGACACCACGTATTCAGCTCCGTGGCGAACATGATCGTGCGCCTTCTCGAGCCCCATGCGGGCGGAAACGGCCTCGTCCGTCACGCAGAAGGTGCCGCCAAAGCCGCAGCAGTCATCCGGCCGATCCACGGGTACGAGCACCAGGCCCTTGACCTTGGAGAGCAGGTCCACGGTCTTGTTGAATGGAATGCCCATGATCTCGGATGGCTTGGCGATGCCGAGACCGCGGATCGAGCTACAACTATTGTGCAATGCGACCGAATGTTGAAACTCTGCCCAGGGGAAGGAGTCCACCTTCAAAATATCGTGGAGGAATTCGACCAACTCATAGGTATGTTGACGAACGTGCTTCACATCGTCGGTCTGCTCGAGACTGTCAAAGTGGCATCGGACCTGCTTGACGCAGCTTCCGGCCGGCCCAACGATGCAATCGTAGCCCTTGAAGTTCTCAATAAAGAGGCGTTCGGCTGCCGCGGCGTTGACTTCGTCCCCGCTGTTGGACATGGGCTGGCCGCAGCAAGTTTGGTTGAGCGGGTACCCCACATCGAGCCCGAATCTCTCCAGAAGCTCTAAAGTCGCTACGCCAACCTCGGGATAGATCAGGTCGATATAGCACGGTATAAACAGACCGATCCTCATGTTCTCCGGGGATTTCCCTTGGCGTGTCGCTTCGGTTTGTGTTGCCACTTTGCTTCTCCTTTAAGTCCTTGATTCGGCCAATTGTCGATTCAGCCTCGACAGCATCCACTTCTCAACGTGATCCTAACGAGGCTCGGCCTCACACCGAGCCGTGACCCTCAGCGACGCATAACCCCTCACCCGGCTCTCCCGCGACTGCGGGATCGCCGTCCTCTCCCCCAAGGGAGAGGGCAAGAAATCTGAAAACTCCACCCTTTCCCAAGGGTGGTCCTGCGTCGCGGGACCGGGTGAGGGGTCTCTTGCTTGCCTGATGATGAGCAAGAAAACTTTCACTACGTCGCCCACTAGGTTCTCCTGAGAACCGCAAAATGATTCGTCTATAGCTGGAAGCGCGATCGTCTCGTCCGCCCCTTTTTCCTCCACCGGGGTTCTCGACAGCCCCCCTGGTAGCCTCACCGCAGCGGCCAGCGCAAGAGCGGGCGAGACGCCCGCGTTCCCAGGTATCAACGCCACAGCACGGCATCAAGGCGCTCGTTTTTTCGGAGCCTGATACCTACGATCGGCCCGGTGTCAGAGGCCTTGCAGAATTTCCGACAGGAACCACGTCCGGCGCTCGGTTTGATCAATCCATACCTCGATCAGGCTGGCAGTGCCGACGTCGTTGTATTTCTCGCAGGTTTCATGGGCGGAGCGGAAATAGCGCGTCAGTGCCTGATTATCGGCGTTAAGTTCTGTCAGCATTTCTTTCGGGGTGACACAATTGAGTTGAGGCGTATCGCTCACCTCCTTTGGCCCAGGCTGGTAAGAAAACTGCGGTCGATTACCCTACATCTTAGTGGTCGACAATACAAACGAGTCCCCAGAAAGTGGGAAACCTAAGGTTAGGACATACTGTGCTCTCGTTCCTACGCCGTCCTCATTCCCGTCCGTTGGCTTTTCAGGCTGAATGGGGCGGCAAGAGAAATATGTTCAGAGAGCGGGCTCCTTGAGCACCGTGCACCGAAGTGGCTTCCACATCCGCGGTCGCTGAGGTCCCATCATGAAGCACCTGTAAGCTGTCTCGTTGCGTCACACCCGACGCGCCACCGCCGCTTCTGTTTTTTCACTGCCTAGAACCCTTGCCCAGTGGTTTCGGGTATTGGGGCCATTTGTCAACCAGCCTGCTAAGTAGCGCAGCAGACCCTACGGCAATCACGGTGAACGGGAGAACAACGAGCAAGGGAAACCAGTTCCCCGGATGAAGTAGCACGGGGTAGAGGGCAAGCGCAACCCCGGGAGGGTGAAAGGCACGGAGGAGGGTCATCACTCCAAAGGCGACGACCGCGGCAACTACCGCCACGTCGAGTCCTCGCGCAAACAGGCTCATTAGCGTCCCTATTGAGGCTCCTGCGACCGATCCCACAATCAGGGCGTAGGGTTGCGCGATCTCAGCGTCAGGCACGAGATAAAGAATTGACAGTGTCGCCCCAAAGGGAGGCACCAAGTAGAGACCAATTCGATTAGCCTCAAGGGCCGCTAGCACGCCGAACATGCTCGCCATCCACAGACAGCCAGCCAGGTTGAAGGTGGCCTTCGTTCCCCATGACTGAACGATTCTGGAAAAAACTTTGCTCATAGAGTGTTGGCCGGTGAGGGCGCTGCCCGATGGTAGCGGTGAGTGGCACTCAGGCTGATCCGCGCGCTCGCAACGCCGACACCCACACCGACCGCGGTGTCGAGCATGCGAAGGAGGGGCTGTCGCCACGCGTTGTGCGGGCTCAAGGCAGCAACGACCATAACAACGGCGGTGGTGATTCCCGTCGTGACCGTCTCGTCGGAGCGGCCTATCAGCGTCATCGCGACAGCACCAATGCCAATCAAGGTAGCCATGCCCCAAGGCTGGAACGGGAAGATTAGCAAGTAAGCAAGGCACAGGACAAAACTTAAAGATGTTGCGGCCATACGCGATAAAGCGGCATGGACGCTCTCCCCGTAGCTGTATCGATAGACAAACACCGTGGCCGCCACGGCCCACATGCCTCCCAGAAGATCGTCATCCCTGGAGATGGAGTAAATGTGGGCAAGAATCCCTGTTATAAGCCAATAGCTGATGAGGCAGGAAATCGCCAGCCCAATGCCGTAGATAATGGCCTCAGTAGTCTGAAGTGGCCGACGCCGCTCCGCCGCAATGTCTTCTCGCCGTATCTTTGCTTCCGACATGTCTTTTCCCTTTAGTGCAGCCAGCCTATTGAGGGCGGGCGAATTCCCGGCGAGCGCTCGGGCGGCTGCCAGCATCATGGCGTCCGTCACGCGCCGAGCGCCAGACGCGACGCTCCTCGAGGCTCTCGACGTTAGGCGGCAGAAGTCCGTGCAAGCCTAGCTTGCTTCGCTCCTCCTCTGTGAACGCCGTGCCCTTGTTCAGGGTTGGTTGGTTCAGTAGATCCAGTCCGCGAGGAACAGCCAGCCCACCCGACTCTTTTGTCGGCTGCTGCTTAGCCATACTGTGCCTCCTTTCACCTTCTCTCGGCACCGAGTGTTCGTAACTGTGGGTCTCTCTATACCTGAGCTCCAGTCAGGCTGAACATCAGGATGGCAAGCACAGTCAGTGTCACCACTACATACAGCCGGTCCCGTTGAACCGCGAAGGCAAAGATCGAAAATACAACCCTTGCGACCGGGGTTGCGATCAAGAAGAGAAGCCCCAATTGGATAATTCCGCGCCCTTGTCCAGCCAAGGCATCGCGTACAATGCCCCTCACGCTTCGCAGGTCCGAAGGCTCGCCGTGGAATACTCCGTAGTGAGGCGTCGTATGTCCTTGATGAACGAGGTAGACGATTCCACCGAGCAAAACGATGGCTCCCGAGAAAACGACTCCTGCGCGAAGAAGATCGCCTATGATGGTTTCGATTTGTTGATCGCTCCAGCTGCGTGGTTTGTTATCCATTTCAAAGTTTCCCCGTGAGTCCGTGATAGATCATCTCGACAGCCAGAATCGCGATGACAGCGCTGAACACATGCCGTAAAACACCTGTCTTCATCCCGGGCAGAAGCCGCGCGCCCAGGAAAGCTCCCGAGAGCACTCCGAGCATGACGGGCATCCCTAGACCGGGATCGATGTAGCCGTTTTTCAGGTATAGCCCGACGCTGGCGGCAGCCGTCACCCCGATCATGAAGTTGCTGGTTGTGGTTGAGACTTTGAAGGGAATTCGCATCGCTTCATCGAGAGCTATCACCTTGAGAGCGCCGGATCCAATTCCCAGCAGGCCTGAAAGTATCCCTGCCCCAAACATTACGGCGGAGCCTGTCGCGACGTGATGTACGTGATAACTTTTGAAGCCGCCCGAGGTCGGATAGCTGGAGTCTAGTTCCAGAGTCTGAGCAACCGGGTCCGGCTTGTCCACCGCCCCCCCTAAATCGGGTGTCCGGAGCGACATTGCGGCCGAATAGAGCAGGGCCAACCCGAAAATCACCGCAATAGCACTGGTGGGTGCGCGTAGAGCCAACGAAGCGCCAAGGACGGCTCCCGTGGTGGTCGCGATCTCCATGAGCATTCCGATCCGGATATTTGAGAATCCTTCCTTGACATAAGCCGCCGCGGCGCCGGAGGATGTGGCAATCACCGAAACGAGCGCCGCTCCGATGGCGTAGTGGATGTCCACCCCCAACACCAAAGTCAGTAGTGGTGTGATGATGATGCCTCCGCCTAAGCCGGTCAGCGATCCAACGACGCCAGCCACCAAGGAACCGCAGAACACCAGTGTCGAGAGCCCTAAAACAGTCATCGCTTGAACACTCACCGCTGCTGCTGCCAACAGGGACGAGTCGCAACGAAGCCCGGTGTTGGTCCAGCGGAGATCCTGAGGGCCGAACTCACGGGCCGGCACCGCGCACCATGTCAGACGGCGTGTGAACCTAATCGCACCGGTCGCGAAATCGACTGTTCCCGGCGCTAGGTCTGGATCGGGTTCACTCAAGGGTACTCGACATTCCTGCTTGTGCTCGGATGGTCAGCCTCCGTCCCCGTGTAAGGGTGATCGAGACGGAACGCGATCAAGTTATTCCCAGATCGCGGTGTGGACTGCCGACCATCTTTTTGGGATCAACGATCCGGTCGAACTCCTCCGCGCCGACGAAGCCTCCTTTTAGGGCAGCGCGCGCTGTGTCGTGTTGTGGTCCAAAGCATAATGGGCGATCGCCGAAGCCTTATCATAAGCGATGACTGGACTCAGCGAGGTCACGAGCATCAGTGACTCACCGACGAATTTGTCGATGCGGGTCCGGTCGAGCTTGATTCCCTCAATGCTGTACTCACGGAGCTTAACACATGCATCGCCAAGAATACGCGCGGCGTGCAGCACGTTATTGATGATGATCGGCCGCATGGCGTTCAATTCGAAGTTCCCCTGGGACCCTGCGAAGGCGACGGCCTTATCCTCTCCGATGACTTGAATGCATACCATCACCATCGCTTCCTCTTGGGTAGGATTGACTTTGCCCGGCATGATCGAGCTGCCCGGCTCGTTGGACGGCAGGATGAGCTCGTGCAATCCTGCCCGCGGTCCCGAACCAAGCCAGCGTAAGTCACTGGCAATCTTCATCAGGGCAACGGCCAGTGCCCGTAGGGCGGCGCTCGCTGCCGCCATGGCATCAAGGGAGCCCTGAGCTGCGAATTTGTTGGGCCGTGACGAACGGGCGACCGGTGAGCCTGGCGATCTCCGCCGCAACTTTTTCGCCAAAGTCGGGAGGAGCGTTAATTCCAGTCCCGACCGCTGTACCTCATACAGCCAGGCGATACAGTCCTTGAAGGGATTGACCAACGTGAGTGCATCATCAAGCTGTGCAGCTTAGCCGGACCACTCCTGGCCGACTGTGAGTGGCGTCGCATCCTGAAGGTGGGTGCGCTTCCCGGGTGAACAGCGCCGGGAAGATGTACAAATTATTCACTTTGAAGGCATTTATCACCCCGCGCACGTGGTAGACGCGGTGCCCTGAATGTTATCGTTGTAGCAGCACACCTCATCGCGGTAGCGCGCTAGAAGGTTGATGGCAACCACACCCGTCCAGTCCTCGAAAGTACGGATGCGTGGATCAGGTTCGCCTACCAATCCACCGCAAACTTGCCTATGACTCGCGGCGCGCTTGCATGGCCAACGTGACCAGCGTAGCGATGAGGATGGTAGGAAAAAGCTGGCCCACAAGAGCCTCCGCCGTGGCTAGAGACCGCGCGAGAGGATGAACGGCAGTGATGTCACCGTAACCGACAGTGGTTAGAGTAACAAAGCTGAAGTAAACCAGCTTGCCGGTCAATTGGTACCGATCACCGGGCGGAGAGCCAAAATGCATCGCCCCAGGACGGATCTCTTCGGCGAGCTGATAGGCGTATGCCCACGCCAGTCCCAGCAGAAGGTATGCCGCAATCCCGCCTTGGATCCGGTTCCAACTGATCGGCCCCTGCCGGAACACCACCAACAGCACGGTGCGCGCAAACAGAAGCAGGGCAACAAGAATCAGCGCAGTACTGAATTCACGGAAGCTGTTGCTGGTTACACTCCGCGCCATCCATCGGACGGCCAGCGCGGCCACGGTAACGATAACAACGAGGGACGTTGTAATCCGGCCTTTATTCACCGCCAAGGCCGCGGAAACCATCAGCCCCGAGATGGCGATGTCAAGAACCACTCGACTGCGAGCGGCAACTTCATGCAGCGGAAAAACTACGAAAATGGCCAGCCCAAGTACGATTGAGAGCAGCGTGAGACCTTCGTTTCCCGCCCAGAATTGGGTCAGCCGTTGGTTGAAAGAACTTGTTCGATTCTCTTGCGATTCGTAGGCCATAAAAAACGCCCTCCTTGAGTTTCGAAACCTGGGCCCGCCCGCTGCAGCTGGCTTGTCATGCGTCAAGCTGGTGGCAGGCGCTCAGTTAGCGTAATCCAACTCTCGGACGTTGCGGTTCGTTCCCAGGCGTGTGCCGGGAAGGCCGCGCTTATCGGGCTCCGAGGCTTGGGGACGGCCAGAGGGTTCACCGCCCTCTTGGGCTGGGACCAGAGGTAGAAATTATGCCATTGTCGAAAGTGCGTTCGCTAGGTGGCTGCGCTATAGGAGTGCGGTTCTAAGTCGGGCCTTCTCCATGCATGGCAATCAAGATCTGGGCGATCAAGCCCGTCCAGCCGGTTTGGTGGCTGGCGCCGCAGCCGC
>Ga0306923_10002524_pt1 | contig 16805 bp, 16 predicted proteins | sample sta12Can44000108_FD_203841 | JGI IMG/M metagenome (GOLD analysis project Ga0306923, IMG submission 203841) | Lab enrichment of tropical soil microbial communities from Luquillo Experimental Forest, Puerto Rico - statanox.12C.anox.44.000.108 (v2)... | ecosystem: Environmental > Terrestrial >... | reverse complement strand
CGACGGGGGTACCCGCGTCTGGGAGTCGCTTGCGATTCTGGAATATCTCGCGGAGAAGTTTCCCAGCGCGAATCTTTGGCCGGAGACTCCGGCGGTGCGGGCCAGGGCGCGCGTCATCGCCGCCGAGATGCATGCCGGATTCGCTGCGCTGCGCCGCCATTTGCCTATGAACATGCGTCGGCCGGTGGTGCCTCGGGAGCTCAATGCCGAGGCGCAAAAGAACGTCCAGCGCATCGAGTCCATATGGACGAATTGTCGCACGGAATTCGCGCCCGACGGCCCCTTTCTGTTCGGCCGCTTCGGGGCTGCCGATGCCATGTATGCGCCGATCGTGTCCCGCTTTTACACCTATGATGTCGCGGTTGGTTCGCAAGGCCGGGCCTATATGCAGGCCATGATGGACCTGCGGGCCTGGGACGAATGGCGCGCGGCGGCGCTCGACGAGGCGTGGATTCTGCCGGAGGACGAGGTGGACTGGCCGGTCGTCCGTCGGCTATGAAGGACGCAAGGGCGACGCGTCAAGAAATCTCGCCGGGGGTCTATTGATTCCCGCGCAAGAACGAAAGAAATATTTGCTGCCCGAGCCCACCCCACGCCGCCTGGTTGCCGGTGGGAGAATTGTTTGACCAACCGTCTCGCTGACCGTCTGGAGCTCCCATCATGCGATGTCGCGCTACTGTGCTGTTTTCGGCTGTCATTTCCATTCTCGCAGCGGTCTGCATCGCCGCAAGCGCGGAAGAGACCAAGAACGACGTCAAGGGATTGTTTCTGCTGACCGATTATCCGGCGGTCACCTTGCGTCCGGGAACGACCTCGTCCGTGAATCTGCGGCTGCAGAACTATGACTTGCCCCCCGAGCGGCTCAATCTGTCGGTGGACGGGGTGCCGAAAGGCTGGACGGCAACGTTGATGGGCGGCGGTCAGCCAATTGCCGCAGCGCTGCCGGCGACCAACAGCAGCGTCTCGCTGGAGCTTCGTCTGGATGTGCCCAAGGATGCCCCGACCGGCACCACCAATCTGACCGTGAATGCCAAGGGTCCGGCGACCAGCACGTCGCTGCCGGTTGCGGTGACGCTGGCGACCGATCTGCCGGCCAAGCTTACGCTCACGCCGCAGCTGCCGGAATTGCGCGGGACCTCGAAATCGAGCTTCGAATTCCAGCTCGGCATCAAGAATGAAAGCGGCAAGAAAGTCGTCGCCAGCCTGTCCGCGCAGGCGCCGCAGAATTTCGATGCCACCTTCACCGAGCAATACGGCAGCCAGGAGCTCAACGCGCTTCCGCTCGATGCCGGCCAGTCGAAAGATGTGAAGCTCAAGATTCGTCCGCCGAACACGGTCGCCGCCGGCAAATACAAGGTGATGGCGAAAGTCTCGGCCGAGGATGCCTCCGCCACGGGCGATTTGGTGCTCGACATTACAGGCCAGCCGAAAATCGACATCGCCGGACGTGAAGGCTTGCTCAGCGCGCGCGCGGAGGCGGGCAAGGAGAGCTCCATTGCGGTGGTCATTACCAATTCCGGCACGGCGGCGGCAGACCAGGTTGAATTGTCCGGGTCCGGGCCGAGCGGCTGGAAGGTCAATTTCGAGCCCAAGACCGTCGATCGCATCGCACCGAACGAGAGCAAGGATGTGCAGGCGCTGATCACGCCACCGTCAAAGGCGATCGCGGGAGACTACGTCACGACCCTGCGCGCCTCGGCGCGCGGCGAATCGGCGTCGCAGACCTTCCGGGTCGCGGTGCAGACCTCGACCATGTGGGGGATCGTTGGTGTCGCCCTGATCGGGATTGCGCTTCTCGTTCTGGTCGGCGCGGTTGCATGGTTCGGACGCCGATGAGCGACACCGTCATTGAGGCAAAAAACCTCACCAAGCGCTACGGCAGCGCAACCGTCGTCAAGGGCATCTCGTTCGCGGTGGCGCGTGGGGAGATTTTCGGCCTGCTTGGACCCAACGGTGCCGGCAAGACCACCACCATTCTGATGCTCCTGGGCCTGAGCGACATCTCGGACGGAACGGCGCGCGTGCTCGATCACGATCCCGTGCGCGAGCCGTTGGCGGTGAAGCGGCGGGTCGGATATCTGCCCGATCAGGTCGGCTTCTATGACAATCTGACTGCCGCCGATAATCTGCGCTACATTGCGCGGCTGATCGGACTCTCCCGCGAGGAGCGCCAGGAGAAGATCGTCGCCGCTCTTGCCCATGTCGGGCTCGCGGATGTCATTGACAAGCGCGTGGGAACGTTCTCCCGCGGCATGCGTCAGCGGCTCGGGCTCGCCGAGATCCTGATGAAGGATGCTCAGGTCGCCATACTCGATGAGCCGACATCGGGCCTCGACCCGCAGGTCACGGTCGAGCTGCTCGACATCATTCGCGATCTCAAGCAGCGCGGCGTAAGCGTGCTGCTCTCATCCCATCTGCTCGCGCGCGTGCAAAGCGTCTGCGACCGGGTGGCACTGTTCAACGAAGGCAACATCGCGCTGATGGGGACCGTGTCCGAGCTTGGGCGCCAGGTGCTGGGCGGCGGGTTCCGGGTGGAGGTTGAGGCCGAAGGGCAGGGGCTCGAAGCCCACCTTGCCAAGGTGCCGGGCGTGCAGCGGGTGGAGAGCGCGGGAGCGAACCGGCTCCTGCTGCTTGCACAGCGCGATGTGCGTCCGGAAGCGGCGGCGGCCGTGGTGGGGGCGGGCGGCCGTCTCCTGCGCCTTGCCGTGGAGGAGCCGAGCCTCGAGGCAATCTACCAGCGCTACTTCCACGAGCATCCCCACGAAGGAGAGCGCCATGCGGCGTGAAGGTTCGGCTTTGAACGGGCTCGGGGTCGTGATCCTCAAGGAATTGAGCGACCACCTCACCAGCGTGCGCATGCGGGTGCTCGAATGGCTGGTGGTGCTGTTCGCTCTGGCCGCCCTCTACCTCGCGATCCAGCAGGTGAAGGACACGACGGCGGAAGATCCGTTCCTGCTGCTGCGGCTGTTCACACGAGCGCGTGAAGGCATCCCCATCACCTTCGTCGCATTCCTGAGCATCCTCGTTCCGGTGATGGCTATCGGACTGGGGTTCGACGCCGTGAACAGCGAGTACAATCGCCGCACTCTGTCGCGCATTCTGGCCCAGCCGATCTACCGGGACGCGCTGCTGTTCGGAAAGTTCATCGCCGGATTATTCACCATCTCCATTAGCCTGGTCGCGCTGTGGCTGCTCGTGATCGGGCTTGGTCTGGTGCTGCTGGGCGTGCCTCCCAATGCCGAAGAAACGGCGCGCGCGTTCATTTTCCTGCTGGTCACCATTGCCTATGCCGGCGTCTGGCTTGCGCTCGCGCTTCTGTTCTCGATCGTGTTCCGATCCGCCGCGACGGCGGCTCTCGTGACATTCGGGCTCTGGCTGTTTTTGACTTTCCTGTGGCCCTCGGTCCTGGCGCAGATGGTGGCGGCCGTGATATCGCCGCCGGATCCTGGCTATACGGCGCTCGGCCTTCCCACTCCCGAAAATGTCGAATGGGGACAGATCCTGTCTCGCCTGTCGCCGAGCACCCTCTTCGGAGAGATCGCGTTTGTGCTGCTCAATCCGGACGATGTAAGTGCGCGTGCGCTTGGGACCATATATCTGGTGCAGTTGCAGGGCGCCGCGCGCGGAGCATTGCCGCTCGGCCAGAGCCTGATCATAGCGTGGCCGGACATTGTCGGATTGGTGGCGGGGACGATTGTCCTGTTCACCATCGGCTATATGGTCTTCCAGCGTCAGGAAGTACGCGCCTGAGCATATACGCTCGGTTCGCGGCTTGAGGGTCAGCCCGCGATCCTCTTCCAGCCTGCGCGCACCAGAGCGCTAAAGCTGTCGACACGTTTGCCGACGACGTCCCAATTCACCATTTGCTCCTTGGCTTCTGGGGCGGACGAAGACATGGAATCTGCCACATACGCGGCGCCAACCGTGATGGCGCAGCCGATGATGATCCCCAGAATGAGACGCATGTGACTCTCCCCGCTACCGTTCGGCTTGGCCGGGGGCATATGCGATGAAGGCGGCACGAGTGTGTTTCTATCGACGCGCACCATGCGTAGAGTTCAGGTCGGAAAGTCGTCGGCTGCGCGTTTTGCCACATGACGGATATACCGGGCATGAGGGAACGGGAGTACTGCGATTTCACTCCAATGTATTCTTGTAACCATATGAAATAGCGCGATAATATGCAATTTTGATGGGCGACAGGACAATTTGGCACCAAAAAAGGAATTCTTGCGGCAATTGTGGGTTTTTGCGCTATATTGGCCCCGATCGGTGGGGTGTGTCCGCACGGAAAAAAGCCAATTCCGTGTCAATCGCGTCCAGGAGAATCGCGTTGAAAGAACACAAGTTCCGTCTTGGTCAGTCCGTCTATTTCACCTCCCGGCCCATCGGCCACATGATCGCGAACAGCACCTACGAGGTGGTGAGGCTGCTTCCTTCCGATGGCGCCGATTTCCAATATCGGATCAAGAACCCGAAGGAGGCCTTCGAACGGGTCGTCAGGGAAAGCCAGATCGAATACTCACCCTAAGCGGCTTAAGTGGCGCCCCGGACGCACGCCTTGAGCCTGTCCAACGAGCACAAAAAAGCACCGAGAACGGAAAAGGCGCGCTGGGCGCGCCTTTTTCATGCACTCCCCATTGTCGCAAAAAGCTCGAATTTACGATGAAACTGGACACCTGGGTGCCAGGGGGTGTTGCGCTGGCGCTCACCTTGGCAATGCTCGTTCTCGGTGCGCCAGCGTGTGTAGTTTTCGGTAATGTCCGATTTTTGGAAGCTGCTCGCTGATGCGGGCATGGATCCGGGGTTGGCTCTTGTGGCAGCAGCCGCGGTAGTTGCCGCGTGCGCGCTTGCGGCCCTGCGTGGGGGATCACAGGTCAGGCGCGTCCTAGCCGTTTCCGCTGCCGTCGTCGTCGCTGCTGCCGTGACTGCGACCTTCGTGCTCGATCACATCGCGGCGCGCGAGTTCGCCGACCGGCAACGCGCCCTGGATGGGCGTGTCTTCGAGCTCAAGATGCGCGCGCTTGCGCCTGGCTCGGCGCTCGCCTGTCTCGATCCGACCGCGGGCGACTTCGTGCAGGAGTCCTGTGAAAGGGCGATTTTTGCCAGTCCCGAATCGACGGCGGCAGCCATATCCTATGTCACCGAGCAGTTGTCGCTGCTGGAGATGGGCCACCAGCACGCCCGCGCAAGCGGCCTGGCTTCCTCAGATGCGTTGACCGCGCTGCGCCGCAGCATCGAGGCCGACCGGTTCGGGATCGTTGCGTACCTGTTCGCCAGGCGCTCCGGCTGCGAGTTGAATGAATGCGACTTTTTCCATTTATTGCAGGACGCCAGTCGTGTGCGGGCCAATCTTGCCGCGCACCAGTTCGAATCCTACGTCAAGGCGCACACGGCGGAGTGGCAGTCTGCGGGTGTATCTCGGGCGGCGGCAAGCAACCCCGCTCCCGCATCCCCTGTTGCTTCTCCTTCCGTAGCGGCCAAGCCGACGAGCACTCTGTTTTTTCCGTCGGCTTCGTCGATTCCGGCGGTCAATATCATGACGCCAGAACCTCCCGCGACACCGCCACCGAATGCGGCCAGCGCCTCAGCCGATCCGGCTGCTCGGGCCAAAAAGCCGTCGCAGGGAATTCCACAGGGCCGCGCGCCGACGAACGCGGACAGTGGCCAAGCTCCCTCGACCCCGCTACAGATCGTGCCTCCGGTGCAGTAACCTGGGCACTGCACGCGGCCCCGCGGAATCCGGAAGCCATCGCCCGTTCGTGATCCCCGGACTCCTTGCCCCAATCGGCAGAAACCTTTGGCTCTCAACCTCATCAAGCTTTGTGTCGGCTGCGACTCGGTCAAGGACCTGGAGCATTGGATCGCGAAGCGGCTCAAGGAGCGCGCAAAACGCGGATTGTCGCGCGAGCACATGCACCGAACCCGCATGGTCCCCAAGCGTGTCGACGAGCTGCGCAACGGCGGCTCGCTGTATTGGGTGATCCGCGGCGAAGTGATGTGCCGGCAGCTCTTGATTGACATACGGCCTTTCATCGACAAAGCCGGGGTGAGCCGGTGCCATCTTGTGCTCGAGCCCAAGCTCATTCTTGTCGAGCCCCGACCCTGGCGGCCGTTTCAAGGTTGGCGATACCTCGCGGGCGAAAATTGCCCTCGCGATCTCGACCGGGTCGCACCCGGAGCCAGGAGCATGCCGGAGACATTGCGTCGGGAATTGCGTGAGCTTGGTCTGCTGTAACCGATACCCCCCGTCCATGACAGCTGCCTCCGGCCGTGGTGGATGTGCTAAACCAAAATAGGAGTTCCCCCGGCTCTGCCGGGGAGGCAGCAAAAGTTTGACATATCAGGGAGTGGACCCCGCGGGGCCATCGACGAGACTCCGAATCGTGAGCCGCCAAGCACACGAACAGGAGTCCCATCGATGGATGACTATGAAAGTTTAAGCCACTCCAAGTGGGAGTGCAAATATCACGTCGTATTCATTCCCAAATGTCAAAGGAAGACGCTGTATACAGAGTTGCGACGGCACTTGGGGGATGTGTTCCGAAAGTTGGCCGAGCAGAAGGAAAGCAGGATCGAGGAGGGTCATCTTTTACTGGATCATGTGCACATGTTGATCTCGATCCCGCCGAAATATGCGGTGTCGCAGGTGATCGGATTTATCAAGGGAAAGAGTGCGATACACTTGGCCCGCGTATACGGAGAGAAGAAGCGGAACTTCGTAGGTCAGCACTTCTGGGCGCGAGGGTACTTTGTCTCCACAGTGGGCCGAGACCAAGAGGTGATACGGGAATACATCAGGAAGCAAGAAGAGGAGGACAAGCGCCTCGAGCAGATGAACCTGTGGCGTTGAGCGGCTACCGTTAGGTAGCCAACACAGACCGGGGCCGCGTCAGCGACCCCACACAGCCGCTTCGAGCGGCTCACACCCTAAAGCCCCCGGCTCTGCCGGGGGATGCTTAAACTTTTGAGGCTGTAAACGCGGGTGGAGGCGCCTATGTCGAAAAGATACGTCAGCATCGCAGTCGCCACGACCATCTTCATCGGATGGGTGACCGGCGGCGCGACTGCGCAGGACGCGATCAAGATCGGGATGAGCTTCGCCATGACGGGCGCCGGCTTCAATGCGGCGGGCAGGCAAGCGGCGGCCGGTGCGCGGCTCTATGTGCAGCAGCACGGCGAGACCGTCGCGGGCAAGAAAATCGAATTGATCCTGCGGGACGATGCCGGCGTGGCCGACAACGCGCGGCGCCTGGTCCAGGAAATGATCGTCAATGACAAGGTCAACATCATTGCCGGTGGCATCACGCCGACCGTGCTCGCCTACAGTCAGCTCTTAAACCAGGCGAAGCTGGCCACCGTCGTGATGATCTCGGGCGCTTCTGTCACGACTACCGCATCCCCCTACTACGTGCGCACCAGCTTTATTCTTTCGCAATCGTCCTGGATCATGGGAGAGTGGGCGGCCAAGAACGGCAGCAAACGTGTTGTGACACTGGTCAATGAATGGGCTCCCGGTACGGAGGCCGAAACCGCGTTTAAGCAGCGATTCGTCGAGCTTGGCGGCCAGGTCATCGACTCAATCCGAATTCCGCTCGCCAATCCGGATTTTGCCCCTTTTCTGCAACGCGTTCGCGATCTCAACCCAGATACCGCTTTCATCTATTTTCCCGGAACACAGGCCGGCATTTTTGCCAAGCAGTTCGCCGAGCGAGGTCTTGCCGGCTCCGGAATCAAGATTATCGGTCCCGGCGACCTTACCGACGATGACGAGCTCAACACGATGGGCGACCAGATGATCGGCATGGTGACGGCGCACGACTACTCGGCGGCGCATGATTCTCCTCTGAACAAGACATACGTCGAAGAGTTCAAGAAGGCGAACGGCTTCCGCCCGAACTTCGTCTCGCTCGGCGGCTATGACGGCATGCATCTCATCTATCAGGCGCTAACGAAGACTGGTGGAAAAACAGATGCCGATCTGCTGCTCGCGGCCATGAGGGGCATGAAATGGGAGAGCCCGCGCGGGATCATGTCGATTGATCCCGACACCCGCGACATCATCCAGGACATCTACATTCGCAAGGTCGAAAAGATCAATGGCGAGCTCTGGAACATGGAGTTCGCCAAATTCGCGGACGTCAAGGATCCGTTGAAACTGAAGAAATAGCTCACACCGGCAGGTTGTCGATCAGTCGCGTGCTTCCGAGCCGGGCGGCCACGAGCAGACGGATAGGGCCGTCAGCCGCCGAGGTTACCGGTGCGAGAGTTTCAGCATCGCGCGCCTCAAGATAATCGAGCAGGAAGCCGGTCTGCTCAATGGCACGGGCACCTTCTTCCAGCACCTGAGGCAGGGGCTCGCCGCGCGCAATCTTGCCGGCGCATTCTTTGAGCACCCGGTTGAGCGCAGGCGCTATTGCACGCTCGCGTGCCGATAGATACGCGTTGCGTGAGGAGAGTGCGAGACCGTCTTTTTCCCGCACGGTGGGAATCGCAACGATCCTGGCGGAGAGATCAAGATCTTTTGCCATCTGGCTGATGACCTTGAGCTGCTGATAGTCCTTTTCGCCGAACATTGCGTAATCCGGCGCACACTGTACGAGCAGTTTGGTAACTACTGTCGCTACGCCCTCGAAGAAATGTGGGCGAAACCTGTCTTCGAGCCCGGCGGCGGCAGGACCCGCTGGAACCACGCGCGTTGCAAATCCGGGCGGATACATCACGTCCGTTGACGGTGCCCAGATCAGGTCGGCCTCCAGCCCGGTCAGCATTGCAACGTCGGAGTTGAATGTCTGTGGGTAGGTCGTAAGGTCTTCTTCCGGCGCGAATTGCGCGGGATTGACGAAGATTGATACCACAACGCGGCGCGCCCGTCGCCTGGCTGCGCGCACCAATGCGCCATGGCCTGCATGCAGCGCGCCCATCGTCGGTACCAGCGCCAGCCGCTCGCGGGCCGCTCGCCACCGCAGCACTGCGCGCCGCAATGTCGGTACCGTGCGCGCGACACGCAATTGATCGCCCATGGCTCCGACTCGCTCGGCTGACGCGGCTGCATCAGAGTTACCAAAGCGCGGACCTCTTGCCTATTCACCGGCTGATACGGCCGGCGGTGCTCACCCGAACCGAATTGGATGTCGCAGGAGCGGAGCTTACGGGGTTGGCGCCATGCCATGACAAGCCTGCATCCTCGCAGGACGTCGAGGCGGAAGTCGACATTCCCGGATTCCGACCGCCGGTCCTCGGATGGTTATGCTCAGAGTGGGCATTGCGTCCTTCGCCGGGCAAGCCCACCTTAGTGGCGCAAGAGATGCGTTTCGAAGTGCCTGTCTTATGTCGCATGATCGCAATGCCAAGCCACCGGCACCGGCGGGCAGCGGGCACACGCCGGCGGCGCAATCGACGCATTCGGAGATCAACGAATTCCTGAGCAAGGTAAAGAACCTTGCCCCCGCAACCCGGACCGGCCAGCGGGGCCGCCTCATCTTTGCGCTGGATGCAACCATGAGTCGTCAGCCGTTGTGGGACACGGCATGTCAGCTGCAAGCGGACATGTTCCGGGAGGCGGGAGCGATCGGTGGCCTTGACGTCCAGTTGGTCTACTACCGCGGCGTCGGGGAATGCCGGGCTTCCCAATGGGTATCGCGGGCCGAGCGGCTTGCATCCCTGATGGAGCAGATCGATTGCCGCGGCGGCCATACCCAGATCGGCAAGATCATCGCGCACGCCAAACGGGAGACGCAGAAAAGCAAGGTGCAGGCCCTCGTATTTGTCGGGGATGCGATGGAGGAGAAGCTCGACGACCTTTGCCATGGGGCGGGGGCGCTTGGGCTGCTGGGCGTTCCTGCCTTCATGTTCCAGGAAGGCGGGGATGTGATTGCTGGCCGGGCGTTTCGAGAGATCGCGCGTCTTACGCGCGGGGCCTATTGCCGCTTTGATCCGGGTGCTGCCCACCAGTTGGCCGAGCTGTTGCGCGCCGTGGCCGCCTACGCTGCTGGGGGCTTGCGCGCGCTTGCCGATCTCTCCGCCCGGCGCGAGAATACGGGTGCCATCAAGCTCCTTGAGCAGATGAGGTTCTGATGGCCCCGCTCATCTTTGGGCTGGTGGTGCTTGCGCTCGCGCTCTGGGCACTCAACGCGTTTACCAAGATCAATCCGCATACCGCTGCCGCGGTTCTCAAGGCCGGTGGCGGGTTGGGCGCGCTTGCGCTCGCCGGCGTGCTGGGCGTGCGCGGCAGGCTGGATGTGGCGATTCCTCTAGGCCTTACTGGACTTGGCCTGCTCGGATGGCTGCCCTGGAGCATTCCGGGCCTCGGTGCCCGCACCCAAAAAAGCGCGAGCCAAGTGTCACGAGTGCGTTCAGCGTTCCTGGAAATGCAGCTCGACCACGATACCGGCAGCATGAGCGGCCGGATTCTGGCCGGACCGCAGGAAGGCATGACGCTCGACGCTCTCGATCTGGCGACGTTGAGCGGGTTGTTGGGGGAGGTCGACGAAGAAAGCCGCGCGCTACTTATGACGTATCTCGACCGCCGGGAGCCCGGCTGGCGTGAGCACGCACAAGGCGATGCTGCAGCGGGGTCGGGCGGCTGGCCCCGGAGCGGCAAAATGACGGAAGAGGAGGCTTATCAGATCCTTGGCGTGCAGCCGGGGGCGAGTGTCGATGAAATCAGTCGTGCCCACCGGTCGCTGATGAAGAAACTGCATCCCGACCAAGGGGGGTCGACGTACCTCGCGGCTCGCGTAAACGAAGCCAAGGACGTTCTTTTGCGCCGCCATCGCTAAACTCCTTTACTCGACACACTTTTGGCGGCTCCTTTCCGACGCAGTTTCCTGTTTTCGCTCGACGTCAATTTTTGATGGTGACGCATTCGACGTCGTTGCGCTTGAGATACTTGCAGGCAGCTTCGGCCTTGTCCTTGTCGAGACCGGCGAAGCGCGCGCGGTAATAGGTGGTCCCTCCCTTATCGAAGGTTTCGGTGAACGGGTCGGCGCCCGTGAGCATCTTGGAGGCCTTGCTCTGCACTGCCGAGAGACGTTGTTTCGCTTCACGCTCCGCTTGGTAAGCGCCAACTTGAATGATCCAGCCGCCGCGCAGCTGTGATTTGGTCGCTGGCGCAGCCGGTAGTTCCTCCCCTGGGAGTGATCGCGACGGAAGTTCGTTCGCGGTCGCCGCCGGAGCAGCCTCCATGGCGGCCGCGCGCGTCGGCGGGGCGATCGGGGCGGGCGCAGGCGAGGCTGCGGGCATCGCCGATGGCCCCACCGTTGCTGCGGCAAGCGGCGAGGGCTGTTGCTCGACCGTGATGGGCTCGGCGCTGGAAGGCGAAGAGGTGTGGAGCGGCGAAACCGAAGCGGTCTGTGTGCCGGCCCTCACTGTTAGCGTTTTTACCAACACGGGACGGATTGGGTCGGTCGAGCCGACGGCAGGGCCCGATTGTGTAGCCGGGCTTGTCGAAGGTTCCGCTGCCATGACCGCAGGCGAGACCGAATGCGAGAGATCCACCGGGATGCTGGCGGCGCTTGCGACCTCGAAGCGAGGCTCCGGCTGAGTTTCGGCCTCAGGATCGGTCTTGGATTCGGTCTTGGAGTCGGCTTTGGACGCGATCTTGGGCTCGGGTTTGGGCTCGGTCTTGGGCGGGCTCTTGGACGCGGTCTTGGACGCGCTCTTGGCCTCGATCTTGGCGGGATGTTTTGCTTCTTCCGCCTCGGACTTGGCCACGACCTTGGGTTCTCCTCTGGGGTCGGAACCCCGGCTCGCCTCCGCGATCACTGGCGCGGTTCGCCTGGTTGATGCCTGGGCGATCTTCTCGCTGATCAGCTCGCGCATGCGCGAGTCGCGACTGCCAGCACTGCTGCCGCCCAGAACCACGGCTACGAGATAGCGATTCCCGCGGTGAACGGAGGTGACCAGATTGAACCCGGAAGCGCTGATATAGCCGGTCTTTATGCCGTCAACGCCTTCGACGCGGCCGAGCAGATTATTGTGATTGCCGATGGATTGGCCGTGAAAGGTAAATGAGCGGGTCGCGAAATACTTGTAGTACCGTGGGAAGCGTTCCTGAATGGCACGACCCAGGACAGCTTGATCGCGCGCGGTGGTCACCTGCGCATCATTGGGAAGGCCGGAGGCATTCCTGTACACCGTGTGGGCCATGCCGAGGGCCTGCGCCTTGCGGGTCATTAATTTGGCGAATTCACTCTCGTCGCCGGCAATCGCCTCGGCAACTACGACCGCAGCATCGTTGGCTGAGCGCGTGACCATTCCCTTGATCGCGTCCTCGACCTGGATGGTGCTGCCGGACTTGAGACCGAGCTTGGTCGGCATCTGAGAGGCGGCTTCGTTGGACACGTTGAGCGGACTCTCCAGCTTGAGCTTGCCGCTATCGAGCTGCTCGAACAGCAAATAGAGTGTCATGATCTTGGTGAGGGATGCCGGATGCCGAAGTGCGTCGGGATTGGTTTCGTGCAGCACATTGCCGGAATTGGCATCCACAACGATATCGGCATAGGGCGCCGCCCGTGACGGAGTGCTTGTCAGCGTCAAGAGCGCGGCGAGCAGACCGTATGCGCTTAAACGAAGCCCTTGGGGGGCCCCGATTCCGATCCGCAGCATGGTATTCCCCCGTCCTCGATCCCCGTCGGTACTCCATCGGAGCACCGACCCCCTGACGTACCGAGCCGAGATGATTGGATGGGGCAAAAAAGGCGGTTTTCTGAAGTTTTTCCGGCCTTTTTGGCATTGTCCCTTTCAATCCGGGCACATTGTCGGGGATCCTGGTCTGGGGGGCCCCTTGTCAGAGAATCGATAGAGGTTAACTCAGGGGCGATTGCAAAAGCGTAAAGGGGGGATTCAAGTCTGGATATTGCAATGCAAAAAGGTTCTTGACTTTATTGTGCACCGCAATATATGAGCGGCGTTCGGCAATGAGGCCGAAAAAGCGCGCACGGGAGAGATCGATCCCGTAACATCGGCATGAGTGCCGGGAAAGGGCAATGGACATGGTCAAGAATATCGAAGACGTTCAACAGCTTGGAAAGGAAAATATGGATGCAACCCTGAAATCGGTTGGTGCGTGGTCGAAGAGCATGCAGGCAATTGCGATCGAGATGGCCGACTATTCCAAGCGAGCATTCGAGCAGGGCACCGCCGCGACCGAGAAGCTCATGGGCGCGAAGTCGCTCGACAAGGCCTTCGAGGTGCAAAGCGACTACCTGAAGAATTCCTATGAAGGCTTTGTGGCGCAGGCGACCAGGATTGGCGAGCTCTATGCCGATCTTGCGAAGGAAGCTTACAAGCCCTTTGAAAGCCAGTTCGGCAAATTCGCTTCGGCGAAGTAAGTAAGTAAGCGAGCTTTGAACTCCGACGAAAGCCCGGCTCGTTAGCCGGGCTTTGTTTTGGAAGAGAGACTGTCGTTTTAGGGGGAACTGGCGTCGCGCAGGAAGACCGGTTGCGCCCAGGCGGCCGAGATTTGCCGAGTGAACGCTCTTGGCGCGGTTAAGCGGCCCAGAGCGGATCCCATCACGTTCTACTTATCGTTGAATCAGTGTCCTTCGATGGTTCCGCCTGGGGCGATGCTCGTAGGGGGCTGTTGATCGCCCGTCCAGCCCAACGCGCCTCAACAGAGATTCTGGAGATTTTCGCCGTGCCCGCCGCGAATTGTCCGCAATTGAGTCGCGATCAATACGGCGGGGGCAATCGGGCTGGCGGTGCTGGCGTGCCGCGATTAACTGTAATATTCCGGGGAAGGTCCCTCTCGAGCCGGAGGCAGCCGCCTGCGACCCCGCCCGGATGCGTGCCCCGATGCCATGCCGAGACTTTGAATTCATGAGCCGAATACCAACCGAAACGAATGCCGGGATTAGACCAACGGTGCCGGTGCCGCGGCTCGCGGATGACGATCACTCCAAACCTCGCACGCCGGGGACACCGGGCACTGCCGTCATCACCAAGACCAAGCCCCACACCAAGCGTCCCAGCCTATACCGTGTGCTGCTCCTGAATGACGACTACACGCCGATGGAATTCGTGGTGCACGTGCTTGAGCGCTTTTTCAACAAGGATCCCGAAACCGCCCAGCGAATCATGATGCATGTGCATCAGCACGGGATCGGCGAATGCGGGATATATACCTACGAAGTGGCAGAGACAAAAGTCACGCAGGTTATGGACTTTTCCCGCAAACACCAGCATCCTCTGCAGTGCGTGATGGAAAAAAAATAAATGCGCTGGAGCAAAGGGAACGCCGGAACCATATAACGCGTTATTACGGGACCTGACATGCCTACGTTTTCGCGCAACCTCGAGCAATCCCTGCACCGCGCTCTGGCGCTGGCCAATGAGCGTCATCACGAATACGCCACGCTCGAACATCTCTTGCTCGCACTACTTGATGACCAGGATGCCGCCGCCGTCATGCGTGCGTGCAACGTGGATCTGGATAAGCTGCGACGCAGCCTCACGGCCTATCTCGAGAGCGAGCTTGAGAACCTGGTCAGTGATGGCAACGAGGATTCCAAGCCGACGGCCGGATTCCAGCGCGTCATCCAGCGCGCCGTCATTCATGTGCAGTCGTCGGGCCGTGAAGAAGTCACTGGGGCAAATGTACTGGTTGCGATTTTCGCCGAGCGTGAGAGTCACGCGGCGTATTTCCTGCAAGAGCAGGATATGACCCGTTACGATGCGGTCAATTACATCAGCCACGGTATCGCCAAGCGCCCAGGCATGTCTGAGGCACGCCCGGTACGCGGCTCCGAGGACGAGACCGATACCAAGACCGGAGATGACAGCAAGAAGAAGGGCGACGCGCTCGATGCATACTGCATCAACCTCAACAAGAAGGCGCGAGAGGGCAAGATCGACCCGCTGATCGGCCGTGGGGCCGAAATCAGCCGCACGATCCAGGTGCTATGTCGCCGCCAGAAAAACAACCCGCTGTTCGTCGGGGATGCCGGGGTGGGCAAGACTGCGATCGCCGAAGGTCTGGCGCGAAGGATCGTGCACGGGGAAGTTCCGGATGTGCTCAAGAACGCGACCGTATTCTGTCTCGACATGGGTACGCTGCTGGCTGGGACCCGCTACCGCGGGGATTTTGAGGAACGGCTCAAGCAGGTAATCAAGGAGCTCGAAGCCTATCCCGGTGCGATCATGTTCATCGATGAGATCCACACCGTGATCGGCGCCGGAGCCACCTCCGGCGGCGCAATGGATGCTTCCAACCTGCTCAAGCCCGCATTGGCGTCGGGGACGCTGCGCTGCATCGGATCGACGACCTACAAGGAGTACCGGCAGTATTTTGAAAAAGACCGCGCGCTGGTGCGTCGCTTCCAGAAAATCGATGTGAACGAGCCGACGGTGCCGGACGCGATCGAGATCCTCAAAGGGCTCAAGCCTTATTTCGAGGATTATCACAAGCTCAAATACACGACCGAGGCGATCAAGGCGGCAGTCGAGCTGTCCGCGCGCTATATCCACGACCGCAAGCTTCCGGACAAAGCCATAGACGTCATCGACGAATCGGGGGCGGCGCAAATGCTGCTGCCGGAAGCCCGCCGCAAGAAAACGATAGGCATCAAGGAGATTGAAACCACCATCGCCACGATGGCGCGGATCCCCCCGAAGACCGTATCTAAGGACGATGCGGTGGTGCTTCAGCACCTCGACCAGGCGCTCAGGCAGGTCGTGTACGGTCAGGACAGGGCGATTACGGCGTTATCTGCTTCCATCAAGCTCGCTCGCGCAGGACTTCGTGAACCGGAAAAGCCGATCGGCTGCTACTTGTTCTCCGGCCCCACCGGCGTCGGCAAGACCGAGGTGGCGAAGCAACTCGCAATCGCGTTGGGCGTGGAGATGATTCGCTTCGACATGTCCGAATATATGGAGCGGCACACGGTGTCGCGGCTCATCGGCGCGCCTCCCGGGTATGTGGGTTTCGATCAGGGCGGTCTGCTCACCGACGGTGTCGACCAGCATCCGCATTGTGTTCTTCTGCTTGACGAGATTGAAAAGGCCCATCCCGATCTGTTCAATGTGCTATTGCAGATCATGGACCACGGGAAGCTCACCGACCATAATGGCAAGCAGGTCGATTTCCGTAACGTAATTTTGATCATGACCACCAACGCGGGCGCTGCCGATCTTGCGCGTCAGGCCTATGGGTTTACCCGCATCAAGCGCGAAGGCGACGACCTGGAAGCGATCAATCGTATGTTTGCGCCTGAATTCCGCAACCGTCTGGATGCGATCATCACGTTCGCGCATCTCACGCCTGAGATTATTGCCAAGGTGGTGGAGAAGTTCGTGCTTCAGCTCGAAGCACAGCTTGGAGACAGGGACGTCACCATCGAGCTCTCCGAGGATGCCAGCAAGTGGCTCATCGAGCATGGCTATGACGAGCAGATGGGCGCGCGGCCCATGGCCCGCCTCATTCAGGAAAATATCAAGAAGCCGCTTGCCGATGAAGTGCTGTTCGGCAAGCTAAAGCGCGGCGGGCACGTTCGTGTCATAGTGACCGAGGATGAGGCGGCCGCAATCAAGCTCGGCTTCGAATATCTCGACGGGCCAGTGACGCCAAAGCCGGAAAAGATTCCCGAGCATGGCGGCAAGGTGAAACGCCGGACCGGCGCTCGCCGCAAGCCATCCGGTCCACGCGGCGGTGATGGTCCATCCTCTCCGCGCGGGTCGGTGCCGAAAGTGCCGCTGGTGAAGGTGTAGGCGCCTTTTTGCGCTTTGCTGGGTTCAGCTGGCTGCTGTGAATTGCGGCAGCGGGGTCCTTTGCAATTGCGGTCCCGGATGAGCCCGCATATCGCAAT
>Ga0306923_10002523_pt1 | contig 16808 bp, 14 predicted proteins | sample sta12Can44000108_FD_203841 | JGI IMG/M metagenome (GOLD analysis project Ga0306923, IMG submission 203841) | Lab enrichment of tropical soil microbial communities from Luquillo Experimental Forest, Puerto Rico - statanox.12C.anox.44.000.108 (v2)... | ecosystem: Environmental > Terrestrial >... | reverse complement strand
CCGAACTTGGCGTCGTGACGCAGAGTGCGCCGCACCAGCCATTTGCGCAATTCCTCCAGCACGAACATGGCCGCGGCGAACGGGATCAGGAACAACCATAGCTGGGCGGGGACGGGAGCCGTCCCCACTAACAAATTGCCCCATGGGGTGTAGGTGATCAGCAGGATCAGCGCGATCTCGAGTACAACGCCCCAGATGATCAGTCGGTTGTCGAAGATCCCGGTGGAAAACACCGATCGAACGGCACTTCGGCACAGGAACACATTGACGATTTGCATGACGACGATAGCGCTGAGGCAGGCTGTCGTGGCGCTGAGATAGACCGGGTCATCAGGCAGTAGGCTCTGGCCATAGGCCCAGCCGGCACGCTTCAGCACAAAGAAGAACGCAGCCATCGCAGTCGCCGCCTCGATGACGCCGAGAAACAGATAGGCGCGCAGCGCCAATGGGAGGTTCAAAAGTCTCTGCCGCTGCGGCCGCGGCGGGCGTCGCATCGCCTGCGGATCGGGCGCCTCGACGCCAAGCCCCAGGGCGTCAACGAGTCGGTGCCCATATCGACGGCGAGGGCCTGGATCGGCGTCAGCGGCAGCGGGATGCGGAAGAGCGCGAAAGCGAGGTAGGGGACGAGCTGAGCAACATTGTGAACGAGGACATAGGTGAGGAACTTGCGGATGTTCTGGAATACCGCGCGGCCTTCCTCGACGGCGCTGACGATGCTGGCAAAATTGTCGTCGAGTAGGACCATGTCGGAGGCTGCCCGCGCGACATCTGTGCCGATCAGGCCCATCGCAATGCCGATATGAGCTGCCCTTAAAGCGGGAGCGTCATTGACACCGTCGCCGGTCACCGCGACGATGTGATGGCTCCTCTTCAGTGCCTCGACAATCCGCATTTTTTGGTCCGGCGCAACGCGCGCGAAAATGACTTCCCGATTTCTGACCACCCTCTCGATCTCGTGCTCCGAAAGCTTTCGTAACTGATCGCCGCTGACGATCATCGGGTCACGCGACTGCACCAGCCCGATTTCGCGCGCGATCGCCACTGCGGTATGCGGGTGATCACCCGTCACCATGATGACCTTGATACCGGCATCGTGGCATTTACGGATTGCTCCCGGCACCTCCGGTCGCGGCGGGTCTTCGAGCCCGACCAGTCCGAGAAAGACCATGTCCTCCTCGATCCCCTCGGACAAATCGTTGGCGGGCAGCCTTCTCATGGCGAAAGCTAGGATGCGCAGGCCGTTTTCGGCCATTGCGTCCTGCGTTTCGACGATCGTTTGCCGCAACGGCACATCGAGCGGCTCGGCTCGGCCGTCATGCAGTATCTGTCGGCAACGGGGAAGCAACGCTTCGGGCGCTCCTTTACAATAGAGCACGGCGCCATCGGGAGTTTCGCAGATGACGGAGTGCCGCATCCGCTCGGCGTCGAATGGGATCTCATTGAGGCGACGGCAAGGCAGAAACTCGGCTATCGCGGCGCGCGCCATTTCAACTAACGCCACTTCCATCGGGTCACCGAGAAGCACCATGTTCCCGTTGACCTCCGTCTCTTTGAGGTCGTGACACAGCTCCGCCGCCTGGAAGAAATCAAAGAACCGCATGGTGGTCTCTGGCGCATCAGCAATCACAGAAGCTGCAAATCTGTTTCGGCCGAGCAGAAGCTCCCGAGCGCGCATGCGATTTTCGGTCAGAGTTCCGGTCTTATCGGTGCAAATCACAGTCGCCGAGCCAAGCGTCTCGACCGACGCCAGATGCCGGATCAGGACATTGCGCTTAGCCATACGTTCGGCCGCAAGCACGAGCGAGAGGGTCAGCGTCGGGAGCAGGCCTTCCGGCACCATCGCGACGATGATGCCGATCGAAAAGAGGAAATCCTGCCAAAACGGTACACCGATCGCAGCTCCAATCGCAAAGAACGAGAGGCCGACGCCGACCGACAGTAACGCAATCAATCGGCTTAAATAGGCAAGCTGTCGACGCAATGGTGAGACCACGCCAACGCTTGTTTGCGTCAACTGCGCGATGTTGCCGAATTCAGTGCGTGAACCGGTCGCGAAGACAACCGCCTTGGCTTGTCCAGAGACGACCGACGTGCCAGCCAACAGGACATTCTTGCTGCGGATCAAGTCATCTTCTCCGGAAGGGGCCGAGTCTCGCGCCACGGGCATCGCTTCCCCAGTCACCGTTGCGTTGTTGACGCGCACGCCGAACGCCTCGATCAGGCGGCAATCGGCCGGAACGATGTCACCCTGCTCGAGCAGAACGACATCGCCGGGCACAAGCTGATCCGCGGCAAAGCGCACGACCGATCCGTCGCGCAGCATATTGACCCTAGGTGGCAGCAGCTTTTGCAGCGCCTCGAGGGATTGTTCGACACGGTGTTCCTGCCAGAACGAGAACGTGCCGCTGACTAGAATGACGATGATGACGGCATAACCGATCCGCACCATGCCCTGTCCGGGAGCGCTCCATTCGGCGAAGAAAGCGAGCGCCGCGCCAACCCACAGGATGACGGAAAAGAACTGCACGAACTCTCTTAAAAGACGGAGCAGCGGAGGTGTGCCAGCGGCCTTCTCGATGCGGTTGGGGCCGAATTGGCGCAACCGCCTCTGCGCTTCCGAGGGGGACAGCCCGTCCACCGCGCTATCTAGACTTTTGAGGGCATCCTCAAGGGGCAGTTGGTGGATCTTCATTTCAGCTGTAAGTTTGCCGGCACGCGAAAATGTGTGCGCCCGCGCGCCAGCGCTTTGATCCAGCTCAACGCGGGCCGGAGAAAGCATCTCCAGCCATTCGCAGTCGCACCCGAAAATGGCTTGGCACAAGATCCGGCCAGACTGGTCTGTGCTCAAGGGTGTTGAGCTAGATCAATGATCCCGGGGATATGACGGCTGCAGAGTGCTCGGAGGTTTCTGGAAAGGTCGGATCATGTTCCTGACCGGCTATGTCGCTCTGATCCTGCTTGCAGCGCTCCCTCTCATTCGCACGCTTTCGTGGGGTAGTGACGGCGATCCCTACCCGGTGTTTCTGCATCGCCTTTATCGCGATCTCGTCTATCTGGTCTCCGCCATTCTCGCCATCATCTGTTTCGAGACGGCATTGAGGGTTTCGCTGCAGAATTACTGGTTTGGCGAACTCCACCAGGGCTATCGCTATTGGCTCTCGCTCGGGCTACGTTGGGCGATCTTCCTCGCAATACTGGTTTCGGCCGGCGTCTTTCTCGGATACAACCTGCACGCATTGTGCCGGCCCTTGCCGCCGATCCCGAAGAGCGCTCCCTGGTTAGGAGCTTTCACTTTCGCCGCCTTACTCGGCTATAGCGCCGCGGCCCTTTGGGTGCCGTTGCTCGGCTACCTCGGTGCGACCCCTAGCGGGACGACCGATCCGGTCTTTGGCAAGGACCTTTCGTTCTATCTGCTCGCCTTGCCGTGGTATGACGCCGTAGTCAGCATCGTCATCACCACGCTCGTCATTACGATTGCGCTGTGGGCAGTAATCGGCTTCGGATTTTATCCAAGCGCGGGCCGGCCCTGGAACCGTCGGGCCTTATTTCTCGGCGCCGGCAATCATCGACTGCGCGTGATCGATGCACACGACGCGGGCTCCTGGGGACAAAGCGAGACTGTCTGGAGACGATGGCTGCGTCAGGGTTTGGTGCTGACCGCGCTCTTCTGTGTCGCAATGGGCATAGCGCGTTTTCTCGGCCGCTATCATCTCATCATTGATGGACATTCGACGGTCGTGGCCGGCGGCGCCTATGCCGACGTCCATTACTGGATCCCCGCATATGAGCTTATCATTGTTTGCTGGTTTACCGCCGCCGCGGTTTTAGCTATAGCGGCGGGCGTGTCGCGTTTCCGGGACTGGCTGCTCCTCCGGCCATCGCGCTGGCTCTTGCCTTGCGGCCTGCTTGCCGCTCTCTACGTCGGAGCAGTCATCGTCCCGCCGGCCCTCGAGCGCCTTTATGTCGGTCCCAACCAGATCACCCTCGAGCGACCGTTTCTTTTAAGAAGCATTGCCGGCACGCGAGAGGCCTACAATCTCGACGGGCCGTCGGTGGAAGAAAAGGAGTTCGCCGTCTCGGGCTCCCCGCTCACGCGCACCGATCTCGACAAAAATGGGGCGACATTGCAGGACGCCCGCATCTGGGACTGGCGCGCGCTCGAACCGCAACTGCAGCAGATCCAAGGTCTGCGGCCGTATTACAGCTTCGTTGGTGTCGATATTGACCGCTACATCATCGATGGCGCCGAACGACAGGTCATGATCACGGCGCGCGAACTCGATGTCGAGAAGCTCCCCGACCCAGCCAAGGTGTGGGTCAATCTCGCGCTCAAATACACGCATGGCTATGGCATCGTCGCGGTCCCGGTCAATGAAATGGACGAGCGGGGAAATCCAGTTTTGTGGGCGCACGATATTCCGGTCAAAGCCAAAGGCGACCTTGCCGTGGCGCATGGTGCGATCTATTACGGAGCCCTCACTCGAGAGAGGGTGTATGTCCGCACCACCGAGAAGGAATTCGACTTTCCGCAGGGTCAGGCCAATGCCGAGACCGTCTACGATGGCAAGGGTGGAATTCCGCTATCCAGCTTCTGGCGCAAGCTCGTCGTCGCGCATGAGGGCGACGGCCTGCGGCTCTTCGTTTCAGGATATTTCACACCCGAGAGCCGGGTCCTGCTGCGGCGCAATATCGTCGAGCGGGTCGAAAGACTGGCGCCGTTCCTGATCTTCGATCACGATCCCTATATCGTCGCGGACGGCGACCATTATTCCTTCATCATTGACGCCTATACCAGCTCCGCGAACCACCCCTACAGCGAAGGCTATCACGGCTCATTGCCGCGCTTTCACGGCCGCAATTACCTACGCAACTCCGTCAAGGCGGTGGTCGACGCCTATAACGGCTCGGTGACGTTCTACGTTTTCGACAAGCGTGATCCGATAGTCAGCGCTTATTGGCGGATGCTGCCGGGTTTCTTTAAAGACCGCAGCGAGATGCCGCCGAAACTTCAGCGCCACATCCGCTATCCGGAGGATTTGTTTACCATCCAGGCGGAAATGTACGGCACATACCACATGACTAATCCGACGACCTTCTACAACCGCGAGGACCGCTGGGAGGTGCCGCACGAGCTCTATCGCGGCCGCGAAATCGAGGTTACTCCCTATTACGTCATCGCCGAGCTCCCCGACGCCGACAAGCCCGAGTTCCTGCTGATGCTGCCATTGTCGGTGGCCGGCAAGAACCAGATGGCCGGATGGCTGGCCGGTCTTTCCGATGGCGACAACTATGGCAAGATGGTGGCGTTCCGCTTCCCCAAAGGAACCTTCATCGACGGTCCGGCGCAAGTCGAGTCGCGGATCAATTCGGACAGCCGGTTCTCCCGCGATCTGACATTGTGGGATCAGCACGGCTCGCGTGTGATCCGCGGCAATCTCATTGTGCTGCCGCTCAATAGCAATCAGCTCATCGCGATCGAGCCGGTCTACATCGAAGCGGAGCAGACGCGCATCCCAACCCTTGCGCGCGTCGTTCTGGCGCAGCTGCTGCCCGATGACCGCAAGATCGAATGGGCGAGCAGCCTCAAGGAGGCCGAGGATCTGCTCGTCGGAGCGCCGATGCGGGAGGCGGTCTTTTCGTCGGAGGCGGAAACCGAGACCGGCCGGCTCGATCGCGCCCGTGCCATCTTTCAAGAAATGCAGCAGCAATACGCTAGCAGTAACTTTACCCGTTACGGCGAATTGCTGCAGCAGCTCGAAAAGCTTCTCACTTCACGATAGCCAAGGCCAGCTCGACGGTGGTTATTTCACCAAAGTCACAGGGATCTCGGCAAGCCTGACCACCAGCCCATGGCTACCGAGCCGAGAAAGAAATTACCGAGCCGTCCAAGACGGCTTTGCTCGCGCAGCACATAGACTTCGCCTGGCCAGCGAAGAGTAACATCACGAAGGTGAGGGTCCGAATCTGACCAGGGTTCAGCCCAGAACGAACCAGCCTGTGGCGAGCGCATTCACGCATTAACAGACCTCGATCAAGCCCAACGGGATTGCCGCAATGGTAAGATTATGGATGCGCAACATATTCGGGTGCGGCGATGGTCTCACCCGGTCCGCGGCTCGCGACTTCGTCAGGATTCGATCGAGGGGCTCCGCTACGAGTGACACGACGCGGCTACGCAGCTTTGATCTGGATCAAGGTATTGCGCATCGAGCTGCGCCTAAAGTTGGACGATCGCAAAGACGGAAGGTTCAGTAAAATGATCCGTACCATCCTGGTACCACTTGCTACGGAGCTACCAAGCGAAACTCTACTGGACGCTGCTTTCTTAGTGGCTAAGCGGCTCAACGGCCATATTCGCGCGGTGTTCATTCAACCGAGCCCCCAGGCCGCCTTTGCCTATCTACCCGACGTGATCCTTGCGGCTGGAGTGACGCGTGAGGTGATCGAGCGCGAGATGTTGGAAGCGACAGCGGAAGCAAAGGACCGATTTGTCGACTGGCGAAAACGCAACAACATCCCAGAAGCCATGGGGGTGAGTCTCGATAGTTGCTTCGCGAGCTGGTCGGAGCAGTTCGGCGATATTGAAACACTTGTCGCCCGTCTCGGCCGTGTCAGCGATCTGATCGTGGTGCAACGTCCCTCCGCCAGCTCGGTCCAAGGGCAACGTTGCTTTGACACCGCAGTGTTTGAGAGCGGGCGCCCAACGCTCGTCATCGGCGAGAAGTTGCCGTTCGCCGTCACCGACCATGTCATGATTGCTTGGAACGGCAGCTTAGAGGCGAGCCGGGCAGTTCTGGGCGCGATGCCGCTCCTGCATCAGGCTGACCGCGTATCGATCTTTGCCGCCCCGCAATACGAAAGTGAGGGCGTCGACGCAGCCGATCTGGCCGAGTCGCTTCGCTGGCATGGCATTCGGGCGCATCAGATCCAGGGTCCTCGAGGCGAGAGCTCTACTGCAGCCGCACTCGTGTCGGTCGCACTCGAGCAACGAGCGACAATGATTGTTATGGGTGCCTATACCCATAGCCGCCTGCGACAGAGCTTCCTTGGCGGTGTGACGCGGCATCTTCTCGCCCACGCACCCGTCCCACTGCTGATGAGCCATTGAAGGGCAATAGAATGACGTTGGCAATAACAATCGCTTGCCTTTCGCTTGCCGGAGACACTTTCAATCGGAATGAACTTCGCGAGGTATCGCCTAATGATCCCGCGTCCGTTCTCGGGCCATATCATTCTATGATTTGTGACGCCGTCACCGGAAAGGTCTACATGGTGACGGAAACCAAGGCTGTGCGAGAGAACTCCGACGGACCGAGAGCTTCGGAGGCTCCGCGTCTGGAGCCGTCAAAATTCGTTTATTTCGAATATCTGGGTAGGACGGCGTCTTACCCGCATGTCGTCTGTCAAATGAAGGATCACGGTCTATCTGAACAAGAACGTCAGCGAGTGAGCGAAGCTTATCGAGCGCTTCAGGGCATGGAAGATCGCGAGCCGGCTGGTCAAGCTGTACCGCTACTTTGCCGAACAGGTCGGAGCGGTCGTCGGGATGGTCTTGTTCTAGTAGAGGATAAGCGCGTGATGGTCGGCTCGACTGCTCTGCCGATGCGAGAAGCCGAACAGGCCTCGGCCAAATGAGTAAATATAAAATTGTTGTCATCGGAGCATCGCATGGCGCCGTTGCCGCCCTCGAGCGGATTGTTTCGGCTCTTCCGTCCGATTTGCGAGCTGCGGTATTTGTTGTGTTGCACATTGGTTCATCGAGTCGCAGCAGTCTACCGGAGATTCTCAGTCGCGCCGGCCCGCTGCCTGTGGCCTGGGCCTGTCAGACCGAGCCGATTATGCCGGGCCGGATTTATGTTGCGCCACCCGATCGGAACATGCTCCTGGCGCAGGGATACGTTCGGACCGTGCATGGCCCGAAGGAAAACCACACACGGCCGGCAGTCGACCCGCTGTTCCGTTCCGCCGCCCTCAGTTACGGCGCGGATGTCATCGGTGTCGTGCTCACTGGCAACCTTGATAATGGCACTGCGGGGCTCTTGGCGGTCAAGGATTGCGGCGGCATCACTGTCGTGCAGGACCCGAACGATGCCTTGGCGCCGTCAATGCCGCTGAACGCACTCCGGCATGTGGCGATCGATCATTGCTTACCTCTCGACGAGATCGGGCCGTTTCTGATGACTGCAACGGCGCAAGAGATCGACAAACCGGATCCGCCACCTGATCCAGCGAATTCCGTCATTCGTCTGTTCGCGATCGAGAACGAATTCGCCGATGACGGCTTAGTACCGCAGAACCGTGTCGAGGAGATCGCCATCGCGTCGGCTCTGACTTGCCCAGAGTGCCACGCGGTTCTATACAAGATCAGAGACGAGCGCGCTCCTCGCTTCCGCTGTCGGCTTGGCCATGGCTTCTCCGCCAAAACATTGCTGCAGGATTTGGCCGCGGCACGTGAAGATGCGCTGTGGTCGGCGGTGCGCGCCGTACTTGAAGAATCCGAGCTAGCACACTGCCTCGCGCGAGACGCGTGCTCCAAGGATTTCCAGCTGGCTAGGTTTTTGACCGAGCTTGCCGATCGCGCGGAGGATCAGATCGGCCAATTACGCTGGGTGATCGCGTCGCTATCCGATTTGATCGAGCCCGATCATACTGGCGCCGCGCCTGAGATCGAGGCATAACGCTCTCCGCACAGCTGCCCGCGAAATATAGCGTTCTATTCCACCCGAAGCCAGAGGGCGTTTCATGCTTCTTAATGATCACTACGGATAATTCCTTATATCGACTGATGCCGTTGCTGACTATTTGTAGGGCCGACGATAGTTGTCCGGATGCCGGTGGTCGAGGACGCGGTGCCGATGGTTTATGTGGTCGATGACGACGAAGCGGTGCGCGAATCGCTAAAGCTGCTCCTGGAAACCCACGGAATGGCGGTCGAAGCCTACTCGTCGAGCGAAGAATTCGCACAGAGCTATGTGCCTGGCCGAGGCAGCTGTCTGATCCTGGACCTTCATCTTCCCGGGGCCAGCGGCCTTGATTATCTCGCCAAGCAAGACGATGCACTGGCGGAACTGCCGGTCATCATCATCACCGGACGCGGCGATCCGGCCAGCCGCGCCCGTGCCGAACGGTTGGGGGTAATCGCTTTCCTCGACAAGATTTTTCCGCTGCACAAATCTCGGCTTAGCGCGAAGCATAATAGCGCAGGCATTCCACCTCGCGCCCTCGGATGATCCGCTTACCGCCCGCTTCACCGCGGGGTTCGGTAACTACCGTGCGTTGGCCTTCCGCTTGGCTGTCCTTGTGGAAGAAGATCACGACCCAGTCTTTCGTGCGTCCCAGCTGGTGCGCCCGTGCTGTGTTAGAATAGAGCGCCGTGAAATGCCACGATCCGCGCCGGGCGTGGAGAACCGGCAGCCAAGCCTCGCCTTTCGGATTGAAGCGTTTCGGGGCAATCTTGAACAACTGCCCGGCCGCCGCTTTCCTCCGATATTCGCGGTCGACCTCCAATAGCAGATGCGCCCCGGGTTCCTCATCCCGGCGAAGCGAACCGCGGCGGACTCGCGCGAGCATCTCGGCAAGTGCGGCCCGTACCATCGCCGCACGCCGATAGCCGAAGCCGCGAACCTGCTCCAACCGCCCGTCATGTGCCGCCGCCTCGAGCGATTCGATTGTGCCGAGCTTGAGCGTTTCACAGATCCGGTGCGCCAGCACAGGCCCAACGCCTGGGACAGCCTGGAACAAGGTTTCCGGGCTGGCCTCCCCCTTCAGGTGCTCGAGGAAGCCCCACCGGCCGGTCGTGAGCATTTCGGCGATCGCGCGAGCTATGGAGGCGCCAACGCCGGGGACTGCCTCCAGCGCTTCGCGCCCGCCCCTCTCGGTGATAGCGCCGATATCATCATTCAACGTGCAGACCGAGTCGGCAGCTCTGCGATAGGCCGCGATGCGGAACGGATCGGCTCCTTGCGCTGCCAGGATGTCCGCGGTCTGACAAAGTTTGTCGGCGATCTGGGCATTCCGCCAGCCAAAGTTGGGCTCTTGGCTTGGCCCGACCGAGCTGCCCTGAGGCTTGAAGCGAGTGCGCTCGCTGATTGATCCGACTGGCTCGGAGGTGACGGCCATCTGGTGTTCTCCCCCTCTCGCAGCAAAGATGCCCGAACTACGCACCGCTGGGATGATCTGGATCAATGCCCGCGAGCCATCCGTGGCGAGACTGGGTTCATGCCGGTCCTCAACTCCGATATTGCACGCAGCCTCGACAAGCTTGCCGATCTGCTTGAGCTCGAAGGCGCCAATCCGTTTCGCATCCGCGCTTACCGCAACGCCGCCCGGGTGGCCGGCGAGTTGCCGCGCAGCGTCACCGCGATGGCCGGGGCCGGCGAGCACCTTGCGGAACTGCCCGGAATCGGCAAAGACCTCGCCGACAAGATCGAAGCCCTTGCAGCGACCGGCCACATCGCCGTGCTGGACGAGATTGAGCGGAGGACCCCGGCGGGGCTGTTGGCCTTACTCGACGTGCCAGGCCTCGGCCCTAAGCGCGCGCGGCTGTTGAATGAGCAGCTCGGCATCAGCACCCTCGGGGATCTCATAGCGGCGGCCAAAGCGGGCAAGATCCGAAAGATTCGGGGATTCGGCGCGAAGACCGAGCAGCGGATCCTGCGAGAAGCCGAAAAGCGCGCCGCGACCGCCCCCCGTATCAAGCGACCGGTTGCCGAAGACATAGCCAAGCCGCTGTTGCGCCATCTCAGCGAGGCGGAAGGGATTCGGCACGCTGCCGTTGCCGGCAGTTATCGTCGATGCAAGGAGACCGCCGGCGATCTCGACATCGTCGTTGCGGCGCGGGGTACCGGCATCATCGACTGGTTCGTCGGCTATGAAGACGTTGCGCAAATTCTCTCGCACGGGCGGACCCGATCTTCGGTTGTACTGCGCAACGGGACCCAGGTCGATCTGCGCGTGGTTTCGGAAGCGAGTTACGGCGCAGCATTGCAGTATTTCACTGGGTCGAAGGCGCACAACATTGCACTGCGCCAGATCGCTGCCGTACGCGGTTTGAAGCTCAACGAATACGGATTATTCGAGGGCAATCGCCGCGTCGCCGGGCGAACTGAAGCCGAAGTCTACCAGTATCTCAGGCTGCCCTATATCGCGCCCGAGCTGCGCGAGGACCACGGCGAAATCGAAGCGGCGCGGCAAGGGAAGCTCCCGCATCTCGTAACGCTCGCGGACATACGCGGGGATTTGCACCTGCAGACGAAGGCAAGCGATGGGCGCGCTTCATTGGCAGAGACGGTGCAGAGAGCCCAGGAGCACGGTTACTCCTATCTTGCCATCACCGACCACAGCAAGCGGGTGACGATCGCGCACGGTCTCGACGCCAAGCGCCTCGGCGAGCAGATCGATGAGATCGCCCGCTTGAACGAAACTTTGTCTGGCATTGTGGTTCTGAGCTCGATCGAGGTCGATATCCTCGAGGATGGGCGGCTCGATCTGCCGAATTCTGTCCTGAGCAGGCTCGATTTCGCGGTTGGCGCAACGCACTCGGCCTTTGGCCTCCCGCGCGACAAACAGACCGAGCGGCTGCTGCGTGCGATGGACAACCCCCACCTCGCCGTATTAGCGCATCCTACCGGCCGGCTAATTGGCGAGCGGGAGGCCTGCGACATTGATCTCGAACGCGTGTTGTTAGGAGCACGCGAGCGCGGTTGCGCGCTCGAGGTCAACGGCCAGCCGGATCGGCTCGACCTCAACGAATGGCATTGCAAGCTCGCTAAGGAGATTGGCGTTAAGCTCGTGCTCTCCACCGATGCTCACAACCCAGGCGAGCTCGCCTTCATGCGTTACGCGGTGGAGCAAGCGCGGCGCGGCTGGCTGGAGCCCGCCGACATCCTCGATACCCTCAGTCTCGACGAGGTCAGGGCAGCGTTGCGGCGCTCCTGACGTCTACCCAAATCGAAGGGAAGAACCGATGCAGCTGCCACTTCAGATCACGTTTCGTCACATGGCCCCATCGGACGCAGTTGCGACGCGAATACGTGAGCGCGCCGCCGAGCTAGAACGCTTCTTTGATCGAATCATATCATGCCGCGTCGTTGTCGAGTGCCAGCACCCGCGCCGCCAGCAGGGGAATCTGTTCCGCGTCCGTGTCGACCTCAAAGTTCCCGGGAGCGAGATTGTCGTCGGGCGCGATCCCGCCGCGCACCATGCTCATGAAGATGTCTATATCGCTGTCCGCGACGCTTTCGACGCTACCCGTCGGCTACTCGAAGACCACGTTCGTCAAGGACGGGGCGACGTCAAACTGCATTCGGTGCCCGACCATGGGCGGATCGCGCGGCTGCTGCCCGAGCAGAATTGCGGCTTCATCCTCAGTGCCGAGGGCGAAGAGATCTATTTTCATCGCAACAGCGTCGTGAACGGCGGATTCGCTTCGCTCGCTGTCGGCGACGAGGTCCGTTACGTCGCGCAGCATTCCGAGAGTGCGGAAGGCCCGCAGGCGAGCACTGTGGTCCCGCTCGGCAAGCATCATCTCCCGCCGAGCGAGGTCGTGCGCTCCTGATCGATGCAACACGGAGGAACAGTTTGATGCACCAGATTTCACGGCCGGCGACCGCCGAAGAGATCATCGAAATCGTGGGGCGGCTGGACGATGCCGTATTGATGCAGATCGTCGAGACCGAGGCGACGCCGGCCGAGGTGCTCAAGGCGTTCACCTGGGCAACCGCCGACGATCAGATCGGCACCGAGCTCGAACACGGGCCCCGCGGCGCCGTCGCCCAGGTCTATGACATCCTCAAGCGCGAAGAACCAGGACCAGATGAGCGCTGACCATTTCGGCTTGGAGAGTGGTAAATGAATGCCGTAGAAATTATGACAAAAGAAGTCCTCACAGTGAGACCCGATACGAGTGTCAGCGAGATCGCCGGTCTGCTGCTCGACAACAAAATCAGTGCTGTGCCGGTGATCGACGACAACCGTCACGTCGTGGGCATTGTCAGTGAAGGAGACCTGCTCGGCCAGCCGCCTTCGGGCAGCCCGCGCGCGTGGTGGCTGAGGCTTTTCAATGAAGCTGCAGTCTGCCTGGAAGAGATCGCGACAGCCCGCCATTTGACGGCACGCGATGTTATGACCCAATCGGTCGTCGCCGTCTTGGATCACACTCCAGTCGATGTGCTCGCCACGCTGATGCGTCGTCGCCAGCTGAAGCGCGTGCCAGTCCTGCGGGACAGCAAGCTCGTTGGCATTGTCAGCCGCACCGATCTGCTCGAAGCATTGATGCGGCGCGAGAATGCGGTAGACGAATAACGCCGCCATGACGTGACGGTTAAATCCACACCGTGAAATAGTTCAGCCGGGCGCCAAGCGTTTTTGACGGGCTTCGGTGCAATCGTGCACCGCTTCGGGACCGAGGGAGGATCCCGTCCGGCCTCCTCCCTCGCCGAACTCCTGCCGCTAATCCTCGATGGTCAAGTGATCTTGTACCTCGGTGACACCCGGCGCCGACCACGCGGCCCGTTCGGCAATATCCCGCTCGTACCATGCTCGAACCTTGCCGCTGAGGACCACTCTGCCGCCCTCGGTCTGGACGGTGATCCCTGATGCCTCGACCTCAGCGCTGCGCTGTAGCGCCTTCTGGATCTTTTCTTTGATCTCGGAGGCACGAACCGGCGCGGCGATCCGGATCTGGTTGAGGACGTCAATGACGCCGCTGAGCTTGTGCACGACGTGCTCGGCATCCGCCTTCTGATATTGCCAATCGACGTCACCCGTCAGTGTCACGATCCCTTTCTCGACCTTGACCGCGAGGCGATCGGCGGGAAACCCGACCTGCCACTTCAGGATCTCGACGGCGCGCGCGGCGATCTCGTCATCCGAACGCTTGGTGTCCGACGGCAAACGCACCTCGATCTCTTCGGCGATCGCCTTGACACCTTTGACACGCCGTACGGCGCGCTCCGCGGCTGCCTTCTCCGCGTAATTCGCGACGAAGCCCGTAAGGGTGACGACGCCCCTGTTCGCGGCGACTCCGATATGGGCGGCATTGACACTGGGCTCGAATTCGAGCTCATCGAGAACATCTTGGCGAAGCTGTAAATCGCTGATCATCGCAACCTCTATTGGCCATTGCACCGGCAGGCTCGCGCATATTGCTCAGATTCGCCTTGATCCAGATCAACTGCCGGAAGCGTGCATCTGTTCCGGCTGTTTCTGCGACGCGTCCATAATGCTGCCTGTTTTGTAACATCCGAGCGGAGTTTGACCTGGATCAATGTTGCTCGCCCCGCCTTACGGTAATCGGAACCATTGCGTACGCCTTCCTCTATCAGCTCACCCATATCACCCGCGACCGCAATGCGCTCACTCACGATGACCGCGGTAGCCGGCGCTTCGGGTCAGTCTTTGTCGGGGTCTTTGGTTTCATCTACTTCGCCTTGCTCGATACGAAGGTACCGGCCTTGATGTTTATCGCCATCGCGCTGTCGTTGCTCCCGGTCATGACTTGGTCGCCCGCTACCTCGATACTTCGCTGCAGTTCACCGGCGACGATCTTCTAGGACCCGAAGGCTTGAGGAGTACCGAGGACGATCAGCAGCTCTTCACCCGCGGCACCGCGCATCTGGTGTCGTTCGACGGTGTCCTCGATCAAACCGTCGGGATTGCCTATAGCAAATTCAATCAGCGCGATTTTGATCCGAACCCGCCAGCCACCGTACCGAGCTTTTTCAACGGCGACCGCCTCAAGGCCGAGTGGCAGGCCGACGTAAAGCTTATGCCAGGCCAGATTCTGACCTTCCGCGCCGAGCGTCAGCGGGACGAGATCACCAACCCCGTTGCAGAAATCACCGACAACGCTGGGATGGTCCAGCTGCAGTCCAGCATCGGCGAGCGTTTATTCAACGCCGTCAGTGTCCGCTATGACAGCTACGACACATTCGGAGCGCAACCGACCTTCCGCATCGCTCCGGCGCTGCTGATCCCGGAAACCGATACGAAACTGAAAGGAAGTGTCGGAACCGGCTTCAAGGCGCCAACCTTAGCCGAGCTTTTCCAGAACTTTCCGTCCTTTAATTTCTTTGGAAACCCCAACCTGAAGCCGGAGACCAGCGTCGGGTACGATCTTGGCTTCGAGCAAGCGGCGGCAGAAAAGCGCGTCCAGTTCGGGGCAACCTATTTCCACAATAACATCGAGAATTTGATCACAATCAACGACACGGCGACCTCCTTCCAGAATGTCGGGAGGGCGACGACCTATGGCGTCGAGAGCTTTGTTGCCTACACGCCGTGGGAGCCGCTCAATCTGCGTGCCGACTATACTCTCCTGATCGCCAAGGACGACATCACCGATACGGAATTGTTGCGCCGGCCGAAGCACAAGGCGAGCCTCAATGCCGCGTGGCACGTGACAGAAGCCGCCGTACTGTCGGCGACTTTCGTGTATGTCGGGCCTTGGGTCGACGTGAACCGCGCCGGCACGGTGTCCGGTTTGCCTGCCAATGGCTATCCACTCGTAAATCTCGCCGGCTCCTACGACCTCGGCAATGGTCTCTCCGCCTATGCGCGGATCGACAATCTGTTCGACCGGCATTATCAAGACCCGGTCGGGTTTCTGCGTCCGGGATTTGGGTTCTTTGCTGGCGTGCGGATGGCATTCGATGTCGTGCAGTCGGGCCGATAACGGAGGAGGGCAGCGGAATGACGGCAGTCGCTCGCTCGAAGCTCGAAACCGATCCTGACGGCGCCGCTGTCGAGATCTTTCCTCTGCCAGGGGACGAGACGAGCCTCGAGAAGTTGCTTCGTGACTTGTTCGAGCGGCATTGGGACAAGATCACGTTCGGCCCGTTGATCCAGGGCGCTGCTTGGGAGATCCGGGCGCCGCACGCGCCGACCCATCTCGGCATGCTCGACGGCTATCTCACGGTGGCCTTCGGGCCGTCGCACTTTCACCTCTGCATCGGTCCGCACAAGGGACCGAACAGCAATCCGACACCCGAGGCGCTCGCTCGCCATCGCCGCACCGCACGCGCCGAACTCTATCGGCGTCTCGACAAAACCGGCGCTCCAGTCTCCTGGGGCCTGCGCCTGTTCAACGGCGAGGGTGAGCAGCAGGTGACGATCCTTCTCCCCAACCCGTTCCTGTCGGCGGACGGCGATAAGATTTTGGAGACACCGGAGTGGTCCCGGCTCGATTTGTGGGATCGGCTGCGAGCACGCTGGCTCGACCAACCCGAACCCGACCCCTTCGATCGCAGTGGTCGCGGGTTCAGTCATGGATAGGAAAAATGCACACCGTCACGATAAGGAGAAACGTAATGCGACAGCAAAATTGGTCGTCGGCATCGGCTAATTGGCGCCGTCTGGTCTGGTTGGGTCTGCTGATCTCAGCTAGCGTTGCCTTCAGCCTCGGCCTCGCCTGTGCGACGCCCTTCGCCGCCTTTGTTGCCGCCGCTGCACTGACATTGCCGCAGCGCGACGCATTAGTGCTGGTGACGTCGGTATGGTTCGCGAACCAGCTCGTCGGCTTCACCGTGCTCCACTATCCTTGGACGGCAAACACGTTTGCATGGGGAGTGGCGCTGGGTATCGTGGCAGTCCTCACCACATTGGCGAGCCAATGGGCAGTCAAACGTTCGGCCGCCGCCGCCCGCGTGTTCAGCTCTGCTGTGACTTTCCTCGTTGCGTTCGCGGTCTATGAGGCGGCGCTGTTTGCGCTCTCTGTTGGGCTGCTCGGCGGCGCGGAGGTTTTCACTGGAGCGATTCAAGGTCGGATTTTCATGATTAACGTCGCTGGTTTCATCGGCTTATTAGCGCTA
>Ga0306923_10002519_pt1 | contig 16818 bp, 18 predicted proteins | sample sta12Can44000108_FD_203841 | JGI IMG/M metagenome (GOLD analysis project Ga0306923, IMG submission 203841) | Lab enrichment of tropical soil microbial communities from Luquillo Experimental Forest, Puerto Rico - statanox.12C.anox.44.000.108 (v2)... | ecosystem: Environmental > Terrestrial >... | reverse complement strand
ATCCCCGGCCTGCGCGACGTCCCCCGCCTGATCCCGCTGCACCGGCTCGTCTGGCGCACCTGGTACCACTCGGCCCCGCCGCCCGGCCCCGACAGCGGCCAGGTCGAGGCCGGGGCCGCGGCCGGGGGCAAAGCGCACGACTGACGCGGGCCCGGTTCGGCCCGGCAGGACCGGGCTGCGAAGCCGCCAGCTCACCCGGACGGACGGGCGGCGGGGCCGACCGCGCCGAACGCCTCGCCCAGGCTGGTCAGGTCCAGGGGCAGCCGCTCCCGCTCAGGCACGCGTTCCAGGAACGGGCGCATCGCTTCGAGAGCGACCAGGATCTCGCGCCCGACCTCATGCGCGGAACGCATCGCGTCCACGGAGACCAGGATCCCGCGGTCGCGGTACCACGCGACGATCGGCGAGGTCACCTCGTGGTAGAGGGCCAGGCGCTCGGCAATGACCTCCGCGGTGTCGTCGGAGCGATGCTCGAGCGCGGCCCGCGCCAGCAACCGGCGCGTGAGCTCCGCGTCGTCGGCCTGCAGGTGCAACGCGACATTCGCGGTCAAGCCAAGGCCGCGGCCGATCTCGTAGGCCGCGCGGGCCTGCGCCATGTTCCGCGGGATCCCGTCCAGGACAAACCCGCCCCCCGCTTCCTTGGCGGCGATCATCGCCTCCCGCAGCATGTCCAGCACGATCTCGTCCGGCACCAGTTCGCCGCGGTCGAGATACTCCTGGACGGCCTGGCCCAGGGCGGTCCGCCGCGCCACGTGATCGCGCAGCAGCTCACCGGTCGCGATGTGCGGGATGTTGAAATGCGCGGCGATCAGCGCGCCCTGAGTTCCCTTGCCCGCGCCGGGGGGGGCGATCATCAGTATCCGCATGCTCGTCTCCTCACGGTCATCACCCCGCGCGGCCCCTACCGCCCGTCGCCGTCGCTCAGATAAGCCCGATCTTGCTCGCCTCGTACACGGCTTCCGCGCGCCGCGAAGCACCCAGCTTGCGCATTACGTTCCCGACGTGGAATTTCACTGTGGTGCCGGAGATGTACAGCCGCTTGCCGATCGCGGCGTTGCTCAGCCCACGGGCGAGCAGGACGAGGATCTCCCGCTCTCTGGGCGTGATCTGCTGGCCGGGAGCGCCGGGATCGTGTTTGTTGCGGGTCCAGCGGACGACGACGCTCGCGGTGCGCGAGTCGAACGCGCTCTCGCTACGGTGCACAGCCCGGACCGCCCGGATTAGCTCGGTGAGGTCCACGTCCTTGACCAGGTACCCCTTCGCGCCCTGCTTGATGGCCTCGAGGATCAGCCACTCGTCAGCGAATGCCGTCAGCACGAGAACCCGGCTGGCCGGAAAGCGCTCGGTCACGGCAGCGCAGAGGCTGAGGCCTTCGCAGTCGCGTCCGGCCGAGAGCTTGAGGTCCAGCAGCACGACGTCGGGCCGGGCCTGCGCGACCATCGCCATCGCCGAGGCCGGGGACGCCGCCTCGCCGACCACCTGCAGGCCTGGTTCCCGCTCGAGCAGCGCCCGCAGACCCTGGCGCAGAATCGAGTGATCGTCGACGATGCCGATCCGAATCTCATTCATCGGTACCTCCTGGTACCGGCACCAACACCTCAATGGCGATCCCGCCTAGATCGGACGTGCCCACCCGCATGGCCCCGCCCATCTCCTCGGCCAGGCAGGCGAGGTCGGCAAGTCCGAATCCAGGGCCGCCCGCGTCCGCCACGCCATCTTGGATGATCTTCCGGAGCGCTTCCGCGTTTCGGTGCCCGTCATCCGCGACCGACAGAACGATCATGCCCGGGCCGTACCGCAGCCGAATGAAAACGCGGCGCGCCCGCGCGTGCCTGGCCGCCTTGAACAAGTACTCGCTGGCGGCGCGCTGGAGCGACCGGCGGACCGGTGCTGACAGGGCAAAGGGCGTGCCCGTTACCTCCACGCTGAGGTCGAGGTCATGGGTCAGGGGCAAGGCCAGCAAGTGCCGGAGCATGTCAGGCAGATCCTCAGAATCGGGTCCCGCAGGATCAGCCAGGGCCTGCCGCGACGATCGCAGCCGCCGCTGCTGCACCCCGTCCGCCGACTGACGGCTGGTCTTCTGATGACTGCACAACGGAGGCTGCGACTGGATCAGGGCGCATGCGTGGGCCGACCGGGTTCGTTCAGGGACGGCGGAACTGGCCATGTCGTCCCTCCTTCTGCGGTGCGTTTGAGCTGCGGCGACAGCGTAGGGCGCCGCAGGTTGGCAAAAGGTAGGTCCGCCCGTCGGCCGTTCAGCGACCAGGCCGGGGCCCGCCGCTCTGGGGGCCCGCTGCGGCCACCCGCCCGCGCTCGGCCGGTGCCCACCGCTCGAGGATCTCCAGGTCGTACGGGGCTCGTTCGGTGTACCGCAACACCGCCGCGGGCTGCGGATCGGACAGCAGCGCGGTGCGCAGGGCGACCGTGACGAAGTGGCCGTACTCGATGAGCACAGGAGACTCCGACCAAGGCAGTAGCTCACCGCCGTACCGCTCGCACGCCCCGGCGACGTCGCCCGCCCGGAGCCGTTCGAGCACATCGGTGGCGTCGCATCGTACCGGTAGGTCGATCCGGTACGGGCGGGAAGCCAGCCGCCCGCCGAGCACCCCGCGTAGCTGGGACATCTCGGCCTTCAGCGTGCCCAGACTGACCGGGCGGTCACCGTACAACCGCGCGTGCAACTCGCCGAGGTCAAGTCCCTCGGGACTGAGCGCAAGCAACGCCAGGATCTCCGTCTGCCGCCGTGCGAGCCGCAGCGGGCGGCCGTCCAGCCACACGCTCGCCCTGCCGAGCAGGCGCAGGTCCAGCAGGCCGCGGCCGCACCCGCCGCCTTCCGGCCCGGTGGCCGCCTGCATCGGCACCGATCTGACCTCGCGTTCCATGAGCCGGGCCAGCGCGCGAGCCATGGCCAGGCCGATCGGGTGGGCGCGGTCCCAAGTGGTCGACAGATCGAGCACGCCGAGCTGACGGCCGGTGCGCGGGTCGTGCACTGGCGCCGCGTAGCACACCCAGTCGTGCACGCAGCTCGAGAAATGCTCGGCCGAATAGACCGTGGCGGTCCGGTCAAGCCGCAACGCGAGGTCCAGGGCGTTCGTCCCCACGCTCGCCTCGTCCCACCGGCCGCCGGGGACGAAGTTCACCTTCTCCGCCGTACGCCGCATGACCGAACTGCCATGTGTCCATAGGATGCGCGCGCCAGGATCGGTGACAGCGATCACTAGGTCCCCGTCGTCAGCGGCGGCGCGTAGCTCCGCCTCGAGCTGCCGCACCGCTGTGCTGAGCGGGCTGGCTTGGAACACGGTACGCGTGTCACTCTCGTTGCTCAGCAGTGCCTCGGTGACACCGGGCGAGATGTGCCGGGCCGAGCGCTTCCAGCTCGACGCGATCTCGGTCCGCACTCCGCCGGGCACTCCGTCCGCCGCCCGCTGGTCGCCCAGCGCGCAGACGTTCTGATCCCACACCTGAGTGAGAGAAGAGCGTAGCTTGCGCAACTGCGCCCGAGTCCTCATGGCGCCCACCAGGCCGGCTTCGGCTCGTCCTTCGGATAAAGACGAGTACGCCGAGAATCCGCTGGCTAGGAGGCGAGGGGCACGGGCCGAACGTCCCGAACGACGCGCCATTGGTCCCGAGTCTCGCCGTCACCGTCGCCGCCGTCGCCGTCTAGAACTGACGGAGAAGAGCTACGCCGCCCTGACCGTCGACAACGACGCGCGGCGCTCAGGTGTACACCAGACAACGATCTACCGGCGCTGGAAGGACCGCGAAAGCCTGGTCGCCGGCGCGGAGGCCGACCTGGCCGCCACTCGCGTACTGTGCCCCATGCCGGTGACATCGATGCCGACTTCCGCGAGCTCGCGGTCGCTCGTCAGATACTTCAACAGCCCGACCGGCAAGCCATCCTCGCCGCGATCGTGTCCGACGCCGCCCGCATACCGGAGATCCCAAGGCGAAACGCCGCTTCTTCCAGGACCGCTTCGGTCGGGCCCGGAACGGTGATCACCAGCCCGGCGGGTCCGGGGCATGCCCGGCCCGTCATTCTGGCTGACCTCCGGCCCGCCACAGTGGTGACGTTCGTCCCTACGGGCGTCCCGACGGAAGCCGCAAGCTCCTGGTTATGGATGAGGGCGGCGGCCTGATCCCTGAACCGGAGTGCTGGGAACTGCTCGCCAGCGCATCGGTGGGGCGCATCGCGTTGTCGATCCGTGCTCTTCCGGCCATCGTGCCGGTCCAGTACTACCTGGACGGGCGCACGCTCGCGGTCTGCCTGGGGCACCGGGAACTGCCCGAGCGGGCGCTGAACGCGGTCGTCGCCTTCGCCGCCGACGCGATCGACCCCCAGACCCGGTCCGGCTGGTCGGTCCAGGTCCAGGGCCGGTCGGCGATCCCCCGCCAGCTGCGGATCGACGCCGTCTGCGGCTGGCCGGCCGCCGGTCAGGTCGTGCAGATAAAGCCAGAGATCATCAGCGGCTACCGGATGCACCTGTGCCCGTTGATCGATTCGTTCCTGGCCGGCCAGATGGCCCTTGACGCGGCGCGCTGAGTGCCGGGGCGTCGTCATCGGCGGATCCGCGCTGGCATGCGTCTGGATACCGGCACGTGGCCCGCCGTGCTCCCCAGGTCCTGGCCGCAGGCCGGTCATCCCTCATCGGTGTTGCTGTCTTCGCCGCCGCTGGCGGACAGCACGTCTTCGGGCGGGCGCCGGACGCTGGCTTCTGCCTGGATGACGGTCCCGAACCGGAGCACCAGCTGCGGGTAAGCGCCGTCACTGAGCCGGGTCCGGATGGACTCACGCAGCCGGCCGAACTCAAGCGGCTGGGTGTGCAGCGCGGCCGCGGCCCCGAAGGCGGCGGCGGTGAGCAGGATCCGCTGCAGGCATTGCCCGGCGTCGATCCAGTCCTGCGGGCGGTCGTGGGCGGTGGTGAGCAGGGCGACGATCCCGGCGGACCTGGGCCACGGCGCGGTGCTGAGCGGCGGCAGGCCCCACCCGTGGCCGTGGGCGTAGTCCCGGCCGGGGAAGTCCGGGTCGGTGTGCTCGGCCCGCGCCGGATAGGACTCCGGCGGCACCCCGTCGGCCCGACGGCTGCCCGGCGCCGGAGCCCACCGGGCCAGTTCCCGGGTCCGCTCGCCGTCGAGCCGCTGAGCGCGCTCGGCTTCCGCAACGGTCGCGGCCAGCACGGCCCGCCGCCCGTCGTCAGCGATGATGCGCAGCGCCGCGCCGTACCGCGCGGCGCCCTCGCGCAGCGCGGCCAGCAGGCCCGCCGGCAGCGGCGCCGGGTCGAACCCGCCGCGGTGCGTCCGCCGCTGCCGCACCTGGCCGAACAGCTGCTGTTCGAACCCGGTGCGGGCGGCGCGCCGCGGCCAGCTCACCCGCGCGACCAGCAGCGGCTGGCCCGGGTCAGGCAGCACACAGGTCTCAGGAACAAGATCAAGCGACCGCAGCGCCAGCCGGGCGGTGAACAGCGCCGCGCCGCAGCTGATCATCATCTCCCGGCCGTCGGGATCGGCCACGCGCAACTGCCGTCCGGCGTCTGCATACAGGGTGACCTGCTGCCCGCCGGCCGTGAACCGCCACGGCTGGGTGTTGTGCACCGACGGCGCCCACACCGCCGCCGTCACCACATACCGGCCGATCTCCTCCGCGGTCAGCGGCCCCAGGCTGGCCGGCCCTCCCTCAGGTAGCGGCACCGCATCCACCAACCCTCACGACATCAAGGCAGGCATTAGCAGCCATGGCCCTATCTCATCCCCCGGGCACCATCGGAGTGCAGATCCGAAGGTCCCGTCTGCCAGGGGACCTTCGGGCCTGACCTGTTGTACCTGGTGCAGCCGTGCCAGGCTGCTGTCATGGCCGAGGGCATCGATCCAGCGGTCTTGGCTGGCCGGCAGGCGGTAGTGGGCTTTCCTGCGCGGGTTGACGAGTCGAATGCGGCTCGGATCGGTGAGCAACTGCTGATGGCGCTCGACGGGGGCGCCGGCGTGGTCATTGCGGACCTGTCGGCGACGGCGTCGTGTGATCGCGCTGGCATTGACAGGCTGGCCCGGGCCTACCAGCAAGCGCTGGTCCGCCAGGCGGAGTTGCGGCTGGTGGTGACCGGGCCGGTGGTCCGGCAGATGGTGAGCGCTGAGGGTTTGGACCGCCTGGTCGCGGTGTACCCGTCGCTGGAGGCAGCCGTCGCGGCCGGGGTCCCGGACGGGCCGTCGACAGCCGATGATCCGGTGGTGTCGGCCCGGGCGCCGCAGTGGCCGGCGCGGCTGCGCGCCGGTCGGGACGACGGGTCGGGACCCGCCTGGCTGGACGAGGCGATCTTGCGCCAGTTGATCGACGCGCTGGACGACGGGATCGCGCTGGCCGATGACCAGGGCAGGATGGTGCTGGCGAACCGGCGGCTGGCAGCCATGTTTGGTTATGTGCCCGGCGAGCTGACTGGCCAGTTCGTGGAGGCCCTGGTGCCAGCGGGCCTGCGGGAGGCGCACCGGAAGGACCGCGCCGCCTATGCCCTGGAGCCGGTACAGCGGCCGATGGCAGACAGGCCCCGGCTGGTAGGAGTGCGCAGGGACGGCGCCACCGTTCCGGTGACGATCACGCTGAGCCCGGTGCTGACAGCAAACGGGCATCTTGTTCTGGCCGTCGTCAAGGACACCACGCAGTCGCGGCAGTGGAACGACCTCGCCAGCCTGGTCAGGGCGGCGACTGCCGAGCAGGCTCAACACAGCCAGGAGCTATTCGAACGGGTCGTGGGCAGCTTGTTCCGTACTGGGCTGAGCATGCAGGCGGCCGCGAGCCTGCCCACGGACGCGGCCCGGGAGCGCATCGGCGAGGCGCTGGAGCGGCTGGACGAGACGATTCACGAGATCCGCGATCATGTCTTCGGGCCCCAGAGACACAGCAGGGACAGCACGACGGCCTCGTGACGTGATGCCAGGCGCAGCGGCCGGTCTGCTGCCCGGGGACGTACGGCGCAGGTGCCGGGACCAACGGCCCTGCGTACCTGATGGCCGCGGCGGGTGTACTGCGGGCATGTTCGTCGGCGATGAAATGCAGGTACAGGTCAGCGCCGTTGCTGCGGCGGCGCGGCTGGCCAGCCTGATCCGCGGCAGTTCGCTCAGCCGCGCGTCGCGGGCAGCCTGGGACGAGGGGATAGCAAGGGTCGGACCCGCCGGACCGGTGCCAGGCCTGTCCAAGCTGGTGCGCGTGCAAGTCCTGCCACCCGTGCAGCGTGGCGCGGCCACCGTGCTGGCGCTGCGGTGGGAAGCCACCGGCCCGGCCGGGCGGGTGTTCCCGGCCCTCGACGCCACCATCACCCTGCTCCCGGACGGGGAGCAGGCCACGCTGCTCGGGCTGGAGGGGGTTTACCGGCCGCCAGCGGGGGCCGCCGGAGCGTGGCTGGACCGGACGATCCTGCACCGGGTCGCGGCCGCGACCATTCGCTCCTTCCTGCACCGCATCGCCGACGCGATCACCGATCCCATCCCCGCCCGGACACTGGGAGAACGCGCGCCGACCCGCCGATAGGAACGACTTCCGAGGGCGGATTCCTGACGGCAGGGAGCGTGCATAGCGGGCATTCCTGTGTGCGCGCTATCTCCTCGGTCTTCCCGTTGGCACAGCGCGTGACGGCGTGGCGGCTTGCTGTGGGATTCGGCAAGCGCTTCCGCGCTCGTGACGCGACCGGCTTGGGCGGGCTGTCCTGGTAGTGATGCAGCTGTTCGGTCAGCCGCGCCCGGACGGCGGGGCTGGTCCGGGCGAATACGGCCAGGGCCTGCACCGGCGCAGGCTGCGCGGGTGGCCGCCGGCCGGCAGCGGTTCGATCGTGCCCAGGCCATCGCCGGGCAGATCGCGGCGCACATCGTGCTGGTCTCTATTGCGCACGCAACTGCCTCCAGGATGAGCAGCAGGTCCATATCTGCCGGGCGGAGGGGACCAACGCCTCTGTGGGCTTGGCGCGCCGCAGTCAGACTGCTGGTAACTGATGCCCTCTGATCCTGTGGGAGGTGGGCTATGACCCATTCTGCGGCCGGCGGCAGGATCGTGGTTGGTATCGATGGATCGGCCGCCTCGGACGCCGCCGTGCGCTGGGCGGTACGGGAAGCGCGGCTCCGCCGCGGCACCGTCCACCTGGTCAGCGCGTATCACAGCGACTCCAGGCAGCACGCACAGTATGTGCCGTCATCGTCTTGGATGACGCCCCGGCAGGAGCGCCGCGCCGCCGAGGCACTGCTCGCCGCGGCGATGGAACTCGCCCGCCGGGGCCTGCCCCCGGGACGGCTGACGGGCGAGGTGGCGAACGAGCCGCCCGCGCGGGCCTTGCTGGACCGGTCAGCGCACGCCGAGTTGCTTGTCCTGGGAACGATCCGCCCGGCACCCCAGCCCGGGCAGCCGCCGCAGGCCATCGGGCCGGTGGCGCGTCCCTGCCTGCGGCTGGCACGCTGCCCCGTCGTGGTGGTCTCTCCCGATGACCGGCTGGCCGGGACGTGACGGCCGCGCGCGGCGGGCCGGCGGGCGGCCGGGGTCAGCCACGCGGCGGTATGAACCGCGAGCATGCCCGGCCGCGGCACCAGCCGCGCGGTGGACGCGGACGCGCGACGGCTTGACCCTTCAACGGCAAGGTCGCGGACGAGGTCGCGGACGATGATCACCACCGTGGCCGCGTGCTCTGCGAGGTAGCGGCAGATCGATCGCCCGCTGCCCGGGCCTCGCCTGTGACGACAGCGACGGTGTCCGCGATCGGGTCAGGTCACTGTCCGCGCGGCTGGCCGGCCCCCAGCTCCGAGGCGATCTGCGCGGCCCAGGCGTCGATGGCAGGCCAGTCGCGGAAATCGCCGGCGGGCAGGGCGGCCCGCGCGGCCGGCATGTGCTGCACGAACCGCTCGCCCAGGCCGGCCGGCGGCGCCGGGCACGAGCTGTCGGTGATCTACGGCCGGCTCGGCCAGCAGGTGCCGTCCTCGGATCAGGGCCAGGTGAAGCGGCCGGACAACTACGCCGGCCGGATCCTGGCCGCGATCTTCACCTCTGGCATCTAAATGTTCTGGTGGTTCTACAACCAGATGGACGAGCCGACTTCGCGGAGACGTCCTCCCGATCGACGAAGGCGTCGGTATACCATTGTTCGATACTGGGCTCACCACACGACAGGGCTGACTCGCTGATCGCCGTGCGCACCAGGCCAGGGTCGATCGCGAAGACGCTCACGCCGTGCTCACGGGTTTCGGCAGCGAGATTTTCGCTGAGCCGGTACAGCGCGGTCTTGCTTACTACGTAGGCCGACAGCATGGGGATCGCCGTCAGGCCCACACCGCTGGAGACGTTGACGATCCGCCCATAGCCCCGGGCCAGCATGCCCGGCAAGACCGCCCGGGTGCAGTACAGCGGCCCGCGCAGATTGACCTCCAGCGCCTGCCACCAGTCGTCGGGATCGGTCGCCGCCAGCGGGCCGACGGGGCCGAACCGGCCGGCGTTGTTGACCAGCAGGTCCACCGGCCCGAGCGCCTCCTCGACCGCGGCGGCCATGCCCGCCACCTCCCGGCGGCAGGTGACATCGCATCGGATGGCGAGCGCGCCCCCCGCGGGCCGCGATCTCACCAGCGACGCCAGCCACCTCCTCCTCAGACCGAGCGCAGACAGCCACTGCGGCGCCTGCATCACTCAAGGCCAGCGCAATGGCCCGGCCGATGCCCCGGCCCGCCCCGGCGACCAGCGCGACCCGGCCGTCCAGGCGAACCGCCGGCAGGCCCTCCGACAGGGTCACAGAACCCTCCTATTACCGTGTCGCGCCAGGCTCCCCAGGACAAGTGGAACGCATGGTGGGCCGAGGCACTCAGGGCCTGGCCATCCCGGCTGCTCAAACGGCACCACCACGACCGCGGATCTGGTATCTCCATTGCACGCCTTCCCCCGTGCCGCATGCCGGAGCGCCTCATCTCACTCGACCAATATGCTCCCGGGCGCCGCGCTGGCTGGTTCGCGGTCGGCATGATTGTCCAGCAGCGCACGCCCGTCGGATTCCATGCCGGCCATCAGCACATCGAGATCGGGGAAGCCGTGAGCGTCCGCGGTAACGACGAGGTACAGCTGGCCGGCGTAGGAGAAAGCGCACAGGACCGGTCCCATATTGCCGACCGGTCCGACGATCGGCAGGATGGCCAAGATCCGCGCGCCGAACAGATGCACCGGCACGGGCGGGCCGGTCACGTTGGTGACTTCCACGTTGACGGCGTGCTGGTGAGCGGCGAAGAACCGGCCGAGCGGCGGCGCCGACAACCGGGCGATCATGCCCATGGCGGCGGCGGGGTGTTGTTTGGCTTTTGCCTCGCGTGTCCTGCCGACGATGAGATTGAGCCGGCGTTCGGCGTCGGCTTCGCACACCGGTAGCGGCAGCGACATGGCGCCGAACTCGTTACCGGCCGTTGCGCCGCCGCTCGCCGGGCGCGACGAGGCGGGCACGGTCGTGATCGGCTCCAGGCGCGCGACCGGTTCCGCTCTGGAGGTCAGAAGGTGGCGGAGTCCTCCGGTCCAGATGGTAAGCACCACGTCGTTGACCTTGCCCTGGTGGGCGTGGGCGACGTGCTTGACGGCTGCGAGGTCCAGCCGCAGGAACTGGATCCGGCGGCCGGCCTCGACGCGCCGGTTGAGCGAGGTACGCGGCGCTCTTGCCGGGCTGACAGCCTGCCGAACCACGCGAACGCGGACATGGACCGCTCTGGCTATCCGGATCGGGTGAGCCAGCGTGACAGCGGCACGGCGCGCCTGCCGCAGTTTCGCCGAGAGATTGTCGGCGAGCACCTGCTCCCTCGTCGGCACGCGCTGCGGTGCCCAGGGTTCCGCAGCCGGCTCGCGGGTGCCTGGGTCTGTGTCGAATAGCGAGGCCATGACCGCCACGGCCGCGGTGCCGTCGGCCACCGAATGGTGCAGTTTCAGCAGCACGCCGACGCGGCCGCCGGTCAGGCCGGTCAGAAACCACAGCTCCCACAGCGGGTGAGCGCGGTCTAGCAAGCTTCCGCAGATGCGGGCGGCCGCGTCGAGGAGCTGAATGTCGCCGCCCGGGGGAGCAACCGCGGTCTGGTGGACGTGCCGGTGAACGTCGAACCGGTCATCATCGACCCACAGCGGCCGGCCCAGCAGTGGGCCCGGGAAATCGACCCGGCGCCGAAGCTGCGGCACGTGCACCAGACGCCGGCCGAGCTCCTCGGTGATCTCGTCCCATCGCAGCCGGCCCGAACGGTCGAGCAGCGGCGGCCCGTCGAGCACCGCCAAGCCGCCGAAATGGCACGGCCAGGCCGCACTCTCGACCCGAAGAAACATCAGGTCAAGGATGCTCAGGCGCGCGAACCGGCTGACCGTCCCACGACCAGGCGGGCTGCCCGAGGCGATGCCCGGATTCATTGGCCGTCCCCTCACGGGCGGGATCGATTGTCGTGATGATCCCGGCCCGCTCTTCCAGCACTGCTGCGTCCACACTGGGTCATCACCCGCCGCCTCCGCCCGGCTGCCCGGCCGCTTGATCCTCCAGTGGTTCCGCGGGCTCAATGTTGGCCGCCACCTGACCTAGCTGTGATTGCGCCTGGACCGCCGCAATCGTGATCGCCACGGTCATGACGCCACCGCCCGGGCCCGCAGCCAGCTAGCCACGACGAAGCCCAGCACCAGGCCATCAACCACTAGCCCGGCCATGGCTTGCCCGGGGGCCAGCCCGATCACCGCAGCGGAAACGGCGACTCCGGCAAGCGCCGCCAGACGCCACGCTGGCTGCCTGGCCATGACCAAGACAGCAACGGTGACGAACAGGGCGGCGGCAACCAGCCAAAGCCCGCCGACGAGATAACCGGCTGTAGTCCCCGGGGCGGGCACGGCATCGACGTATCGCAACTGGCCAGGCTCACCGAGCTTCCACAACAGCGCGACACCCATCAGATGCACCAGGCCATGCGCGAAGATCACCACTGCGGCGGCGATCATCGAAAACCGCGCCCAGGTCCGATGACCGGCTCGCAACTGATCCATAACGACCTCCCGTGGCGGAGCACCCGGTCATGTTCCAGGTGACCACCTGGGCTGGTTACGCGCTAAGTGCTGAAGGCCCGCTCTCCCGGGTCTTTAGACCCAAGCACCGGCGGCGCGGTGCGATGGGCAGACAGCGGGATGTACAGTGTCGCCGGTGACGTGCGACGGTAGGGACCTTCAGGCTGAGCTTCGGCTCCTCCGGGGCGGAGAGCTCATGCGAACCTGCTTCGCGCCGCAGTCGTTGGCCTATGCCTCACCGCGGCGAAGGTCAAGCCCTGCGACTAGGCCGACATGGGGATGGCTCAGCTTGGCTGGATGCGGCGCCCGCTGATACGAGCAGGCGCGATGCGCACGTACACGTCGCGGGCGCCGGGTGCCCACGGCCTGAGGTGCGGCGTTACGTCCTCAAGCCGCTTCACTGCGTGCTCCTCGGTGACCTTGTGCGCGCGACCATGCACCAGGACGCTCCAGCCTTCATGCAGCGCCGCGTCGAAGCGGTCAACCTCGAAGCTAACCTGGGCATCGGCGTACAGCGCCAGCAGCGTGTCCGGTGCGGTGCGGAAGATGATGGCCTTCCCGGTTACGGCGAAGTTGACCGGCAGCATCATGATCCCTTCTGCCGAGGCGAATCCGACTCGGCCGATGCCGCCGGGTTCCAGCAGGCCGATGCACTCGGCAGGGCTCAGCGTCCGCAGGACGTGCTCGCGGGCAGGAGGCTCGAGGGCCGGGAACCTCCGGCAGGGCCACGAACTTCGCGCGTCTCGGGCGTTCGCCCCTCCCTTCCCGCTTGTCATATATCTTCACCTCCGTCATTCGCGGGCTGATTCACGTCTTCAGCCTCGGTACGGGACGTCAGCACACGCTGCGGACCGAGGTCCCATATGGCCGGGCCGTTCGGCCCAAGGCGACGTCCGCGAGCACCGGCCGAGCGCGCGGTCGCAGACGCGTCGGTGAGCAAGGCCCTGGACTCCGGGCGCCGGGGCGGTGGGTTGCGAGCCCAACGGCCTGGCTTGCGGGACCTTCGGCCACTGCGGATGCGGCCATGCCAGCCCACCGTGAGGATGACAACCCTGTCGGCTCATCCGCGGGCAGGGCCGGGCTGAGCGGCCGGTCTTGGTAAGGGGGTGCGCGATGTCAGAGTATCCCACCGATCGTGCAGCTTGGAGATACTGCCGTTCGACGAGTGCCTGCGGCTGCTCGCCTCGGTGCCGGTAGGACGGGTCGGCTTCATCGCAGACGGCGAGTTGGTGATGCTGCCTGTGAACCACGTTGTCGATGGCCACGACGTGGCATTCCGTACCGCCCGTGGATCGAAGCTGTCCGCGGCTGAAGGGCAGAACCTGGCTACGTTCGAGGCCGACCACTACAACGAACAGATCCGGTCTGGGTGGAGCGTGGTCGTGACCGGACGCGCGGAGATAGTAGATGCCGAGGCCGACGTCCAGCGACTGGTCCGCCGCGGCCTGCACTCCTGGGTCACAACCGTGCAGCACCCGTTCTGGATCCGGATCCGACCCACCTCGGTCAGCGGACGGCAGACACCGGGAACCACGTAGTCCCGCGGCCGGTGCTGGTAGGAGCACTTCGCCAGCCGCGGCCTGTGGGAGCTGATTGTGCTCGTCGTCTTCCGGCTGCGCTTGGCTTGCCCGGAACCAGTCGATGATGTCGCTGACCGCTTCCTGGCCGCGCCCCGGACAGGTCGGCGCTCAGCGGACGAAAGCGGTGGTGTGCGCGAGCCCGATGGCATCTAGCTGCCGCAGCGCCGGCGGGCTTGACGCAGCCGACCCCCGGGATCGCGGTCATCTTGCGCCAGGCGTGATCGCGCTGCTCGCGCAGCCGCCCGCCCGGCGCCAGCAGGCCGGCGATGCTGTGCTGGCCGCTGAGCGCGGGCTCGATCGCGTACTGCGCCGGGACGTTGGGGCACAGCCGCATGTTGGCCAGCAGCTCCAGGCCCTTCAGGTAGTCGGCCGCGTCGCGGCGCGGGCCGGCGACCACCAGCCAGCCCGAGCGGAACCCGGCCAGCCGGTAGGTCTTCGACAGCCCGCGCGTCGAACGTCGCTTCCCAGTAGGTGACGGCGTGCGGTTCAAGTCCCCCTCAGACGCGAACCGGTCGCCTGTAGCTCCATGACAGTGGTCTCAGTTCTGGTCTCAATTCACCCCCGTCCGCCACCATTCACCGGCGGCCACCCACGACGTATCTCAGCAGCTCACGAACGGTGCCGGACGCCGGTGAACGCCGGGCAGCATTATTGGAAAGCGTGTTGGGGGCAACCCCTCAGGAGTTCGAATCTCCTATCCTCCGCCACCCCTGACCAGGCAATACGCCTGGCCGCTCGTACGTTCGGCCTGAGCCCGCAAGGCTGCGCAGTCTCATTTGCAGTCTCATTCGCTCTACGCATATCGGCATTAAACACCCCAAAGGTACAGGCGCACGCTTCTGGGGGCATCGCGGTTGCGGCCGCCCACTGGACGTTCCAGTTCTGAGCGACCAGCTCGCCGCCGGGGCCGTCACGATGGGTGAACGTCTCCGCCGCGATGACGCCAAGCGCTCAATGCAGATTGCCGATTCGGAGCGGATGACGGCCGGTTGCATGATGCCGGTAATCGCGTGCAGATCCGCCTAAGGCTGAGGTGCGCCCGCCGGGGCCTGGGCTAGGCAGGAGTGCTTTGCCGGGGCGCGTGTGCCGTGCTGCCTCGCTTGGGCAGCACCGCCTGGAAGCCGGCTGATGGTCAGGCGTCAGATGCGGCGTCAGGCGGGCGGGCGCGGGTCACCGGGCGGGCGGGGGCGGAGAGGTGCGGGTGTATCCCAGGGCTTAGCCGCAGGGTGCTGGCCATCCGCTGGAGCAGCGCGGCCATCGTGTGCTGTTCGCTGTCGGTCAGGCCCTGCCCGATCTCGGCGTCCAGGGCGGGGATCAGCGTGCTGATGCGGGAGACGAGGGCAGCTCCGGCGCGGGTCAGGCGCACATCGAACGCCCGCCTGTCCCGCTGGCTGCGGTGCCGTCGTACCCAGCCCGCCGCCTCCATCTCGTCGATCAGGCCGACCATGTTGTTGCGGTGGATCCCGAGCGCGTCCGCCAGCTGCTGCTGGGTCTGCCCGCCCTCGCTGTCCAGGTTGCTCAGGATCGCGAAGGCGCGCGGGGACACGCCCAGCGGTGCCAGCCGCCCGGCGAACAGCTGAGCCGATCGAGCCCCGACCTGCGATACCAGGAAGGACAGGGACTGGGCGTACGGCGCCCGCTGCTGCTCGCTCACCGGCACAGTATATGCACCGCTGATGATTGTCATGTATAGTGACAATCATCAATCAAGCGTATTCTCGGAGAGAGTCATGAAGATCGCTGTTGTGGGAGCGACCGGACGCACCGGCCGGCAAGTCGTCGAGCAAGCGCTCGCGCGGGGAGACGATGTGGTCGCCCTCGTACGTCACCCCGAGGCCCTGTCCGGGCGCGGCCCGGGCATGGCCGTCGCCGCGGCAGACGTGCTCGACCGCACCGCCGTCACCGACGCGCTGGCCGGGGTCGACGCCGTGGTGTCGACCCTCGGGGTCGGCACGTCCAGGCAGCCGACCACCGTCTACTCGGAAGGGATCGCGAACATTCTGCAGGCGATGGACGCGCACGGGATCACCAGGCTCGCCGTCATCTCCGCCGTCCCGGCCGGCCCCCGCACCGGGCAGCCATTCCTGCAGCGGCACGTGGCAATCCCGGTGCTGCAGCGCCTCTTCGGCGCCACCTACGACGACATGCGCCGCATGGAAGCTCTGCTCCGCGGCAGCGACCTCGACTGGATCTGCCTACGTCCCCCGCGGCTGGTCACCAAGAAGGCCACCGGCCGCTACCGCATAGACGCCAGCCGACCCAGAACAGCCAGCATCACCTGCGCCGACCTGGCCACGGCCCTCCTGGACTCGCTCACCAACCCCGACCTCTACCGCCACATCGCATACGTGGCCAACTGACGCCGGCCATCCCCACCCGGCCGCAACCGGTGCCCCCCGGGTGAACAGGTACCCCGGCAGACCGACCGAAATGCCGCGACGCCGCAGGCCACCCCGCCCGAATCGGCAGGTGGCGCGACCGGCTGCTGAGACAGGCAGGCAGCCTTGGCCACCACGCCGGGCTGCAGAACGCCCTGTCCCGGGCCGCCGTTGCAGCACGACCAACCCTGCGCCAGAAGCAGACAGAACGACCGGCTCTGAGCCCCTCACCGGCCGTGCTTTCATGAGCAAGCCACCGCGCCTATCGGCGGCGATGCCCGCCCTTACGAATTCCTGGGCCGATCACACTCCGTGAGGCGCGGTTCGCTGACCTGCAGATTCCTATCGTCGATTAGCGCGGGGGTGGTGGGAGGCTCGATAACGCGGGGAGTCGCTCGGGATTTCCAGTTCTGTACCGCCACGTTGGTCGTCCAGCGCTCTGGGAGCGGCCCACGTTCGTGGGGGCCGTGACTGGGCTTGAGCAACAACGGAACGGCCAGTGGCGATAGTGGGCTGAACGCCGGTCATGACCGGGTGAGTTCCGGGGCGACCCCGGGGTGTGAAGCCCCAGGCCCGGTCTTGTGATGGTCGGCGCTGTTCAGGCCGGTTCTGCGCAACGTAGGCCGGCTGGGTCGTTGGGTCGCTGGCGAACGCGGCCGGGGCCCGCATCCGCCGCGCGCCGGTCACCAGTTCGCTGAGCCGGTGCCGGCCGCCTCCGCCAGCCGAGACAGCTCTCTGGGCCGGGGTGGGCGGCGGGCCTTGGGTTGGGGCGGGGATCGGTGCAGCTGGTCCAGGTGGCTGGGTGGAGGAGCGAGCCGCGCAGGGACAGGGCGACGGCGAGCGT
>Ga0306923_10002517_pt1 | contig 16822 bp, 15 predicted proteins | sample sta12Can44000108_FD_203841 | JGI IMG/M metagenome (GOLD analysis project Ga0306923, IMG submission 203841) | Lab enrichment of tropical soil microbial communities from Luquillo Experimental Forest, Puerto Rico - statanox.12C.anox.44.000.108 (v2)... | ecosystem: Environmental > Terrestrial >... | reverse complement strand
CCTCCTCCACTGCCGTGCGATCGAAGGCGCCTTCGTCGCCGCTGGTGATTCGACGGCGCGTGCAGTGGCGGCAATAGACCGGGCAGGTGTCGGTGACGAGGAAGAGCGCCCGGTCGCGGTACTTGTGGACCACGGCGCGCACCGGCCGGTGGCGGTCCTCGCCGAGCGGGTCCGCGAGATCGCCCGGCGCGGGGTCGGCCTCGGATGAGACGGGGATCGCCTGCATCCGGACCGGGCAGAACGGATGGTCCGGGTCGATGAGCGAGGCGTAGTAGGGCGTCACCCCGAGGCGGAACAGGCCGGCCGTCCGAGCGAGCCCTCGACGCTCCGCGTCGGAGAGGCGCACCACGCGCTCGAGGTCGTCCGCCGTCCTGAGAGCGTGCCGCTGCTGCCAGCGCCAGTCGCGCCACTCGGCGTCCCCGGCGCAGAGGATCTCGCGGATGCCGTTCCCCACGTGCATGAGGGCGCGGAACGTATGCGCCGCGGCGGAGGGGTGTCAAACCCGCGGAACTCGGACGGTGCCGGCACGCCGGGGGAGCAAGCAGGTGCCCCTCTCAGACGCGGGTGTTAAAGAAAAAGAGGGGGACGACATCATGGCGATCCATCCGGTTGCGGACAGCGTGCGGAGCGAGCTCCCGCAGAGCGGCACGGGCGGGCCCAGCGCCGTCCGAGCCGTGCCCGGCGAGCCGAGGTCACGCGTCCCCGCGCACGTGCTCGCGCGCTTCAAGCCCGGCCCCCGCTCGATCTGGTCGTCGGTGACCGATGCGAGCTGGAACGACTGGCACTGGCAGCAGCGCGAGCGCATCACCCGGCTCGAACAGCTCGAGCGCGTGATCCACGTCTCCCCCGACGAGCGCCGGGCGGTGATCGAGGCGGACGCCCAGTTCCACATGGGCATCACGCCCTACTACGCCGGCCTCATGGATCCCGACGACCCGCACTGCCCGGTGCGGCTCCAGTCGGTGCCCACGATGGGCGAGCTGTCGATGACGCCGTTCGACCTCGCCGATCCGCTCGCCGAGGAGCGGGACATGCCGGTGCCGGGCATCACGCACCGCTACCCCGACCGCGTGCTCTTCTACACGACGCACAACTGCCCGGTGTACTGCCGCCACTGCACGCGGAAGCGCAAGGTCTCCGACCCGAGCACCGCGGCGGCGAAGCGGCAGATCGAGGACGGCCTCGACTACATCGCGCTCCATCCCGAGATCCGCGACGTGGTGGTCTCGGGCGGCGATCCGCTGTCGCTGTCCGACGAGCGGCTCGACTACATCCTCGGCCGGCTGCGCGCGATCCCGCACGTCGAGATCTTCCGGCTCGGCACGCGCAACCTCGTCACGCTCCCCCAGCGCGTCACCGACGACTTCACGTACATGCTGCGGCAGCACCACCCGGTGTTCGTGAACACGCACTTCAACCATCCGAAGGAGTGCACCGCCGAGGCCTACGAGGCGGCGCGCCGCCTCGCCGACACCGGCTGCGTCATCGGCAACCAGATGGTGCTGCTGAAGGGCGTGAACGACGACCCGGCGATCGTGAAGGAGCTGAACCACCGGCTCCTGCTCATGCGGATCCGCCCCTACTACATCTACCAGTGCGATCTCTCGCAGGGCATCTCGCACTTCCGCACGCCCATCGAGACCGGCATCAAGATCATCGAGGCGCTCCGCGGCCACACCTCCGGCCTCGCCGTGCCGCACTTCGTGGTCGACGCACCGAACGGGGGCGGCAAGATCCCGGTGCAGCCCGAGTACATCGTGGGCCGCGACGGGAAGCGCTGGACCTTCCGGAATTACGCCGGGAAGACCTACACGTACGAGGAGCCCTAGCACTTCCGTCACGCCGGCCCCTCCCCCGGGATCCATCAGGGCGGAGGGAGTCGTGTCGTGCCCGATCGTGCCCGCTGGTTCACCGCAGTCGCCGCGCTCGCAATTGCGCTCTCGGCCTGCGCCCAGCGCGACGACGGCGCTCCACCGATCTCCGTCGCGCTGGGGGAGCGTGGCGTCGAGATTCCGGCGGGCGGCGTCGCGGCGATGGCGGTGACCTTGGACCGGTCGGTGGACGGCCCGCTCTCCCTCACCTTCGATCCCCTCGCCTCCTCGGCCTCCATCCGCGGCACGTTGCGCTGGGCGCCGGGCGGAGGCGCCGTGCTCACCGTCACCACGTCGCGAGGCCTCGCCCCGGGGGTGTACGACGCACTCGTCGTCGCGCGCGCCGGAAACCACCGGGCCGTGGCGCCGCTGCAGCTCCACGTGGTCGCGCCGCGCACGCAGCTCGCGGCCGAGCGGCGCCACCCGCGGGTGGGCGACCTCGGCTACGACGCCGTGGCGCGCTCGCAGCTGCGGTAGTGCGTGTCGTGCTTGCACGGTACACGCGCAACCGGCGTAGGATGCCCGGGACCGTGCAGCCGCTCGATCAGCGCGTCCGCGAGCACCTCACCCTCGGCGACCCCGACGCCGCGGCCACGGCCGCCATCGAGCAGCTCGGCCCCGAGATCCTGGGCTTCCTGCGCTCGGTGCTGAGGGACGAGGCCGACGCGAGCGACGCCTTCTCGCTGTTCGCCGAGTGGGTGTGGCAGGGGCTGCCCTCGTTCCAGGGCGATTCCTCGCTCCGGACCTGGGCCTACCGGGTCGCCTGGAGCGCCGCCGGACGCTTCACGCGCGATCCGTGGCGTGCGCGCCGCGAGCGGCTCCCCAGCTCCGCCGCCTCTCGGCTCGCGGCCGTCGTGCGCGGGAGCACCACCATCGCGCACGACGCTCAGCGCAGCGCGCTCGCGCGCCTGCGCGAGAAGCTCGGACCCGAGGAGCGGATGCTGCTCGTCCTGCGGCTCGATCGCGAGCTCTCGTGGAGCGAGGTGGCCGAGGTGCTCGCCGCCGACGGATCGCCGCCGCCCCAGGAGGCCGCGCTCCGCAAGAAGTTCGAGCGGCTGAAGGCGAAGCTCGAGAAGCTCGCCCGCGAGGACGGGCTGCTCGAGTAGCTCCGGCGCGCGCGAGTCGTGACGCGACGCCCGGTTGACGAGTCCGATCTCGTCCCGCGTCACATCTCCACCGCTCCGCGGATCTACCCGTCCGACGAGGGACGGATGTCCGCAGCGACCATCTCGCTCGAGGGACTCCGCCCGCAGGGAAAAGAGCCGGGGGGGAGAGTCCCACCTCGGGCCGCTCACCGCAGCTGGCCCGAGGTGGGGCTCCGTTTACCCATTGTGCGGGTCCCTTTTGGGTCGATCCGCGAATGGCTCCCTGGGGCTTTCCTTTGGTGTCCTTCACCCGGCGTAACATCCGAGCGCTTGCCGCAGCCCCCGCAGCGCCCTGCCGCCGAGGCCGAGATCCCCAAGCCGCTGGCGGCTGTGCGCCCGGGTGCGCTCTCCGAGCTCCTGCGCGCGATGGCTCACGCGCCGGCGGTGCCGCTCGATACCGGCTGGGACCGGCTCCTCCGGCCGGGTGCGGTGGTCGGCCGCTTCGAGCTCCTCCGCGAGCTGGGTCGCGGCGGCTTCGGGATTGTCTACGAGGCGCGGGACACGGAGCTCGGCCGGCGCGTCGCCTTCAAGGCGCTGAAGCCCGGCACGCTCGCCTCCGGCCACGACGCCGGCTGGCTCCGCGACGAGGCCGAGACGATCGCTCGGCTCCAGCATCCGAACCTCGTCACCCTCTTCGACGCCGGCCAGGGACCGTCCGGCCCCTACCTCATCCTCGAGCTCATCGAGGGCGAGGCGCTGGAGGCGCGGCTCGGGCGCGGTCCGCTCCCGCCCGCCGAGGCGCTGCGGATCGCGCGCGCGATCGCCGCCGGCCTCGCGCACGCGCACGCCGCCGGCGTCGTGCACCGCGACCTGAAGCCGGGGAACGTGCTCCTCGGTCCGGGCGGCGCGGTGAAGCTCCTCGACTTCGGCCTCGCGCACGTGTTCGGGCGCCAGAGCATCGAGGGCGGCACGCGCGCGTTCATGGCGCCCGAGCAGCAGCGCGGCGGCGATCCCTCCGACCCGGCGATCGACGTGTTCGCGCTCGGCGTGCTCCTGCACCTGCTCCTCACCGGTGCGCTGCCGCCCGAGGGCGCCGGCCGCGTGCTGCCGGCCTTCCGTGGTCCGCTCGCGCGGCTCCTCGCCGAGGATCCCGCGCGCCGCCCCGCCGACGGCGCCGAGGCCCTCGACCTCCTCGACGGCGTCGCGCACGCGATCGCGCCCCGCCCGCGCGGGCTGCGCCGCGCCCTGCTCGCGGTCGCCGCCGCGGGCATGGTGGTGGGCGGGATCGTCGCCGCCGCGCTCCACCAGTGGGCCGCACCGCTCGAGTCGCTCACCGTCGCGGTCGCCGACCTCCAGAACACCACCGGCGATCCCGATCTCGACGCGCTGTCCGGCCTCGTCATCGCCTCGCTCGAGCAGTCGAAGCGGCTGCGGGTGGTCACCCGCTCGCGCGCCCGCGATCTCCTCGCCCAGCTCGGGCGCGAGGCGAAGGCGCTCGGCGAGGCCGACGCGCGCGAGGCCGCGCTGCGCGCCGACGCCGGCGCGCTCGTCACCGGCCGCGTGCGGCGCGACGCCGGCGGATTCCGGCTCGAGCTGCGCGGCGTCGACCCGCGCACCGGGAAGGAGCTCTTCACCTCGAGCGCGCAGGCGGACCGGAAGGAGGACGTGCTCCGCGCGATCGATGCCGCGACCGCCGACGCGCGGCGGGAGCTGCGCGAGAGCGAGGCCGACCTGCGCGCCGCGGACGTGAAGGTGGCGCAGGCGGTGACGGGGAACCTCGAGGCGTGGCGGCACTACGCGGCGGGGAAGGAGTGTGCGGACAGGCCGAGTGTGACGGGGACCTGGCAGATGCGGCTGATGTCGACGTGCGCGGCGGAGTTCGAGCAGGCGGTCGCCATCGATCCGGGATTTGCCCTCGCGCACTACGAGCTCGCGCAGCTAGCGGACATTGGGAGCGAGGATCCGGCACCCCACATGACAGCCGCGATGAGGAACCTCGCCCGGGCTCCCGCCGTCGCTCAGCTCCTCATCCGCGCGTACGACGCCCGGCTCCGCGATCGCATCGAGGAATCGCTCGCGCTCTACGGGGCGGCCATCGACGCCCACCCCGACGACAAAGAGGCGGTCGGCCTCGCTGGTGAGCTGATGCACCACTCGGCCAGGTTGGCGGAGGCGGTGCCGTTCTTCGAGCGCGCGCTCGAACTCGACCCGACCATGGAGTGGCCGCTGGATCACCTGCCCATGGAACTTGGCGCGCTAGGCGAAAGAGAGCGGCTCCGCGCGCTCGTTCACCGCTGGGAGCGAGCGCAGCCGACCCCCGGCGTGCTGCACGCGCTCGTGCAGTCGTTCTCCTGGCTGGGCGAGCATGACCGGGCCATCGCCTCCGCACGCCAGGCTGTGGACATCGTGGGGGCCGGCGCGCTCGAGGATCTCGTCGGCGCGCTCGCGGCTGCCGAGCGATACGCCGACGCCGAGTCACAACTCCGCCCCGTGCTTGCGCAAGCGCCGCCCGCGCAGTGGGCCGTCTTCGATATGGCACGCGTGCTCCGCCTGGAAGGGCGCTCCGTGGAAGCTGCAGCACGTCTCGCCGCGTCCGGCGGGGGGCTTCCTCCCCCCGCACGGCACGGGAAGGAGCTCCAGCTCGGCCTGGGGGCGAACGGGTTCGGTGTGGCGCCGACCGCGTGCCGGCTTCCGGCGGAAGAGCGGCCCTCCGCCGACCTCTGCGCTCACGCTTTGGCCTACGCCGGCCTCCTCGCCGAAGCCTCGTCGCTGGCGGTCACCCTCCGCCCTGGGTCACCCGAGCGACGCCTGCACGACGCCGTCGCGTTATGGCGCGGCGGGCGCGCCGAGGCAGCCCTCGACGCGCTGCGCGAGCTCGACCGGGTCGACCCAGTCCCGATTCCGTTCGGGCTGGTGGCGCCCTCGTTCCACGCCGGCGAGGTCGCCCTCGAACTGGGACGCGACGCGGATGCTTTCGCATTCTTCCGGAGATTCCAGGCGCTCCGGATCGACGGACTCTGGCGCGGCTGGGCCTACCCGCGAAGCCTGGTGCTGTCCGCGCGAGCCGCGGAGCGGCTCGGGCGGCGCGAGGAGGCGCTCAACGATGTCCGTCACCTGCTGAAGATGCTCGAACACGCGGACGACGGTGATTTCGACGTCGCCGCCGCGCGCGAACAGGAACGTCGTCTCACCGCTGTACGACCGTAAGGGGGAAATACATGAAGAAGAAGACCGCCGCGAAGCCGCTGGTCAGAGGCGCATCCAAGAAGGCGCCGCTCACAATTGGAAGCCGGAAGGGTTCGTCCAACGCGGGAGCGCCCGACGCACAACTCGCGAAGCTCGAGCAGGACCTCCTCGCCGCCATCGACGACGCGATCGGCGCGATGAAGAAGCTGCGCGATCGCGTCGAGGAGCTGGGCGCGGAGCGCGCAAGCGTCGAGCCGCAGATGCTCCTCGCCGCGACCCCCATGAGCCCTACGAGGCTCGCCTCCGACTAGCCGGCGTGTTCCTCATCGTCTGCGATCCAGGCGATCCGCACGGCCCCGCGGTGCGCGACGCTCTCGCGCGCCGCGGGCTTCCGGTGCGGCTCGTCGATCTCGCCGAGCTTCCCGCGCGCGCCACCGTTGCGGTGCGTGCCGCGGTCCGCGGCGGCGACACCGCGCCCGCGTCGGGCCTGCCGCTCGACGCGCTGCTCTCGCTCGACGGCGAGCCGCCGCTGAACCTCGCCGAGGTGCGCGGCGTCTGGTGGCGCCGGCCGCGCGCCCTCTCGGCCCACGAAGACCTCTGGCGCCCGTCGCACCGCGAGTTCGCGCTCGTCCAGTGGCAGGAGACGCTCGCCGCGCTCTGGGACGCCCTCCCCGTCCGCTGGGTGAACCACCCGGCGCGCGGCGACGCCGCCGATCGCAAGCCGCTCCAGCTCGCGGTCGCCGCGGCCTGTGGGCTCCGCGTGCCGCGCACCGTCGTCACGAACGATCCGGCCGAGGCCCGCGCCTTCGCCGACGCCATCGGCGGGCCCGGACGCGCCGTGTACAAGCACCTTCGCGCCGTGCCCGGCGTCGGGCGCGAGACGCAGCGGCTCGACCGCGAGGCGCTCGCGCGCCTCGACCAGGTCCGCTACGCGCCGGTGATCCTCCAGGAGTACGTGCCCGGCGACCTCGACCTCCGCGTCACCGTCGCCGGCGACGCCGTCTTCGCCGCCGCCATCGACGCCCGCGAGAGCGCGTACCCGCTCGACTGGCGCGTCGACTTCGACCGCGCGCGCGTGTCCGCCGCCGAGCTTCCCGAGGACATCGGTCGCGGCCTGCGCGCCGTGCTCGAACGGCTCGGGCTCCTCTACGGTGCGTTCGATCTCCGCCGCACGCCCGAGGGCGAGCACGTGTTCCTCGAGGTGAACCCCTTCGGCCGCTGGACGTTCGTGGAGCTCCGCACCGGCCAACCCATCACCGACGCGGTGGTGGACGCGCTGGTCGGCGAGGGGCGCTGAGCCGCGATGGTCTCACCGCCCCCCCTCCCCGCTCAGCGGGGAGAGGGTCGGGTAAGGGGCATCGCGACAGCGCGGACTCCGCGTCTCATTTGGGCCGCGCGTGGATTGCCATTGACGCAATCTGCGCCCGATTCGCCTTCATCCACGGGAGGCTTCGAGAAAGCCCTTTCCGCGCCCTCAACGGCCCGCCTGCGCGCGCGATCTCGATCCGAACGCGTCGCGAACCCTCGGCCCGCGTTCCTGCGCCGATCCGCATTTGCGTGCGTTCGGCGCGAGCCGGAAAAGCCGTGAGACCATCCCGTCATGTCGAACGCGAACGATTGCGCCGCCCGCCTCGCCGAGCTGCTCCGCCGCGAGCACGCCGCGCTGGCCGACTTCCTCCTCGCGCTCGCCGCGTTTGACCGCGAGCGGGGCTGGCTCGAGCTCGGCCATCCAAGTCTGTTCTCCTTCCTCCATCGCGAGCTCGGGCTCTCCAAGGGCGCGGCCTACTACCGGAAGGTCGCCGCCGACCTCGTGCGAAATTTCCCAGAGGTGGTCGCGCCGCTCCGCGATGGGCGGCTCTGCATCACGAGCGTCGTGGAGCTGGCGAAGGTGCTCACGCCGGAGAACAGCGCCGAGGTCCTGCCGCGGTTCTTTCACCGCTCGAAGCAAGAGGCCAAGGCCGTCTCGGCGGAGCTTCTTCCGGCCGAGGCCGCGCCCCACCGCGTCGTCGTGACGGCGCCGGTTCGCCGCGACGAACCCCCTCTCCCCCGCTTGCGGGGGAGAGGGTCGGGGTGAGGGGGGCTGGGACAGCCCTTGATCTCGCTCCATCCGCGGTTCATCCAGATGAACCGCGAGTTGATCGTGCGCAGGTCACGGTTCATCCAGGTGAACCGACCGCCGTGCCAGCCCGGGCCGCCACCCCCACCGTGGCAGCCGCTCCTCCTACGTCGCTTCCCATTTCCCGCGACGTCGCCGAGCCGCTCACCGCCGACCTCCGGCGCCTCCACGTGACCGTCTCGCGCCGCTTCCTCTCGAAGCTCGACGCCGCGCGCGACGCGCTCTCGCACGCGCGCCCCAGGGCTTCCACCGAGGATGTGCTCGAGGCCGCGCTCGATTTGCTCCTCGAGGCGCACGCGAAGCGGAAGGCCGCCGTCGTGAAGAAGCCCCGCCTCGCCGGCGGGCCCAAGGCGGCGACCCCGAACACCGTGGGCGTCTGCTCGCGGCCACCGGTCGCTGGCACCAGTGCGCCGCTCCCCGCCGCGAACGAGCCGGCCTCCCCACCATCGACCCGTCGCATCCCCGCCGCGATCCGGCGCGAGGTGTGGACCCGCGACCAGGGCCGCTGCCAATGGCCCCTCTCCTCGGGCGGCGTCTGCGGCTCTACGTGTCGTCTCGAATTCGATCACGTGGTCCCGCTCGCCCGCGGAGGCACGTCCACAATCGGCAACGTCCGGATCCTCTGCCGATCCCACAACGACCTCTCCGCGCGAAGGCAGCTCGGAGACTCGCTCATGGATCGGTACACCCACCGGCGCGGCGCAAGCCGACCCGCTTGCTACTAGAATTCGCCCGATGGTTCGCATCTCGTCCGTGCGTCCGCTGGCGGGACTTTCGGTGGAGCTCACATTCACCGATGGTTTCGTCGCGTCCCTCGACCTCGCACCATTCCTGCGCGGCCCGGTGTTCGAGCCGGTCCGCGCCGACCGCACCCTCTTCGGCGCCGTCGGGGTCGACCGCGAGCTCGGCACGATCGTCTGGCCGAATGGCGCCGACCTCGATCCCGACGTGCTCCGCGCCGCGGTGACCGGAGAGCGATTGCCGTCCCGCTGAGCCGGCCGCGCCCGACGACACCACTCGAGTCGCAGCGCCAAACCGGGAGCGCTCCGTGCACGGGCGTGTTACATGCGGCCCATGCCTACCCGCATCCTGCAGAGCGACGCCGCCCCGAAGGCCATCGGCCCCTACAGCCAGGCCGTGCTCGTCGAGCGCCAGGGCTCGAAGACCCTCTACTGCTCGGGCCAGATCCCGCTCGACCCCGCGTCGGGCGAGCTCCTCCAGGGCGACATCGCCGCCCAGACCGAGCGCGTCCTCTCCAACATCGCCGCGCTCCTGCAGGCCGCGGGCATGACCTTCGCGAACGTGGTGAAGACCACGGTGTTCCTCGCCGACCTCGCCGACTTCGGGAAGATGAACGAGGTGTACGGCCGCCGTTTCCACGCGCCGTTCCCGGCCCGCTCCACGGTGCAGGTCGCGGCGCTCCCGCGCGGCGCGGGCGTCGAGATCGAGATCGTGGCGATGGCCGACTGACTCGCGCCGCCGCGCTCTGCGCGGCGGCCTTCAGCCACGCGAGCGGCCATAGGAACTCGGACCGGAGCCGAGAGCCCGCGGCGTCAGACTTCAGCCCGCTCCGTCCCGTAGCTGCGCTCCACCGACACGACGCCCTCGATCCGCTCGATGTTCCGCATCACGCCGCGGAGCTGCTTCGCGTCGGTGGTGGACACCTCGAACGTGTTCACCGCGCGCTCGATGCCGGTGGTCCGGCAGGTGGCCTGCGAGATGTTCATCCCGGCCTCGCTGATCGTCGCCGAGATCTTCGCGAGCACGCCGGGCCGGTCGTCGGTGATGACGCGGATCGACACCGGCCGCTTCACGTCCGCTGCCTTCTCGTCCCACGCCACGTCGACCCTCCGCAGCGGATCCAGCTCGATGACCTTGTCGCACGCCGCCGTGTGCACGGTGATGCCGCGCCCGCGGGTGACGAAGCCGACGATCTCGTCGCCCGGCACCGGGTTGCAGCACTTCCCGTAGCGCACCATCACGTCGTCGATTCCGTGCAGCCGCACGCCGCCCGAGGGCTTGTTCCGCGACGCGACCTTGCGGAACAGCTCGGTGAGCCGGTTCGCGGGCTGCGCGCCGCCGTCGGCCTGAGGCGCGGCGAGCTTCTCGGGCGGGAGGAGCTGCTGGAGAAGCTGCGAGAGCGAGATCTTGCCGTAGCCGACGGCGACGAGCAGGTCGTTCGACTGCTTGTACCCGAGCGCGTTCGCGGCCTTCTCCAGCGCGCCCGACTTGTCGGACTTCGAGAGCGACGCGCCGTAGCGGCGCAGCTCGCGCTCGGCGATCTCCCGCCCGATCTCGAGCGACCGCTTCTGCTCCTCCTGCCGGATGTACGCGCGGATGCGCGTCTGGGCCCGGCTCGTCTTCACGAACGTGAGCCAGTCCTTCGACGGGTGCGAGTGCGGCGAGGTGAGGATCTCGACCGTGTCGCCGTTCTTCAGCTTGTAGCGGAGCGGGACGATCTTCCCGTTCACCTTTGCGCCGACGCAGTGCGCGCCGACGTCGGAGTGGATGCCGAACGCGAAGTCGACCGGGGTGGCGCCGCGCGGGAGGCTCTTCACGTCGCCCTTCGGCGTGAAGACGAACACCTCGTCCGCGAAGAGATCCACCTTCACCGTCTCGAGGAACTCCTTCGGATCGGTGAGGTCGCGCTGCCACTCCAGGAGCTGCCGCAGCCAGCCGAACTTCTGCGCGTCCTTCGCCGACACGCCGTTCCGGCCGCTCTTCTGGTCCTTGTACGCCCAGTGCGCCGCGACGCCCTCCTCGGCGATGCGGTGCATCTCGTGGGTGCGGATCTGCACCTCGATGCGCTCCGCGCCCGGCCCGATCACCGTGGTGTGGAGCGACTGGTACATGTTGGGCTTCGGGATCGCGATGTAGTCCTTGAAGCGCCCCGGCACCGGCTTCCAGAGCGCGTGGATCATCCCCAGCGACTCGTAGCAGTGCGCCACCGAGTCGACGAGCACGCGGAAGGCGATGACGTCGTGCACCTCGGCGAAGTCGATGCTCTGCACCTGCATCTTCCGCCAGATCGAGTAGAGGTGCTTCACGCGGCCGTACACCTGGGCCTTGACCCCCGTGTCGCTCAGCTTCCCCTGGATCGTCGCGACGACCTCGGCGATGTAGCGGTCGCGTTCCTTCGCGCGCGCCTCCACCTTGTCGGCGAGGTCCTGGTAGACGCCGGGGTTCAGGTACTTGAACGAGAGGTCCTCGAGCTCGCTCTTGATCCACTGGATGCCGAGCCGGTTCGCGAGGGGCGCGTAGATGTCGAGGGTCTCGCGCGCGATCCGCTCCTGCTTGTCCGGGTTCATGTGCTCGAGCGTCCGCATGTTGTGCGTGCGGTCCGCGAGCTTCACGAGCAGGACGCGGATGTCCTTCGCCATCGCCACGACCATCTTGCGGAAGTTCTCGGCCTGCTTCTCCTCCTGGGTGTTCCCGGCGCTGAACTGGGAGAGCTTCGTCACGCCGTCGACGAGGTCGGCGATCTCGGGGCCGAACAGCTCCGCGATCTCCTCCTTCGTGGCGAGGGTGTCCTCGATGGTGTCGTGGAGGAGGCCGGTGACGATGGAGGCCTCGTCGAGCCGCATCTCAGCCAGCAGGCCGCTCACCTCGAGCGGGTGGACGAGGTACGGCTCGCCAGACTTCCGGATCTGACCCTGATGGACCTTCGCCGAATAGACGTAGGCCTTCTTGATGAGATCGAGGTCGGCGTCGGGGTAGTAGCCGTGTACTCGGTCGAGGATGTCGTTGAGGCGTAGCAAGGCCAATTTGTTAGCGTATCGCCCGGTCATGGGGCGAGCAAGCTTCGTTCCAGCGACCCCGCGTGGGGGCCGAGTGCGGTACGCTCGCGCGCACACTGGAGATTTCGCGCCCTTGCTCGACTGCCCTCGCTGCAGCTCCCTGCTCGTCCTCACGTCGCCCGCCTGCGCGTGCGGCGCCGACACGTGCGCTTCGCTCGAGGGCGTGGGCCTGGTCTGTGGGGCCTGCGAGGCCTGGAACCTGGTGGGCTCGCGGGCGTGCGCGGCGTGCGGGAGCGAGTGGAGGGCCGATCCCGACGCCGCGGCCGAGACCGCGACCCCGACCTCGACCGCGACCGCGACCTCGTCGGCTCCAGTCCCAGTCCCAGTCCCAGTCCCAGCCCCAGCCCCAGCCCCGAGCCCGGCTTCGGCCGCGGCCTCGAAGTCCAGTCGATCGGAGCTTCCGGCTGACCCGCCCACGCTCCAGCGCACCGGCCGGTCCAAGCCCGCCCCGGCTCCCCGGACGGATCCCGCAGTCCGGGCCGCGCTGCAGCTCAGCGTGGTGCGTGCGAACGGTCGAGTCACCTCGGTGCCGCTCGGCGCATCCCCAGTGGTCTGCGGGCGCAGCGACGGCGACCTCGTCGTTCCGGGCGAGACGGTCTCGCGACACCACGCGCGCTTCTTGGTCCGCGACGGCCACGCGGTCGTCGAGGACCTCGGCAGCCTGAACGGCACCTGGATCCGGCTGCGCGCGCCGCGCCCGCTCGGCTTCGGCGACGAGATCCGGATCGGCGATCAGCGGCTGCGGCTCGCCTGGACGCCGGCGGGGGCGGTGCTGGAAGAGCTCGGGACCAGCGGGGTGAGCTTCGCGATCCACACGCTACGCGCCGGGGCCACGTCGATCGGCCGCGCGGGCGACCTGCGCCTCGACCACGTCGACCCGCGGCACGCGCGGCTCGAGTCCACGCCCACCGGTCACATCATCTCCGACCTCGGCAGCCGCACCGGCACGTGGCTCCGGCTGGCGGCACCCGAGCCGCTCGAGGCCGGCGACGAGCTGCTGCTCGGCGCGGAGCGGCTGCGCGTGGAGTCGGCCGAGGGCTAAGCACCTCCCGAGACGACGACGGCCGGGTCCTCGCGAGAGGCCCGGCCGAAGCGCTTCACCGAGGGTGAACGGAGGGGACTACCCGAAGCTCCGCTCCTTCTGCTCCTGCTCTTCCTTGCAGCGGATGCAGAGGGTGGTCACCGGCCGCGCCTCCAGCCGCTTGGCGGAGATCTCCTCCTCGCACTTCTCGCAGATGCCGAACGTGCCGTTCTCGATGCGGGCGAGCGCCTTGTCGATCTTGGCGATGAGGAACTTCTCGCGATCGCGCAGGCGGAAGATCATCGACTGCGCGTACTCGCTCGAGGCCTGGTCGATCTCGTCCGGGAGGTCGTCCGTGTCGAACGATGACTCCTCCGAGAGGGTCTTCTTCGCGGAGGCGAGGAGCTGGCGCTTCGACTCCTCCAGCATCGTCTTGAACTTCTTGAGGTCCTTCTTGTTCAAAGGCGTACCCTCCTCGATGGGGCCCCCGGGCCGCTTCGCAAAAAAGGACCGCGAACCTAGTCGTCGGGTGCCGCCCATGTCAAGCCAACCGGAGGCGGAGAGTCCCCGCTGGCCGGCCGGACGCGGCGCGCCATTCTTCTTTACAGGCCAAGGACTTGGAACGATCCTTCCTCCGAATGGCCGACGCCAAGTTCGAGCGGGAGTTCGTGCGCGGGGCGCTGGCCCTTGCCGGCCGGAGCGAGGTCGATCGGCTGCTCGTCGTCTCCGACGAGCCGCTGCAGCCGGCCGAGCTCCGCGGGCGCCCGATCAAGCGCAAGCTCGTCTACGCGGTCACCAGCGAAGACCTCGCGCGGAACCTCATCGCCAAGAAGTACCGGGCGGTGGTGATCCCGCCCTACGACTACGCCCGCCTCGAGAAGATCAAGGTCGCGCTCGTCGCCTGCCGCGGCGACGGCCTCGCGAAGGACGGCGACACCATCCTCGCGCTCACCGGCGCGGGCGAGGGGCGCGACTTCGACACGATGCTGCGGGTCCGGATCGGCGACGAGGAAGAGGAGCAGATCCGGATCGACACCATCGGCCTGCCGCCCGAGTTCAGCTCGCAGGTCGTGGAGACGCTCATCCACACCGCGATGGAGATCGGCGCGCAGGGGTACGAGGGGCACCCTACCGGCACCATCCTCGTCGTCGGCGACTCGACCGCGGTGATGGAGAAGAGCCGCCAGCTCACCCTCAACCCGTTCCAGGGGATGAGCGAGGCGGAGCGGAACTGCCTCGACCCGCCGATCCGCGACGCGCTGAAGACCTTCGCCGTGCTCGACGGCGCGTTCGTCATCCGCGAGGACGGAGTGGTGCTCGCCGCGGGGCGGTATCTCCAGGTGGCCGCGAACAAGGACGCGAAGGTGCCGATGGGCCTCGGCGCGCGCCACACCGCGGCCGCCGCGGTGACGCTGGACACCAAGGCGGTCGCCATCACAGTGTCGCAGACCACGGGCGCCGTGCGGGTGTTCAAGGAGGGCGAGATCGTCCTCGAGCTGCACCAGACCGCGCGCAGGATCTGACCGTGGCGGAGGTGGGCGTGCCCGCGATCGCGAGGGGCCGCGCCACCGCCGCCGCGCTCGCGCTCATCGGCGTCACCAGCCTCCTGCACGTCTGGTACGCCGGCGCCGTGCCGCTCGCGCCGCGCGAGGCGTACGCGTGGGAGGCGGCCCGCCACCTCGACCTCTCGTACCTCGACCACCCGCCGCTCCTCGCCTGGACCATCCGCGCGACCACGGCGTTCGGCGCGAGCGAGCGCACCGTCCGCCTCGCGGCGACGCTGCACGCCGCCCTCGCGGCCTGGTTCTTCTTCCTCGCCGCACGCCGCCTCCTCGGCGGCCGGGCGGCGCTGATCGCGCTCCTCGCCGCGCTCGCGACGCCGCTCTTCGCCCTGGGCCAGGCCGCCGCCACCCCCGACGCGCCGCTCCTCGCCGGGTGGTGCGCGGCCCTCTACTTCACGCTGCGCGCGCTCGACGGCGACGGGCGCTGGCTCCTCGCCGCCGGCGCCGCCACCGGCTGGGCCGCGCTCGGCCAGTACACCGGCTGGCTCCTCGCGCCGCAGATCCTGGCCGTCCTCGCGCTCGATCGGCGAGGCCGGCGGCACCTGCGCACGCCCTGGCCCTGGCTCGGCCTCGTGCTCGCGCTGGCGCTCTTCTCCCCGGTGCTCGTCTGGAACGCGCACCGCGGCGGCGCGAGCGTCGCGTACCACGCCGCAGGGCAGGCCGCCGCGCTCGGTCCACCCTCGCTCGACCGCGTGATGCGCTTCCTCGTGGGCCAGGCGCTGCTCGCGACGCCGGTGCTCGGCAGCGTGCTCTGGGTGGCCGCGGCGGCGGCGGCCGTCCGCGCGCGCGAGCCCCTCCACCCCTTCTGCGCGATCTTAGCGGTCCCGGCGGGCGGGGTGTCCCGCGCGCACACGCCCTTCGTCGCGGTGGGCGCGAGCAGGCCCCCCCCCGGCGACCCCCGCCCCCTCCTCGCCGCCGCCGCCTTCCTGGCCGAGGCGCCGCGCGGGCGGCGCGCCATCGCCGGGATCGCGGTGGTGAGCGGCCTCGCGGCGACCACGTGGCTGCACCTCGCGCCGCTCTTCCCCGAGCTCTCGTTTCCGTCCCGCGAGCTCGCGACCGCCGGGTGGCGCGAGCTCGCGGCCCGGGTCGACGCCGAACGCCGCAAGCTGCCGGGGGATCCGTTCGTCCTGGGCTGCGGCGCCGACGTCGCGAGCGCGCTCGCGTTCTACCTGCCCGGCCAGCCCACCACCTTCTCCTCGAGCGCGATGGGCGAGAGCGCGGTCCAGTACGGCGAGTGGTCGCCCGCGGCGGCGCTCGCCGGCCGCGAGGGGATCGTGGTCCTCGATCGGCGCGACCGCTCGCGCTGCACCCGGCGCGCCGACTTCTGCGCTCCCCTGGAGCGGCTCCGTCCCCTCACCGTGCGGAGGAAGGGCCAGCCAGTGACGACGTTCGACCTCTGGCGCTGCCGCTGGCGCGCGCCCGGCAGTGCTCCCGGAGACCGCACGCCGCGCAGCGGCAGGCGTCCCGCCGCGGCGGGCACGCGCCGCTCATGCCGAGGTGGCAGAGCGCGAAGTCGTAGCGAACGGGGTCGTCGGGGTCGAGCGCCCGCAGGCTCGCGGTGACCTCGGCCGCCGTGCGCCACGAGAGGTCCTCGCGATCGGTGAGGCCCAGGTGGCGCGAGATGCGCGCGACGTGGGTGTCGAGCGGGACGACGAGCGCCGAGCGCGGCACGCCCGGCCAGATCCCCAGGTCCACCGCGTCGGGCCCGCGCACCATCCAGCGCAGGTAGAGGTTCCAGCGCTTGCAGGCGCCGGCGCGCGCTGCGTCGGGCAGGAGGTGCAGGAGCCCGCGCGGCGGACGGCGTCCGAGCGCAGCCCGCGCCTCCGGAGCCTCGCGCAGCTCGCGCGCGAAGGCCGCGAGCGCGGCGCGCATGGGCTCCGGCGCGGAGGCGGAGGCTCCGAGCAGCGCCGCGAAACGGGCGCCCAGGGATCCGTGACGCGCGCGCGACGCCCCGGCCGCGGCGACGAGCGCCGCGATGTCGGGGGGCTGGTTGAAGCGGTAACGGAAGCCCTCGAACGCCGCGGCGTCGGGCCGGCGCGCGAAGTGGTCCGCGAACCGGGCCGGGTGAGGACCCATCGCCACGAGCACGCGCTCGAGCTGCGGCTTGAAGAGATCGGCGCGACCGTAGGCGAGCGACGCGGCGAGGAGCCCGGCCACCTCGGCGTCCGACGGATCGGGGTAGCG
>Ga0306923_10002514_pt1 | contig 16830 bp, 14 predicted proteins | sample sta12Can44000108_FD_203841 | JGI IMG/M metagenome (GOLD analysis project Ga0306923, IMG submission 203841) | Lab enrichment of tropical soil microbial communities from Luquillo Experimental Forest, Puerto Rico - statanox.12C.anox.44.000.108 (v2)... | ecosystem: Environmental > Terrestrial >... | reverse complement strand
GATTACCTTGGCGACGTTGGATGCGTGTGTCGGCTTGGGATCGACGCCCTGGGTGAACAGGTCGTCGTGCAATATCGGCGCGTCGGGCTGCATCGCCTCTTCGACGTCGATGACGTGCGGCAGTAAGTGGTAGTCGACCTCGATCAGTTCACAGGCCTCGTCGGCGATTGCCGGCGAGGTCGCGGCGACGGCGGCTACCGCATGGCCGTCGTAGAGTACTTTGTCGCGCGCCAAGCAATTGCGCGACAGGTCGCGGAAGTTCATCGGACCTTCACCGACAAAGGCTTCCTCCGACGGGATCGGCGGAAGGTCCTCCGCAGTGATGACGGCTTTGACGCCGGGCAAGGCGCGGGCCTTCTCGGTGTGGATGGCCATGATGCGGGCATGGGCGTGCGGGCTGCGCTTGACTTTGCCCCACAGCATCCCCGGCATCACCATGTCGGCGCCGAAATTGGCCTTGCCCGTGACCTTGTCGACCCCGTCCGGGCGGATCGGGCGGGTGCCGACGACCTTCTGCAATTCCTTTGGCATATACGTCATGCGAACCTTACTCCTGTTCTTCGTCGTCCCTGCGAAGGCGGGGGCCCAGGGCAGGCGATAGACCGCATCGCCACTGGATTCCCGTTTGCGCGGGAATGACGGTGTGAGACCTCTTTACTCCGCAGCGGCGCGCAGCGGCTCCGCTTCGTCCAACGCGGCGCGCAGCCGCGGCGGCGACATCGGAAGATCGCGCAGCCTGATCCCGGTGGCGTCGGCGATCGCGTTGGCGACCGCTGCCATCGGCGGAATGATCGGCACCTCGCCACAACCGCGGGCACCAAATGGGTGGCGCGGGTTCGGCACCTCGATCAGGACCGTGTCGATCATCGGCATGTCCGAGGCAACCGGCACGCGATAGTCGAGAAAGCCCGGATTTTCGAGCCGTCCATCCTTGTCGTAGATGTATTCCTCGCTCAGGGCCCAGCCAACCCCTTGGGCTACGCCGCCCTGCATCTGTCCTTCGACATAGGAGGGGTGGATTGCGCGGCCAACATCCTGGATCGCCACGTAGCGCAGGATCTTGACGTGGCCGGTCTCCTTGTCGACCTCGACATCGCAGACATGCGTCGTGAAGCCCGGTGCTTGGCCTTGCGCGTTGATCTGCACCTCGGCGCTGATCGGGCCACCGGTGCGCGCAGCTTTGGCGGCGATCTCAACCAGATCGAGTGGCTCGAAGCTGCCGGCATTGGCCCCGGCCGGGAAGGCTTTCCCGTCCTTCCAGTCGACCGCCTCGGGGCTGATGTCCCAGATGATTGCCGCGCGCTTCTTCAGCTCCTCGATTACCTTTTGCGCCGCCTGCGTCGCCGCCATCCCGCCGGCGAAGGTGACACGGCTGCCGCCGGTCGACGCGCTAAAGCCGATCGCCGTGGTGTCGCCGACGACCGGACGGACCCTTTCGAACGGAATGCCGAGCACCTCGGCCACCATCATTGCCATCGAGGCGCGCGAGCCCCCGATGTCAGGGTGTCCTTCGGTCAACGACACGGTGCCGTCCTCGTTGACGTGGCACGCGGCACTCGATTCACCGCCGGCATTGTGCCAATAGCCCGAGGCGATGCCGCGGCCCTGGTTGGGCCCGAGCGGCACGCTCAACTGCGGGTGCGCCTTGGCGGCTTCGACCGTCTTCATATAACCGATATTGTTCCAGGTCGGGCCGTGCGTGGCTTTGGTACCGTCCTTGGCGCCGTTGATTTCGCGCATTTTGAGCGGATCGATGCCGAGTTCACGGGCCAGCTCGTCGATGCAGCTTTCGACCCCGAAAGAGCCGATCGGGGCACCCGGCGCGCGATAGGCGGCTACCTTGGGGCGATTGCTGAGAACGTCGTAGCCGATCGCCTCAGCGTTAGGCAGGTCGTAGACCGCAAGCCCGCAAATGCAGCCCTGCTGCACCGGCGAGCCCGGAAACGCCCCCGACTGGTATTTGAGAACGGCCTTGGCGGAGGTAATCCTTCCGTCCTTTTTGGCGCCCATCTTGACCTCGACGACGGCGCCCGAGGTCGGCCCGGTCGCCCGGAACACCTCCTCGCGGCTCATCACGATCTTGACCGGGCGGCCCGACTTTTTCGACAGCATGTAGGCGACCGGCTCGAGATAGATAATTGTCTTGCCCCCAAACCCGCCACCGATCTCTGCCGGGATCGCGCGGATGGCCGCGTTATCCTCAGCGCCGGCGATCCGCGATGTGTAGGCGCGGACCATGAACTGGCCTTGGCTCGAGCTCCAAATCGTGGTTTGCCCGTCCGCTGCTACCGAGACGACGCAGGCATGCGGCTCGATATAGGCCTGATGTACCGGCTTTGTCGTGTAACGCCGCTCGATGACGACGTCGGCTTCCGCGAACCCGGCCTCGACGTCGCCCTTAGCAAAGCGAACCATTTTCGAGACGTTCGACGGCTTGGCCGGCTTCGGCTCGACTCCCGCGGTGAAGATGTCATCGTGCAATACGGGTGCATCCGGTGCCATCGCCGCCTCGACATCCATGACGTGCGGCAATACCTCGTACTCGACCTCGATCAGATCGAGCGCCTGCTCGGCGATCGCCGGCGAGGTGGCGGCAACCGCGGCGACCGCGTGACCTTCGTAGAGCGCCTTGCCCTTGGCCATGCAGTTGCGCGACAGGTCCCACAGGTTATGCGGCATGGCGCCGATCGTGCGCTTATTTGGTGGGATGTCGGGGAAATCGGCACGCGTCGTGACCGCCTTGACACCCGGCAAAGCCATCGCCTTGTCGGTGTTGATCGACACGATCCGCGCATGGGCGTGCGGGCTGCGCTTGATCTTCCCCCACAACATGCCGGGCAATTTCATGTCGGCACCGAAATTGGCGCGACCCGTTACTTTGTCGACCCCATCGGGCCGGATCGGACGGGTCCCGACGACCTTCAGCGACTCTTTTTCTAAATAGCTCATCTTATCGCTCCTCTGCTCGTCATTCCCGCGAAAGCGGGAACCCAGGGCCAGGGCCTTCCCGTTGCCCTGGACCCCCGCGTCCGCGCGCGTCCGCGGGGGTGACGTTGCTGTGGTCTATTTCCGGATCAGGTCCTCTCTCCCCTATGCCGCGGGGGATGGGGGATTCTCACCGCGCATGACCGCGGCAGCGTCGAGCACGGCGCGAATGATTTTGTCGTAACCGGTGCAGCGACAGAGATTGCCGGCGAGCCAGTAACGCGTCTCTTCTTCGGTCGGGTTTAAGTTCTCGTCGAGCAAAGCCTTCGCCGCGACGATGAACCCCGGCGTGCAGAAGCCGCACTGCAATGCCGCGTGTTCGAGGAACTTCTGCTGCACCGGGTGCAACTTTTCGCCCTCGGCGATGCCCTCGACGGTTGTGACCTTGCGGCCTTCGGCTTCGGCCCCGAGCATCAGGCACGAGCAGACGATGTTGCCGTCGACGATGACAGTGCAGGCGCCGCAATCGCCCGAGCTGCACCCTTCCTTGCTGCCCGTAAGGTTGAGCTCGTCGCGCAGCACGTCGAGCAAGGTCTGCTGCGGCTCGCAGAGGAACTCGACGGGTTCTCCGTTGATGATGGTCGATACGTGAGTTTTGGCCATGGGCAGTCTCCTAGCGCTTGGCGGCGCGTTCAAAGGCGATCGCGGCCGCGCGGCGCGCCAGGACGCCAGCGACCTTGACCCGGTATTCGATTGTGCCGCGCTTGTCATTAATCGGCTTGCAGGCGCGACCGGCGGCGGCATCGAGCTTCGAGAGGGTGTCATCATCGAGCCGATGCCCGATCAGCGCCTTCCCCGCATCTTCGGCGATGACCTGGGTCGGGGCGACCGCGCCGAGCACGACGCGGGCGTCGGTGCACACACCGTTGCCGTCGAGCGTGACATTGACCCCGCAGCCGACGACGGCGATGTCCATCTCGGTGCGCGGGATGAAGCGAAGGTAGGCGTCGGACTGGTGCGGCTTCGGCTTTGGCACATGAAATTCGACGATGAACTCACCCTTTTTGAGTGAGGTCTGCCCCGGCCCGGTGACGATCATCTCGACCGGCGCTTCGCGTCTTCCGTCGGGCCCAGCGATGACGGCGGTTGCGCGCGCTGCGATCAGCGCCGGCACGCTGTCGGCCGCCGGCGAGGCGTTGCACAGATTGCCCGCAAACGAGGCGCGTCCCTGGATCTGTTCCGAGCCGATCAGATCCATGCCTTCGACGATACCCGGCCAGGCGCGGGTCAGGGCTTCGTTTTGATAGATCGTGACCCCCGGTGTCGAAGCGCCGATCACGAAGCGGCCGCTCTCCTCGCGGATGCCGATCATTCCCGGAATTCTTTTGGTATCGACGATCAATTCTGGCCTGGTCCGGCCCGATCGCAGCTGCACCAGCAAATCGGTTCCGCCGGCCAGCACCTTGGCCATGCCGGAGGCGCCGGCCAGGATCTTGACGGCCTCGTCGACGCTCGTTGGTGCGGCAAAGCTCAGACTGGGCATGTTCACTCCTGAAATCGCGCGGGCACAGTTTCGCGGGCCGAGGGGATGACGGCCCCGCGCAGCTTTGGCTTACACTACCAGCCCCTGTTGCGTGAAGAGCTATGTTCGAACGGGTCCAAACCTGTCACGCAACCCCGACAGCGATGATTCACATAGCAGAGGGTGAGTCGAGTAAGCTGGGCGGGGCAATCGAGCAGGGCGAATGTGATGGACGGCTGGACGGAGACCTGGCGCGGCATCGTTTCTCCCTGGGAATGCGACATCACCGAGCATTTCACGATCGCCTATTATTTCGATCACCTGGCGGATGCAGCGTCAATAATGGCGGGAGGTCTCGGGTTGGCCGGCGTATCGCAATCCGCCGGCCGCCGCTTTGACATGCGGTTTGTGCGCGAGCTGCGCGCCGGCGCCAGCTTTCATATCTTGAGCGCGCCGATCGCGCTCGACGGAACCTCTCTTCGCTTCGGCCATCAGTTTGTCGACTCGGCAAATGGCGAAGCCACCGCCTGGGTCGAGGAGGCGATCAACATTTCGGCTGCGAGACTGCCGGAGGAAGTCCGAGAGGCGATCGGCCGGCGTCTGCTGCCCTGGCCGGGTCCCGCCATTGAGCGGCGGCTCGAGCCGAGTACCTTCGAAGGGTTCATTCCGACGGCGCGCGATCGCGTCAAGCCGATAGACATCGACCCGGATGGAAATTTCGCGCTCGCAGCGTTTGTCCACCGCTTCACCGCCGGCTGCGTCCAGGCGCTCGCGGCGATTGGCGCGACGGCCTCTTACCTCGAAGCCGAGCGCCGAGGCTTTTCGACCTTCGAGCTTGCCTTGCAAGTAACCGAGTTGCCTCGGCTGGGGAGCCCAGTTCGCGTCGAAACCGGCATTGTCCATCTCGGCAATTCGTCGATTCGCTTGGTACATCGGATGTGCGATCCCGCCGACGGCGGCGAATTCGCCCGGCTCAGCCAGTTCGGGGTCCAGCTCGATCTCGACACGAGACGGCCAGCAGCACTGCCGGAGGCGGTCCGATCGTCCGCTGCGCGGCTCATAGTCCCGATCGCGTAACCGGACCCGTTACTGCAAGCAGCACTTCTTGAATTTCTTCCCGCTGCCGCAAGGACACGGGTCGTTTCGATGCCTTTGAACGGGTTACGGTGTGGCTCAGTGAGGAGAAATTCAAGTTCATCCGGTTCCCGCCACTCCTCCCGGTCCTCGCTATCGTGCTCCGCAAAGCAGTGCCATCCAGACAACTCTTCGACCGTGTCACCAAAAATTTCGTATTCATCGTCGCCGGGTCGCCACGGTTCGCCCGGTCGCTCGATACCGTGTTTCAAATCCTGTACGAAATCATCGAAGCCGAGCAGGTGCCGGTCGATGAAACCTCGATCAAAAGCACACTTGACCAAAACCTTCAACTGGCCAAGGCCGAGCATGGCAATGGCGCTTTGCCAGCCGAACCAGACGAAGCAGTCGTGTTGAGGCCGCAGTTCGTTGTAGGCGTCGCGGAGAAAGCGCCCAACGAGATCCCGATCGAGTTCGCCGCGCAAGGTGATCATGGCGAGGGTCTCGCACATGCGAGACCGGATGAACTGCTCGGCATCGGGATCGAGAATGATGTCGAAGAGCGGCTGAGGGTCTCCGTCATACACCGCAGCCATGACGTGGTGGCAGGTCTCGGCTGTCGCATCTCCCAAGATCGCACTGGCTTCGTCAGCGGGACACCGAAGCAGACGCGTCAACGGTCTGTAGGCTGTCCTCTCCCGCCACTCCCCGAGCAGATGAAAGATGAAGAAGAGCGGCGTCGGGTTCTCCCGTGCGGCCGGTTCCTGACCGAGGTATTCTTGGATCACCCTGAGGAACTTCGGCAACAGTTCGGCGCGTTGCGCAGAGGCCGCTTGCAATGCCTCTGTTGGAAGACCCGCGGCGTGGGTCAGTTCGTGTAGGATCGCCCCTGCATCCATCGGCATCGCCCCCGAAAAATAGCCCGCTTCAATCTAGCCGACTGCGGTTGGCTATCCATTCGAGGGTCTTGAGGGAGGGCGCAAACCGCGCGCTTGCGGGCGGTCGACGCTGCCCAGTCGGTTCTCGCCGTCTCTGTGGGCAGGACCGAGCCCCGAATCGCGACACCGGGATCGTTCGCCGCAATTCAGCGTTGCCGGCTCGGCATATCGGCGGCATCCGATCGGGTGCATTGTACTGAGCGCCCGTCAGGGGTAGTGGAGGGAGCCATCCATGCACGACATCGTCATTCGCGGCGGCAGCATCATTGACGGCACCGGCCGGCCGGCATTCACTGGGGATTTGGCGATCGAGAGTGAGCGGATTGCCGTGGTCGGCGGCAAGGCCGGGCGGGGCAGACGGGTGATCGACGCCGATGGCTTCTTGGTCACACCGGGCTGGGTCGACGTGCACACCCATTACGATGGGCAGGCGACCTGGGACCCGATCCTTGCGCCCTCCTCCTGGCACGGCGTTACAACCATCCTGTTCGGCAATTGCGGGGTCGGTTTCGCGCCGGTGCGGCCCCAACATCGCGACGCGCTGATCGATCTGATGGAGGGGGTCGAGGACATCCCAGGCCCGGTGCTCGCCGAGGGCCTGAAATGGGATTGGCAGAGCTTCCCCGATTTTCTCGACGCGTTGGAGCGCATGCCGCGGTCGATCGATGTGGCGGCACAGGTCCCGCATCACCCGTTGCGCGTCTACGTGTTGGGCGAGCGGGCGATCCGCCGCGAGCGCGCGACAGCCGACGATATCGCCGAGATGCGCCGGTTGACCGAGGAGGCGGTGCGCGCCGGCGCCTTTGGCTTTACGACCTCGCGGACCAACGCCCACAAGACGACGTCGGGCGAGATGGTGCCTGGCCGCTTTGCCGAAATCGACGAACTGACTGGGATCGGCCAGGGTCTAGGCGCCGCGGCCGCCGGCACCTTTGGCATGAATAGCGATTTCGAGGACGAGGAAGCCGAGTTTGCCTGGATCACCCGGCTCGGCAAGGAGACCGGGCGGCCAATCTGGTTTCTGTTGACCGACCGGCCGACCGATCCGCCGCGCTGGCGCCGCATCATGGCCGCAGTCCACGCGGCGAGCGACGCGGGCGCCTCGGTGACCGCACAGGTCGCTGGGCGCCCGGTCGGGGTGATCCTCGGGGTGGCGACTTCGTTGAACCCGTTTGCGATCCGCGAGCGTTACAAGCCCGTAGAGAGCCTGCCGCTCGCCGAGCGCCTGGTGCGGCTGCGAGATCCGGCGGTGCGCCGGGCGATTCTCGACGACCGACCGTCGCCGGCTCTGCTGAGCCGTTTCGGCCCGCTCGTGCAGTTGGTCGCCGCGCAGTGGGACCGGATGTACGTGATGGGCGACCCGCCGGATTACGAGCCGCGCGCCGAGACCAGCGTGGCTGCGATCGCGGCGCGCGAAGGCCGAACTCCTGATGAGGTCGCCTATGACTATCTGACTGCCGAGGTCGGAAATTTCCTTTTCTTCCCGGTGACCGGCTACACCCGGGACAACCACGAGCCGATCCGCGAGATGCTGACCGATCCGGCGACGTTGCTCGGACTCGGCGACGGCGGCGCGCATGTCGCGATGATCGTCGACGCCAGTGCGCCAACGTACATGCTGACGCATTGGGGGCGCGACCGGAAACGCGGCCCCGGCCTACCGCTCGAATATGTGGTCAAGCGCCAGACTAGCGAAACCGCCGATTTCTTTGGCTTTCACGACCGCGGCCGGCTTGAGCCCGGCAAGCGCGCGGACATCAACTTGATCGACTTCGACCAGCTGCGCCTGCACCCGCCCGAGGTCGTGCACGACCTCCCGGCCGGCGGCAAACGGCTAGTACAGCGGGCGGAGGGCTACGCGGCGACCTTGGTCGCCGGCATCCCGGTCTTCGAGCGCGGTGAGCACACCGGCGCCAAGCCCGGCCGTCTCGTCCGCCACAGGCGGTAGAGACCGCGGGGGCTCCAAATCAGCCACTTCGTCGTCTTCCGATGCCCACAGCAGATCTGCGGCCGACGTTAGAAGCGCCCGACGACGATCCTTATCTCTGGCTCGAAGAGATTGACGGCGAGCGCGCTCTCGCTTGGGTCGAGGCGCAGAATGCGGCGACCGTTGGGCGCTTCGGCGACGCTCGCTTTGCGGCTGATCGCGACACCCTTGCGGCGATCTTCGATCGACCCGACAACATCCCCCTGATCGGCAGGCGCGGCACAAGGGGGTTCAACTTCTGGAAGGACGCGGTGCATCCGCGCGGCCTGTGGCGCACAACAAAACTCGACAGCTACCGCACCACGGCGCCGGAGTGGGATATCCTGCTCGACCTCGACGCGCTGGCAGAAAAGGAAGGGGAAGACTGGACGTGGAGCGGGGCCTCGACGATCCCCGGCACGCACGACCGCGCCATTCTGATGCTGTCGCGCGGGGGGGCGGATGCGGTCATGATGCGCGAATTCAACCTCTCCTCGCGTGACTTCGTCCCTGGGGGTTTCAGCTCGCCGGAGGCCAAGGGTGGGGCTGCCTGGCTCGACCGCGACACCCTGTTGCTGTCCTCCTCATTGGGCGAGGGCATGGCCACCGCCTCGGGTTACGCGCGAACCGTGCGGTTGTGGCGGCGCGGAAGCGACCCGCTGGCAGCCCCGGTCATATTCGAGACTGATGCCGACCATATGGCGGTCTCGGCCGATCTCGATCGCGAGGCCGCGGATGAGCGGATCGAATTCATCGAGAGGATCGGCTTCTTCGATGCGGTGGTCTGGATCGGCGACCGTACAGGCCCGAAGACCCGGATCGATACTCCGACCGATGCCTCGGTCGCTTGGCATCGCGGGTGGCTGGCGGTGAAGCGGCGCACGGGCTGGACAATCGATCGCGAGACGCACCCGGCCGATACCGTCCTCGGCATCTCCTTCACGGCCTTTTTGGAAGGCGACCGCCATTTCACCAAATTGTTCGAGCCGGCCGAGCGACGGGCATTACGGGAATTTTTCTGGAGCGGCGGCCGGCTCGTCCTGTCGATTCTCGACGATTTGAAGCCGGTTTTCGAAGTGTTGACCCCTTCCGACGACGGCTGGGCGCGCGAGCCCATCACGGGGCTGCCGAATATCGGCGTCGCCCATGTCTGGTCGCTCGACGTTCGCACGGAAGAGTCGACCGGCGATCTGTTGGCCAGCGCGCAAGACCCGGTGACGTCGGCTTCGCTTTATCTCGTCCCGCCGCTTGGCGTACCGCAGCTGTTGAAGCGCGCGCCGCAGGCCTTCGACCCAACGGGTGTCGTAGTGACCCGCCACGAGGCGGTCTCGGAAGACGGCACGCGCATTCCCTATGTCCAGGTGGGCCCGCCGGGCGAGACCGGCGAGGCGCCCGTCCATCTCTCCGGCTATGGCGGATTCGGCATCTCGCAGCTGCCTTATTACAACCCCTCGATGGGCAAGCTCTGGCTCGAACGTGGCGGCACCGGGGTCGTCGCCAGTATCCGCGGCGGCGGTGAGTTCGGCACCGCCTGGCACGACGCCGGGCGCCGCGAAAAGAAGCGGCTCTCGCACGACGATTTTGCCGCCGTTGCGGCCGATCTGGTGCGCCGTGGCGTGACGCGGCCCGGCCGCATCGCCGCCGAGGGCGGATCGAACGGCGGCATCCTGATCACCAACATGCTGACCCGCTATCCCGAACGGTTCGGAGCGCTGTTCTGCACGATCCCGCTGATCGACATGCGGCGCTATGCGAAATTACATGCCGGGGCGAGCTGGATCGCCGAGTACGGCGATCCCGACGATCCGGCGGATTGGGGGTTTCTGAGCCAGATTTCCGCATATCACAACGCCGTCCCGGGGCGGCCTTACCCGCCGATTCTGATCGCGACGAGCCGGCGCGACGATCGCGTGCACCCCGGCCATGCTCGCAAGATGGCGGCAAAGTTGCAGGCTATGGGCTATGAAGCCTACTTTTACGAGCCGGCCGCCGGCGGTCACGGCTACGGCAAGGACAACGCCGAGCGCGCCGCCTTTACCGCGCTGGGCTACAATTTCCTGCGCCGCGCCATCGGCTGGGACGCCTGACCTCCGGAGGAGGGGTGAGCATGAAGTTCGGCATATTCTACGAGCTGCAACTGCCGCGGCCCTGGACGCCGGAGGGCGAGTTCAAACTCTACCAGAACGCGCTCGATCAGGTCGAGCTCACCGACCGGCTCGATTATGACTTTGCGTGGGAGGTCGAGCACCACTTCCTCGAGGAATATTCACACTCGCCCGCGCCGGAGGTCTTCCTCGCCGCAGCGAGCCAGCGCACAAAGCAAATCCGGCTGGCGCACGGCATCATGCAATTGACCACGGCCCATCCGGCCCGCGTCGCCGAGCGGATCGCTGCTCTCGATTTGGTGAGCGGCGGCCGCGTCGAATTCGGCATGGGCGAGAGCGCCAGCGTCACCGAGCTCGAGCCGTTCGACCGCGCCTTCGACGAAAAGCGCGCGGTGTGGGAGGACGCAGTGCGCGCGGTGGTCCCGATGTTCAAGGACGGCGGCTGCGAATACCACGGGACCTACTTCGACTTCCCGCTGCGCAATGTCGTGCCCAAGCCGTTGCAGAAGCCGCATCCGCCTTTGTGGGTCGCCTGCTCGCAGCTCGACACGATCGAGATGGCCGGGCGCCGGGGTTTGGGCGCGCTCGCCTTTCAGTTCCTCAGCGCCGATGCCGCTCACGCCTGGGTGCACGCCTATTACAACGCCTTCACCAAGCGCCTCGACAAATTGACCGACTACGTGACCAACCCGAATATCGCGCTGACCAGCTATTTCATGTGCGCCGAGACCGACGAGGAGGCGCGACGCCGCGCCGACGGCATCCCGTTCTTCCAATTCGCGCTGCGTTTTTACGGGCAGAGCGCGATGCGCAAACGGCCGGAGCCTGGCACGGTCAATCTGTGGAACGAATACGAGAAGTGGAAACGCGAGAACCCCGACGGGCTCGCCCGCGCGCTCTCCGGCGGGCTGATCGGTTCGCCCGAGACGTTGCGCAGAAAGCTCAGGCGGTTTGAGACCTCGCATATCGACCAGGTCATACTGCTGAACCAGGCCGGCAAAAACACCCACGAGCACATCTGCGAGAGCCTCGAGCTGTTCGCCCGCGAGGTGATGCCCGAATTCCATGCCCACGAGCCGGCGCAGCAAGCCTGGAAACGCCAGGTGCTGGCCCACGAGATCGAGCTCGAAGAGATCGACACCGCTCCCTTTCGTGAGCGCTACGGCCCCAACTCGGTGCAGGTCCGGGCGGCCGCGGAGTAATCGCCTCGGCGATTTCCCGGTGATCAAGAATACAGCGAATACCGCACCTCGCCTCGCCGGACCGCCGAAGCGCACAATAAGCATGTAGTCGAATCAGAGATTTGGACCCAAAATTCCCTGGTTTAGCGAGCAGGGAAAATGGTGCCACCAAACAAGGAAGTTTTTCGGCCGAATAGCGAGCGAATTCCGTTAGTTGCGGCTTGATCAGGGAAGCCGCAGGGAACCGGCGGCTTCGGCAACCACGGATTCCACCTTGCACGACCAGTCTCGCCGGGTTGTCGCAATGCGGCTCCAGGTTGTCTCTCGACTTGAATTCCGCAATGTAGCACAATATCGTGCTATATCCCGGCTCGAACCCGAAGGTCGAAGGTGAGCATTACGATAAGCCTGCGCGAGGCCAACCAACGCTTCGCCCGCTGCATTCGCCAGGTCGAGGCGGGTGCCGAGTACGTCATTACCCGCAATGGCCGGCCGGTTGCGCGCCTCGTGCCTGTTGGCGGCCGACGCACCTTGACCGCGGCGCAAGAGGCGGCTCTCGCCCGTACCCGGTCCCGCATGGCGAAGGGCTGGCCGATCGGAGCCGGTCCACTCGACCGCGAGGCGCTGCATGAGCGCCGATAACGAGCGCTTCACGCTGGATACAAACCTGCTGGTCTATGCGATCGACAGTGCCGGGGGTGCGCGGCATGACGCTGCGGGCCAGATCATCCAACACGCTGTCCGGCTCGATTGTTGGCTGACAATACAAGCTGTCTGTGAATTCTATGCAGCCGTCACCCGAAAAGGCATCGTCCAACCGCCCGACGCTGCAGCTCAAGCCGCCGATTGGCTCGATCTATTCCCGTGCACTGCGGCTTCCGAGGCGGCAGTTCGAACCGCACTTGTCGATGCGGCGGTCGGACGCGCCTCTTATTGGGACGCGCTTCTCGTGGCAACCGCAGGCGAAGCCGGGTGTCGGGTGATCCTGACCGAAGACCTCGCGGACGGTGCCGATTTGAGTGGCGTCCGGATACGTAACCCGTTTTCACCATCGGGCGGGCTCACCGAGCACGCGCGCGGTCTGCTGGGGCTCCCGGCCTCAAGCTAGCCGACCTCAGAACGGCGAGATCACGACATGCGGTTCCAGTGAGGGCAGCGAATCTCAGGGAGATCGAGCACTTCCAAAATTCCTCCTGTTGCGAGCCGGTGGTCCACACCAGGGCGTACGGGCTACAACGTGCCAACCACCGATACCGGAGCCGCCGATGCCTCAACCACTACCTGCGATCAGCCTCGTTGCCGTGCCCGGGCGGCGGCGGCAGACCCTGGACATTGCCCGCGACATCGAGCGGCGCGGATTCTCCGGCATCTACATGCCGAGCCGCTACGGCAACATGGCGCAGTGTACAGGCTTGGCGCTGGCGACCGAGCGGATCCGGTTCGGCACCGCGATCGCCCCGATCTATGCCCAGACGACCGAAGAATTCGCGGCGGGTGCCGCCTACATTCACGAGGTTTCAGGCGGGCGCTTCCGTTTCGGCATCGGGGTCGCCCATGGCCCGATGCACCAGCGGCTCGGCATCACCCCGGGTAAGCCTCTGGCTGATACCCGCGCTTTCGTCGACAAGCTCAAATCCCATGACGGGATCGGCGGGTTGCCGCCGATCATGCTCGCCGCACTGCGCAAGCGGATGGTGGCGCTCGCCGCCGAAATCGCCGAGGGCGTGCTGTTCGCCAACGCCAGCCTATCCCATTTGGCGGATTCTCTGTCGGTGGTCCCGCCAGCCAAGCGCACCGATCCGGACTTCCTGATCGGCAACATGCTGCCGGTGTGCATTACTGAGGACGAGGGCGCAGCGCTGGCGCTGCACCGCCGCCGCCTCGAGCACTATGTGTTTTTGCCGAACTACCGCAATTATTGGAAGGAAGCCGGCTACGCCGAGGAGATGACGGCGATCGAGCAAGCGCTCGTCGAAAACCGCCGCGACGACGTTCCAAGATACCTGACCGACCGCTGGATCAGTGACAACACACTGTACGGGTCAGCCGCAAAGGTCCGCGACCAGTTGGCCGCGTGGTATGCCGCTGGTCTGAACACTCCGGTCCTCGTCCCCAACTCGGTCAACGGCAATCAGCTGACCGCACTGGACGAAATCTTCGCCACCTTCGCCGACTGATCCGATCGGGGGAACGGATGGAACAAAGAAATCTCGGAAAGTCCGGCCTGCAGGTCTCGGTGGTAGGCCTCGGCTGCAATAATTTTGGCGGCCGCATCGATCTCGCAGCGACCCGCCAGGTCGTCCACAAGGCGCTCGACCTCGGCATCACATTCTTCGACGAAGCCGACACCTATGGCGACCCGCGCGGCAGCTCCGAGACGTGCTTCGGCGAGATCCTCGGCGATCGCCGCAAGGACATCGTGCTGGCGACCAAATTCGCCCGCCCGATGGACGCCTCGGGCCGCTTTGAGGGTGCCTCGCGTGGCTACATCCTGAGCGAGGTCGAGGCCAGCCTGCGCCGTCTCCGCACTGATTATATCGACCTGTATTATCAACACATCGCCGACCCGCGGACGCCGATCGAGGAAACGCTGCGCGCGCTCGACGATCTCGTGCATCAGGGCAAGGTCCGTTATATCGCGTGCTCAACGCTGAACGCTTGGCAGGTCGTCGAGGCACAGTGGGTCGCGACGCATTTCGGCCTGCATCGCTATATCGCGTGCCAGGAGCGGTACAACCTGCTGGAGCGCGAGCTCGATGAGGCGTTGCTTCCGGTCATCGCGCAATACGGTCTCGGGGTGATCCCGTTCTCGCCGTTGGCCAACGGCTTGTTGACCGGCAAATACCGCCGCAACACGCCGTTGCCCGAGGGCGCCCGCCTCACCCTGATCCCGCGGGTGGCCGGTCGCTATCTGACCGACGACAATTGGACGATTGTCGAACGCCTCGAAGGTTTCGCCGTCGAGCGCGGCCACACGCTCCTGGAACTTGCGGTCAGCTGGCTGGCGCGCCGCCCGCAAGTGGCGAGCGTTATCGCCGGCGCCACCAGGCCCGATCAGGTCGAACAAAATGCCAGGGCGGCCGGTTGGGCATTGACAGATGAGGACATGCAAGAGATCGATCGACTGACCGTCAGGTGACAGCGCCGCCATTCACAACCCTTGGGGAAGGAAGCCCGATATGGACATTCGACTGGACGGAAAGTGTGCGGTGATCACCGGCGGCAGTAAGGGGCTCGGCCTGGCGATGGCGGAAAAGTTCGCGTCGTCGGGGGCGGATGTCGCGATCCTGGCGCGCACTCCCGAGACGCTTGCCGAAGCCAAGCAGCAGATCCAGGCCGGCGCCAAGGGCAAAGTCGCGGCGGTCAGCGCCGACGTTTCCAAAGCCGCCGACATCCGCCGAGCCTATGACCAGGTGATGTCGGAGCTCGGCAAGATCGACATCCTCGTCAACAACGCCGGGCAGGCCACCAGCGGACCATCCGAGGAAGTGACCGACGAGATGTGGCAGACCGATCTCGACCTCAAACTCTTCGCCCAAATCCGCCTCGCCCGGCTTGTCTTCCCGCAGATGAAACAGCGCCGCTGGGGCAGGATCATCAATGTCCTCAACATCGGCGCTAAGGCGCCGGGTGCCAACAGCGCGCCGACCTCGGTTAGCCGTGCCGCGCAAATGGCGTTCTCCAAGGTACTGTCCGGCGAGGGTGCGCCTCACAACGTGCTGGTCAACTCGCTGCATGTCGGGGTCATCGTCAGCGACCAGATCGTCCGCCGTCATCGCCGTGAAGGTGCGAATGTCTCGCTCGAAGATTTCATCGCCCAGGCCGGGCGACCGGTACCGTTGGGCCGCATGGGCCGGGCGGAGGAGTTCGCCAACATCGCCTGTTTTCTGGTTTCCGACGCCGCCTCCTATGTGACCGGCTGCGCGATCAACGTCGACGGCGGCCGTTCGCCGGTTGTGTGACGGGCCGCGCTCCTCGGCACCGCTATTGCTCGGCAGACCCCTACGGCGAGTGAGCGATGAAGCTCCAAAGATCGCTCGCAGCGCTGCTCGTTATGTTCGCGCTCGGCGGCTGTGGCTTGCCGACAACGGAGCAAGGACAGTCGCAACCCGCTCCCTATTCGCACGACAGCGGGTCGGATATGCGCGGTGGTGCCGACAGCGGTGGCGGTGGTGGCATGTAGCGGGTAAACCATCGGGAATTGGTAGCGCGGCGCCGCCAGTCGCTATCGGAGGAAGCGTCGACGCGCCGCTTTCGATTTGCTGCCCCTCAAGCAGCAGCACCGCAAACCGGGTTACTGGCACTGGCACGGCATTGCCGAGCGCCAGCCACAGGAGACAATCTGATGAGAATTGGCCTGTTCTACCAGATCCAAGTCCCCAAACCTTGGACTCCGGCCAGTGAGTCGCAACGCATCTATGAAGCGCTGGAGCAGATCCCGTACGCCGAGCAGCAGGGCTTTGAGAGCGTGTGGTTTTCGGAGCATCACTTCCGTCCGGTGTGGTCGCACAACAGCGCGCCGGACCTCACCTTGGCGGCGGTTAGTCAGCGCACCAGCACCATCCGCCTCGGCATCGGCGTGGTCCTCGCGCCGATCCACCACCCCTTGCACATCGCGCAGCGCATGGCGACCCTCGACATTCTGAGCCATGGGCGCGTCGATGTCGGACTCGGCCGCACGGGCTATCCCTACCAGCTGACGCCTTATGGGACCGACCTGCACGACACGCGCGGCATGTGGCAGGAATTCGCCGATGTATTGCCGCGCATCTGGACCCAAGAGGAAATCTCCTATGACGGGACCTACTACCAGATTCCGCGCCGTGAGGTTCTGCCAAAGCCAGTGCAACAACCGCACCCTCCGTTGTGGTCGGCGTGCGGCAGCGACGAGACGGCCCGCCAGACCGGCCGGCTGGGCATGGGCGGGCTGTTTGGCAGCGAAGGGGGCCCAGACCGCGTCCGAGAGCTGATGGCATTGTATCGGGATGCGCTGCGGATAGCCCCAAACAATGGGGTCGGGACCGCACCGCGCGCGGCGCTGATGACCGCAGGCTATTGCCACGAGGATCCGCAGGTCGTGGCCCGGCGCGGCACCGAGCTCGTCGGCTGGTACATCGAG
>Ga0306923_10002513_pt1 | contig 16833 bp, 16 predicted proteins | sample sta12Can44000108_FD_203841 | JGI IMG/M metagenome (GOLD analysis project Ga0306923, IMG submission 203841) | Lab enrichment of tropical soil microbial communities from Luquillo Experimental Forest, Puerto Rico - statanox.12C.anox.44.000.108 (v2)... | ecosystem: Environmental > Terrestrial >... | reverse complement strand
GACGAAACTTGGTACAGCAGCGAATGACCGACTCGGGCCAGGATCAGCGCGCCCACGAGGCCGGCGCTTAGTCCCATCGCCGTCAGCGCCAGACCGCCCCTCATGACCAGGAACAGCACTTGTCCACTCGTGGCACCGAGCGCCCGGCGTATACCCAGCTCGCGGAGACGCTGACCGACCGAATAGGCCATGACGCCGTACAGCCCGATGGCGGTCAGCAGGAGCGCGGTCATGGCGAATATCGACAGCAATACCGTTTGAAACCGGGACTGTCCAAGCGCAAGCTTTACGTAGTCGTCCATGCTCCGGATTCCGTATAAAACGGCTTCCGCGTCCATCTGCCGCAAGACTTCGCGGATCTCACTCGCTGTTCCCACGCCCTCGGCAGCGACTCTCACGACAAGCGATGGCGGCCCGACCATCATCTGAGGCAGCGGCAGGTAGAATGCCGGCGTGGGCGAGCTCTGGAGATTACTTCTTCGAATGTCGCCAACGACGCCGACAATTTCCCATTCCCTATAGTCGCCGTGCTTGGGCCCTTCGCTGAGCACAACGGTCATGCGTTTGCCGATCGGGTTTTCGTTGGCGAAGTAACGCTGCGCGAACGCCTTTGTGACGACCGTGACCTTTGAAGAGTCACGCCGGTCCCGCTCGTCGAACACTCGGCCGGCGATCACGGGAATATGCATGCTCTCGAAGAAGCGGGGTGTGACGACATAAAACCCAGCGATTGGCTGCTGCTCCTTGGGCACCGGACGCTCCGAGATATCGACGTTGGTCGCGTACCGATCGTTGAACATTGGAAGAGGGAGCGCACCTGCTGCCGCCGTCACGCCGGGAAGCGCCCTTATGCGATCCAACAGTTCCGTTACGAAACGGCTTTCTGTGTCGTGATCGTAGCGGGTCTCCGAAACGTTGAACTGAGCCGTCAGGACCCCATGAGGGTCGAACCCAAGATCCGTGCGGGACAAGCGATCGAAGCTGCGCAGCAACAGCGCCGCGCCGACGAGCAGTATCACGCCCAACGCAGCCTCCGAGATGACGAACGCGGATCGTACGCGACTCTGCTTCGAACTTCCCCTGCCCTCCTGCATCACTGTCCGCAACCTCGTCCTGGAGGCGCGCAGCGCGGGCGCAAGTCCCGAGAGAATGGTCGTCAGTATCGCCAGGGCAGCCGTGAAAGCCAGAGCCGGCCACTCGAGGCCGAGATGCTCGGCGCGAGGCAGGTTCACCGGCGAGAGGCGCAGAAGTCCGGCCAGAGCACCCCAGGCCACGATGAGCCCCGCGATCGCTCCGACAAAAGAGAGAACGAGCGACTCGGTCACGAGCTGCCGAACGATTCGGTGATGACCGGCGCCAAGCGCCAGGCGAAGCGCAATCTCGCGTGCCCGGTCGGTGCTTCTGGCGAGCAGCAAGTTGGCGACGTTCGCGCAGGCGATCAAGACGACGAACCCAACTGCCGCGAACAGCATCAGTAGCGGCGTCCTGCGGTCTCCCGCGACGTACTCGAGCTCCGATGACACACCGATTGCCGTATGCCGATTCGTGTCCGGATACGAGTCGGCGAGCGACCGCGCGACGGCTGACAGCTCCGCACTCGCTTCGGCGACGCTCGCGCCTCGCTTCAACCGCGCAACAACCTCGAGAATGTGATTGTTTCGCTCGATCGGCTCCGGCGTACCCAGTTGCGCTTCTGCTTCCCGCGAGAACGAGATCCAAAGGTCTGTCCCGTTGGCCCTGAGGGGGAACTGAAATCCTTCCGGCATGACGCCAACGATCGAGGCCGACACGCCATTCAACCTGACGGCGGTTCCAAGCACAGATGGATCGGCACCGAAGTGTGCGCGCCAGAACCGAGAGCTGAGGATGATCGCGTCATGGCCCGGCACATCCTCTTCTTCGAGAAAAGCCCTGCCGAGCGCCGGCTGAACACCTAACACCGTGAAGAACGAAGCCGACACCGTTTCGGCGGAAACGGGGAGCGACTCGCGGCTTCTGGTTAATGTCAGCTCGTTGTGCTTGTAGGCTGCCATCGAAAGCAGCAGGCGGCTCCCGCGACGGATGTCGAGGAAGTCGGGATACGAGACGCTCTGGCCGACTGACGGCGACTCCTCAAGGGGGAACTCGCTGATGGCGATCAACTTGCTGGGGTCATGAAATGGAAGCGGCTTCAGCAGAACCGCATTGACGATGGTGAACATCGCTGTGTTGGCGCCGATGCCGATGGCCAACGTGGCAATCGCGATCGACGAGAATCCGATCGATTTGCGCAGGCAGCGCACCGCGTAGCGGATGTCCTGCCACGCCGCTTCGACGAGCGGCACACCGACCTGCTCATGAACCGCTTCGCCAATAGCCAGGGCGCTGCCCAAGGCAAGACCCGCCTCGCGGCGGGCTTCGTCCGGACTGAGGCCGCGACCGACGGCCTCGTCTATCAGCATTGCGCGATGGAGCTCCAGCTCCTCGGCGATTTCTCGTTCAGCGCTCGTTCGGTGACGCAGGCCGTGTAGACGTGACCCGAGCGCCCGCAATGCCGCGCAGGCGCCCATGTCAAACCTCCGTGGCGAGCAAACGGCTCACGACCCACGAGACGCGCTCCCATTTCTCGGTTTCGGCGGCGAGGTGTTGTCGCCCGGCGCGCGTAAGCTCGTAGAATTTCGCGCGCCGCCTGTTCTCGCTCTCACCCCAATGCGAGGTTATCCACCCGCGCTGCTGGAGGCGAACGAGCGCCGGGTAGATGGTGCCTTGATTGATGTGCAGGAGATCGTTCGACACCTGCTCGATCCGCCTGGCGATGCCGTAGCCGTGCGTCGGGCCGAGGGTGTCGAGGGTCTTCAATACCATGACATCGAGTGTCCCCTGCAGCACATCCGCCTTCGCGTGCTTGCTCATGATGTCTTCCTGTTGATGATCAACAGGTATAGCGCGGTGAGGTGTTGAATGTCAACATGAGCGCCGGTTGGAGAATGTGGACCGGCGCGATATCCGCGTGAGTTAAATGCTTAGCTTGTCTAGGCAGGCGAAGTAGCTATGGTCGTAAACAGTGAGAACTCGCGCGCGAAAGTGCAGAATGTCCGTGGAGACAGCTCCGCACCCAACTCCACGCGAGTTGCACCATGAGGCGACGCACGTGTTTATTGCCGGCACGTGTAGTGCCTTGATCGTGGGCCGTTTTGCCGCTCTGATACGGCACTGGTACCAAGCCCACCAAGGCGCCTAATTGCCGGCGGTTCTGGATCTGTCGCCAGCCGAAGATCTCGGTCGCCAACACCCACGCGCCAATCGGTCCGATCCCGCACAGCGTCGGCAGGGCGTCGACATACCGGCCCGTCGCGGTCTCCCGATCCGACACCAGCCTCCGGCGCGCGGCCTCGAGCTCTTCACGTTGCGTGTTCACCAGCTCGAGCACTCGCATCGCATCCGCTGCGCCAGGCCCTCTGGCAGCGGGGCGCCGTCCCATCCTCGCGCCGCGTCCAGCCGCTGCAGAAAATCATGATCGATTCGCAGGCGCAGCCCTTGCGTGACCAGCAAGCCCTGGAGTCGACAGAGCAGCCGCGATCGATCCTGCTGCACGGTTTCCCAGGTCCGATGCAGCTGTCGCGCATCTTCCTCCACGCGGCTCGGTACGCGCACGACCCGCCACACCCGCTGGTCGCCGAAGGAGATAGCGCGCGAGCAGGTTCAGCAACCCCGCCAAGTCCAGACGATCCGTTTTGGCGCGCCGCGCCCGCCGATTCACCTCGATGCTTGACGAATCCACCACATAATTCGTGACGCCCTGCGCCACCAACCAGCGATGTATCCAAAATCCATCGCGGCCCGCTTCATAACAACTGACGACGGCCGTCTCAGGCGCCAGCTTCAATCGACGTTTCGCCCGCGCAATCTCTTCGAGCACCCGATCCATGGCGCCCGCCGCCCCCTGACGGACGCGCGGCCGCTGGCCCATCCCCCGTCGTGCACCCAAGCTTCCAGACGCGTTCCCCGAGCTCGAATGCCAGCAGCAAATTGATCGAGGACGTAACGGTCGACGCGGTAGACTCATTCGTGCGGGTCATGGTCATCATGGTTGCGCTCCTTTGTTGAGTGGAATCACAGGCGAGCGTAACAACCATGATTCGAATTTGTCAGCCGCTACATAGTTTCTTCTTCTTGCTGCTCTTAGTCTCCGGTTGGGTCAATCGACAGCAGCGGGCGGTCATTGATTACCTTCTCGCGGAGGACCGGGTCCTCCGGGCAGCGCAAACGTTTCGACGACTGCGCCTCAGCATCGATCGAATTGCTGGACAAAACGCGTAAAGAATGTCCGTGGAGACAGCCCTGCATTCCGTGAACGTTGCCGACGACGTTCCTCGCAACTATAATAGTTGCTAGGGATGCACTGATGACCGAGAAGGTCTCCACGATCGATGTCCGGCAACGCATCGGCGACATGCTGAATCGCGTCGCTTTGCGGCACGACGAGTTCGTCATTGAACGGAAAGGAAAAGCCCTGGCAGCGCTGGTGCCCGTCGAACGACTCGAGCAGATGCGGCGGTTTGCGCGCGCCCAGGCGCTTCTGTTTTTGGAGCAGCAAAAGGGCGGCGCTCTGACTGACCGTCAGGCCGACGAATTGGCACTCGAGGCGCAAAAGTCGGCGCGCCGCCGGATGCGCCGGGCACGCCCGAAGGCCAAGTGATCGGTGCTCCGGGCGGTTCTCGACGCCAACGTGTACGTGAGCGCTGCCATCCGCCCCGAAGGACCACCCGGGCAACTCCTCGAAGAGTTTGTCCGTCAGTCCGCATTCGAGATCATCATGTCGCCGGCGATCATCGATGAAGTCATCCAAACGCTGGAAGACCCCAAGGTACGCCCACACATCGGAGCGAAGATCGATGCGACAACATGGTTCGAGACAATCGCGGTGCTTGCCGATGTCGTGCTCGGTGAACACAAAATCTCCGGCGTGAGCCGAGATCCGGATGACGACATGTATCTCGGGGCTGCTGTCGAGGGACGGGCGACATTCGTGGTAACGGGCGACTCGGATCTGCTCGACGTTCGAGAACACGCAGGTGTCCGGATCGTGACCCCTCGCCAGTTTCTGGAAGTACTCAAGGGTGCAGCGAACAAGAAACAGTGAACAATAAGTGAACAATTGTTTGACGAACACCACGTAAAGCTGGCTAAGAAGCGAGAGCTAAACCACTGAAGAACCAACAAGATAGACAACCTGCACTAAGCTCTCCAGAAACCCTCCCGAATTGAATCAGTCGCCGGGACAAAGTTCGACGATGAGCAGTCCGAGCTTGAGGGCCTTCTTTTGGAGCGAATGCAGCTGTTGCTGCCGGTGCTGATCTTCGTAGTACTGCAGGCCTTTATCGACGTATTCGTGGCCCCAGCGCAGCAGGCGATAGACGAGGCGGGCGAGTTTGTGGGCCATGACGGTAATCGCCTTGGGGGCGCCGAGTTTCCCGCGGAAGCGCCGATATTGGGCGCCGAGGTAGCTCTGACTCCGAAGGAGCGTCGTGGCACCGATCCGTAAGGCGGTGGCGGCGCGATTGACCACGTGGCATGTTGTGCCTCGCCAATATTCCGACTGTCGTGGGAATCACTCAAGACGCGGCCTTCGCGGCCGGAGAGCCAAGACGTTTTCGGGCTTCCAATGACTTAACTGACGTGGTCGCACGCAACAAGACCCGAATTGTCGATGGCGATTTCGGTCCGCGTCGAAAGAAATCGTCTCAGACTGTCCGTTTGCCTTGCGTCAGATTGAAGTATGTGGGCGAAGGACCGTTCGTCGATGCGCGTCAGGGTCAGTCGCTAAGCTCGCGACATGGTGGGTCCCTGCCCGAGCTTGTAGATGTTCGGTGGTGAAGGTCGGCGCGAGGATCCTGGCAGCCCGAACACGTGCGTGGGACCGAAGGAGACCAATCGACGTCGGCCCACCCTTCGCAGGCGCGCCAGGCGTCAACCGACATCGGAGTCGAGGGCAACGGACGCACGCAGGTGTCGACGACGACGTCTTCGCTCCGCCCTCCCGATGATGCCAGGGACGAGGGAAGAGTCAGGTCACTAAAGTGGTTCGCCAGGAATGTACGCCAGGTCTGCGACGGTCGCCTCGTTCGGTCTGGCAGATACCGCGACGCCGTACGCTTTGAGACGGTGATTCCCAGCTTCAGCAACTCACCGTGAATCCGGGGAGCTCCCCAAAGACAGTTTTCCCTCGTCATGCGCGCGATGAGGGCGCGAATCTCGGCATCGATGCGTGGTCGCGCGTTTAGACGTGCTCTTCGAGATTCTCGCCCTACGCCATCAACTGGGCGTCCTCGCTCGTTCCGATCGACGCTTCCACCCGGCTGACCGTTTGCTCTGGCTTTCCTTGCAACGGTTTTGGCCGCGGTGGAGAGACGCCCTGGTGCTTGTCAAGCCGACCACGGTTGCCCGTTGGCGTCGTAAAGGGTTTTAGCATTGCTGGCGCCCACGGTCGCGCCACCGGCCCTGAAGACCACCAGGGCCGACCGGAGAGCCGCAACCGTACGGAGGGCGTCGCGCATCGGCTGTAGGATCGCCAGACGCCACGCGAGCGTCAACGATTTTGTACTGGTCGCAATATTGTCGAGCGACAGGTGACGGAGGGCGACGTACTCCGGCAAGAGATCGCGTCGCCCGGCGAGGGCCGACCGGGAAGCGGCGACGATCCGGATGGCGTGACGCATCGTGTGTAGAATTGTCAGGCGCCATGCGAACGTCAACCGCTCTTTTTGTGGACGCGATATTGGCGTGCGACAGGCCGCCTCAGTATAGTTCGTTCCCCAAATGCTTTGGTAAGGATGACAGCGTCGTCAAGGTCAAGAAAGTGATCAATCGACATCGAACGACCTCACGGCCCTGGATGGACGCATGAACGATTCGCTCGCCAACAGTCGCCAATTCTGGGATTGTCAAGCGCGGCGCGATCCGCTGTGGGCGATCCTGTCTGACCCCGCGAAGAAGGGTCGCCGTTGGGACCTTGAGCGTTTCTTTCAAACCGGCGTCGGCGAAATCTTGCTGATCCTGCATCGGCTGCGCTCTCGGGACATTAACGTCACGCGGGATCGGGCGCTCGACTTCGGCTGCGGCGTCGGCCGCTTGTCGCAGGCTCTTGCGCCGCACTTCGCGCGCATTGATGGCGTTGATATCTCATCCGCGATGATTGAGCTGGCGCGCTCGCTGAATCGCCACGAGCGGGTCGCCTATCACATCAACGAGCGGACCGATCTCGGCCTCTTCGTCGACGGCACGTTCGACTTCATTGTGACCAGCCTCGTATTGCAGCACCTTGAGCCGGCGATTGGGATCCGTTTTCTGACCGAACTGTGTCGGGTGCTCGCGCCCGGCGGCGTACTTGTGTTTCAAGTTCCCGCTCGCCAGCGCGAAGCTGGCGATCCGGCTGCGGCGTTGAACCGGCAGACTTCCGATGTGTCGGACGAGGCTTATCGGGCTTCGCTCTCGGTCACCGGCGTGCCGGCTGGGGCTGTTCGACCCGGTTCTGAAGTGATCGTGCAGGTTGACGTAGTCAATGCAAGCAACTTCGAGTGGGCGCAACCACTATTTGGACTGATACGTGTGGGCAATCACTGGTTCGACGCCTCCGGCTACAAAATGTTGGTGGCTGATGACGGGCGCGCCAGCCTGCCAGATCGACTTGTCCCAGGCGGTCGGTGCAGTGCGCGGCTCGCTATTACAATGCCGGTCGAATCCGGAGACTACTGGTGCGAGATCGACCTCGCCCACGAGGGCGTCGTCTGGTTTCGTGAACGGGGCTCGACTGCCTTCCGCTTTCTCGTTCGCGTTCGCGCGGAGGACGATGTAAGCGTCGACGAGCTGCCTGTGATCAGAGATGGAATTCAAGTTCCCCCGAGGCAGGGTCGGCTCTCCTCTCTTGAGCTTCTGACAGTTCCGCAAACGGATTTCCAAGAATTCCCGATGTTCGGCATTCCACAGCACGAGGTGCTCATGCTGCTTGCAGCGTGTTCGATGGATGTGATCGTCGTGGATGACGATCACAGTTGTGGGGACGACTGGATCAGCTATCGGTACTACGCAAACAAGCCGGCTTAGTCTTATCTTCAGCCGAGCTGTCTCCACGGACATTCTGCACTTTTGCGCGCGAGTTCTCGCCGCCGTCAGCTGGATAACCAGCTCGTATGATTTTGGGCGAACGACTCCCGCGAAATGCTCGACGTCGCCAAGCAGTACCTTCGAGAACGATATCGTGAGGATCCGGACGCGCGATTCGGGCTTCTGCCGTCATCAAAAGATCGAGATCTCGTGCGCTTCGGGATCGAGAACGACTTCCAATCGACGAAGCGAGTGCGGTTCGGACCCTGGTACAGCGATCCCGAGGACGCACCCAACGGCCAATCCTGTCGTCATTTGAAAACGTGCATGACAGAATTCGGAGCTCAGGGACTCGAACCCTTTTCACGCGTGCTTCCAACTGGTTGATGGCGCGCGACTTTTGGCTCTAAGGGTTTGATGCGGTAGTAGTTCCGACCGTCAGCAGTCCACCGGTGTTCTCTGGAGTCCTCTCGAATCGTCCCCAGTCGTGGAGACATTGTGGAGACGATGACCTCCTGCGCGGGATAGTCGGAGGCCGAGAGCTGCAGAATACGATTCCCCGTACAGTGGTTTTCAACACCACCGCCATCCACCACTCTTGCATCCCTCCGCGGCGAGAATCCGGCCAGAATTCGCGCAGTCGCAGGCATCGAGGCCGGATCTCCCAGTGAGTGTAACCGCAAGTGTAACGATCGGGACAAACGCGCGAAGTCCTTCTAGGCAAGGGCTTCAGCCGAGCGCGGTGTCATGCCAAGTGTCAACGCCGGCGACCCGCGCGAGCCTGACCGTTTGCCATTGTTGGACGACCGCATCCTGCCGGTGTTGGCGGACGCCGCGATATGTTTCGCCCCCTTCCGCCACTTGTCACGACACCGATCGACGCGGCCCATTGCCGGAACCGGACCTGAGTCGGGGATCGAAGCGATCGTGCTCTCTCGATCGACGCCAACCGTAGAACGGCCCGCCGATGGACATGCCTGGGGAGGTTGAGATGTGGAGAGGTCGACAAAGGCTGCGCGACGGTTTGATAACGATGATGTTCGTCGTTGCGCCAACCGTCTGTTTGGCGCAGCGCGATCCGGGCGTTCGTCAGGGCCCTCCCGGTGGCGGCGCTCCCTTGTCGGGGCTGACCGCGGTCGAGTTGTCTGTCTTTAACGAGGGCCTCCAGCGCGCTATTCAACTGGAAGCTTCGTGTGACGACTGCGCGGATCTGACGCTCGGCGCTTTTACGGATCCCCGCCAAGCAAACCTAGTCACGCGCACCAACTCCGCTGGCCTTGGCGCACGATTCAACGGGGATCAGTGCACGGTCTGTCACAACCAACCGGCACTGGGCGGATCGGGAGGATTCATGGTGCCGAACCCTCAAGATCCGCCGAACGCGTACCGCCGGCCCGAAAACCCGATGTTTGAACTCATCCCGCATCGAAAGGGAGCCGCGAATCACGTTCCGTCGTTCATCCAACAGTTCGGACCGATCCGAGAAGTCCGCTTCGCGAAAAGACCGGACGGCACACCAGACGGCGGCGTCCACCAGCTGTTCACCGTCGTGGGCCGGTCTGATGTCGGCGACCCTGGCTGTACGGACGCAGCCCTGCCACCCATCGATTTCGAATTGGAACACCGCCGCCACAACACCCGATTCCGGATTCCATTGCAGCTCTTCGGTCTCGGCATCATCGACGGCATTCAGGACAGCGAGATTCTCGGCCGTCACGCCGCGACTGGGGCCATTCGTGCCGAGCTCGGAATCAACGGGATACCCAACCGCAGCGGAAACGACGGCACCATCACCAGGTTTGGCTGGAAAGCGCAGAACAAGTCGCTCACCATCTTCGCGGGCGAGGCCTACAACGTGGAGATGGGCGTGACCAATGATCTCTTTCCGCAAGCCACGGACGAAAATGTTCCGTGCAATTTCGACAAGAGCGAGCCAAACGACATCACGCGCACGGATCCAGACGACGTCCGCAACCAGAGCTTCTTCAATCCGTTCCACAACCTCCCGGACTGGCTGGGATTCGCGCTGTTCATGCGTTTCCTCGATGCCCCTCGGCCGGTGGTGTTGTCCCCCAGCGCCCAGCGCGGCGAGCAGCTGTTCGGCACCAATTCAGACCACCCTGGGGTCGGCTGCTTCGCGTGCCACTCGCCGCAGATGGTGACGCCACCGAGAAGCGAGACGAAAGCGCTCGAGAGTGTGACCGCTCATCTCTTCTCGGACCTCTTAATCCATCACATGGGCGCGGGTCTGGCTGACGACATCTCGCAAGGCGCTGCCACCGGCGACATGTTTCGCACGACGCCCCTTTGGGGCGTTGGCCAGCGGTTGTTCTTCCTCCATGACGGCCGGACGGCTGATCTGCTGGAGGCAATCGAGGCGCACTTCTCTCCGGCCACTGAATGTGAGGACGATGGTCACCATCCCTGCTACGGGCAGTCAGAAGCCAATGCAGTGATCGAGCGGTTTAGAGCGCTCTCTCCACGCGACAAACAAGCGGTCCTGGATTTTCTTCGGTCGCTGTGAGACGAAAAAGGCGCGCGGAAAAACTGCAGTTGAGTAACAAAGCGCTCCACGAGGGCCTGTTCGGCGTCGATTCCGTCGCACCGAAGAAGATCTCGGCCACGGCAACAACGACCCGTTCGGCAATCCGCGGTCGTTCGTCAAGCTGCTCACGCTGCCGCCCGATCAGATTTCGTCGCAGGAGCTGCTCAGCTTTCCGATTCCCGAGATCGCCAATCCGCCCCTCACGATCGGCGAACGCACGGTGACCGACAAGTGCCGAGCCTGCGGAATCTCGAGCTGACGGCGCCGTATTTTCACAACGGCGGACAACGCACCATCCGCCAAGCCGTGGAGTTCTACAATCGCGGCGGCGACTTGCGAGCACAACGTCCTGAGGCATCGACTTCGAGATCGGCAAATTGAACCTGGCCGTGCAGCAAATCGATGATCTCGTCGCGTTTCTCGGCCGACCGTTGACCGACCCGCGTGTTCTCCAGCAGCGCGCACCGTTCGACCATCCGCAGTTGTTCGTGCCGAACGGCCAGCGCATGGACGGAGGCCGCCTACAGGTGGCCGATAAGGGCGTCGCTGCCGATACCCTTCTGGAAATCCCGGCGAGTGGACGCCCCGGAGGCCTGCTGCCCGCCGGGTTCCTCCAATGAGAGTCCCTACGAATTGAGCGCTGGCGTTGATCCATAATCGTCGCGGCACCAGACGCCAACGCGCTGGACTGGGTGCCATTGCCGATGACGTTCCATCGCGGCGTCTTCTTGGTCCTCTGCGCCTCGCTGCCGGCCGTCTCTTCGCCGTGGATCCATGCAGGCGCGCAGGACCTCACGCTCGAGCCCGGACCGTCGGTCGCGCGCGAACTCGCGACCGGCGAGACGCACCGCTACAGGATTCCGCTCGCCGCGGATCAGTACTTGAGCGTGCTCGTCGAGCAGCGCGGCATCGACATCACGGCGACGCTCATCGGCCCCGATGACGTCAAACGGACAGACGCCAACAACGCCAAGGGCACGCAGGGCGTCGAGACGTTGACGATCATCGCCGACGCTCCTGGTGACTACCGGCTCGAGGTGCGCGCGGCCGAGAAGAACACGCCGACCGGCCGCTACGAGATCAGGATCGTCGCCCGGCGCCCGCCAACAGCCGACGAGCGCACGCTGGAGGAAGCGCGCCGCCTGTTCGACGAGTCGCGGAGCCTTCGACAAAAGGGGAAGTACAGCGATGCGCTGGCCCCGGCGGAGCGGGCGCTGGCGATCCGCGAACGCGTCCTCGGCGCCGAACATCCAGCCGTCGCCGATTTGCTGAATCAGGTCGCGTCGCTTCTCGACGACAAGCAGGACTACGCGAAGGCCGAGGCGCCGAACCTTCGCGCACTCGCGATCCGTGAGAAAGCTCTGGGCCCAGATCATCCCGATGTGGCCCGCTCGCTCTACAACCTCGCCTGGCTTGCGAAGGTCAAACAGGATTTTGCGAAGGCCGAATCCCTCTACCGTCGCGCCCTCGACATCCAGGAACGGGCGCTTGGTCCTGATCACTCCGAGGTCGCGTCGACGCTCAACGATCTCGCACTGCTCTATGGGGAGACGGGCCGGTTGGACGAGTCCATCCGCGTCAACGAACGCGTTCTAGCCATTCGGGAAAAGGCCTTGGGTCCCGACGACGATGGCGTGGCCAAAACGCTGAACAACGTCGCGATGGTGTATCAAAACAAAGGCGACTACGCGCAGGCGGAAACGCTCTTGCGTCGGGCGCTCCGGATCTGGGAGCAGAGACTCGGGCCTGACCATCCCGAGGTCGCCTACGCCATCAACGGCCTGGCGAACACCCTTTACAACAACGGGGACTACGCGGCTGCGGAGCCGCTGTACTTGCGCGCGATCGCCATCCGGGAGAAGACCCTGGGGCCTGATCACACCGACCTGGCGATGACCCTTGACGACCTGGCCGCACTGTATCGTCAGAAGGGGGATTACGTAAGAGCGGAGCCGCTCATCCTGCGCGACCTGGCAATCAGGGAGAAGCGGCTCGGACCAAACCACTGGCTCGTCAGCCTGACGCTGATCAACCTGGCCACGACCTATGAGCTGCAAGACGAGCACACCAAAGCGGAGCCTCTCTATCGTCGTGCACTAACAATTCAGGAGACGTCGCTCGGTCCCACTCATGTGAGAGTCGGTGTCACGCTGAATCGCCTCGGCCAACTCGTTGCGACCACGGGCCGGGACCCTGCCGAGGCCGAGGCACTTTTCCAGCGAGCGCTCACAACATTGGAAAAAACAGTGGGCCCCGATTATTCCGGAGTTGCAAATTCGCTCAGCGGCCTCGCCGCGCTCGCCGACGGCAAGGGAGATCGGCCGCAGGCGGAACGGTACTACCAACGCGCGCTGGCCATTCAAGAGCGCGCGTACGGACCGGCTCACCCCGCAGTCGCACAGTCGCTCGAGCGCCTTGCGGCGCTCGCGCAATCGAACGGCGACGCTGGACGGGCGGTGTCGCTTCTGTCGCGCGCGTACGACATTCGGGAACGCCAGCTGGATCACAATCTCGTCGCCGGATCCGAGCGTCAGAAGCTGGCCTACTTGAACCTGTTCGCCGAAGACATCGACAGGGCTGTGTCGCTCCACGCGTCGCTCGCGCCCCGCGACCCCGAGGCGCTTCACCTCGGCATTTCGACCGTTCTTGGCCGCAAGGGGCGAGCTGTGGACGCCGCGAGCGCCAACATCGGCACCTTGCGTGCGAACGCCGCTTCGCAAGATCGGGCACTCTTCGACCGCTTGTCGGCTGTGCGCTCGCAGCTTGCCACGGTGACCCTTCGCGGCCCGTCCGGCACGAACGCGGCCTACCAGCTGCAGCTCCAACGGCTGCAAGAAGAGGTCGATCGGCTCGAAGCCGACATCGGCGCGAGGAGCGCCGAGTTCCGTTCGCAGTTTCGTCAGGTCACGCTCGACGCCGTTCAGGCCGCGGTGCCGGATGGTGCCCTGCTCATCGAGTTTGTGTTGTATCGCTCGCGCAATGCGACCACCGGCACACCACAGCCCCGTTACGGGGCGTATCTGCTTGGCCATCACGGTGAGGCGCAGTGGGTCGACCTTGGAGACGCGGCGTCTATCGACCGGGCAGTGTTGGCGTGGCGTCGTGCACTCGGTGATCCGGGCCGGGCCGACGCACGGCGCCTGGCGCGTGCGCTCGACCGGCGCGTGATGGAGCCAGTACGCAGCCTGATCAACGGCGAGCGGCAGTTGTTGATCTCGCCCGACGGGCAACTGAACCTCATGCCGTTCGCCGCGCTGGTTGACGCGCAGAATCGGTATCTCGTCGAGCGCTACGCGATCTCTTACCTGAGCAGCGGGCGCGATCTGTTGCGCTTACAGATCCCGCGCGAGAGCAGGAGCGATCCGGTCATCGTGGCGTCCCCGGCCTTTGGCGAGCCCGCTCTGGCGCCGGCGAACCAGACAGCGGCGAAGCGCGCACGCGTGGACGATTCCCAGATCTTCTTCGGGCCGCTGCCCGGCGCGGCCAACGAAGTGCGAGCGCTCAAGGCGCTGCTGCCGGAGGCCACGCTCCTCACCGGCGAACAGGCCACCGAAGCCGCGCTCAGGCGCCTGAGCGGACCACGTATCCTTCATATCGCGACTCACGGCTTTTTTCTCGACGGCGGCGCCGTGCCCCTCCGGCGTCCACGGACCGCGGCAGACCCGACGGGGACCAGGCTCGGAAAGTGGGCCGCATGGACCGAGAATCCGCTGCTGCGTTCCGGTTTGGCGCTCGCCGGGGCCAACCAGGGCAGGAGCGGCTCGGACGACGGCGTGTTGACAGCGCTCGAGGCGACGGACCTCGACCTGTGGGGAACGAAGCTGGTCGTCCTCTCAGCGTGCGACACCGGCGTTGGCGACGTGCGGAACGGCGACGGCGTGTACGGGCTGCGGCGCGCACTCGTCCTCGCGGGCAGTGAAAGTCAGATGATGAGTCTCTGGCCCATCTCAGATCGCAGCACGCAGGACTTGATGATTGGGTACTACACGCTCCTAACGAGGTCCGTGGGCAGAGCCGACGCGCTTCGGCGGGCGCAGCTGGATCTGTTGCATGACAAGGCCCGGAGGCATCCGTACTACTGGGCAGGCTTCATTCAGTCCGGCGAGTGGGGAAATCTGAACGGCCGATACTAAATGCGGATCGGGCTCACCGAGAACGCGTTCGAGAGGCTGCTCGACCACCTCGACCCGGATCGTGGGCGCGCCGCCGACCGCTATGAAGAGTTGCGGCGCAACCTGGTGCGTTTTTTCGAGTGGGGCGGCGCGCCGTTCCCTCAAGACCACACCGACGAGACGTTCGATCGAGTCGCGGGCAAGCTTGCCGAAGGAATCGCGATCGAGAACATCGTCGGGTACAGTTACAGGGTCGCGCGTCTCGTCCTGCTCGAAACCCGTAAATGGCCCGAGGCCAGGCGCGTGCCAATGGAGGCGAACATCGGGCTCACCTCGGCCGCCACGATTTCCGAAGCGACCGAGAAAGAGATGCGATTAGACTGCCTGGATGACTGCCTGCGCGAGCTGCCGGCGGACAGCCGTGACTTGATCATCGGGTATTACCGGGACGACAAACAGGGGCGGATTGAGGGGCGCCGAAGGCTCGCCGAGCAGCTGGGCGTTCGCGGCGAGGCACTGGCTAACCGGGCACAGCGTCTGCGCGACAAGCTCGAACGATGTGTTTCGGCGTGCGTCAGCAGGACATCGACGCCATGAACGACTCGACGTACTTGACCCGCTACCTGCTCGGTGAGCTCTCTGAGGACGAGCGGACTGCACTCGAGGAGCAATACATTGCCGACCCGAACATCTTCGGTGAAGTCGCGAGAGCCGAGAGCGACCTGGTGGACGACTACGTACGCGGAAAGCTGGCGCCCGAGGCACACGAGCGGTTCGAACGCGTTTATCTGGCGCGTCCGCAGCGGCGCGAGCGGGTGAAGTTTGCCGAAGCGCTGCTGACCAGACTCGATCGAGCGGAAACACCGGTTGCCGTCGGCGCGTCCTCTGCCGACGCCTGGTTTGACTGGCGAGCGGCTCTCGACCGCATGCTCAGGCCGAAGCCGGCACTGGGCTTGGCGTTCGCGACAATCGTCATCGCGTCTGGCGTCTGGTTGGTCTTCGAAGCCCGTCGAACGCGGCAAGAAGCTGTCCAACGAGAAGCGGCACGAATCGACGAGGATCGCCGAGAGCGCGAAGCGGGCGCACGCGCTGCTGCGGAGAAGGCAGGCGCCGATCAAGCCGCCGTAACGCGTCCTCCGTCCGTCGTAGCGTTGGCGATCAGGGTCGGTGGCGTGAGGGCCGCTGACACATCCTCTCCAACCCTGCTTGTCATCCCTGCGGGGACCTCGGAGGTCCTCCTGCAATTGAGCCTGCCGCAGCTCGACTACCCGTCATATCGAGTGAGCCTTCGCAGCGTCGGTGGTGCCGAAATCCTCAGTCGTGGCGAACTGACAAAGGTAGCCACCGGATCCGGCGCAGAGATTTCGCTCAGCGTGCCAGCCAGCGCGTTCGAATCCGGCGATTACATGCTGATCGTGCAGGGCGCGACGAGCGGCGAGGGGTTCGAGGACGTCAGCCGCTCCCTCATTCGCGCCGACAAGCGCTAACCAATCGAGAAGACTGGCAAAGTGTCTGGGACGAGTTTCGCAACTGGTTGAGCCTGGGCCTTCGGCCCGCGAAGCGGATGAAAATCAGTCGCAGGTCAGAATGGCGGCGGCGGGAGCGGTGAGATCGAAGTGAGCCAGTGGAGCCGTTGAGGCCGAGCAACTGTTTGGTCCGGAGCGTGCGTGATTGAACGAATAATTGGGCGTCGTAGTGTCCAGAAACTCAGTCGACACTCCGTAACCCGTCGCCCGAGTCGCCTTAGACGTATTCCTCGATGAGAGGCCCGTCCGTCAGGTCGAGCAACGTCGAGTGGAACTGGCAGTCGAACCAGCGGCTGAAAGTTTCAAAGGACCGCGGCATCGGCCACGTCGTCCGATCCCGCCACCAACCATTGAGCTGGTTCTCAAAGATCGTTTGGAAAGACCGTCTGCAGGGCAGCTGTCCCTCGCCAATACTCTGCGCGTCGCCGTTAGAAGATGTGCGCTTTCAACTCCAGCGACGAACGACGATTCGGCTCGCTCGCGAGAATTAGACACGGAATGATCCAACCCTTGCCGATGTCGAAGCAGGATCCCCGTGTGGGCCGCGCTTGAATCTAACCGAAGCTCC
>Ga0306923_10002511_pt1 | contig 16839 bp, 16 predicted proteins | sample sta12Can44000108_FD_203841 | JGI IMG/M metagenome (GOLD analysis project Ga0306923, IMG submission 203841) | Lab enrichment of tropical soil microbial communities from Luquillo Experimental Forest, Puerto Rico - statanox.12C.anox.44.000.108 (v2)... | ecosystem: Environmental > Terrestrial >... | reverse complement strand
ACCAACACGCGCCCTTTCCGGACTATCGCCTCCGTGTGACGTACGGCAACGGGCAGGTCATCGAGATCGACGACCCCTACCGCTACGGCCGCGTGCTGTCCGACTTCGACCTGCACCTGTTCGGCGAGGGCACCCACCGGCGTCTCTTCGACGCGCTCGGCGCGCATCGGCGTGTCATTGGCACGACGACCGGCGTTCACTTTGCCGTCTGGGCGCCAAACGCCGATCGCGTCAGCATCCTCGGCGACTTCAACGGCTGGGACGGCCGCGTCCATCCAATGCGATTGCTCATCCCGGGCGGTGTCTGGGAGATCTTCATTCCTGACCTGCTCGACGGCGAGAAATACAAGTACGAGATTCGCACCAGGAGCGGCGCATTGCTGACGAAGAGCGATCCGTTCGCGGTCGCGTTCGAGGTGCCGCCGCGCTCGGCGTCGGTCGTCCGCGACATCGCGGGCTACCAATGGGGCGATCAGGTTTGGCTGGCGGGTCGCGAGGCGGGGGACACGTGGCTCACGCGCCCGATGGCTATCTACGAGGTCCATCTCGAATCCTGGGCGCGCGTCCCGGAAGAGGGCCAACGTCCGCTCACATACCGGGAGCTGGCCGACCGTCTCGTGCCTTACGTGAAGGCCGCCGGCTTCACGCACGTCGAGCTGATGCCCGTGATGGAGCACCCGTTCTCCGGGTCCTGGGGTTACCAGGTCCTCGGCTTCTTCGCGCCGACGAGCCGATTCGGGCCGCCGGAGGATTTCAAGCACTTCGTCGACGTCTGCCACCAGGCCGGAGTCGGCGTGATCCTCGACTGGGTGCCTGGTCATTTTCCCAAGGACGCGCACGGGCTCGCGCACTTCGACGGGACCGCGCTGTACGAGCACGCGGATCCGCGCCAGGGCGAGCATCAGGATTGGGGCACGCTCATCTTCAATTACGGGCGCAACGAGGTCCGAAGCTTCCTGCTCTCGAGCGCGCTGTTCTGGCTCGAGAAGTACCACGTGGACGGGCTGCGCGTGGATGCGGTCGCGTCGATGCTGTATCTCGACTACTCGCGGAGAATGGGGGAGTGGATCCCCAATCGCTTCGGCGGACGCGAGAACCTCGATGCGATCGCGTTCTTACAGCAACTGAACACGCTCACGCACGGCGAGCATCCGGGTACGCTGACGGCCGCAGAGGAATCCACCGCGTGGCCAGGCGTGAGCCGGCCGGTCTACCTCGGCGGGCTCGGGTTCACCTACAAATGGAACATGGGCTGGATGCACGACATGCTCGAATACGCGCGCCACGAAGCCGTCCACCGGCGATGGCACCACAACCTCGTGACCTTCTCAGCGCTCTACATGCACAGCGAGAATTTCATCCTGCCGTTCTCGCACGACGAGGTGGTGCACGGCAAAGCGTCGATGTTGAGCAAGATGCCGGGCGACGTCTGGCAGAAGCATGCGACGCTGCGCGCGCTCTACGGTTACCTGTACGGACATCCGGGGAAGAAGCTCATGTTCATGGGCAGCGAGTTCGGACAGTGGCGCGAATGGAACTACGACGAGAGCCTCGACTGGAATCTGTTACAGGACCCGCTCCACGCGGAGCTCGCCCGCTACGTGCGCGATCTCAACCTCATCTATCGCGCGGAGCCGTCGCTGTACGAGCTCGACTACAATCCCAAGGGCTTTCGCTGGATCGACTGCAACGATAACGAGAACAGCGTCATTTCTCTCGTGCGGTACGCGCGCGACCCGAACGACGCGCTCGTGATGATCTTCAACTTCACGCCAGTGCCTCGCGCCGAATACCGGATCGGTGTCCCGCAGCCGGGCTACTACGCCGAGCTCTTGAACAGCGACGGGTCGATTTACGGAGGGAGCAACCTCGGGAACGGCGGCGGCGTCCAAAGCGAGGGAATCGCCGCCCACGGATTCGACCATTCCCTCCGCCTCACGGTCCCGCCGCTCGGGTGTCTGTATCTGAAAAGACGGTAAGCTCATCGTCGTAGCGTCGCAGGTCGAGCCGCGAGCTACGAGCCACGCGCGAGCTACGAGTTACGAGCTACGAGTCATGTCCCTTCGTCGTTCTCGCTCGACCGCCGTCGCGCTGGTCACCCTGACGACATTCGCCGACATCGTTGCGTATGCCATCGCGATCCCCGTTCTCCCGGATCTGAGCCGGCGCCTGGGAGCGTCGCCCGCGACGATCGGCCTGTTGTTCGGGTCTTTTGGCTTCACCCTCCTGACGGTCTCGATCCCGATGGGCGCCGTGTCGGACCGTGTGGGCCGACGGCTGCCGCTCGTCGGCGGCCTCGTCGCGCTCGCCGCGGCGACGGTGTTGTTCGCATTTGCGGGTGGATTGCCGGCCTTGTTCGCCGCGCGGCTGGTTCAGGGAGCGGCGGACGCGATCACGTGGGTCGTCGGCTTCGCGCTCATCGCCGACCTGTACGCACCGGAGGAGCGCGGGCGGATTACCGGCATCGTGATGTCCGGGACGAGCTTTGCGGTCATGATCGGCCCGTCGATTGGGGGCTGGCTGTATGAGATCGGCGGCCCGCGCCTGCCGTTTCTGGCCGTCGCGGGATTCACGGCCGCCGTGGCGATCGCGTTCGCCTGGGTCGACCTCCCTCACGAGCGCACGGCACGCGAGGCCGTGCCTATCCATGTCGTGATTCGCACGCCGGCCATAGCCGTCTGCGCCATCGCCGTCGTCGCCGGAGCGGCGACGATCTCGATGATCGAGCCCATGCTCGCGCTGCACCTGCGGGCACTCGGCGTCGGTCCGGCACGAATCGGCGCGATCTTCGGCGTTGGCGCCGTCGCTTCCACAGCGCTGCATCCCTTCTTCGGTCGACTTGTCGATCGTTGGGGCGCCCGCCGTCTGACGCTCTACGGTCTCGTGGCTGCCGCTGTCAGCGTCGCGCTGCTCGGGCAGACGTGGAGCTTTCAATCGGCGATGGTGCTGTTCGTGTTCGGCGCGGCGAGCGGCGCGCTCGTCATCACGCCGTCGCTCGCCTATATGGGCGAGGCGACGTCTGCAGCAGGCTTCGGCTCATTTGGCGTCGCGTACGGTCTTTACAATATGGCATGGGGCTTCGGGCTGCTTGGCGGACCTGCACTTGGTGGCGTTCTCTACGAGCGAATGGGATTTGCGAGGTTGACGATGGCGTGGGCGCCGAGTCTCGTCCTCGCCACGGTCCTGCTGGCGAGAGTACAATTGCAGAGCTTCCAAGATCCCGCACTCAAGGAGCCCGTATGACGGAACGAAGAATGGTCGCGACCGCGCTGACACTGATGTTCGTGTCTCTTGCCTCTTACTCGTTGCTCGCCGACGTGCGCGCCGACGAGAAGACCAAGATCGAGATGGCCGGACTGATGGGTACGGTGTTGAACGCGTTTGGGGGAAAAGCCGCGCACGATGGGGTGACGCAGACGATTTCCGTCAAGGGCGACCGCAAGGCGTCGGTGAACGACGAGAGAGGGCAGATCATCGACCTCGCCGAGGAAAAAGTGTACGACATCGACTTCACCAAGAAGATCTACAAGGTGACGACATTCGCCGAGCTGCGCCACCGCGTGGAAGAAGCCCAAAAGAAGGCGCAGGAGCGCGCGAACAAGCAAGCGGGCACGTCGAACAAGGCCGACAGCAGCGCGCCGGATCAGCAGATGGAGATGGACTTCGACATCAAGAACACCGGGCAGAAGAAGACGATCAACGGCTTCGACACGCACGAGGTCGTTCTGACAGTGACCATGCGTCAGAAGGGGAAGACGCTCCAGGAAGCCGGCGGCATGGTGATGACCACCGACATGTGGCTGGCGCCGACGGTCAAAGAGATGAAAGAGATCCGTGACTTCGACCTCAAGTACATGCAGAAGATGAACGCCGGTGCTGTGCTCGCAGGCGCGTCCGCGGAAGATACGGCTGCCGCCATGGCGATGTACCCGATGATGAAGCAGGCGGTCGCCAGAATGAACGTCGAGGGCGGCAAGGTGGAAGGCACTCCCGTTCTGACTGTCATGACGATGGACACGGTGAAGTCCGACGAGCAGGTTGCGGGCGCCGCGAAACAGACAGACGATCAGAAGACCGTTCCCACGAACGTCGGCTCATTCATTGGCGGGTTGGCCAAACGGGCCGCCGCGAAGAAGGCCGCGGGCGGCGACGACGGCACGAAAGCGCGCGCGACGTTCATGACGTCGACGACCGAGGTGCTGAAGATTGCCCCGAAGGTCGCGGACGAGGATGTGGCCGTTCCGGCGGGGTTCAAGGAAACCAAGTAGTTGCGACCGCGCTGCGCCGCGCCCGGGCGCGCGGCGCAGCTACGTCCGTGAGAGCCCTTCGATCCGTTCCCACTCGGCCTCAGTGACCGGCATCACCGAAAGCCGCGAGATTCGCACGAGCGGAAACTCTTTGAACGCGAGATCCGCCTTGATCTCCTTGAGCGTGACAGGCCGTTTCAACTTGCCGACCGGCGCGATGTCGACGACCGCGAACTTGCCGGACGCGTCGTGCGGGTCGGGATAGGCGTTGCTCGTCGCCTTGGCGATGCCGACGATCGCTTTCTCGTCGCCGGTGTGGTAATAGAAGACACGATCGCCTTTCTTTACGGCATGCAGGTGCCTCTGGGCGACCGGGTTCTTGACGCCGCTCCACACGGTTCCTTTGTCTTTCGCGAAGGCGTCGAAGCTGTAGTGCGACGGCTCTTCTTTGAACAGCCAGTTCATGACGGTCATTCTACCGCCGCTCAAAGATCGAGTGCGCCGGCCGGTGCAGATTCTCTTTGTCGGGATCAATCCGGGCGTGCGGTCCGCGACGATTGGCCACCATTTCGCCGGCTACTCCAATCGCTTCTGGAAGCTGCTCTACGACTCGCGGCTGGTTGACGAGCCGATCAAGGCCGAGGATGACGGTCGCCTCCCCGAGTGGGGGTTGGGCATCACCAATCTCATCGCTCGCATGACGCCAGGGATCGACGCGCTGCGTCCGGAGGAATACTCGAGCGGCGAGCGTGTGTTGCGGCGCAAGGTGCGCCGCTGGCGGCCGCGTGTGGTCGCGTTCCTCGGTGTCACGCTCTTCCGCACCGTCTTCCGGCGGGGGGCGGGTGATCGGGTGGCGCTTGGGCAGCAGCACGAGACGTTCGAGGGCGCGCGCGTCTTCGTGCTGCCCAACCCAAGCGGCCGAAACGCCAACTTCTCCTACGACGACATGCTTGCCGCTTTCCGCCGGCTCCGACCGCTCGCTCGCCGCCCGCGAGCGGGGGCCACGGCCGCACGCATCGTAAAGGTCATTTCGCCGCCGCGCTGAACGTCCCGGTCAACGGGACACCCATCGGACCGACCGGGATGTACACGACCGTATGGTTCGGCGAGTTCACCGTAGCCTTCTGCGCCTCGATGGCTTCGTGCTGGACGTACATCGGGCTCAGCTGACCACGGATGATCTCCATCGCGTTGGCGATCCCTTGCGCCTGCACCTCGCGCTTGGTCCGCTCCTTGCGCTCGATCTCGATCTCCGTGTCCTTCCGCTGGAGCTCCTGCGTGGCGGCCAACTTCCGCGCGACAGCATCCGCGACCTCTGCGGGGTACTGCACGTTGCCGACCACCACGCTCGTGATGACGAACGGGCTGCCTTCGGCGTAGGTTCGAATTCGAGCGAGCACGGCGTCGCCGATCGGGATGAGCGCGTCCTTCACTTCGAGACCGTTCCGCCGCTGCACTTCGTCGCGCGCGAACGTTCTGAGCGGCTCCCGCACGAAGTTGCCGTAGGCGACTTTGACGATGGCATCGGGGTCTTTCTCGAGGTCATGACTGCTCGAGTGGCCGACCGTCGTGCTGTAGCGCTCCATGAACAGCGGTACGCGGCTGTCGTCCACGCGCCAGACCGTGTGCACACGGAAGGCAATCTTCAGGTTGTCGCGGCTCAGGACTGCTTCGTCGCCCGTGAAGTCTTCCGTGTACGTGTACGGCGTGACGCTGACGTTGGTGACGTCGAGGAGCCACGTGCGGCCGGACGAGATCGGCCCGCGCTGGATGCCGTAGAAGTGCGATCGGCCGATGATCGCGCCTTTCGTGAGGTAGCCAACATAGCCTGCCGGCGTGAACGGGTTCGCCGATCCGAGAAACCAGGTCAGGGTCGCTACACCTCCGAGCAGCAATAGAGCGGCGCCAAAGTTCTCGAAGGAGAGAGGGACTCGAGCCGGGGCTGCGACCGGGGAAAGAAGGCCCGTGCGGGTCACGATAGGCTCCAATCGCCGGCGGGGTTAGCTGACGGGCTCGAGGTTGGAGTCCTCGTCCGCCGAAGCCCGCGCCACTGTTGGCGCGCAGGCCGCGGTGAATTCGCCCCTGTGCGCGTGAATCGCGCCGTTGGGTCCCCCGCGACGCCGGTCAAGGCGTCTTAGGCAACAGACAGCATAGCAGAAGGTATTTGATTAGTCAAATTAAAATATTTGACTAGTGGTTACTTCCACGAATTTATGGCCTTTCTGCCGAGTGACTCCGGCGGGAATTCAAGCAATTCGAAGGTCACGCCCGGTGTGCCTTGACTCACGCTGATTCTGGCCAGTGTGCGTTCGCTCACGGAAGGGTCGCGTGGATTCACGCCGCGGTCCCGCAGGACCCGCACGGCGTCGTCGAGGTTCTCGACCTGCAGGCCGATGTGTCCAAAGCCAGGCGGGCTGTCTGGAGTCGCCGGCTGCAGCTCCAGGAACGTATCGCGGCTGATCTGCAGGTAGGTGAACTGCGGCGAGCCGCCCGCGCGCTGGACGGAAAACGCTTCCGGGAACCCGTATTTGTCCATGTAGAAGCGTTTGGCCGCGTCGAGATTCTCGACGCGGATCAGCACGTGATTGAGGCTCACTCCCGGGAGCCGTCGGGTCTCCGCGATGCCCGGTTGCATCATCCCTCCGACAAGTAGACCGGCCACGAACAGTGCGACGCTACGCATGACCACCTCGAAGGAAGGGCCCCAGGGCAGTCTGCCCCCCCGGGGCGAAAGGAAGGCCATTGTAGCGCGCGCCGCTCAATGTCCCGGTGCGCTGAGCGATGGCAGGTACTGCTTGTACGCTCTGGTCCAGTCTTTCTTGAAGGCGTCCTGGGCATCTTTCAGCGGGAGCTTTCCATCGCAGACCAGCTGATGCAGGTGGGCGGCCAACTGGTTCATCGCGCCTACCGTGTACTCGCCGCTTGCGTGAAACGGAAAGAGATTGTCCGGATCGTTGCTGCCGCCGAGGGACACGGGAATCAGGCGCTCGACGTCGCCGCTGTAGCCGTCGGGCCGAATGCCGTACCGCGTCAGCGCTTCCTCTCTCTGCCACTTCGCGATCGGCTTGACCGCTGTTGCGAACTCAGCCGAGCAGAGCCGCTTGACGTCGACCTTGGACGTTGCGCCCGGAGTGTAGTGCCGAATAGGCAGCTGTGCCGCCCCGATTGCCGGCAGAGCGATCACTGATGCCAACGCGAGTCCCGACGCGCGCATGGCCTGCGTTCTCATGATGTTCCTCCCGACTGCTGCCGCGGTCTTCGCGGCACAACGATTGTTCCGACGAATATCTGAACGACCGTTCCATCTTGGTTCCGCGTCTCGCTTCTGATCGTCACGGTGCCTCGATCGGGGCGCGATCGAGACGGGGCGATCTGAACCACCTCGCTGTGCACGTTCAACGTATCGCCCGGGCGGACAGGATAAGCCCACGAGATCTCACCGCCCACACCAACAATCCCACCGGCGATCGGCGCCCCGCCCTCGACCAGCAGGCGCATCGTGATCGCCGCCGTGTGCCAACCGCTTGCCACCAGCCCTTCGAAGCGCGTGGCTTTCGCCGCCTCGGCGTCGACGTGGAAGGGTTGAGGGTCGAACTCGCCCGCAAACCTGACGATCTCCGCGGCATCCACGCGACGCGCGGCGCTGACGAATCGCTGGCCGACCCGCAGGTCGTCGAGATGAAGCCGCTCCGATGTGTCCGACGGTGCCGTCATGCCATTAGATACTATATTAGTAGTTACTGACGGTCAACAGGCTCGCGCGGTTCAGGCGCATCCGTCCGGCCGTTTAACGGTCAGCGCCGGGCGCCGGACGCCGACCGCTGATTGCGACGAGTCTCAGGTGCTTCGGGACTAATCGACGGTGGTGCCGGATCCGATCCGACGGCCGCGGAGGCGGGAGCGAGGGCGTGAACGTCTGCTTCTCTGCGGGGTCGATTCGCCCGCACGCGGATCGGCGGCGTGTTCCGGATGGCGATGGTCATGTGCCGCGGCAACGGTCTTCGTGTGGCGATAACTCGCCGCCCCGGCGGCAATCAGCTCATTGCACGACGGGCAGTAGTACGCCATTTCGATCGCGCCGTCGCAGCGGTTGTGGACGAGCGTCAGCCCGGCGTCCAAGTGGCGAGCGCCCCAGATGGCGAGGGCGCGGATGGCCGCGCGCAACCCGACGCCTCGCTCGGTCAGCGTGTACTCCGCCCGGGGCGGATGCTCGGAGTACAGGCGACGCTTGATGACCGCATGATCCTCCAGCACCTTGAGCCGGTGCGACAGGACTCCTGGCGCAACGCCTTTGAGCGATGTCAGGAGATCGTGGAACTTCTTCGGGCCTGTAAAGAGGTCGCGAACGATGAGCAGCGTCCATCGCTCACCGAGGAATTCCAGCGACTTGGCGACCGGACACTCTTGGCCGTATTGCTTCGGCACCCGTCCATTATACGGCTGACCGGGCCGCGTGGACCGAGCCACGGAACCAGGTTTGAGCATCGCAATTGGTAGTGACTATTGTTTTAGTATGTCTTGCGGGCGTAGGCGCCTTATTCGGCGAACAGATCGCCGGCCAAGTACTTCAATCCCGTATCGACGGCGACTGTCGCCACGACCCGACCGGGACCTGATTCCCGCGCGAGTTGCACGGCCGCTGCGATGTTCAGCCCGCTCGAGGTGCCGACCAGCAGCCCCTCCTCCCGCGCCAGCCGCTTCGCCATGGCCCGGGCTTCGCTTTCATCAACGGCTCGAACCTCATCGTAAGGCCGATCGGCCATGTGGGGCGGCACGCTGCCGGTGCCGATGCCTTCAACGCCATGAGCACCGCCTCGCCCTTGGCTCAGAGCTGGCGACGATGACGGTTCAAGCGCGACGATGCGCACACCTCCAGCGCGCTCGCGGAGCGCTCGCGAGACGCCTCTCAACATGCCGCCGGTGCCGACGGCGCCGCAAAACGCGTCGATTCGTCCTCCGGTCTGTTCCAACAACTCGCGCCCGATGCCCATGTAGCCGGCGATGGCGTCTTCGTTGTGGAACTGATCCGTCCAAAAGGTCCCGGGCTCGCTCGCAAGCGACGCAATCTCGGTCTTGAACCGTTCGAACAACGCGGGCGTCACTTTCCCGCCGTCGCTCGGCACCATGCGCAGTTCGGCGCCGAACGCGCGCATCGTCAACAGCTTCTCGCGCGCGAAGGCATCCGAAGACAGCACGACGAAGCGATAGCCTTTGGCCGCGCAGACCATCGCGAGCGACGAGCCGGTGCTGCCGCCGGTGAACTCGACCACGCGCATACCGGGAGCGAGAGCACCGCGGGCCTCGGCGCCTTCGATCATCGCGAGCGCCATGCGATCTTTGTACGAACCGGTAGGATTGAAGAACTCCAGCTTGACGAGGATATCAGCGGCGCCTTTTGGGACAACCCGCCGGAGTCTGACGACCGGTGTCCGACCGATGGATTGCAGAACGGAATCGACTGTCGTGGCGATCGACATGGGCCCACGGTACCACACCGCATGCGCCGCTGCAGCGGACGTCAGATGCGCTCAGGCCGCGCCCACCGATGAGCGCATGCACCTCGCCGTGCACAGCCTTGACATCACGGCCGACCCGCCGCGCGACCTCTCGGATCGTCAGCGGCCCCGGCCCGCCACGGCTCCCAGTCATACCAACACCGTGGAGCCAGCTCTTCGTCTTTTGCCGGCATCAACTGCGCGTCCTGCTGGATTTAGAATACCGGTCAAGCGAGGCCTCTTTATGAACATCTCCCTGTGCGCACGTTTGTCGGGGATCATCGCAGTGATCGGCGTAGTCATGACCGCATCGCTCGTCGCTCGGCAGCCCCCGACTGCTCAGTCGCCCGCAGCCGCGGCCCGTCCGACGCCGTTGCGTTCACCGGAAATCCATCCGGACCGTACCGTGACGTTCCGCCTTCTGGCGCCGAAGGCCACGGAGGTGACGCTCAACGGCAGCTGGGACGGCGGCACCAATCTGAAAATGGCCAAGGACGACGCCGGAATCTGGTCCACGACGATCGGTCCGCTCGCGCCGCAGCTCTGGGGCTACTGGTTCACGGTCGACGGCGTGAAGGCGCTCGATCCGAACAACGCGGAGACGCAGCGCGACGGCGCGCGCTACGACAATCTGCTGATGATCTCCGGACCGGAGTCCGAGTGGTGGGACTTCAAGGATGTGCCGCACGGCACCGTCCAAGCGCTCTGGTATCCGTCACCCACGCTGAAGCTTGCGAGCCGCCGCATGATGGTGTACACGCCGCCCGGGTACGAAACGAGCGGCCAGAAGTACCCCGTCTTGTACCTGCTGCATGGCGGCGGCGGCGACGAAGATGCGTGGCTCACGATGGGCCGCGCGAACATCATCATGGACAATCTCATCGCCGCCGGCAAAGCGAAGCCGATGATCGTGGTCATGCCGAACGGCAACGCCACGCAAACGGTGTCGCAGGGTTTCGGGTTCGGCCCTACGCCCGCGAGGCAGTCCGTTCAAGCGCCGGCGCCGCCGCCGGTTCAGGCGGAACAGGCGACTGCCGGACGGGCGGGAGCTCCAGGTGGCCGGGGAGGCGCGCCCCAGCCGTACGCCGGCTCGTACCCGGAGAGTCTCGTCAAGGACGTGATTCCGTTTGTCGAAAAGCGCCTCCGCGTGCTCGCCACAAAGGATGACCGGGCGATCGCGGGGCTCTCGATGGGGGGCGGACACACGCTTGCCGCCACGAACAACAATCCCGGCGAGTTCGCCTACATCGGCGTCTTCAGCTCCGGTCCGCAGGCCGTTGATGAGACGTTTCAGAAGCAACTCGAAGCCGTCAAGGCGGGTGGTGTGAGGTTCTATTGGCTTGGCGCGGGCACGTCCGACATGGCGCGTGAACGAACGGTGATGCTGTCGGAGCTCGTCAAGAAGGATGGGTTCAACACGACGTATCGCGAGATCCCAGGTCGTCATTACTGGTTTCTGTGGCGTGATTTTCTCGTGCACTACGCGCAGATCGCGTTCGTGCCGGTCTCAAAATCGTAACGACTTGGCTTGTCGGTGGGGGCGGGCCCGCAATCAGCCGGCGGGTCCGTCACTTTTCGAGAGAGTCTCCGCCTGTGCACCCAGAAGCCGCAGGAGAGGACGAGCCGCTCGCTCCATCGGGGTGCCGTGTCTTCGACGCACGGCGATGGCTGATTCAACCGGACCCCTGTGTGAATCGATTACGATACTCCAGATGAGTAAACAGCGTTGGCTCGCAATCGCGACATGCCTGGCCGCGTCGGTGGTCGGCGGCGGCTGCACCCGCGCCGCCTCGTCGCGTCTCCACGCGACGCCGCCCGGGCTCGGGCAACTGCCGTACAGCGACGCCGACGTCGAGTTCATGTCGGGTATGATTCCGCATCACGCGCAGGCCGTCATCATGGCGGGTTGGGCGCCTTCGCATGGTGCCCGCCCGGACGTCGCGGTTCTTTGCGAGCGCATCGTCGTCGGACAGCGTGACGAGATCGCCACGATGCAGACGTGGCTGCGTGATCGCGGCTTGCCCGTTCCCGACGCGACGTCGACGCGCCACAAGATGACGGTGAACGGTGTGACGCACGAGATGCTGATGCCGGGCATGTTGACTGACGAGGAAATGGCCCAGTTGGATCGCGCGCGTGGGCCGGAATACGACCGGCTGTTCCTCGTCGGCATGATCAAGCATCATCAGGGCGCGATCGACATGGTCGACGTCCTCTTCAAATCGTACGGCGCGGCGCAGGACGAGACGGTGTTCAAGTTCGCGTCGGACGTGTACGCCGATCAGTCCACTGAGATCAGACGGATGAACGAAATGCTGGGGAACAGCCAATGAGAAGAACGCGATTGCTGTTGATCAACGGTCTGCTGGCGACGGCTTTGTTCGCCACTGCCGCATTTGGCGTACCCGGGTGTGCGAGTTCCGGGACCAAGGCGCCGCCCGCGACGACTCCCGCCACGCCGCCCGCCGTGTCCGCGCCACCGGCCATGCCGCCGCCCACAGCGGCATCACCCGCAGCGACACCGCCGTCAGCCGCACCGCCAACCGCTGCGCCAGCGCCAGCGACCGAGCCCCCGGCGGCTCCGCCCGCCGGTGACGCTGCCGCCGGGCGCGGGGGACGAGGCACGCCGCCACCGCCGCCTCCGCCCCCGCCCGCGGTGATGCCGCCGCCCGTTGCGCCCATCGTGTCGGCGACTCCGCCTACGCCCGATCCGCGTGTCGGGCTCAAGGCCGGGCGCTGGGATGCCGCGCAGGCCGCGTGGAACATGCGCATGCTCTCGACGACGCCTCCGAAGGGGAGGACACTCGGGGCCACGCATTCGGATCTCGCGTTCTCGGGCAACCTCGTCATTCAAGGCAACTACAACGGCTTCGACATTTACGACATCTCCAATCCATCCAAGCCAGTGCTCCTGCAGACGTACCTGTGTCCGGCATCGCAGAACGACGTGTCGGTTTACCGGAACCTGCTCTTCATGTCGTCGGAGGCGACCAATAGCCGCACCGACTGCGGGTTCGAGGGCGTGCCCGAGCCCGTCAGCAAGCTGCGGGTGCGCGGGATTCGCGTGTTCGACATCTCGGAGGTCAAGCGTCCGAAGCTCGTGACGACGGTGCAGACCTGCCGCGGATCGCATACGCACACTGTCGTGACGAAGCAGGGTGACGATGGGGACGTGTACATTTACGTGTCGGGCACGGCCGCGGTGCGGTCGGCGGAAGAGGTGCCAGGATGTGCGGACGGCGGCGTCGACGATCCGAATACCGCCCGCTTCCGTCTGGAAGTTATCAAGGTCCCCCTGCGCACGCCGGATCGCGCGGCGATCGTGAGCTCACCGCGGATTTTCCAGGGTCTGCCGGTGCCGCCCGTCAACGAAGAGCGCGCCGCGCAGGATCAGCGCGACCGCGAGGCTGCGGCAGCTGCCGCCGCGGCACGCGGCGAACGCGGTCGGGGTGGTGCCGCAGGCGCAGGCGCCGGGCAGGGGCGTGGCAATCAAGGTCCGCCGACCGGTCCGAATCAATGTCACGACATCACCGTCTACCCTGAGATCGGCCTGGCCGGCGGTGCCTGCGCCGGCCTCGGTCTCCTGCTCGACATTCGCGATCCTGAGCATCCGGTTCGGCTGGACGCGGCGGCCGACGCCAACATGTCGTTCTGGCACTCGGCGACGTTCAACAACGACGGCACAAAGCTCCTGTTCAGCGACGAATGGGGAGGCGGCGGCCAGCCGCGCTGCCGTGCCACGGACAAAAAGGAGTGGGGCGCCGACGCGCTGTTCACGATCGAGAACAGCAAGCTGACGTTTCACAGCTACTACAAGCTGCCCGCCCCGCAGACGCCCCAGGAGAACTGCGTCGCGCACAACGGATCGCTGATCCCGATTCCGGGCAGGGATGTGATGGTGCAGGCGTGGTATCAGGGAGGCGTGTCGGTGTTCGACTGGACGGATATCGACCATCCGCAGGAGATCGCGTATTACGACCGTGGTCCGATCGACGCGACGCGCATGGTCATGGGCGGCTCATGGTCCGCCTATTGGTACAACGGCGTCGTCGTCAGCTCCGAGATCGCGCGCGGCCTTGACATCTACGAGCTCCTGCCGAGCGGCCTCATCACCGAGAACGAGCTGGCCGCCGCGAAGACGGTGAAGATGCCCTTCTGGAACACGCAGGATCAACAGAAGCTGGTCTGGGTGCCGAGCTTCGCGCTCGCCCGCGCGTATCTCGATCAGCTCGCGCGATCGAACGGACTCACTACGGAGACGATTGCTGCGGCGCGCGCGGCGCTGGATACGGCCGAGCGGCGCTCGGGCCCGCAGCGGAGGACCGCACTGGCGGAGTTGGACACGCGGCTGACCGTCGCCGCGGGTACGGCTCGCGACCCGGCAAAGGTCCGTCTGCTGTCAGCCGCGGTCAGAGATCTGGCAAACGCACAACGTTGAGAACCGCGCGGAGCAGGATGCGCGACCGCAATCGTGGCGTACCCCGAAATGCTGTCGGGACGCCGTGCGCGGTGGAAGCCAGCTCGCACTGAGTTGCTCCTTATGGTTGGTGCTTCAAGGGTCCAGCGGCCTGGTAGGCATTCATAACAGACACTTCATTTCATCGTGTTCGGCCACCCTGCCTCAGACCAACCTATGGAGTTCTTCGGTAGGTACATCGAAGTGACGCCGCACTCCCGCCTCGTCTGGACGAATGACGAAGGTGGCGAAGGTGGGGCCGTCACCACGCGCCTCCGGGAGTACAGGTGGGCTTAGCGAGACGTTCGAGCAACTGGACGAGCTTCTCGTCACCCTGGGCTTCTGTGGCCTCTCTCGTTAACCTCAAGCTGCAGCGCCAGCCACTTGTCCAATTCGCTCGACAACGCCGCGGAGCGCATCGAGCCGGACGCGTTCGCCGGTCTTGAGGGTCCTCGTCGCACGCCTCACATTAGCCAGCGCCGGCAGGCCGTACTCGCGGGCGATCGTCGAGGCATGCGACAGCACGCCGCCGACTTCTACGATGACGCCGGATGCCAGCGTGAACAGCGGCGTCCACGAGGGATCGGTGGCGCGCGCCACAAGAATTGCGCCGCGCCTCATTCGGGAAAAGTCTCCCGGGTCGTGGACGACGACAACCTCGGCCTCCACGACGCCGCCGCTCACCGGATGCCCGCTGAGCTGCGATTCGGCAGGCGCTCCGTTCACCGCTGCTGTACGGATGAGCCGCGCGAGATCTGATTCGTGCATCAGGAGCGGCATCGTCAGCGCCCTGTTTCGTTCACGCTCGGCCGTCCGACGCTCGACGATCTGCCGAAGCGCGCCCGCGTGACGGCGATCCCGGATGGCTGCACCAACCTCGCGTAGTTCGAGCAAGAAGTAGTCGTCACTCCGATCGATCCAGCCCTCAGACACAAATCGATCCGCGAGGGCGAGATGCCACACCCGCAGCGACGAGAGAATCTTGATGAGATCGAATCGCACCTGCTCGCGCCAGACGTAGTACTGCTTGATCGTCCGAATACCCCGACGCACCCGCGGGAGCACGGTCCACCGCTGAGAGCGCGTCAGGCGCTGCTCGAACATCGTCCAGGCATCGAGGGCCGCCTGCTGCTGTCGCGCACGAACCGACGAAGAGACCTCCGTCTCCGTCTGCAGATGCATGCGAATGGCCTCCAGGAGCGGCGTTGGATCTTCGCTGTATCGTGGCAGCGCCCAGTCGGACTCGTACAGCCCTCGGTGTCCGTACTGGGCGAGGAAACGTTCGAACGCGGCGAGGAACGGCGTGCCCTCGAGCTGCTGCCGCAGGGCCTTCAAATCAGGCAGCTCGCCTTCGAGACACTTGATGACGCGATCGTCGCCCCGCGCCTGTTCGGCGAGCGACACCAGGTCGAATGCCTGTTGCGCACTGATTGAGCGCTCGCCAACAGCCAGCTGCGGGTAGACGACTTGCTCGAATGGCAGGCCCACCTTCGCGCAGAGCTTGCGGACTGGCGCCTCGTGGAACACCACGCCGCTCAGCATGAGCACGGTCTTCATTGTTTCGGGCACATTACGCCACCAGTCCTCGAGCACCGCCCACACGTCCGGCGACGTCAGACTGCGCGGATCGGCCGCCGTAAGGCGCGACTGCATCGCGCTCGTCATCTGCTGAAGGTCACGAAGCAGCCGCGGTGCCCGCAGGTCCCGCCAGACCAGACGAAGCATGTCGGGCAGCACCGACAAGCGCTCCGATACGGGCGCCAGCGATGGCTTCTCATCTGCTGGGTCGATCTCCGCGGCGTGTCCCATCGAACGCAGGATCTCGGCTGGCGCGGTTCCGTTCAGCGCGCACAGATGGCGCACCTGCGCGAGGTTGAAGTACAGGCGCCCGCAGAACGCCTTGAACATCGGACCGTACCTCTCTTCAGGCCCGACCCGGAGAGGTGCCCTGAGCGTGTGCATGCTGCAGCTACTGACTAAATGCAAGCAAGCCCAAAGGTGGCGTCTGGCGTCGGGAAGGAGACGCGAGGCCGAACGCGCGAGAAGAGCGTCATGCCCCTTTCGATGCCGGGGGCGCTGCTGCAGTTTCGGCTATTGTCGCGGACGCGCGGCGAGGATCGCTTTGACGAGCTCTTCAGGCACCTCTGACGGCACGTCCGCGTGAACGTCTTCGAAGGCGCCCTTTCCGAGCTTGACTGTTTCCCGATAGCTGGCGAGGTACCGCTGGCAGTTAGTGCACAAACTCAGGTGGTACTCGAACGCCGCTCGCGACTCCGTCGACAGTTCGTCCGACAAGTAGTCCATCATGAAGTCGGCGAATTCGCGGCACGTCACTGGGACGACTCCCCTCGAGCTGGCGCGGACAGCGTCAGCTCACCCTCGTAGAAGATTCTGATCCCGCCATCGGGATTTTGCAAGCCAATCAAACGCGTCGCGCCGAGGACCGAGGTCGGCACGCGATGCCTCGACTGCCGGAGACGGCTCAGGAACGGCAATACGTGTCGGGTCCGACTCGACGCACGTTCCGGGCCGTTCAGGGGTGGACCCACCCTCTCACCCGTTTCCCTGATTACATTTTCGAATTCCTCGAGATCGCTTTGGTCCGGTCAACTGTTGCCCACGGGTGCGCGACACAACCTTG
>Ga0306923_10002510_pt1 | contig 16839 bp, 14 predicted proteins | sample sta12Can44000108_FD_203841 | JGI IMG/M metagenome (GOLD analysis project Ga0306923, IMG submission 203841) | Lab enrichment of tropical soil microbial communities from Luquillo Experimental Forest, Puerto Rico - statanox.12C.anox.44.000.108 (v2)... | ecosystem: Environmental > Terrestrial >... | reverse complement strand
CGTCGGCCAGCAGCTGCCGTTTGAATTCCAGGTCGACCCAGGCGCGGGCGACAACGCGCGCGCCGATATGCGGACCGATCCTGGTTTCGACATTCTCGACGATTTGATCGAGCGCTGCGGGATCGACGTAGCCCTTCTCGGTCAGGATTGATTCGAGCGCGCGCACCCGGAGCTGCATTTCCGACAGCTCGGAACCGTGATCGTGAGCGTGGTCATCTGCAGGCATGGCGAACCTCACTTTGCCGGTCGCCGCAGGCTCGCACAGCCTGCCGCCGGCTTCAACAATGCGTCGACGCATAGCGTTCGGGCGTCGGCGCGGCTAACATTCGTTAACAGGTGACGTGAGGAGTGCGGGGCGATGATCGGCTGGCGGGCGAGGCTGGGGTTTCTGGTACCGCCGGGGAACCCGACCGTGGAAACGGAAATGATCGCATTGGCGCCGGAAGGCGTCTCGCTGCATTTCCACCGTATGGTGGCGCATGGCACGCCCGGCTCGCTCGAAGGGCAGAGCGCGCGAAATCGCTCGATGGTCGAGAATATCGATACCGGCATCGAGCTGCTGGCGATGGTCAAGCCCGATGTCATCGTCGTCGCGCACACGGCGACGAGCTATCACCTCGGCCGCCGCGGCGAAGTGGAGCTGCTCGACCGGCTGGAGAGGGCGACCGGGCGGCGCGTCGTCACCGCCTTCGGTTCGGTGGCCCGCGCATTGGAACGGCTCGATATCCGCAAGCTGGCGCTCGGCACGCCGTATTCGGCGGAGGTCACATTGCAGGGCAAGACCCATCTCGAATCCTACGGCTTTGAGGTCGTGAAATTCGACAATCTGAAGGGTGTCGAGAACATCTACGACACCACCGCCGAGCATGCCTACGCGCTCGCACGTTCGGTTGATGCGGAAGATGCCGGCGCGGTGTTTCTCAGCGGCACCGGAATGCCGACGGTGAGCGTCTTGGAGGCTCTCGAACAGGATCTCGGCAAGCCCGTCATCTCAAGCGCGTCGGCGATGATATGGTATGCGCTCCGGCTGGCCGGTGTCGGCCAGCCGATCCCGGAATATGGACGTTTGCTGATGCTGAGGTGATGAGGAGGAATCAAGATGATCAAGGTCAGCGTGTTCTATCCCAACAGTGAAGGCAGAAAATTTGATATGAATTACTACTGCAACACCCACATGCCGATGGTTCGGCAGAAATTGGGGGCAGCATGCAAAGGTGCTGCGGTCGAGCAGGGCATTACCGGCGCGACGCCGGGGTCGCGGCCTGGCTTCATCGCAATGGGCCACATTTACTTCGAGTCGGTGGAGGCGTTTCAGACCGCGTTCGGTCCCCATGCCGAAGCGATCATGGCCGACATTCCCAACTACACCGACATTCAGCCGACGCTGCAGATCAGCGAGGTGAAGATTTAGGACCCATCAGGTTCGGCTTTACGAGGCGAGAAACGAATTTCGCGAGCGGGTATCAAACCCATGACTATGCCAAGCTTCACTGGCCATGATGACCGGTCCTGCCCGTCGGCGCTCCGCCTCCCCGCCGCCGCTCGACGCATCGGCTGCGTACCAGACCTCTTCACATTGCCGCCAGGCTTGGTGGCAGGGCCTGACCCGATGGGCGCATCAGCCAGGTCGACTGCCTGACGCGGGTGCACCACGTGGCAGGACCGCCGTTTGGCTCTGCGATAGTTGCCGGGGGCTTCTGTCAGCGCCAAACGACATGCGGAGGAGAGCAGCGATGAGATTACCCGGGTTCACCGCCGAGAATAGTGTGTCCCGCAAGCGTGCGCTCTGGAGAGCCGAAAAATCCGCCGCCACGAACGGCGACACCGGTATCGTGCCGCAGCTCTACCGGCAATACGGAAATACGATCAACTGCACTGACTGCGTCAGTTTCGAAGGCAACGATTAATGTTGGACCCATACCATCCACCTCGACGTGTTGTTCTAGGCCAAGCTGGCGCCGCGGCGGGGGTCAGGTAACGACCGCGCCGCAATCGCGGCGAAGGTTTGCCGCTCGGGACCGCAAGCATCGCTGTGCGGTATGGGGCGGTTTCCGCGCTGCCGCGACCGTGCTGGCCCGTACTTGCGACGAGCTATTGCGACTACCGCTGCCATCTGCGCGATGCAAGTCGCATGGACCGGTTACTGTACCACGGCCCGCTCTGCTATGGTCCACGATGCCGTGGGAACCACGAGGAGAAAGTTCTGTGAAGCTATCTGTCGGAAGTCTCGTTCTGGCGAGTGGCCTCGTCCTGTCGTTGCTGGGTGCCGTCGTCCATAACGCGAGGGCGGCGGAGCCGTTCACGTTAAAATCGCCGGGTCTCGAGGACAATGCACCGCTGCCGGCGAAGGATGCCGGCAACAACAAGCAGAACCCGAACTGCGTCGGCGACAACGTTTCGGCGTCGCTTGCCTGGTCTAACCCGCCGGAGGGAACAAAGAGCTTCGCCTTGCTGTTGTTCGACCCCGAGGGTCGGATGGGGCTCGGAGTGTCGCATATGGTGACCTACCGCATCCCAACTTCGGTGACAGGCTTCGCGGAAGGCGAGCTCAGCAACGCCTCTGACAAATATGTCGGCGGCAAGAGCACGATGGGGCTGGCGACCTATTTCGGGCCGTGCACGCCGCCCGGTGATTGGCATCACTACACCTTCACCCTGATCGCCACCGACCTCGACTCGAAGGCGCTGCAGCCCCGCATGACGCGGGACGAGCTGTTCGCAGCCTTGAACGGACACACCAAGGGAGCCGCCGGTCTGATCGTCCGCTTCCGACACCCCTCCTGACCCGCGTGTCGGAGTCCAGGATTTGGACAGTCGGCGTTGTCGGATGTGGCGTCGGCCGCAATCACATCGCCCAAGGTTACCGAAAGCACCTCGACAAGTTTTGCGTCCAAGCGGTGTGCGATGTCGACGAGTCGAGGCTGGCAAATGTCGGCGAGGAATTTTCCATCCCGCGGCGCACCCGGTCCTTCGAAGAAGTGCTGCGCATGGACGACATCGACATCGTCGACATCTGCACGCCGGCGGCGCTCCATTTCGAGCAGATCCTGGCGACACTTTCGGCCAACAAGGAAGTCGTCTGCGAGAAACCGCTGGTCGGCACGCTCGCCGAAATCGACGAGGTGATCGCCGCGGAGAGAGAAGCGCCGGGGCGGGTGATGCCGATCTTTCAGTACCGCTTCGGCAACGGGGTGCAAAAGGCGCGGCGGATCATCGAGCTGGGGATCGCCGGAGAGCCCTATCTCGCCACCGTCGAGACGGCCTGGAAGCGGACCGCGAAATATTACGAGACCACATGGCGCGGGCGCCGGGAGACCGAGCGCGGCGGGGTCTTGCTGATGCACGCGATCCATTCCCACGATCTGATAACCTGGCTGATGGGCCCGGCCGCCTCGGTGTTTGCGCGAACGGCGACGCGGGTCAACCCGATCGAGGTCGAAGACTGCGCGGTCGCGAGCCTCGTCATGCAGAGCGGAGCGCTGGCCTCGCTCGCCGCGACCCTCGGCTCGCAGCATGAAATCAGCCGGCTGCGCATGTGCTTCGAGCATGTGACATTCGAGAGCGCGCCAGCCCCCTACTCCCCCGGCGACGACCCTTGGGAAATCGTCCCCGCTTCGCCCGAGGCCGAGGCGCGGATTGCCGCCGCATTAGCCGGCTATCGGGCCGTGCCATCGCGCTACGAAGGCCAATTCGCCGCCTACCACGCGGCACTGACGACGGGCGCCGCGTTGCCGGTTACCCTTGTCGATGCCCGTTCTTCGCTGGAGCTCGCCACCGCGCTCTACCATTCGGCGGCGACTGGGTTCGCCGTAACTCTGCCGATTGGCTCTGACAACCCAGCCTACAACAACTGGCCCCCGTCGAAGCCCCGAGACCGTTCCTCCCAAACGGCATACCCGAAGGATAGCGCTCGATGAAAATTGTCGTATTCGGCCCCGATAAGCGAACCGGCGCATTGCATGACGGCAATGTTGTCGACCTCTCTTATGCATCCGCCAAGTATCTGCGCGAGCGTGCCGGCGAGCCCAGTCCGCTGGGAATGGCCGAGGCGCTGGTGCCGTCCGACCTCGCGCGTCTGATCGAAGGCGGCCCGCGCGCGCTCGAACACGCGCAGAAAGCGCTCGATTACCTCCTCGGGCAGGCGCAGGACAAATTCGGACCTCGCGGCGAAACGCTCGTTTACCCGGCCGCGGATGTGCAGGTGCACGCCCCGCGGCCAAACAATGCCCGCATCGCTTGCGCCGGCGGAAACTTCGCCGACCACGCTGCGGCCATGGCCGTGAAAATGCGCGGCAGACCCTATGAGGGCGATGCCTACCAGGAAATCCGCAAAGCCGGGTTTTGGGGGTTCTGGAAGCTTGCGCGCGAGATCGCCGGTCCCGACGGCGAACTCGTCTACCCCGACCGGTGCGAACGCCTAGACTACGAAGGTGAGATTGCGATCGTGCTCGGCAAGCGCGGCGTCGACCTAAAACCCCCGCAACTCGCGGAGTATGTCTGGGGCGTCACGATACTGGCGGATTGGAGTATCCGGGCGCCGCGGGAGACGCCCGGCGGACCGCTCAATTTCGGCTTCCCAAAGAATTTCGACACGTCGTGCTCGCTGGGGCCTTGCATCGCCATGGGCGAGGCCGACCCGACCAATGTCGATATCGAGACATTGGTCAACGGCGAGCGCCGCCAGCACTTCAACACGCGCGACATGGTATTCACCTTTGGCGAATACCTCGAACACCTGTCGCGCGACTTCACGCTTTATCCGGGCGACATCATCAGCGGTGGAACGGCGGCCGGAACGGCAGCAGATTCGAGCGAATTACTGCCCGACGGCAGCTCCGCGCCGGAGCGTTTCCTGAAGCCCGATGACCTTGTCGAGATGAACTCCCCGTCGATCGGCTCGCTGCGCACTCGCGTCGTGGCAAAGAAGAAATAAGCCCCACTCAGTCGGCGGTGAGCGCCTCGAGGGCCGAGGACCACGCCTCTCGGGTGTGCCGGATGTCTTCCGACGTGTGGGCGAGTGAGACGTAGTATTTCGACTCCCCTTTGAGGACGCCGCGTTCGCGGAGCAGCGCGTTGAACCGGCGCAGCATGTCCGCGTCGCCGCGCAGAGTTCCGCGATAGTCGCGAACCGGGTCGCCGGTGAATACCACATCGAACAGCGGGGGCTCGCCGACCAGCCGTGCCGGCAGCCCGCTGCGCTTCAGTAGCTCGGCGAGGGTGTTCATCAGCTCCCGACCGGTGGCGAACAGACGTTCGTAAGCGCCGGGCCGCCGCAGAATCTCGAGGGTCGCCAGCCCGGCCGCGGCCGCGACGGGGTTGCCCGACAAGGTGCCGACCTGCATCAGAAAACCCTCGTCGCCGACCCTGTCGCGATCAAAATGGGCCATGATCTCGGCCCGCCCGGCAATCGCCGCAAGCGGAAAGCCGCCGCCGATTACCTTGCCGAGAGTGCAGAGGTCGGGCACCACGCCGTAATATTCCTGCGCGCCGCCATAAGCGAGGCGGAACCCGGTCACCACCTCGTCGAAGATCAACGGGATGCCATGCTCCGCGGTGATCTTGCGCAGCCCCTCGAGAAACCCGGGGGCCGGCGGGATGATGCGCTGGAACGGTTCCAGGATGACTCCGGCCAGATCGTCCTTGTGCTCGCGCAGCAGGCTCGCGACGACCTCGAGGTCGTTGAAAGGTGCCACCAGGATTTCGTCGCGCAGGCTGCGCGGAATACCGGCCGAATCGGGAATTGGTTGCGGGAAGTTGCCGGGCCGCTTCGGAGCCAGGCTCATCAGGGAATAGTCGCTCATGCCGTGATAGCCGCCCTCGAATTTGAGGATCTTGTCGCGCTTGCGGAATGCCCGCACGGCCCGCATGGCATAGAGGTCCGCCTCGGAGCCGGTGGAGACGAAACGCACCTGCTCGGCGCAAGGCACTGCTTCGACGATGGCCTCGGCTAGCTCGATCCCGTATCGGTTGTTGGCGAAGAAGGTCGTACCCTGCGCGATGCGCGCCTGCGCGGCAGCTGTCACTTCGGGATGAGCGTGGCCAACCAGCATCGGGCCGGAGCCGAGCAAGAAATCGACATATTCCCGGCCGCTCTCGTCCCACACCCGGCCGCCCCGGCCTTTGCGGATCACCACCTCGGACGAGACATTGCCGAAGGTGCCGCCGGGCAGCACCCGCTTCGCCTTCTCGATGAGCCCACGCTCGATCTCGTTCTCGATCATCGGGTCCACTGGCGCGCCTCCTCACTTTCCCGATGACACTTGTCCCGTCTCAGCAGGCCTGAGGTCAAGGCCCCGAATCAGGCAGAGCCGCCAGAAAGCGCAGCATCCTCCCGAAGATTACTTCCGGGGCGTCGGATCGAGCACCTCCCGGATCACGCTTGCGAGCGCCACCCGCCATGGCGGTGGCGGGACCCCAAAGGCCTCCTCGATCTTGCGGCAATCGAGAACCGAGTTCATCGGACGTCGCGCCGGTGTGGGGTATTGGTCGGTGGTGATCGGCTCGACCTGCGGACGGGCCGCGAGTTGCGGGACCGCGAGATCGAAGATCGCTTCGGCGAAGCCGTGCCAGCTGGTGGCGCCGGCGCTGGCAAAATGATAGGTGCCCCACTTCGGCTCGCCTCTTTCGATGTGCCCGACGATCACCATCAGCGCGGCCGCGATATCGGCAGCGGCGGTCGGACATCCGCGTTGGTCGGCGACAACGCGCAAGACTGGCCGCTCGGCTGCGAGCCGAAGCATCGTCTTGACAAAATTTGCCCCGTACGCGCCGAACACCCACGCCGTGCGGAGGATCACGTGCCGCGCTAGAGCAGCCCGCACCGCACGCTCGCCGGCTTCCTTGCTGCGCCCGTAGACACCTAGCGGGCCGACCGCATCCTCCTCCCGATAGGGTTCGGTGTTGCGCCCGTCGAAGACATAGTCCGTCGACAGGTGAATGAGCGGCGTCGCGCTCTCGTCGCAAGCAGCCGCAATGTGGGCTGCCCCTGCACAGTTGACCGCCCAAGCCGCTTCCGGTTCACTTTCGGCACGGTCGACGGCCGTATAGGCGGCAAGATTGATCACGAGATCAGGTGCCTCCCGCGCCAGCACTGCGCTGACGGCAGCGCCATTGGTGATATCGATCACCTTACGGTCGAGCGGCGTGATTGTGTAACGCGGAAACCAAGCGGCGCGACAAACCTCGCGGCCGATCTGCCCGCCCGCGCCAAACACGAGAATTTTCATTCACCACCCACCAAAGCTCCTGCCGCGGAACCACCGTCGGCGTGTCCGGGAAAATACAACGAAAATCGCGATCGCACGTCCAAAAACGCGCGGTGCGACGTCGAAAACAGGATGACAGATCAATTTGTTAGGTCGGAAATTGAGGGCGCGCAAAACAACGAATTCGGCTCCGGATATCAACGGAACCTGCACAGCGAGCAGGGAGCGAAAACAACCCGATCCGCCGGGAGATAGGGTGTTCTGGCGTCGGCCTCTAAAGCGGCGAGGATAACATTCCACCCGGCTGGCTAGCCTCCCGGCGAGAGCGGCTAACGCACCGCTGCTGCTCGGGTGCTCGATCGACCTCAGCGCTTTCTCGCCGTTCGCTGAGGAGCTTGTCGAAATAGGTGATGGTTCGGGCGAGCCCGTCGGCGAGCGGGGTGGCGGGCTGCCAGGCGAGCAGCGTGGTGGCCAGGGTGATGTCGGGGCAGCGCTGGACGGGGTCGTCGACCGGCAGTGGACGGCGGATGATGGCGGAGCGCGAGCCGGTCAGCGCGATGATCATCTCGGCCAGTTCGGCGACCGAGGTCTCCTGCGGATTGCCGAGGTTGACGGGGCCGGTGACGTGGTCGGCGGCGGCCATCAGCCGCAAAAACCCTTCGATCAGGTCGTCGACAAAGCAGAAGGCGCGGGTCTGCGAGCCGTCGCCATAGAGGGTGATCGGCGCTCCCTGCAAGGCCTGGACGACGAAGTTGGAGACGACGCGGCCGTCATGGGGGTGCATGCGCGGCCCGTAGGTGTTGAAGATGCGGGCGACGCGGATCTTGAGCTGGTGCTGGCGGAAATAATCGAAGAACAGGGTCTCGGCGCAGCGCTTGCCCTCGTCGTAGCAGGCGCGCGGCCCGATCGGGTTGACGTTGCCGCGATAGGTCTCGGGTTGCGGATGCACCCCCGGGTCGCCATAGACCTCGGAGGTCGAGGCCTGGAAGATCTTGGCCTTGAGCCGCTTGGCCAGCCCCAGCATGTTGATCGCGCCGATGACGCTGGTCTTGGTGGTCTGCACCGGGTCGAACTGGTAGTGGATCGGCGAGGCCGGGCAGGCCAGGTTGTAGATCTCGTCGACCTCGACAAACAGCGGGTGGGTGATGTCGTGGCGCAGCGCCTCGAAATGCGGGTCGCCCAACAGACGCGCGACATTGTCCTTGCGGCCGGTGAAGTAATTGTCGACGCACAAGACGTCGTCGCCCTGGGCGACGAGGCGCTCGCACAGATGCGAGCCCAAGAACCCGGCGCCGCCGGTGACGAGGACCCGCTTGGCCACGACGCTCATGGCGATGCCCGCCTCACGCCAGCGCCGGCAATTCGCGCCGCGCGCGCTGCGCCGGGCGGCCGATGCTGAGATAAGAGAGACCCGCGGCAGCCATCTCTTGCGGCTGGTAGATGTTGCGCAGGTCGATCACCAGCGGGCTCGCCAACAGGCCTTTGACGCGGCCGAGATCGAGCCCGCGGAACTCGTTCCACTCGGTCAGCAGGATCAGCGCATCGGCTCCTTCCATCGTCTGATAGGCATCCTGGCAGTAGACCGGCTCGGGCATCAGCCGTTGCGCCTCGGCCATGCCTTCGGGGTCGAAGGCCCGGATGCGCGCCCCCGCAGTGATCAGCCGCGGCAGGATTTCGAGGCTCGGGGCATCGCGCATGTCGTCGGTGTTGGGTTTGAAGGTCAGCCCCAAGACCGCCAAGCTCTTGCCGGCAAGGCTGCCGCAAGCGGCGGCGATCTTGTCGGCCATTCGGCGCTTGCGCGCGTCGTTGACCCGCAGCACCGTCTCGACGATCGCCAGACCGGCCCCAGCCTCGCCGGCGGTGCGCACCAAAGCGCGGCAATCCTTGGGGAAGCACGAGCCGCCAAAGCCGGGCCCGGCATGCAGAAACTTGCGGCCGATGCGGCCGTCGAGCCCGATGCCGCGGGCGACGTCCTGGACGTCGGCGCCCACGGCCTCGCACAGATCGGCGATCTCGTTGATGAAGGTGATCTTGGTAGCGAGAAAGGCGTTGGCCGCGTATTTGATCAGCTCGGCGGTGGCGACGTCGGTGAACACCATCGGCGTCTCGATCAGATAGAGCGGCCGGTAGAGCTGGCTCAGCACGGCGCGCGCCCGGTTGCTGTCGGCGCCGATCACCACCCGGTCGGGGCGCATGAAATCGGCAATCGCCGAGCCCTCGCGCAGAAACTCCGGGTTGGCGGCAACCTCGACCCCGCCCTTGGGCCGGGTGCCGCGCAGGATCGCCGCGACCCGGTGCCCGGTGCCGACCGGTACGGTCGACTTGGTCACCACCACCGCCGGGCCCGTCAGCGCCCGGCCGATCGCCTCGGCCGCGGCAAACACGTAGGACAGGTCGGCATGCCCGTCGCCGCGCCGCGACGGGGTGCCGACCGCGATGAACACCGCATCCGCACCCGCCACCGCCGCCGCCAGATCGGTCGTGAATGACAGCCGCCTCGCCGCCCGGTTGCCCGCCACCAGCGCTGCCAGCCCAGGTTCGTAAATCGGCATCTCGCCGCGCTGCAAACCCGCGATCTTCGCTGCATCCTGGTCGACGCAGCTCACCGACACGCCAAACTCCGAAAAACACGCCCCCGAAACCAACCCCACATAGCCTGTGCCAACTATCGCGATCCGCATCCGATCCGCCGACCGATCCGCAAGCCAATTGCAGCGCAGAACGGCAGCGCCATCCGCTTATTCCGCGGTGCGGTCCCGAGGGATGTTCGTGCGGGAAGGCCCAACAGGCATGCTACGTTCTTGTGCAGCAGCACTTTGGAGCGGGCAACCCGGATGTCTCAATCGGTTTTGGTCACGGGCGGAGCAGGGTATATCGGGAGCCACGCCTGTAAGGTCTTGGCGCGAGCCGGATACCTGCCGGTCGTGTTCGACAATTTGTCACGCGGGCATCGCGAGGCGGTGCGCTGGGGACCGCTGGTCGAAGGCGATCTCGCGGATCCGGGGCGGCTGGTTCACGCGATAGAAACGCATCGAGTGACGGCGGTCATGCACTTTGCTGCGTACGCTTACGTCGGTGAATCGGTGGCTGATCCCGCAATGTACTACCGCAATAACCTCGGAGGCAGCCTATCGCTGATCGAGGCAATGCGCGAGACCGGGGTGGACAAGATCGTATTTTCGTCGACTTGCGCTACTTATGGCATCCCAGCCGGTGGTCCGATCCGCGAAAGCGAGCTGCAGCTGCCGGTCAACCCATATGGCGAGACCAAGCTCGCGGTCGAGCGAGCACTGCACTGGTACGGCGAGGCCTATGGTCTACGCTCGGTTTCGCTGCGCTATTTCAATGCTGCCGGAGCCGACCAGGAGGGCGAGATCGGCGAACTTCACGAGCCCGAAACCCATCTCGTTCCGCTAGTGCTGCAGACGGCCCTCGGGCAACGGCCGCACATCGACATCTATGGGACCGATTATCCGACGGCGGACGGAACAGCGATCCGCGACTACATTCACGTCGAGGATCTTGCCGAGGCTCATCTAAGGGCGCTCGAACATCTCTCGGCCGGGCGCGAGAGCATGGCGGTCAATCTCGGGACGGGCTCGGGTCATTCGGTGCGTGAAGTGATCGCCGTGGCCGAGTCGGTCTGCGGGCGGGCGATCCCCCGGCGAGAGACCGCGCGGCGAATGGGCGACCCTCCGGTGCTCGTTGCCGATCCGAGCCGCGCAGCCGAGCGGCTCGGCTGGCGGGCGCGGCTCTCGGATCTTCAGACCATCATCCGCACGGCTTTTGTTTGGCACGAAAGCTCCGCGAAGCGGCAAACCCTCCGGCGCTCGAAGTAGCGGCTGCTGTCGCCCCTGGGGAGTTGGAATGAAATTTGTTAACGCCCGTTATGCGGGCGCCGCCTCCGCGACGAATTGGTCGGATTGGCGAGCCTCCCGGAGGCCTTCGAGATGACTACGGTCGAGATCGACGAGGGTGCGACGCGACTCTCACCGACAGAAGCGGCAGGCGCCGATCAGCCGAGTACAATCCGCGTGCATGGCAAGTTCTTCTTTGCCGGGGATCAGAAGCATTTCGTCAAAGGCGTGACTTACGGCCCCTTCGCACAAGGGAGCCACGGCGCGCAATTTCCCGAACCCACGATGGTCGACGAGGATTTTGCGCTGATGCGCGAAGCCGGCGTCAATACCGTTCGGATCTTTACCGTGCCGCCCATATGGCTGCTCGACACCGCTCATCGAGCGGGTTTGAAGCTTCTCGTCGGACTTTCCTGGTCGCAGCACATTGCGTTCCTCGACAGCGCCGCGATCCAGGCCGAGATCCAGGAAACGGTGGCCGCCGGGGTGCGTACCTGTCGCTGCCACCCCGCTATCTTCGGCTATCTCGTCGGCAACGAAATCCCCCCCGACATAGTGCGCTGGCACGGTGCCGAGGCGGTGCGCCGCTTCGTCCGATCGCTCGTCGCACGCATCAGAGACGAAGATCCCGAAGCGCTCGTCAGTTATGCCAACTTTCCATCGACGGAGTATCTGACGATCGACCTCACCGACTTCATCTGCTTCAACGTCTACCTTCACGACGAGACTGCGTTTCGCCGATACGTAGCGAGGCTGCATAATCTCGCAGTTGATCAGCCGCTGGTGTTGACTGAATTCGGTGTCGACTCGCTGCGTCAGGGGAAGCAGGAACAATGCCGCATTCTGTCCTGGCAGGTTCGCTCGGCCTTCGAGACCGGGGTCGCCGGGACATTCGTGTTCGCCTGGACCGACGAGTGGTTTACCGGAGGTCATCTGATAGAGGATTGGGCGTTCGGTCTCGTCGATAGCGAGCGCCGGCCGAAACCATCCTTTGGCGAGGTCGCGCGCCAATACAAAGGCGTCTTGCCGCCAACCCTGCCGCGCTATCCGCGCGTCTCCGTCGTGGTCTGCGCTTACAACGCCGAGCGCACAATCGATCGGTGCCTAGCGTCACTCGCGGTGCTCAATTATCCGGATTACGAGGTGATCGTCGTCAACGACGGCTCGCGCGACCGCACCCTCGCGATGGCTGAGAGCTACGCCTTTTGCCGGATCATCAGCCAGCCCAATAAGGGGCTAGGCGTGGCGCGCAATGTCGGCGCCGAGGCGGCGGCTGGGGAGATCGTCGCCTATACCGACAGCGACTGCGTCGCCGACCCCGATTGGCTGAGCTATCTCGTCGCCAAGATGGAGGCGAGCAACCTCGCAGCTTGCGGAGGACCCAACTTCCCGCCCCCCGAGGACACTCTCGTCCCGGCGGTGGTCGCGGTCGCGCCGGGCGGTCCAACACATGTGCTGCTCAGCGACGAAGTCGCCGAACACATCGCAGGCTGCAACATGGCGTTTAATCGAAAGGCACTGCTGAGGCTCGGCGGCTTCGATCCGATCTACCGCGCGGCCGGCGATGACGTCGACATTTGCTGGCGCTTTCAGGACGCCGGCTATGTCATTGGCTTCAGTCCGGCGGCTGTGGTCTGGCATTTTCGCCGTAATACAGTGGCCGCCTATTGTAAACAGCAGCGGGGCTATGGCAAAGCAGAGGCGCTCGTCTATGCAAAGCATCCGTTTCGCTTCAACTTTTTTGGACAGGCTAAATGGCTTGGCCGCATCTACGGCGATCTCTCCGCTTCGCTGCTGATATCGCGCCGGCCGGTGATCTATTCCGGCGTGTTCGGACGCGGTCTGTTCCAAACAATGTACGAGCCGCCTTCGTCACTGACGGCGCTGTTGCCGCTGACCTTCGAATGGAGTGCCGCCTCTCTGGTGCTGGCACTCGCGGGGATCGCCGGTGGAGGGTGGTTGTGGCTCCTCACCGTTCCGTTGCTCGCAACCTGGGTCGTGTGCGTCACCGGCGCGTTGCAGGCGCCGATCGACAAGCGTTTTAGCGGTTTTAACCTCACCGGAGTTAGAGCCCGAGCGCTCGCCGCTTTGTTGATCTATCTCGGTCCGCTGCTGCGGGGCTGGGAGCGCATCAAATGGCGCGTAAAGGAGATGCGGGCGCAAACACATATCGGCTTTATTGAGACTGAACAGCGTGCCCGGATCCGCTGGAGGGAGCGCGCCTTCCATCTCTCCTATTGGAGCGAAACCGGCACCGAGAAGGAGGTGCTACTCGGCGGGCTGACCGATTTTCTAGTGCCACAGAAATACCTTGTCGCGGCGGACACGGGATGGAGCAATTGGGACCTCAAGATCGCGCGCGGCCTGTGCAGCCGCTGCCTCGTCACGGTCTGCACCGAAAACCACGGCAGCAGCAAGCGGCTGCTTCGGGTTCGCTGCGCATTGCGGTTATCTCATCTTGCCCTGTTCCTGCTGCGCAGCTACGCGGCGTTAACGGCATTTGCTCTCATCCTTGGCTGGCCGCTCGTGGCTGCGGTCATGGGTATGGCGGGGATCGTCAATGTCGGGGTGATCGGCTGGCAGCTCGTCGACTTTGGCCGATTGATGCACCGCATTGTCGAGGCCGTCGCCAAGCAGGCTCGCCTGGTGCCGCTCGAGCCGGCGCGACGCCTCCCACCCCGGATCCGCCATCCCCGCGAAACCACCAATCCAGCGGAAAAGTCCTGCAGAACTTCCGAATCCCCCCTTGTTGGGGGGTGAACGTAGCGTCGGAACCTGTCAAACCACGATCGAGCCCGCACGCCGTGGCGATTAAGCTTCTAGCCTATCTGAAGCCGCATTGGTGGAGGATCGCCTGGGCGCTGCTGCAGGTGTTGTTGATCGCTGGCTTCGAGCTGTTGAAGCCGTGGCCGCTGCAAGTCGTCATCGACAACGCGCTAGGCGGCAAGCCATTCCCGATTGCTGCGCTGTCGTCGTCGCCTGGAAACCTGCTTCTCCTCGCTTCTGTCGGGATCGTTGTCATCCATTTCGGCGCGGGGGGTTTGACGCTGCTCCACAATTACACGGCGATCCGCATCGGCCAGTATATGGTAAACGACCTGCGGGGCGCTCTCTACGCCCACTTGCAGCGGTTGTCGCTCGCCTTCCACAGCAGGCAGCGGGTGGGGGACCTGCTGTATCGGATCACTGCCGACAGCTTCGCCGTCCAGACGATGATCATGAACGGCGCGTTGCCCATCCTGTCAGCCTTGGTTCTGTTGGCTGGCATGCTCGTCATCCTATTTCCGCTCGATCCGTTACTGACCATGCTCGCGCTAACGGTCGTTCCGGTTCTTTTCGGATTGATTTCGCTGTTTAACCGAAAGATTGTCGAAGCGGCCGGCGACGTGCGCACGACCGAGAGCCGGGTGTACTCGCTCGTCCAATGGGCGATGTCGTCGATCAAACTAGTGCAAGCGTTCGCCAAAGAAGACGAAGAGCATCGGCGCTTTATGGGAGCAAGCCGGGAAAGCCTGCAGGCTACATTGCGGCTGTACAGCTGGCAGACCCTCTATTCAGGGACAGTCAACCTGGTGATCGCGGGCGGTACGGCGCTCGTCGTCTTTGCCGGGGCGCGGGCCGTGATCTCCGGCACATTGTCGATAGGGCAGCTAATCGTATTCATCTCCTATCTCGCCCAGCTTTATGGGCCGATCAACCAGATTACGCAGAGCTGGGGGCTGATCGCGGGTGCCCGGGTGGGAGCTCGTAGGATTTTCGAGATTCTCGACACCGAGCCGGATCTCAAGGACGGCACGCGAAACTTCCCCCCGAGGGGAGCGCGCGGGGAAGTCGCCTGGTCTGGGGTCAGCTTCCGTTATCGTCCCGACACCCCAATCCTGGCAGGCGTCGACCTGAAAGTCCCAGCCGGGACCAAGATCGCCGTTGTCGGCCCGACTGGAGCAGGCAAATCGACGCTTCTCGGTCTGTTGCCTCGATTCTACGATCCACCGGCTGGCTCCGTCGCGATTGACGGCCTCGATGTCCGCGAATACACGCTGAGAGCGCTGCGCAGTCAGATCGCCATGGTCCTTCAGCCGCCGCTGATTTTTCCGCTTTCGGTGCGTGACAACATTGCCTACGGCCGCCCGGGGGCGGACGACGCGGCGATCGAGCAAGCAGCGAGACTGGCGCGGATCGACGATCTGATCGCCTCGCTTCCGGCGGGCTATAATACGCTCCTCGGGGAATCCGGCGCTTCGATCTCGGAGGGAGAAAAGCAACGGATCACGATCGCCCGCGCCCTGCTTCGCAACGCGCCGATCCTGATCCTCGACGAGCCCACCTCGGCGCTCGATGTGACGACCGAGGCGCTCGTGATGGCTGGAATCGATCGGCTGATGGCGGGGCGCACCACCTTTATAATCGCCCACCGGTTGTCGACGGTGCGGCGCAGCGACCGGATCGTCGTATTGCGCGGCGGCACTATCGTCGAGCAAGGAACTCTCCCGGAGCTGCTGCGTCACGGCGGGTTCTTCGCGGAATACTACCGCACTCAGTTTGCCCCGGAGGAAGAGCACGCAGAGCAGATGAGGGTTGAGGTCTGATCGACACGAAGTTTCGGCAGAACGTGCGACACCCAAGCGAAGCCATGTCAGAGAGCCCGAGAAATCGTGGCCAATATGGAGTTTGCTCCCCTTTCGCCTCAGTCAATCCCGGTATGGCAAAACCCGCCGGATCCTGCCCGTGCAATTCCGGATCGGAGCGCGAGACGCAGCCGCCAGAGCAGGCTACCGAAGCCAGACTAGTCGAACTGGTGCGGTCCGAGGCCAATCCGGTGCATCCGGAAGTCGGCGCGCTGGATATTTCCACAGAGGCGAAACGCGGCGCAGAGGGGTTTCTGAACTCGACCGCCGAAGTCTCGGCGAGTTCAAGCGGGTCCTTGTCTCGGCAGGAGTTGATGTCGCCCGGTTATTTTCGCATTACAGTGTGAACCGCGCCGAAGGCGGTCCCTTCGCACCACCGAAGAGAGCAGATCGACCCACCGGCGAGATCGCCGCAGACGGGCTCGCCAGTATTCGCGGCTTCCCGAAGGCGCTAACCCTGTCGACACCGCTCGAGCATTACCAAGTCGCAAGCCGGTTCGGTCCGCGCCGCGATCCGTTTAACGGGAGGGCTGCATTCCATACCGGGCTGGACTTCGACGCAGCCTGTATGTCGCCGGTTTATGCCAGGGCGCCGCGGATCGTGACTTACGCCGGGTATCAGAGTGCTTACGGCAAGGTCGTCGAGATCGACCACGGCGACGGGATTGCTACCGTCGACGGCCACATGCATCGTTAGGGAACGTCTGAATAAGGGGCTGGCGCATAGACAAATGGAATAGAAATCTCGTCAGCCAGCGACAGGGTAGGCGACTGGGCGCCGTCTTTGGGGGTATTCGGTTGTCTGTGCGACGTACTGCGCAGTGCAGGCACTCTACTCCCCCTGGTAGCGCGGCAGATGCCGGCGCGCCATGAACAGATTGGCCAGCGCGCAGGTCACGAGCAGGCGATGAGCGTTCTTCTTGAGCCCGCGATAGCGCACCTTGGCGAAGCCGAACACCCGCTTGATGACCCCCGATCGAATGTTCGACCCGAGCCCGCACTTTGGACTTGGTACGATTCTTCGCCCGCTCGACCTCATCCACAACACCGCGGTGGCGGTAGCGGCGATTGGTGAAGTCCTGGGCCTTTGGTGCGTGTTGCCGGATCACCGCCCGCTGGTCGCGGTAGGCCTGATCACCCCACAGGCGGGTC
>Ga0306923_10002509_pt1 | contig 16843 bp, 12 predicted proteins | sample sta12Can44000108_FD_203841 | JGI IMG/M metagenome (GOLD analysis project Ga0306923, IMG submission 203841) | Lab enrichment of tropical soil microbial communities from Luquillo Experimental Forest, Puerto Rico - statanox.12C.anox.44.000.108 (v2)... | ecosystem: Environmental > Terrestrial >... | reverse complement strand
GGCCGGGCCCGAAGAGTTCGCCCGCAAAAATCGGCGAAAGGAATTGATGTCCGGTGCCGCCGGTGCCGTGCAAAATCAAAACCGCGTTGCTGACGCGGCCTTGCGCGTCGCGCGCGGGCTTTCCGAGCGTTGTGTAGTGAAGGCGCAGTTCCGGCAGCGATTCGCCAGAGCGAAACTGGAAATTCTTCACGACAAAGTCGCCTTCGGCCGTGGCAGGCTTAGCCTGCTGCCCAGCGGCGGGCCGCTCCCCGAAGAAGACCATGGCAAACAGGCCAAGGAGAAGTCGTAAGAAGGATGGCGACATGTCTCACCTCAAAAGGATTTGCTAGAAAGGCCAAAAATCTATCATAAACAGCTGGAGTATCGGGTGGAAGGCAAAGCGGCCCTCGAGGAAGGATGTGGCAATCGACAGTTTCACGTGAAACCTCCTTGCTTTAGCGCCGCCGGGTGCATAAACTGCCCCACGCCCGTCAATCGCCGGCTCTCGGAGTGGTTCATGCGAAAAGGGTTGCTCCCGGTTTTCTGTTCGTTGGTGCTTGCCCCCTGGTCAGCTTCGCGTTGCCGCGCGCAGGCCGCTCCGAAACTCGCTCCCGAGCTGCGCGCCTTCGTGAAGGAAGACGCACCGCTGCTGGCGCTGACGCATGTGCGGATCATCGACGGCACGGGCGCGGCCGCCCGGGGGGACCAAACGCTCGTGATTCAAGAGGGAAGGATCGCTTCGCTTGGCGACCGAACAAGTACAAAAATTCCCGAAGGTGCGAAGGTCGTTGATCTTTCTGGGCGTACGGTTATTCCCGGTCTGGTCGGCATGCACGACCACATGTATTACCCGTCACCGGGCGGGCCGCCGCCGCTCTACCCGGAGCATGCTGCAAGTTTTCCGCGGCTTTATCTGGCGGGAGGCGTGACTTCGATTCGAACCACGGGAAGTATCGAGCCCTATGCGGATCTCGAGCTCAAACGCGACATCGATGACGGCAAGATGGCCGGCCCCAAGATTCACGTCACGGGACCATACCTGGAAGGCCCGGGGGCCTTCGCCCTCGAAATGCATCAGCTCAAGGATGCCGAAGATGCGCGCCGCACCGTGGAATTCTGGATTGCCCAGGGCGCGACTTCGTTCAAGGCCTACCAGAACATCACGCCCGAAGAACTGGGCGCGGCGGTCGCAGCTGCGCACGCGCACGGCCTCAAAGTGACGGGGCATCTGTGTTCCATCGGCTTTCGCGAGGCGGCAACTTTGGGCATCGATGATTTGGAGCACGGCTTGGTGGTGGACACGGAATTCCTTCCAGGCAAGAAACCGGGACTTTGCCCAAATCCTGCGGAAGCAGACAAGGCCTTGCTTCCGCTCGAGGTCGCGAGCGGGCCAATTCACGACATGATTGGCGCCCTGGTAGCGCGCCATGTTGCGATTACCTCCACGCTGCCGGTGTTTGAGACCTTGGTCCCGAACCGCGCGCCGCTTGACGGCCGAGTGCTGGACGCCATGCTTCCCGAAGCGCGCATTTCCTACCTCAGAAGGCGCGCCTTGATTTCCGACGGGGCAGCGAAATCGGATTGGCCGGCACTGTTCAAAAAAGAATTGGAATTCGAACGCGAGTTTGTGAAGCAAGGCGGTTTGCTGCTGGCCGGACTCGATCCCACGGGCTATGGCGGCGTGATCGCGGGATTCGGGGACCAGCGCGAAGTAGAGTTGCTCGTCGAAGCGGGATTCACACCGGTGGAGGCGATCCACATCGCCAGTGCGAACGGCGCCGCATTTCTCGGCGCCGGGGACAAAATCGGCACGCTCGCCGTCGGCAAGCAGGCTGATCTCGTGGTGATTGACGGCGATCCCTCCGGGAATATCAAGGACATTGAAAAAGTAGACCTAGTGTTTAAAGATGGCGTGGGTTACGATTCCGAAAAACTCATTGAATCGGTCCGCGGCTTGGTTGGATTGCGCTGACCTGGTCGGCGATGAGGCAGCAACGAATTGCAAATAGTTGGGTTAGAGGGACGGACTGAGGTACAGTCAGAACTTCCGCGCATCACAGCTCGAGCGCCGGGCATCCAAGGGGTTAACCGGAGCAGAGCTGAGTAACTTCCTATGCGCTCCAAAAGGAGATAATCTAATCCGTGACTCACGTTCCCGGGGTAAATGGCAACGCAGTGCATCCCACGATTGCGGCGACGGCCACGGCGCTTCCGCCGCACACCATCACGCGCGACGATGTGAAGTATTACATGGGCCGGGTCTTCGACATTCCCGAGCGGCGCGTGGAAGCGATGATGAGCATCGTCGATAACGCTCAGGTGCACAAGCGCCACTCTATTTTCCCCATCGACTACACCATTGAGCCGCGCACGCTCTCGAAGACCAACAACGAGTACATCGAACACGCGGTGAAGCTCGGGCGCGAGGCCGCCGAAAAGTGTCTGGCACGCGCCGCACTCAAGCCGGAAGACATCGATCTGATCATCACCGTTTCCTGCACCGGCTTCATGATTCCTTCGCTCGACGCTCATCTCATCCACCAGATGGGCTTTCGGCCCAATGTGCGGCGCATGCCGTTTACGGAATTGGGCTGCGCCGCCGGGGCCATGGCCCTGGGCCGCGCCGCGGATGACTTGAAAGCGCATCCGGGCGGTAACGTCCTGATCATCTCCGTGGAGCTTCCGTCGCTTACCTTTCAGCGCAAGGACATTTCTCAGGCCAATCTGATTTCTTCGATCTTGTTTGGCGACGGTGCCGCGGCGGTGATTGTCAGGGGAAATCCTGCACCAGGACCAAAAATCCTGATTTCTGAGACTTATACGTTTCCCGATTCGCTTTTCGCCATGGGATTCGACCTGCGCGATTCCGGCTTCCACATTATTTTGGACAAGGATGTTCCGGAAATGATCGGGGGAAAAATCCGCGGGCTGGTGGAGGGATTCCTCGAACGCAATGGACGGAAAAAGGAAGACATCAAGGGATGGATCCTGCATCCGGGCGGCGCGCGATTGCTCGGAAATGTGGAAGCCGAGCTGGGCCTGTGCAAGTGCGACACCCAGCCCTCCTGGGACATCCTCAGCAACGTCGGGAACCTCTCGAGCGCGACCATTCTTTTCATCCTTCAGGAATGGCTTGAAAAGCGCCCCCTCAAAACCGGGGACTACGCGCTGGCCGCTGCTTTTGGACCTGGCTTCAGTGCTGAGTTTCTCCTGCTGCAATGGGCTTGAGTGTCTACCTTTATCTCGCGCTGCTGGCCGCAGTGGGAGTACTCCGCCTCGTCGAACTGCGAATTTCGCACAAGCACCAGGAGCGCATGCTGGCCCATGGGGCCGTTCGCGTCGCGGAACCGCATTTCAAATGGATGGTCGCCGTTCACACCGGGGTATTGGTTGGCGCTGCCCTGGAAGTTGTCCTCCTCCATCGGCCTTTCCTTCCCCTTCTTGGCGCGACAATGTTCGCTCTGTTTTTTGCATCTAATCTAATGCGCTTGTGGGTCGTGCGAACCCTCGGAGACCTGTGGAGCGTCGAGGTGATGGATTCCACGCGTATCGGGGTGGTGACCACCGGGCCGTTTCGCTTCGTGCGGCATCCCAATTACACCGGAGTGATTCTGGAGATGATCTCGCTTCCGCTCATTCACACCGCATGGATCACGGCCCTCGCAGCTTCCGGCGCTTATTCGTTTGCCTTGGCCATGCGGATTCGCACGGAAGAAAGCGTGCTCATGGCCAATCCCGAATACCGCGCGGCAATGGGTCACAAACCGCGATTTCTGCCCGGCCTGTTTTAGCGAAAGGCGCTCGAATGCGCTTGCGAATGCTCAGTCTTCTCTGCATCTTCCTGTTGCAAACCGCCGCGGGCGCGAAGGCGCAACCCGTCGAAGACGCTTTGACACCCGCGTTCGTGCGCGTCCCGGAACTCGCTTCCGGTTTTCGCGAGCTCTATATTCAAAGGTTCCCCGAAGGCCGCGCCTTGTTCGACGCCTGGGCATCCGAGCACCCCGACGAGCCTTTTGGACAGGTGGCCATCGCCTCCAGTTATCTCTTCGAAGAGTTTTACCGCCAAGGCGTGCTTACCAGCGATTTCTTTTTGAACGAGAAAAAGTTCCTTCACGGCATCGACGGCCAGCCGGACCCGGCGCGCATGGAGAGCTTTGACACAGCCATTCAGAAAGCTCGCGAACTGGCCTCTGAGCGTCTTTCCAAAGACCACCGTGACCCCGAAGCCCTCTACGCGCTCACGCTCTCGGCGGGCATGGAATCGGACGCCGACATGATTCTCAGGAAGCACAATTTGGAGGCACTGCACAGGCTCAAGGAAGCCAACGGCCATGCCAAGGCGTTGTTGGCCGAGCGGCCGGATGCGAAAGACGCTTATCTTGCTTTGGGATCCGCGAATTACATCATTGGGAGCTTGTCGGTGGGCTTTCGCGCCATGCTGTGGTTCGGCGGAGTCCACGGTGACAAGAAGCTCGGAATGCAGCAATTGGAGGAAGCCGCAGACGGAGGTCGCTATCTGGTGCCTCTTGCCAAGATCATGCTGGCGTTGGCCGCGCGGCGCGAGAAACAAAAGGCGCTGGCCCAGAAGCTGCTTCGCGAATTAACCGAAGAGTTCCCCGAGAGCCCGCTCTATCCCGGCGAGTACGCCAAAGCCATGGGTCGCCCGGTTCCGGCATCCATGCATCCGTGAAGTTTCTTGGGGCCGCGTGTTTGCGCGATCTCTGACGCTCGTTGCCTGAGCATTCCGCGATTCCGGATGCCTGATCGCCCCTAAACCATAACGCCCTGATTTCAACGAATTAAGCAAGTAAGACCTATGATCAGCGTGGCTAGTGGCTGCACCTCGGCTTAGCTGGGCGTCTCGGACCATCTCCTTCGCGGGTTCAAGTGATGAGGTTCAGCACGTCGCGGATGAGCTATTGTGCGTACCGCCCCAGCTGGCGGGATCAAGCGGAGTGCTCCATCCGCATTTTTTCGATGGGCGGCCCCGCCCATCCACCCGCCAGGGCCTTCAGGAAAAACCGGGCCAGATTCTTTCCTATAGTCTACAATCTCGCTTCCAAACCGGGTGATGGCTCTCACCTACGCGAGGCGGTGAAACGTGTTCGAGCGCGATTTACTCAAAGGCCGGGCTATTTTCCTCACCGGCGGCGGCACCGGACTCGGTCGCTCCATGGCTCTGCGGTTTGCCGAATTGGGAGCGCGTCTGTTCCTCGTGGGCCGCCGTGAGGATCCTCTTCGCCAAACGTGCGATGAGATTTTGCACCTGGGCGGCCGAGCGGCCCATGCCATCTGCGATGTTCGCGACTACGGCGCCGTCGAAGCAGCAGCGGCCAAAGCGGAACAGCAATTCGGAGAAATCCATGCGCTCGTCAACAACGCCGCCGGCAATTTCATTGCTCGCACCGAAAAGCTCTCGCCCAATGCGTTTAACGCTGTTGTCGGTATCGTGCTGACCGGCTCGTTTCACTGCACGCAGGTTTTCGGCAAGCGCTGGATACAGAAGAAGACAGGCGGGAATGTGTTAAACATCGTGACCACCTATGCGGCAGCCAACTGTGGCTCGGGGTTTGTCGTGCCCTCCGCCTGCGCCAAGGCGGGCGTGTTGGCCCTGACCACCTCGCTGGCCGTGGAGTGGGCCAAGTATCACATTCGGATCAACGCCATCGCCCCGGGCCCCTTTCCGACCGAAGGCGCCTGGTCCCGCCTGATGCCTTCGAAACAATTCGAGGAACACGGCAAAGACAAGCACCCCATGAAACGTTTTGGACGTCACGAAGAATTGGCCAACCTCGCCGCTTTCCTGCTCAGCGACATGGCCGAGTACATCAACGGCGAATGCGTGGTGATCGATGGCGGCCAGTGGCTGCGTGGTGCCGGAGAATTCAACGACCTGCTACTTTTGCCGGAAACCGCGTGGGAAACGATGGAAACCGCGCGCCAGAAGAAATCCTAGTGCCTGCAGCCGTTACTCGGGAAGCGCGCGTTTTCGCAGTTCGACGCGCAGTTTCGCCTCGCCGATAACTTGACCATTGGCTTCGGCGCGGACCGTGACTTCTTGAGCCACTGTCTTCTTTTCGGTTTTGTCCGGCAACGCCGGCAAACTCACTTCGACTCGCGCGGCAGCCGTTCGCCTTGCCGCTACCGTGAATCTTCCCGAGCCGTTCGCCGTAGTCCATCCCGCGGGCAAGGTGGCAGAAAGCGTGACTTCCTGCGCCTTCGCAGTTTGATTGCGAACCCACAACGGAATCACCAGTGTCCCCGGCCCTTCGAGAGCGATCTCCGGCGGCTCGGGATGCGGCAAATTGCCAAGTCCGTGGGCGCGGCGGAACTCGGCATAAAAACTCCACGGGCCGCCAAGCTCCGCCGACAACTCCGGCCTCGCAGGTTCCGGCACAGCTTCGGGCCGCGCGTAAGGAATTGCGCCCGGTGTGATCTCTTCAAAAATGTCTCCGCTCACGCTGCCCCCTACCAGGGACTTGCCCAGCACGAAATGCTGGTCTTCTCCCCAGCCGTCTTCGGAAGTAGCCATCCTTTCGATTTGCGCCTCGTCCATCTGCGCGATCTTATCGAGGTAGGATTTGGCCTGCGTCTGATGGGCACGAAAAGCATCGAGCGCCATCCGCCAGTACGGCTTGTTACTCAATCGAGAGACTTCCTTCACCGAGTAGCTCGGACCCTTGCCGCGGAAGATATCTTCGCGATCGGCATCCGGGAAGTAATAGATCTTCTTCGCCTGCCACGGCCGCAAGTCCGCGAGGAAGGGTTCGAGCCGCTTCATCGGACCGGCAACCTGCTCGGGAAATACCGCCGGGTTGCCCGCGAGATCAAAGGCTTCGGTCGCAAGCACACCGGAAGCCTGATGGTCGCCATGATCCTCGCCAATAAACGCGCCCGGGAGAAAAGTAAGGATGACTTCGGGCCGGGTCAGCCGCACCAGCCGCACCATTTGCTCCAGAGTCTCTCCGTGATCCCAGTTTGCCAGCGACACCAAAACGTCCTGGGTGGCCGTATCCTTCCCGCTGAGAAACCAAACGGTGTTGATGCCCAGCGTGGCGAGCGCATTGCGCGCCTCGATCTCGCGCACATCTCCGAGCGCCGCCGCCTGCTCCGCTCCCGCTTCGTTCGAACCGCTGCTCCCGCGCGTAGCGAAAACCACGGCCACCCTTCTGTGCTCGTCAAGCGCCCGGACGAGATACGGCGTTACCGCGGCTTCGTCGTCGGGATGCGCCACCACCACGAGAATGTCTGCTTTGTAGCGCTCATCTGAGTGCGGGAGCGGCTTCCCTTCCTGCGCCATGGCCTGCGGCACGGGTGTGGCTAGAAACACAGTTAGCAGAGCTCCGGCAAATCGCAGCATGGGTGATCCTTTAAAGATGAATTTCAGGAGGTCAGCGAATTTCTGCCCCTGCCTGACTTCGACGGTAGTCCCGATCTTGAATGGATGCGCCATCAGGGCCTGAAGGTACTCCGTCTCCTTTGGCGCGGGCACGATCCGGAGCAAGCCATTTAGCTTTGCATACCCCGGCTCCTTCAGAATACGGAGATCGAGGTCTCGATCTTGCCAGAGTTTGCGGAAGTCATCGTAGGCGTCAACATTCGCCGATGTTGCGGGAGCAACCACGACGTGTCGGCGGGAGGGCTTTTGGTTTCGAGGCATTCCTAACAGCCGCTCAAAGGAAGGTATCGTTGAGCGCTGCCGGCCGATCTTCCCCTACCCGGTGCTCGTCCGGAAAACGCGATCCGACCCCAAGCCGAGAGTTTCCGGCACTTTGATCCCAGGGCGCCATAGGCTGTCCGGCGGAGAGTTCGGAAGGGCTTTCCGACCAAGCGCGCGACCAGGGTTTCTTGCCGTGGAAGAACTGGTTCGAGAGTGATTCAGTTCAGCCGGAATTTCACCGTTACCGAGAGATGCATAGCCACCGCTTGCCCATCCAAACGCGCGGGTTCGTACTTCCACTGGCGGACCGTTTCGATGGCTGACTGCTGCAAGATCGTGGGGCCGGAAAGCACTTTTGCGGTCTTAACGTTGCCGCTCGCGTCGATCAGCGCATCCACCACCACGTCTCCGCTGACGCGCGTTATTTTCGCAAGCGCAGGATAGACAGGCGGCACCGAGTGAATCAGGCGCGCCTGCTGAACCATGCCGCCAACCGGGACTTGCAAGGGCGGAGGCGTTATCCGGCTGTTGAGCACCCCGCCACCCGCCTCTTCTTGTGGGACTGTCGGCTCCTTTTGAATGGCCGGGGCTTCTTCGACCGGATTGTCCGCCGCAGAACCATTGGCTGCCGGGCGATTGACTTTGGGAGCCTCCAGGGTATAGGTGTGTGGAGTCCCGAGCTCCTCGGCCTGAGCCGCGTCTTTCTCCTTCGCAACTCTCGCAGCAGGAGAGGAAAGGCCCGGAGACTCGGTGCGCCTGGAAATTTGATCGCTTCCTGTTTGGGAATCCTTGCGAACAAACCACAGCATCCAGCGCTTCCCACTCTCGTCGAACACCTCTACCTGAAAAGGCGGCGCGGCTTCGGAAGGGGAAACCAGGGAAGATTCGCCAGAAGAAACGTTGCCCCCGCCATCGGGCACGTCGGCCCGGCGATCCGCCCGGGCCATGAAGACTCTTACGCCGGCAGTCACCGCAAACGCTGCAAGGCAGCTTGAGACCACCAAAAACGTCAACCGCGCAACCGAAGCGTGCGAGGCCGGGGACGACCCGGCGTTGGGCTGCCATTCGACGGCTTCTTCCCGGCCGGTCATGGCAGGCAAGGGGAACTCGGGCACCTCGCGCACGGCTATGGTGGAAGGCGACTCCGGCTCTTCGACTGGTTCGGCTGGGGATTCCGGCGTATCCAGTTCCGCCACACTCTGTTGCCCCTCAGCCTGGCTGGCGGTCTCCGGTTCTTCGGCAGCCGTAGCGGGTGGCAGGGGCGACTCGGTTAGTTCCGCAGCCAACGCGAGCTCTTCTTCCTTGGCACCCTCGGTTGCGGCCACCGTGTTCGTCGAGGCCTCGAACGACAGCCACTGCCGGATATGTTTCCTGTTTACTTCGGCCAAATCGACAAATCGCACTCCGGCGATTCTCTCAAACTCCCGCAGCCACACCACTTCGCCGGCTGCTTCGAACGATTCGCCGAGAACGCTCGCGTCGTGCGGCATGGGCATGCAGCCCATGACTTGAAACGTGAAGTTGACTCGCTCATGCAAGGCGGGCGGCCTCGAGAACTCAAAAGCCATTCCGCCTTCGCTCATGTTGGTGAGCTTGCCCCAATTGTCCTCGCCGAAATACACCAGCACCACATAGTGATTGAGCACTCCCCGCGAACAGCTGCGTCGCTCTTCGGGTCTTGCCTTGTCAGACGAAATTACCGGTGAAGAAGACATAAGTTCATCCTGCCGGTTCCGTCTTATGCGTCTCTAGGCGGCATCGACCCGGCTGTTGTGAAGCAAACTCTGTGCCTCCCGCTGCGTTTTTTGTTCCCCGCCCGCGCATCAATTGCTCACTTGCGGCGCTTCCTGGAGCTGGTCCCAACCGCTCGGGAGCTCGAGCTGCCAGTGATTGCTCTGATCGAACAGAACAAACTCGCCGACGTTCTCCAGCCGTTCTTTGACAAAATTTCTCATCTTGTCGAGGTATCCCGCGTCTTTTTCCGCCGGCCAGCTAAACGGCTGGGTGATTTCGATAGCCAGCCGCGCATGCTGCTTCGCCGGCAAGAACACGGGATAGGCAAGCCGAACCGGTTCCTGCTGGCTAAAGCTGCCATCGGTTTTCAGTTTGCTCAAAATAACCACCTCGGGTCCGTCGGCCAGGTGATAGTCCGAATCCGTGTTGTTCTCGAGCTCATAGGAAATAATCAGGGACGAGCGCGTTTTGTCGATTTCCCTGAGCTGGCTTCCAATATAACCCGCGCTGATGGGCTTCTGACTCCATGACGGCGGTTCCTGGCGAGTCGAGCGCTTGAACAGCGAGGTGGAATTGGCAAGCAGGGCTAACGCCAAAAGCGTTACTCCTGCGGACCCTACAATCCACAGTAGCTCTCTCCGGGACACTCGATACTCCGTCCGGGGCTGGGGCTCCAACGATGGCATCCTGATGAACTTCCGACTGAGTTTCGCCGCTTCCAGTTTTCCGTATCATCCCAACACCGGGTGGGGCAAGCAGGCAAAAACCCTAACTTGGATGCGGGTCTACGGTGTATTTCCATATAGCAGGTTTCTGCGGGATAGCCAACAGTTTTTTTGCTGGCGATGGCGTCCTCGGCACCGGCCGCACTACGCCTGCTATCCGCGAGACTGCGGGCGCCTTTTTGGGAAAGAGCTCGGCAAAATCTCACTCCGTGTCGCCCGGTTCATCGCTTGCCGCCCGTGACGGGGAAGCCGGTTGGAGTTCTGCGAGGCCTGCCGATTTGAGCTGGCGATTCAGCCCGGGAAGATCGCTCGCCTGGAAGTCCTGCCAGAGTTTGCGGGTAGCCGTGAAATCACCCTCGAGAGCCTTGATGGCGGCAAGCTGAGCGGCCGTCGGGGCCGCGTCGGCGCGGTCGATCTCGCCGTAAAGCGCGCCGATCGTGCCTGCCGTGCGAGTCAAGGTCGGCGAAGGCGACGGCGCAGCTGCAAAGCCTCCGGCGCCACCGAGAATCGTCGTCAGTTTCTTGTCAAACGCAGAGATCGCTTCGGCAAGCGGAGGGGAGATTTTTTCGGCCGCCCGACCAGCCGTGCTCCCTATAGCAGCCGCTGCGGGCGCGTTGTTCGTCAGTCTTTGGAGCTGCTCACGGAGAGCCCTGGCCTCGCTAACCGCCTCGGTGTTTTCAGTCATCATTCCCGCGAGCAGCCGCTGTTTCGCGAACTCCTCGGCCAGTTCGCTCGCGGAGGCTTTTACGCGCGGGTCCATCTTCACGACCAGCGGCTCGCTCGACGTGTGTCCGTTGGCCGTAAGGCGAACCGTGTACTCCCCTGGAATGGCCATGGGGCCCTCGGGCGAACGCGGCGTGGCGCCGGGAACGGCCGAGATGGGATATTCCGAGCGTGTCGCACGCGGCGCCGGGTAGCGCAAATCCCAGACCCAGCGATGCATGCCCGCGCTGCTCGAAAGAGCTTTGGACATAAGAATCCAATAGGGCGGGATCAATTCCTTTGCGAGCTCTTCGGCGGAAGGCTCGGGTTTGTCATGGCTTGAAAACTTGCGCACGATCTTTCCTTCGGCATCGAGGATTTCCAGCGTCACGGGAGTGGCGGAAGCCTGGGCCACGAAATAATCGATGATCGCGCCATCGGGAGGATTCTCGGCCGTGGGCTCGTCGGGCGGAATGGGCGTGTCGGTATTGGTGCTGCGCCGGACGCGGTAAGCCGTCGCCGGCTTGAACAGATGCGCTGGGGATCCGGCAACCGATTCCGTGAGCTGGCGCAGTGGCGTAATGTCGTCGAGAATCCAGAACGAGCGGCCGTGCGTGGCCACAATCAAGTCGTCGTCGTGAATCCATAGATCGCGCATGGAAGTGTGCGGCAGGTTGAGCTCGAGCGATTGCCAGTGGTCGCCGTCGTCGAAGGAGGCCCACACGCTGGTTTCCGTTCCGGCGAACAGCAAGCCTTTGCGCACGGGATCTTCGCGGACGGCATCGACCGGCGCGGCCTCCGGCAGCCCGTTCGTGACCAGCCGCCAGGTCCTCCCGCCGTCATGGGTACGGTAAATGTACGGACGGAGATCGTCGATGCGGAAGCGGCTGACGGAAGCATAGGCGGTTTCGTCATCGAAATGCGAAGCGCTGAGCTGCGTGACCTTGCTCCAGGGCGTGATCTCCGGAGGCGTGACGTTTTTCCAGTTGGCGCCGCCGTCTCGCGTAACCCAGAGCAGGCCATCGTCCGTGCCCGCCCAAAGGGTGTTCACGTTTTTGAACGAAGGCGCCAGCGCGTAAATGACGCCGCGAATCCTGGCGGCGTTGGGATCCTTTGCCGCTTGGTCGCCCAGGCTTGCTGGAATCGCGCCGTGCTCGCGCGCGAGATCGGGGCTGATGGTTTGCCAGGTTTGTCCCCCATCGCTGGTCTTATACAGGAAATTCGTCGTGGTATAGAGAACATGAGGATCGACCGGCGAGAAAACAATGGGCTGCGTGCGGTCGGCGCGCACTTTCGGGTCGGAGGCCGGAACGGGCGTGACGTTCTGGAATGCACCCGTGGAAAGCGAAAACTTCGACACTTCGCGGCGGCCTGCGCCGTAAACGATGTCCGGATTTAATGGATCGGGCGCGGCGTAACCGTATTCGATGATGCCCACGGGATGCCATTCGCGAAAAGTGATTTCGCCGTCCTTGCCGCGGCTCGACACGCAGACCGAGCCGCTGTCCTGCTGGCCGCTGCACACCAGATAGGGGAAAGAATTGGTGGTGGCCGCGTGGTAGAGCTGACCGGTCGGCTGGTTGTACCAGGAACTCCAGGTTTGGCCGGAATTCACGCTGACGAGCGCGCCCTGGTCGCTCGTGAGAAGAAGGATGTTGGGGAAGTTGGGGTTGATCCAAAGATTCTGATAGTCATCGCCGCCGGGCGCGCCGCGAAGGCTCGCCCACGTTTTGCCTCCGTCGGTCGAACGCATGGTGACAATGCTGGCGCTGTAAACGATGTCCGGATTTTTGGGATCCACACGGGGCACGGGCAGATCCCCGCCGCCGATGCGCAATGCCGGCCGCGGGTCGCTCGTGATGCGGGACCAGTTTTCTCCCGCGTCGTCGGAGCGGTAAATCCCGACGCTCGGCTCGTTCGTGGCCACCGAGGCGTAGAGCCGGCTCGGCTGGCTCGTCGCGATGGCCACGTCCACTTGAATGATCCCCTTCGGCAGCCCGTTCGTGAGCGCCCGCCAGGTCTTTCCCCCATCCGTCGATTTGAAAAGGCCCCCTCCCGTGCCGCTGTATTGATTGCCGTCTTCCCACGGGCCGAGCCGGACTTCCCACAACGAGGCGTAGACCACATCGGGACTCGCAGGGTCAATTTCGACGTCCGAGCCGCCGACGTTCGCGTCTTTCGCAAGAATTTTCTGCCAATTCTGCCCTGCGTCGGTCGATAGATAGATGCCCCGCTCGTCGCTCGCTCCGTAAGGATGCCCAAGGACCGCAGCAAAAACACGCTTGGGGTTCCGAGGGTCAACCGCCAGGGCCGGGATGCCCTGTGAGTTGCGCAGGCCAAGGTGCGTCCAGGTTTTTCCAGCGTCGGTGGATTTGTAGACCCCGTCACCCAAGGACAGGTCCGGCCGCGCCAGGCCTTCGCCGCTGCCGACGTAAATGACGTTGGGATCGGAAGGGGCCACGGCAATCGCGCCGATGGATTGGGTGGGCTGGCCGTCAAAGATGGAATTCCAGGTGCGGCCGTAATCGCTCGACCTCCAAACGCCGCCGTTGACCGCGCCCATGTAGAAAACGTTGGGCTCGCTCGGCACGCCGCAAGCAGCGCGCGTGCGGCCCCCGCGCGTGGGACCGATCATGCGCCAGCGCATTTCTTGGTACGCGGATTCGGGGATTTGCTGGGCCCCCGCAGGATACAAATGGATCGAGGCGAAAACGACGAGCGCAAATCGCAAAATGCGAGACGGACGAATCACGGAGGACCTCCGGCAAAGATTCAAACGGGACAGCATAAAACAAGTGGGGGTGCCGATGGAACGAAACTGTAGAACAGGCGGATACCCTCGCGGTTCTTCGAATGGCCCCGCCAGGAACACCGAGGCCAAGGATCACTTGCCGTGTGGGGTGTCTGATGATAGGCTCCTCAGTGGCGCTGGAGTGGGGGTATCTTTCAGCGCCGGAAACCGGGGGAGGAAGTTTTCCTCCGTCGGGCAGTTCTTCCAGCCGGGATTGCATTTCACAACTGAACGACTGATTGCAGAGGAGGAAGTATGAGGAAACTGCTGGGTGCTCTGACGCTTGCAACCTTCCTTTGTGTTTCCGGCGCGACGTATGCGCAGGAACCCGAGAAGAAGGACGACGCGGCGAAGGCTGACACCACGAAGAAGGAAACTAAGAAAGCGAAGAAGAGCTCGAAGAAGAAGTCTGACAAGAAGGAAGAGAAAAAGGACGACACTAAGCCCAGCTGACGGGCTTTTTTGTTCTTTTGTTGTGGGCAGCCGCCGCGCGAGGAGCGTGCCGGCTGCCCAACTTGTTTATCCGGACGATTGGTTCGCCTGACCGGGGCAATAGCAAGATTGTTGGCGGGGGACTAAAGAGAGTATGCTTTCCGAGGGTAGAAAGAAAAGGGGGGTAGGAGGGAGGACCAGCATGATACGGAAAAGACTCGCATGGATCGCGGTGGCGGCCGCTGGGCTGGCCGCGGGTGCTCAGGCCCAGCAGTCCGCCGGCGGCACGCCGGCATCCGGGAACCTTGCTCCGGTGGCCAATCCCGTAAGCGCCGCGGTGAAGGCCCAACTGCCGCGCTTCAGCAAGAACATGGTCGCCGCCGCGGAAGCCATGCCCGCAGAGAAATACAGCTTCAAGCCCACTCCGGAAATGAACTCCTTCGCTCACCTGGTGATGCACATCGCGCAGTCGAACAACACCCTCTGCTCCAAGATCTCCGACACACCCGCGCCAGATGCAAAGCTTGCGGACAGCGATCCCAAAGACAAGCTGGTGGCGGCGCTCAAAGCCTCGTTCGAGTACTGCTCGACGGCGCTCGACAAGGTGGACGATTCGAAGCTCGGAGACCAGATGATGTTGTTCGGCAACCGCCCGTTTTCCCGCGCCGCGGTGCTGATCGTCTTGAGCGACGATTGGTACGATCACTATGGGGCGGAAGCAACCTACCTGCGCCTAAATGGCATTCTGCCGCCCACGGCCCAGCCGAGAAAAGACTAACCGCGTTTCCCTGACCGGCTTGCGGCCCGCCTGCGGTCGAGCTCACACTTGCAGGACGTCGCCTCCGCGGGCGACGACTTCATACAGCACCGGATTGACAAAGAAGCCCAGAAACAGGCGCGAAATCAGTCCCGCGACGACCACAATGGCGAAAGGTTTCTGGGTGTCGCTGCCCACCCCGGTAGAAAGCGCGGCGGGGAGCAGGCCGAGACAGGCCACGAGCGCGGTCATCATGATGGGACGCAAGCGCAGCAATGAGGCATCGAGGGTGGCTTCGCGAATGGTTCTGCCTTCCAAACGAAGCTTGTTGATGTAGCTGACCAGGATGACCGCCGTCTCGACCGAGACTCCCAGGAGCGCCAGCAAACCCAGAATGCTCGAGACGCTGAAAGGCGTATGGGTCAGCCATAGCGCGATAAGCGCTCCGACAGGTTCGGTCATCACTACCCCGAGAGCAATGCTGACGGGAAACTTGAAGTTGCCATAGAGCGCGAAAAGAATCAGGAAAATGAGCAAAACCGCGAGCGGGCCGATGATGATGAACTGTGCTTTGGCTTCCAGCAACTCGCTGTACTCTCCGCCCCAATCGAGCGTGTAACCCTCAGGGATTTTTACCGATTTCGCGACCGCCGCCTGCCCGGCATTGACAATGCCTTCCAGATTTCGCCCCAGAATCGAGAATTGAATGCCGATGTAACGCGAATTATTCTCCCGGTAGATGAAGGACGCGCCGGTGGATTCTTTGACGGTGGCCAGCTCGGAAAGGGGAATCTGCTGTCCCGCGGGAGCGGGAACCAGAAGGTCTTGAATCTGCCGCGCGCTCGAGCGGAATTGCGGCTCCATTCGCACGATGAGGTCGAATAGCTTTTCTCCCTGGATGACCTGCGTGGCAGCCTGTCCCCCGATGGCGGCTTGCACGACCGCCTCGACGTCGGCGACGTTGATCCCGTAGCGCGCGATTTTCTCGCGATTGGCGTCGATGATCAGGCTGGGCTGGCCGAGTTCGCGAACCACGGTGAGCTCGGTAAAGCCTGGCGTCTTGTCGAGAACGTTGCGAATCTCGACGGCCTTTTTCTCCAGAACGTTAAGATCGGGTCCAAAGATTTTGACTGCCAGCGCGCTCTTAAGCCCGGTCAGGGCTTCGTCGACTGCGTCTTCGGCAGGCTGCGTGTAGTTGAAGATCACCCCCGGGTAGGTGTCGAGCTGCCTTTGGACATCGGCGATCAGTTCTTCCTTGGAATGAACGGGGCCTTTCTTCCAGGAAGCGTCATTGTAAGGCTTCAAGCCAACGTAAAACTCGCAGTTGAAGAAGCCGGTAGGATCAGTGCCGTCATCGGGACGGCCTAGCTCCGAGCCAACGACCGTCACCATTGGGTATTGGTTCAGCAGGGCGCGCACCTGCGGGGCAAACTTGGCGGCTTCCTCGAAGGAAATCGTGTAAGGCATGGTGGCGCGGACCCACAGGGCGCCTTCGTCGAGGTGCGGAAGAAACTCGCCGCCGATGAACGGTACAAGAAGAAGTGTCGACCCAAAAATGAGCGCGCCGGCGAGGAGTGTGCTCCTCGGATGATTGAGGCACCACTCGAGTCGGCTCGAATAAACGTCACGAATCCATTCGAAGACGCGGTTTGGCTTTTCCTGTACGCCTTTTTTGAACCAGGAGTGGGCCAGAACCGGCACAAGGGTAAGCGTGAAGAAAAGTGCGCCAACCAGCGCAAAGCCCATGGTGTCGGCCATGGGATGGAAGAGCTTTCCCGCCGGGCCACTGAGCGCGTAAATCGGGAGATATCCCGCGATGATGACGGCGACGGAATAAAAAATGGGCCGGTCCACGTCGCGCGCAGCCGCCAGAATCACTTCGGTAAGCTGGTACTGCTGCCCTTTGCGAAGGCCCAACTCGCGGTAGATGTTCTCGACCATCACGATGGTGCCGTCGATGATGATTCCGAAGTCGATCGCGCCGATGGAGAGAAGATTTGCCGCCTCTCCGGTCAGGTGCAGAAAAATAAAGGCGAACAGCAGAGCCAAGGGGATGGTGAGAG
>Ga0306923_10002506_pt1 | contig 16858 bp, 13 predicted proteins | sample sta12Can44000108_FD_203841 | JGI IMG/M metagenome (GOLD analysis project Ga0306923, IMG submission 203841) | Lab enrichment of tropical soil microbial communities from Luquillo Experimental Forest, Puerto Rico - statanox.12C.anox.44.000.108 (v2)... | ecosystem: Environmental > Terrestrial >... | reverse complement strand
TTGGCGGAGGTGCGGCTCCCCTGGGGCCGGAGGGGCGTCATGCGATTCGTCTGCGAGAGCTGCAGTTCCCCTTTCGCGACCGAAGACCGGTCGGCTGCGCGATGCCCGCGCTGTGGCGGGCTGCTCAGGCCGGAGACGCGCAGCGCGCCGTCGCCCGAGACGGTGCGGGCGGTCGAGGGTGTGCTCGACTGGTTCGTCGCGGTGGAGGACGAGCCGGTGGGGCCGCTCGCCGCGGCCGCGGTGCGTGCGCGCTGGGAGACGGGCCAGGTGGGACCCGCGTCGCTGTGCTGGCGGCCGGGGCTCGCCGACTGGCAAGCCATCGCGGAGCTGCGCGACCTCCACGAGTACCTGCGTGCCTCCGGCCGTCCCGCCCCGCCGTCGGCGGCCGCGGCGCCGGCGACGCCCGCGGAGTTTGCCGCCACGGTGCCCGCGCCCGGCTCGGGCAACGGGCTCGCCGCGCTCGCGGGAACGGAGCTCGCCGGCCTCGCCGCCGCCGGACCCCGGCCCGGCCTCCTCGACCTCCTCACCTCGCCGCGCGCGACGACGCGCGTCGTGAACTCGGCGCTGCCGCAGTCCGCGACTCGCCCCACGGCTCCGGCCGCTCCCATGGCTCCGGCATCCCAGCGCCGGCTCTCCGGGGTGGCCGCGTTCTGCCTCGGCGCCGCGCTCACGGGGATGGTCGCGCTCGCGCTGTTCGCGCGCCCGCCGCGTCCGACCGCCGACGCGCCGCTCGCCGCAGCGACGCCGCCCGTGACGGCTCCCTCCACCCCGGCCGCGACCGCCCCGGCGCCAGGCGCCGCAGCGAAGCCCGAGCGCGCACCCGAGGCGGGCGAGCCGGCCATCGCGCGCGCGGAGGTCGCGCCTTCGCCGTCCCCGGTGCGCGCGAGCGATCCGCCCGCCGCCGCCAAGCCCGAGCCGCGACCCAACCCGAAGCCCGCGGCCCCTCACGCCGCGACGAGCCGCGCCGAGCCGCAGAAGCCCAAGGCCACCCGCACGGCCGCGAAGACCACCGCCCCCTCGTCGGCGAGCGCGAAGCCGGCGGCGGCGAGCGCGGCCCCCGCAGCAGGGTCGAAGCTCGCGATGGCCAGCCCGTCCCCTGCGAAGTCGCAGGCCACGTCCCGCGAGCCCGAGCTGCCGCCCGCACCCGACGCGGGAGCGGCGAAGCCGCCGGCCGCGAAGACCACGCCCCGCGACCCGCTGCTCGACGCGGTCACCGACGACGAGCTCGAGCGCGAGCTCTCGGGCGGCGCCGCGAAGCCTGCGCCCAAGGCCTCGTCGACGGTGTACGTGCCGCCCGCGCAGCCCGGGAGCGACCTGCCCGAGAGCGTGACGCCGGCGCAGATCAACGACGCGGTGGGGGCCCAGGTCGGCGCGCTGAAGGGCTGCATCGAGGAGCAGCGGGCGGGTGATCCGGGCGCGAAGGGGACGCTGAAGCTGCGCTGGGTGATCGCCGGCGACGGCAGCGTGCGCGAGGTGAAGAACCTCTCCTCCGAGTACGAGGGCCAGCCGATCGCGCGCTGCATCGGCGGCGTCGTGAAGGGGATCCGCTTCCCCGCCACCCGCGCGCGTGGCCAGGAGGTCGTCTTCCCGTTCAAGTTCTGACGGCACCGCCTTTCCCTTGACCGGCGCGATCCGAGGCGCCATGGATCGAGCGCTGGGAGGGCGCGTGTTCCTCGAGGCGAAGGGCGGCGGGTCGGATGCCGGGCAGCGCTACCTCCCGGTGGCCGAGATGGGCCTCGCGGAGCTGGAGGCGATCCGGCTCATCCTGCGCGGCGGGTCGGTGGTGGACTGGCGCCGGCTCCACTTCTCCGACGCCGGCGAGGTCTCGCGCTTCCTCCGGCTCAACCTCTTCGACCTCGACGATCCCCAGGACGAGCGGCGGCTGCGGGCGATCCTCGCGCAGGCCGTCGAGTACCTGCGCACCGCCTTCGGCTACCGGGTGGCCGAGGCGGTGGCGCATCCCGCCGACGTCCGCGACCTGTTCCTGTTCGCGAGCGGCGCCAAGGAGCCGCGGCGCCACCGGCGGATCGCCTGCGTCGTGCTGAAGTGCATGCACGTGGTCCATCACCTCGAGGCCCGCGAGCTCCTGTTCCGCACGCCGATCCGCGAGGCGGACCTCGCCGCGCGGCTGGACCGGCGCATCGCCGCCGAGGCGCGCCGGATGCGCGAGCACGGCTTCCCGGTGGTGCAGTTCGCGGGGAACGTGAAGACCCGGTCGTCGCTCGTGACGAAGCTCCTCGCGAAGCGCGAGACGGTGGCGGCGCAGATCTTCGATCGGCTCCGCTACCGGATCCTCACCGAGCACCCCGATCAGATCCCCTCCGTCGTGTGGCACCTCGCGCAGACGCTCTTTCCGTTCAACTACGCCGTCCCCGGCCAGACGCAGAACTCCCTCGTCCGCTTCCGCGAGCTCGTGGGGGCGCACCCGAACGCGCAGGCGCTCATCGCCGCGCTCCAAGCCCCGCTCGACGTGGAGGCCCGCGACCCCACGCTCCACAACGAGTTCACCGCGGACGGCTACCGGGTGCTGAACTTCGTCGTCGACATGCCGGTGCGGATCGACGAGCTGCTCCCCTCGGACGGCGCGCTCTCGGAGGAGCTCGGGCGAGTGGTCTTCGTGCTCGTCGAGTTCCAGGTGCTCGACGTGGAGACCGCTCGCCGGAACGAGGAGGGGGAGGCCTCCCACGCGCGGTACAAGCGGCGGCAGCTGAAGCAGGTGCTCCGCCGCCTCTCGCGGGGCCTCGTGGTCCCCAAGAGGAAGGCGCGCCGGCCCCGCCGTGGCGTGAAGGAGTGACCCATGCGCGAGCCCATGCACGAGACCCCCCTCGAGCGGGGGCAGGTGACCGTCGCGGGTCGGTGCCAGGCCTGCGGCCAGACTGGCGAGACGATCGCGCTGCCCGACGTCCCGCCGCCGAACCAGCTCTGCCCGCGCTGCGCGGTGGAGTTCCAGGACGTCGTCGGCGACGAGGAAGCTGACGATCTCCAGTGACCAGCGCTCAGCCGGCCGCCGCGCAGAAGCTCACGGAGTCGGTGCCGTCCCACCACTGGCCGTGGTGCAGGAGGCGCGCTCCCCGCCCCGCGGCGCGCATCGCGGCGTAGATCGGCGCGACGCCGCACAGCCGCCGGCGCTCGTCCTCCACGGTCGCGTCCCGGTGGAACCCGTCCGCGTCGCCCCGCTCCAGGAACGCGAGCGTCCGCAGGTCCTCCGTGCCCAGCCCCTCGAGCGCCGGGCGCGACACGGGCGCGTCGTCGCCGTACATCGGGCCCGCGTGCGCGAGATCGGCGCCCGCGACGAAGCACACGCGCCGACCGGCGGTGGCGCGCGAGAGCGCGTCGAGGAACGGCCGCGTCGCCGCTCCGGGATCCTCGAGATGGGAGATCGACGAGCAGAGCACCGGCAGCACGGTGAACGGCCGCGACCCGAGGAGCCACCGCAGCCACACCACCTGGAACTCCACCGAGTGCTCGCCGAGGTGCACGAGCTCGTCCGAGAGCAGCTCCTCCTCGCCGAGCGCCGTGACGAGCGCATCCGCCACCGCGCGGTCCACGGGCACCTCGCCGAGCGGGGTCGCGAACGCCTGCCGCGTGAGCGTGAAGAGGTGCGGCGGCGACGCGTGCGCGGTGCCGAAGACGACGAAGAGATCGGCCGAGCAGCCGTCGAGCGCGCCGTAGGCGTGGGCGTAGGAGGGGCCGCCGCGCGGGAAGTCGATGTGCGGCGCCACGAGGAGGCGGGGGTCGAGCGCCACGCCGTTCCGGGCCGGGTGGCGCTGCCCCGGTCCGTCGGGGTGCGCGAAGAAGCCCGCCAGCATCGCGTCGAGATCGCGCGGGTCGTCCGGATAGGCGCCACCCGCGCAGGCGGGCGCCCGCGGGCCGGCACGGTAGGCGGCGAGGGCACGCACGCGCTTGCGATCGTAGGTGGGGCCGTGCACGAGCCCGGCCGCGCGCGCCTGCGCGACCACGCGCTCCACGTCGGCCACGGTCGCGCGCACGCCCACCTCGCGGAGCGCAACGACGACGCCGCTCACGGTCCGCGAGCCGTCGAGGTGCGCGAGGATCCAGTAGGCGGCGGGAGACACCACCGCGGCGCCCTCGAGGACGCCGAGCGGGTCGCGGAGCGCGAAGGCCATCGCGCCGTCCTGGAGCTGGACCTGCCTCGGCTCGAGCGGCACGAGGCGCGGGCGATCGTCGGACATGCGCCGGAACCTAACGCGCCGGAGCGGGCTCGTCCGCCGCGAGCGAACGGTGCCTCGGCGGGAGCTGCGGGACCGCCTACTTCTTCCGGCCCTTCCGCGCCTTCTTCTTGTTCTGCCGCTCCTGCTTGCGCTTCTTCTTGCGGCGCTCGCGCTCGGCCTCGGTCTCCACGTTGCCGATCGGCTCCGGCGCGTAGCCCATGAGCCGCGCCCGGGCGAGCGCGCCCGCCGGCATCGGGGGCGTGTACCCCTTCGGCAGCCCGGCCATCTCGGCCGAGAGCCGCGCCGGGTCGATGCCGCCGCCCATCGCCCGCTCCATGCCGGCGGCGTCCTTGCCGAGCACGTCCTCCAGCCCCTGGCCCTTCAGCTTGCGGAGCTGCGCGAGCTGCTTCATGCCCGGGAGCCGCGACAGCAGGCCCGGCGCGTCGCCGATCTGGCGCATCACGCCGCGCATCGTCTGGTAGTGCTTCAGGAGGTCGCGGACCTCCTTCTCCGAGCGGCCCGAGCCCTTCGCCACGCGGCTGATGCGCGACGGGTTCAGCACGTCGGGCCGGTTCCGCTCGGCCTTCGTCATCGAGTCGACCATCGCGACGATGCGGCCGAGGTGCGACTCGTCGAACTGGAAGCCCTCCGGCAGCTCGCCGAAGAGCGGGAACTTCTCCATCAGCTCGCCGAGCGGGCCCATCTTCCGCACGAGCCGGATCTGGTTCACGAAGTCGTCGAGCGTGAAGTCGCCGGAGAGGATCTTCGCGGCGTCGGCCTCGGCCTGCTCCTGGTCGACGTGCTCCTCGAAGTCCTTCACGAGGCCGACGATGTCGCCGAAGCCGAGGATGCGGCTCGCGAGCCCCTCGGGGCGGAACTCCTCGAGCCGGTCGAGCGTCTCGCCCATGCCGAGGAACTTGATGGGCTTGCCGGTGACCTCCTTGATGGAGAGCGCCGCGCCGCCGCGGGCGTCGCCGTCGAGCTTCGTGAGGATGAAGCCGTCGATGGAGAGGCGGCGGTCGAACTCGGCCGCGGTGCGCACCGCGTCCTGGCCGATCATCGCGTCGCAGACGAGGAGGATGTTCTGCGGCGTCACCTGCCGCTTGATCTCCTCGAGCTCGTGCATGAGCGCGTCGTCGATCGCGAGGCGGCCGGCGGTGTCGTAGAGGACGACGTCGTTCTTCTGCGCGCGCGCCTTCTCGAGGGCGCGGCGGCAGAGCTCCGGCGGCTGCACGCCGGGCTCCGCGAACACGGGCACCCCGAGCTGCTCGCCCAGCACCTTGAGCTGGTCCACGGCGGCGGGGCGGTACACGTCGGCGGCGACGAGGAGCGGCTTCTTCCCGTCCTTCAGGAGCTTGTTCGCGAGCTTGCCGACGGTGGTCGTCTTGCCCGAGCCCTGGAGGCCCACCATCATGATGCCGGTCGGCACGCGGTCGGCGAAGCGGAGGCTCGTGTCCACCGGCCCCATGAGCGCTTCCAGCTCGTCGTGGCAGATCTTCACGAACTGGTCCTGCGGCGTGACCTTCAGCAGACCCTTCTGCGTCTTGACCTTCGTCTCGACGACCTCGCCCACCGCCTTCTCGCGGACGCGCGCGACGAAGCGCTTCACCACGTCGAAGGCGACGTCGGCCTCGAGCAGCGACACGCGGATGTCGCGCAGGACGTCGTCGACGAGCTCGGCCGTGATCTCGGTGCGGCCCTTCAGCTTGTTCTTGGCGGCGCGGAAGCCCTTGGCGACCGTGTCGAGCATTGCGTGCTCCGATGCTGGAAAACCCGTGAGAGTGCGCGTCTATAACACGGGTGGCGCCGTGTTGCCCGCCGGGGGCTCGTCGGGGTCGATCCGGTTGTTCGCGACGGCCATCAGCACCTCGCGAAGGAACGAGACCAGCGAGGCGACGATCGCGACCATCGCGGCGATGAAGAGCACCGCGAGCAGGCTCGCGACGTGCACGCCGAAGAGGGAGCCGACGAAGGCGACCGCGATGAGGACGCAGACGAGGATCGCCGCGGTGACGCCGGCGCCGATCGCGAAGTTCACGTGGTGGCGCCTGCGCGCGAGCACGCGCAGCTCGTCCCGGATCGCCGCCGCCTTCTCCGGTGCGGCGGCGAGGAGCTTGTCGCGCTGCAGGCGCGCGCGGTCGACGATGCGGCCGAGCCGCGTGGAGAGCACGCCGATGATCGTGCCCACCGCGGTGAGCAGGAACACCGGCGCGACCGAGAGCTGGATGGTGCGGCTGACGTCGGGAGCTTCGATCATCGCTGGATGAGCTCGATCTTGTAACCGTCGGGGTCCTCTACGAACGCGATCACGGTGGTGCCGTGCTTCATCGGGCCGGCCGGCCGGACCACCTTCCCGCCGCGTCGCTCGATCTCGGCGCAGGCCGCGTACGCGTCGGGCACCTCCAGCGCGACGTGGCCGAACGCGTTCCCGAGGTCGTAGGCGGGGGTGTCCCAGTTGTGCGTGAGCTCGATGGCCGCCTGCTCCGACTCGGGCGCGAAGCCCACGAACGCGAGGGTGAAGCGGCCCTCGGGAAAGTCCTGCCGGCGCAGGAGCTTCATGCCGAGGATCTCGGTGTAGAAGCGGAGCGACCGCTCGAGGTCGCCCACGCGGAGCATGGTGTGGAGGATGCGCATCTCGTTCTCCGAAAGGTTCAGGGGGCCACGCGGCGGGTGAAGGTGTACTGCGCCTTCTCCTTCTCGTAGCCGAGCTGGACGTAGAAGCGGTGGGCCTCGTCGCGCGACAGGCGCGAGCGGACGCGCACCTCGGCGTAGCCGTGCCCGCGCCCCCAGTCCTCGGCCGCCCGGAGGAGCGCCGTGCCGAGGCCCGAGCGCCGCGCCGCCTCGTCGACCACCAGGGCGCCGATCTCCACGTAGGGCTCGTAGTAGAGGAGCTGCGTCCCGAAGGCGTGCATCCAGCCGACGATCCGCTCCCCCTCCAGCGCGACGACCAGGTAGTGCTCGGACGCGCCCGCGACGCGCTCGAACTGGGCGCGAAGGAGCTCGGGGGTGATGTCGTACCCGAGCTGAAGCGAGAGCGTCCGGACCGCCTCCAGGTCGCCGGACGTCATGGTGCGAAGTTCCATCGTGATGATTCTACCGGCTGTGCCGTTGGCGACACGCATCGCGTGCGTGGCACCGGCGTGGCGAAGATCTGTAGGGCCGCCCGGGCTCGAACCGGGACTCCGCGTGAGCGGAAGCGGATTTTAAATCCGCCGCGTCTACCCGTTTCGCCACGGCCCCAGGACTGCGTAACGCGTTGAGGACTCTACCATTCCAGAGCCCGGGGTGTGGCGGGTCCGCAGCTCATCTGCGCGCGATCGACCTGAGCCGCCACAGGAGCACGCCACCCGCGCCGGCCACTCCCACGAAGAGCAGGCCTCGGCGCGCGAGCCGTTGCGCCTCGTTCGCGAACCTCACGACGGGGGAGCGCGGCCCTCCGGAGAGCTGCAAGACCGCATCGGCGAGCATCTCGCGAGCTGCGAGCCGGGCTTGAAGCCGCCACATCGACGGGAGGCGGTGGACGAGAAAGAGGTACCGGTCACTCAGGACCATGGCCTGGTTCGCGGTGCGCGCGGCGGCCTTCACGCTCGCCAGCAATCCCTTGGCCTTGCCGGCGCGGTCGGCCGCCGCACCGCCGGCAGCCGCCGAGAAGTCCGCGAGACGGACTCCTTCGACACGGACCTGGCCAGGGTTCTCGGCCAACCAGTCGTCGGCGAGGGCCACGAGCTGACTGCGCTGCTCGGGGTCGAGCGAATGGGCGGCCACGTCCGACAGCTCCTCCTCGGCCTTCGCGAAGACGTCGGCGAGCATTGCGCCCTCTCGTCCGTAGAGGCGGGGGATCCAATGCTTTTCGAGGATGGCTCGACTCAGGTGGACGAAGACGACCATGTCGAGGATGTTGAGCTCGGGATTGGGCCCGGTCGCGATCTCGATGGCCGAGGAGACGTAGAGGAGGTTCTTCCGGAGAGACTCGTCGCGAACCGCGGGGTCCGTGGACTGCTCCAGCTCCGCCGCCGCCTGCGTGATCCGATCGCTGAATTGCGTCGTGAAACGCTCGAGCTGTTGCTGAAGCTCGAGGTCTGACAGCGTAGCGTCCATCGGTCCCTCGAGCCGTGAACCTAGGCCGGCGAATCTCGCGGCACGACCCTCCGCGCGGTACCGGAGGCGAGGCATGAGTCCTCGACGATCGGGCCGTCGCCCGGGAGGCCAGGCTCCTCCGTCCCCCTCGCGGATCTCGCAGGCCGGGCGAACGCGCGCGCGCTCGTTGGTCGGGTGGGCGACCGCCCCCAGCGCCGTGGAGGCGGCGCGACGATGGGCGTTCGTCGCGATCGTGTGCACCGTTCCCTTCGCCATGGTCCCCATCGCTCTGTGTGGGGGGTAGTGAGATCGGTGCGGCCCACTCAACTGCGAAGCCACGCGGCGGTGGTGCTCGTATTGGCTGCCTCCTGCGCGCTCCACACCACGCCGCCTCCCACGCCGCTCCAGACGAGCGCCAATCTCACCGTCACGGGGAGCGCGCTCCGCATCCAGGTGCGGGCACTGGCAGGGCCGTACGTCGGGCAGATCGAGGCCGCGGCCGACGACGCGGCGCAACGCTGCGGCGACACGCCCTCCGTCGTCATCCGGGCTCTCGAATGGAAGCTCAACGCCGTCGCGCTCGCGCAGAACGCGCTCTTTCAGCCGGATCCGCTGGTCGCGCTGCTCGATGGCTGGGCGTACTCGGTGCAGATGCGCGACTTCCTCCAGAGCGAGCAGGGCCGCGCAGCCCTCGGCGCGTGCGACGACGACGCCGCCGCGGCGATGGACCGGTTGAGTCACCAGGAGCTGAACATCGCCACCCGCTTCGCGCCGGAGACCGCGGTGCGGATCGAGGAGCGCGTGGAGCGCTGGGCAGCCGAGCACCCGCTCCCCAGCCTCTCGGCCCCACGTGCGACCGCCGCCTTCGAGCTGGCCTCCGAGAGCGCCCGGCGGGACCTCGGAGCGCTGGCGGCCGTCGGGAGCATCGTCGAGACGCTCGACGACGTGATGGTCCAGATCGCCGCGTATCGCGAGACCTTGCTGAAGGAGGCCCGCTGGACGGGAGAGCTCGCCGCGGCGCAGCTCGGTGCGAGCGACGTCGCGACCCGCCTCGCGGCCGACGCGGAGCGCTTCGCCACCGCGGCGGACCGCGCGAGCGCGCTCATGGTGAGGATCCCTTTGATCGTCGAGCAGGAGCGCAAGGCGTCGATGGCCGACATCGATGCGCAGCGCGTCGCCACGCTCGCGGCCCTGGAGGCGCAGACCGACGCGGTGATGACCCGGCTGCAGGCGCAGACCGACGTCGTGATGAATCGGATCGACGCGACGAGCCGGACGGCCATCGACCAGGTCGCGGAGGTTGCCGACCGCGTCATCGACCGCGCTGCGCTCCGCGCTGCGCAGGTGGTGCTCGCGTTCGCGGCGATCGTCGCCGTCGGGGCGGTCCTCGTGGCGTGGATCCTGGCCGCGAGGCTGCGTAGACAGCGCTTCGAGCGGTGAGGCGGGCTACGACCGCCGGACGTACCGCTCCTCGAACAGCGCGCGCAGGCCCGCGTTCCGGCGCACGAGCCCGAGCGTGAGCTCGGCGTGCCCGGGCACGTAGCCGTTCCCCACCACGAGCAGCGCGTCCTTGCCCACGCCCTCGGCGCCGAGCGCGGCGGCGGTGAAGCTCGTCGCCATCGAGAAGAAGATCACCGTTCCGCCGTCCTCGACCGCGAGGAGCGACGCGAGCTCCGTGCCGGGCACGGACGCACAGTTCACGACGAGGTCGAACCGGCCGCCGGCCGCGAGGACGCGGTCGAGCGTGCCCACCGCGTCCGTCGCGTCCACGGGGAGCGTGCGGTGGCACGCGCCGGCGCGGAGCACCGCCGCGAGCGCTGCCTCGCTCCGGTCGGCCGCCACCACCTCGCCGCGCGCCCCCACCGCCTCGCTCGCCTGCGCGCACACGAGCGCGCCCGACTTCCCCGCGCCGAGCACGAGCACGCGCTGCCCGGCGCGCGCGTGGCGCGCGACGAGCGCGGGCGCGCCGCACACGTCGAGCGCGGCGAGGACGAGCGCCTCGGGGAGATCGGCGGGGAGCCGCGCCCAGAGCCCGGTGGCGAAGAGGATCGCGGTCCCCTCGCAGTCCACGCGATCGGTGGCCGCGTGCACGGCGAGGATCCGGTCGAGCCGGAGCGGGGTGAGCGTGAGCGACACCAGCGTCGCGATCCGGTCGCCCGGCGCGAGCGTGCCGTGGGCCGGGTGGTGCGGGCCGATCGCGCGCACGCGGCCGAGGAGCATGCCGCCCGAGCCGGTGACCGGGTTGTGCAGCTTCCCGCGCGTGCGGACGATGCGCGCGATCTCCTCGGCGAGCCGCGCGGGGTCGCCGCCCGCGGCGGCCTCGAGCTGCCGGAAGCTCGCGGCGTCCACGTTGAGCGCCTCGACGTCGATCGCGAGCTCGTCCTCTCCGAGGGGCAGCGCGGGGTCGAGGACGTCGGCGCGCTGCGGGAGCACGCCCGGCGGGGAGACCACCCGGCGCAGGCCGTAGGGATCCATGCGCGCCTCTTTAGCGCGGCGAGGCGTCGCTGCGCACGATGCCGAGCGTGCGGCACAGCGCCTCTGCCTCGGCTGCGGCCCCGGCGGCCTCGCCGTCGCGCCCCTGCGCGGCGAGCACTGCCGCGCGGGCGTCGCGCGCGGCGAGCCGGAGCACGGCTCCGCCGCGGTGGGCGGCGATGGCCTCGAGCTGCGCCGCCTCCTGCTCGGCGTCGGGGAGGCGCCCGCGCCGGATCGCGACCCGCACCGCCTGCGGCCGGAACACCGCGTCGCAGAGGACGCAGCCGTCGTGGCGCGCGGCGGTGGCGCTCGCCTCGCGGATCGCGTCCTCGGCAGCGTAGAGCGCGCCCGCCGCCGCCCGGTTCCGCGCGAGCGCCGCGTAGAGGCGGACGAGCGCGTGGCGGCGCTGGAGCGCCCGCTCCGCGGCGAGGAGCCCGTCGCCGATGGCGGCGAGCCCCTCCTCCGCGCGGCCGCGCACGGTGAGCAGCGTGCCGAGGTGCTCGAGCGCGAAGACCTCCACGAGCGCGCTCCCGGCTGCGCGCGCGCGCCGCGCCGCCTCACGGAGCGCGGAGTCGGCGAGGTCCCAGCGGCCCGCGCGCGCGGAGAGGGCGCCCTCCACCGCGCGACCCACCGCGGCCGCGGCCTCCGCGCCGCGCTCCTGGGCCCGGGCGAGGAAACGCGCCGCGCGGGCCTCCAGCTCCTGCGTGGTGGCGTCGCCGGTGAGCGAGCGCTCCCAGAGCGCGAGGAGCACCTCGGGCCGCGGGTCGTGCGCCGGATCGGGGCCGGCGAACGCGTCGTCCCGCAGGCCGAGGTGCCACTCGACCGCGTGGACGAGCGCAGCCGTGTCGGCGGCCTCGCCCGGCTCGGCATCGGCGTCGCGGGCGGCGTCCTGGAGCCGCGGCAGCGCCTCGTCGGCCCGGCCGGCCGCCACGAGCGCGAGCCCCGCGAGCCGGTGCAGCCGCGCGCGCCGATCCTGGGACGCGAGCGACGCGGCCGCCTCGAAGGACGAGAGCGCGCCCGACACGTCGCCGAGCGCGAGCTGGACCTCGCCCTGCCCCTCGAGGATCTCGACGCGGTGGGCTGCCGGCGCGCCGGCGCGCTGCGCCGCCTCCGAAGCCTCCGCGTAGCGTGCGAGCGCCTCCGCCGAGGCGCCGCGGCCGGCGGCCCGGTGCGCGGCGGCGAGGAGGTGCGGCAAGGCCCTGCCGGGCTCGCCGGCGGCGAGGAGGTGGCGCGCGAGCGGCTCCGCGGCGTCGGCCGTGCCCTCGGGCGAGGCGGCGGCCCGCTCGGCGATGGCGCCGGCGAGCGCGCGGTGCAGCTCGGCGCGGCGGGGGGCGGGGATGGCGGCGTACACCGCCTCGCGGACGAGCGCGTGGCGGAAGCGCCAGCCGGTCGCGTCCTCCTCCAGGATGCGCGACGCGAGGCAGGCGTCGATCGCCGCGAGCGCGTCGTGCGCCGACATCTGCGCCGCCGGGCGGAGGAGGTCGAGGTCGAAGCGGGTCCCGCACGCCGCGGCGGCGGCGAGGAGGGCTCCCGCGCGCGGACCGAGGCGGGCCACGCGCTCGCGGATCGGGGCCGCCGGGTCGGGTGTGGCGGGGAGCCGCCGCAGCTCGGCCCAGCTCCGCGCCAGCTCCTCCGTGTAGAACGGGCTGCCGTCGCTGAGCCGGTAGAGCTGCGTCGCGAGCGCCTCCGCCGGCTCCTCGCCCAGCACGTCGCCGATCTGCGCGCGGGTGGCGGCGAGGTCGAGCCGCTGCACGCGCACGCCGCGCGCGAGCCGCTCGCAGTCGAGGTGCGCGAGCAGCGCCTGCACCGGCGTGCCGGCGCGCACCGCCTCCTCGCGGCAGGTGCCCACGAGCACGAGGCGCAGCGCGCGGGCCTCGCGCGCGAGCAGGTGGAAGAGGCTCGCCGACGGCTCGTCCGCGAGCTGCAGGTCGTCGACGATGAGGTAGGTGGCGCGGCCGCCGGCGCCGGAGAGCGCCGTGCGCACCGCGTCGAGGATGCGGCCGCCGGCCAGGTCGGCCGGGGTCGCCCCCTCGAACGGATCGTGCGGCCCGCCGCCCGAGCGCGCCCAGTCACCGAACGCGTCGGCGAACGGGCCGAACGGCAGCGCGCCCGGGGCCGCGGCGGAGCCGGCGAGGACGAGCGCGCCGCGCTCCTGCGCGAGCCGCGCGCCCTCGAGCGCGAGCCGGGTCTTCCCCACGCCCACCTCGCCGAGCAGCACCACCGTGCCCGCGCCCTGCTCCACGAGCGACTCCACGAGCAGGAGCGCCGCGGCGCGCCCGCGGAGCGGCGGCGGATCGGCGGCGCCGAGGAGCCGCTGGGCCGAGCGGCGCGAGCCGTCGTACGGGGCGCGGATCTGGGGCGGCCCCACCTCGCCGCGCTGGATGGCATCGCGCAGCGCGCGCAGGTCGGTGCCCGGCGCGCGGCCCGCGGCGCGGAGCGCCGCCTCGCAGCCCTCGTACACGCGGAGCGCCTCGCCGCGCCGGCCCGACTCCGCGAGGAGCCGCACGAGGAGGAGCGCCGCGTCCTCGTGGCGCGGCTGCGCGTCGGCCACGCGGCGGAGGAGCGGGATCGCCTTGCCCAGCTCGCCGCGCGCGGTGGCCTCGTGCGCGAGCGGGAGCGCGGCCGTCGCGAAGCGGTCGCGGAGCCGCTCGCGCGGCGCGACGAGCCACTCCGACTCGCGGTCTTCGGGGGAGAGGTCGCCGCGGTAGAGCGCGAGCGCCGGCTCCACCGACGCCGGGTCGGCGCGCTCGAGCGCGGTCTCGAAGGCCACCACGTCGACCCACGCGTCGGGCCGCATCTGGATGACGCCGCGCTCGATGTCCACCCAGCCGGGCCCGACCACCTGGCGCAGGTCGTAGAGCGCGCGGTGGAGGTTGTTCGCGCCCGAGGCGAGGTCCTTGTCCGGCCAGAGCCGCGCGATCGCCTCGTCGCGGTCGATCGCGTGCTCGGGGGTGAGCGACACGAGCTTCAGGAGGTCGGCCGGCCTCCGGCGGCGCCACGACGTCGCAGGGATCGGCGCCTCGCCCCGGATCACCTCGAACCGACCGAGGAGGTAGATGCGGAGCGGAGCCGGTGCGCGACCCGCGAGTCGTGCGTCGAGTGCGTTCAAGGATCCCCCAAAGACCCCGCGCAGATTATCAAATGCCCGGCCTCCGCGGGGCTCCCGCGCCGCGGTGACATCATCGTGTAGCATCGAGCCATGCAGCCTTTGCAGCCCACGCAGCTCATGCGCCACCGCGTCTCCGCGCCCGAGCCCCACTCCCACCTCTTCCACGTCGAGGCCACGCTCGACCGGCCCGGCCCCGCGCCGGTGCTCGCCCTGCCGGTGTGGACTCCCGGCAGCTACCTCGTCCGGGAGTTCGCGCGCCACCTCGAGGGGCTCGTGGCCGAGGACGGGGAGGGCCGTCCGCTCGCCGTGGAGCGGCTCGACAAGCGCCGCTTCCGTGTGGTCGCCGGCGCCGCCGCGCGGGTGGTGGTGCGCTACCGCGTCTACGCGAACGACCTCACGGTGCGCACCTGCCACCTCGACGGGACGCACGGCTTCTTCAACGGCGCTGGACTGCTGCTCGCTGCCGAGGGACGCGACCAGGAGCCGCAGGTGCTCGAGGTGGTCCCGCCTCCGGGCTGGCGCGTCGCGACCGCGCTCGACGGCGAGCACGGCCCGTTCGGCGACGGCGAGCCGCCGGCCGGCGCGCCGTGGACGTTCCGCGCGAAGGACTACGACGAGCTCGTGGACTCCCCGGTGGAGCTGGGCACGCACCGCGTGGCGCGCTTCGAGGCGCTGGGGAAGCCGCACGCCGTGGCGGTGTGGGGCCGCGGCAACGTGGACCTCGAGAAGTTCTCGGCCGACCTCCGGAAGATCGTCGAGACCCTCGGCGCCGCGATGGGCGGGCTCCCGTACGACCGGTACCTGTTCCTCGTTCACCTCGCCGACAAGCGCCGCGGCGGCCTCGAGCACGCGCGCTCGACGACCCTCCTCGTGGGCCGCCACAACTTCTTCCCGCGCGAGGCGTACGAGGAGACCCTCGCGCTCGCCGCGCACGAGTTCTTCCACGTGTGGAACGTGAAGGGGCTCAGGCCCGCGGCGCTCACGCCCTACGCCTACGGCGAGGAGCAGTACACGCGGCTCCTCTGGTGGTTCGAGGGCGTCACGTCGTACGTGGAGACGCTCACGATGGCGCGCGCCGGCCTCGGCGACGCGAAGAGGCTCCTGAAGCACCTCGGCGAGGAGCTCACGTCGCTCGAGCGCACGCCCGGTGCGGCGAAGATGAGCCTCGAGGAGGCGAGCCTCCTCGCGTGGGTGAAGTACTACCGGCCCGACGAGAACGCCGGGAACTCGAGCGTCTCGTACTACCTGAAGGGCGAGCTCGTGGCGCTCGCGCTCGACCTCGCGCTCCGCCGCGCCGGTCACTCGCTCGACGCGCTCGTGCGGACACTTTGGGATCGATACGCGCGCAACGGCGGCCTGCCCGAGGACGGCGTGGAGCGCGCGGTGGCGGAGCTCCTCGGCGAAGCCGACGCGCGCGCGTTCTTCGACCGGCACGTGCGCGGCACCGCGCCGCTCCTCGCCGACCTCGAGCCGCTGCTCGCGACCGTGGGGCTGCGGCTCCGCAAGCGCGCGGCGCAGGCCTTCGAGGACAAGGGCGGCACGCCGCTGTCGAAGAACGGGCCCAGAGCGAAGCCCGGCTTCCTCGGCGCCGCGCTCTCGAACGGGCCGCGGCTCCTCGTGCAGGCGGTGCGCGAGGCGAGCCCCGCGTGGAGCGCCGGGCTCTACGCGGAGGACGAGATCGTGGCCGAGGACGGCTTCCGCGTGGACCGCGGCGCGCTGTGGCAGCGCCTCGAGGAGCGCGGCCCCGGCGGCGTGCTGCGGCTCAGCGTGTTCCGGCGCGACGAGCTCGTGGAGGTGCCGGTGACGCTCGGCGAGCCGCCCGAGGACACCGTGTGGGTCGAGGCCGTGACCGACGCGACGGCGGCGCAGCGCGAGGCGTTCCAGCGGTGGGTCGGGGTGGCGTTCCCGGCTTGATGTCGCGGCGACCTTTCGCGGCGGAGGCCACGGCGCGCGGGTATAGATTCGCGCGCATGGCCTACGACTCCGCGCTCCACGCCCGCCGCCGCGCCGCGATCATCGAGCAGATGCGCAGCCAGGGGGGCGGCGTGCTCCTCCTCCCGCAGGCCGAGGAGAAGCTCCGGAACAACGATGCGGAGTACGTGTTCCGGCCCGACTCCGATCACCTCTACGTCTCCGGCTTCGAGGAGCCGAGCGGCGCCGCGGTGCTCGTGGTGCCGCCGCAGGGGCCCACGCGCTTCGTCCTGTTCGTGCGGCCGAAGGACCCCGAGAAGGAGATCTGGACCGGGCGCCGCGCAGGCGTGGAGGGGGCGTGCGCCGTGTACGGCGCCGACGACGCGTTCCCGGTGGGCGAGCTCGACGCGAGGCTCACCGAGCTCGTGGACGGCGCGCCGCGGCTCTGGTTCCGGATCGGGAGCGACGCGGCGTGGGACGCGCGCGTGTCACGGATCCTCGTGGACCTCAGGCAGCGCTCGCGCGCCGGCGCCGCCGCGCCCGCCGAGGTGGTGGATCCCGCGCGGCTCGTGCACGAGCTGCGGCTCGTGAAGTCGCCGGAGGAGATCGCGCGGCTCAAGCGGGCGGCGGAGATCACCGCCGAGGCGCACATGGCGGCGATGCGCGACGGCGAGCCCGGCCGGCGCGAGTACCAGGTGCAGGCCGAGATCGAGTACGCGTTCCGGCGGCGCGGCGGGAACGGCCCCGGGTACGGGACGATCGTGGCGACCGGCGAGAACGCGTGCGTGCTGCACTACCGCGCGGGCGATTCGCAGCTGAAGGACGGCGAGCTGTGCCTCGTGGACGCCGGTGGCGAGTACGACTGGTACACCGCCGACGTGACGCGCACGTTCCCCGTGTCCGGCGACTTCACGAAGCCGCAGCGCGCGCTGTACGAGGCCGTGCTCGCGGCGCAGGAGGAGGCGATCCACGCCGTGCGGCCCGGCACGACGATCGACGCCATCCACGAGCTCACCGTGCGCCGGCTCACCGAGTCGCTCATCCGCCTCGGGTTCCTCCACGGGAGCGCCGAGGAGCGGATCGCCGACAGGTCGTTCCGCAAGTACTACATGCACCG
>Ga0306923_10002501_pt1 | contig 16863 bp, 13 predicted proteins | sample sta12Can44000108_FD_203841 | JGI IMG/M metagenome (GOLD analysis project Ga0306923, IMG submission 203841) | Lab enrichment of tropical soil microbial communities from Luquillo Experimental Forest, Puerto Rico - statanox.12C.anox.44.000.108 (v2)... | ecosystem: Environmental > Terrestrial >... | reverse complement strand
GATGCTCGCGCACGAGATCAAGAACCCGCTTTCCGGTATTCGCGGCGCGGCGCAACTGCTCGAGCAGTCGGCGGGCGAGGACGACCGCAATCTCACGCGGCTGATCTGCGAGGAAGCCGATCGCATCGTGAAGCTGGTCGACCGTATGGAAGTGTTCACCGACGAGCGGCCGATCGAGCGCGAATCCGTGAATATCCATTCGGTGCTCGAATACGTGAAGCGCCTGGCGCAATCGGGTTTCGCGCGCCACATCAAATTCGTCGAGGATTACGATCCTTCGCTGCCGCCGGTGTTCGCCAACCGCGACCAGCTCATCCAGGTGTTCCTCAATCTCACCAAGAACGCCGCCGAGGCGATCGGCGAGGACACCAACGACGCCGAGATCCAGCTCACCACCGCATTCCGCCCGGGCGTGCGTCTTTCGCTGCCGGGCAGCAAGACGCGGGTCTCGCTGCCGCTCGAATTCTGCGTGCGTGACAACGGTCCAGGCGTGCCCGAGGACCTGTTGGCGCATCTGTTCGATCCCTTCGTGACGACCAAGCCGAAGGGGTCCGGGCTTGGCCTGGCGCTGGCAGCCAAGATCGTCGGCGATCACGGCGGGATCATCGAATGCGAGTCGCAGCCGAGACGGACCACGTTTCGAGTGCTGATGCCCATGTTCCTGGGTAACGACGCCGAGCCGGGCGGCGCTACCTGAAAAGGAAATGCCAATGCCTGTTGGAAGCATCTTGTTGGCCGATGACGACGCGGCGATCCGCACCGTCCTCAATCAGGCTTTGTCGCGTGCCGGCTACGAAGTGCGCTCGACCAGCAACGCCGCGACCCTGTGGCGCTGGGTCAGCCAAGGCGACGGCGATCTCGTCATCACCGACGTGGTGATGCCGGACGAGAACGCGTTCGACCTCTTGCCGCGCATCAAGAAGCTGCGCCCGCAGCTTCCGGTCATAATCATGAGCGCGCAAAACACGTTCATGACCGCGGTGCGCGCGTCCGAGCGCGGCGCCTATGAATATTTGCCCAAGCCCTTCGATCTCAAGGAGCTGGTGGGCATCGTGGGTCGCGCGCTGTCGGAGCCTAAGGAGCGCCCGCGGCCGGTCGAAAAATCCGACGAGTTCGATTCGATCCCCTTGGTCGGGCGCTCGCCGGCGATGCAGGAAATCTACCGCGTGCTCGCGCGATTGATGCAGACCGATCTCACCGTGATGATCTCGGGGGAATCGGGGACCGGCAAGGAACTGGTCGCGCGCGCGCTGCACGATTACGGCAAGCGGCGCAGCGGGCCGTTCGTCGCGATCAACATGGCGGCGATCCCACGCGACCTGATCGAATCCGAATTGTTCGGCCACGAGAAGGGCGCCTTCACCGGCGCCAATACCCGCAGCTCCGGACGCTTCGAGCAAGCGGAGGGCGGCACTCTGTTTTTGGACGAGATCGGCGACATGCCGATGGAGGCGCAGACTCGGCTGTTACGCGTCTTGCAACAGGGCGAGTACACCACGGTCGGCGGGCGCACGCCGATCAAGGCCGACGTGCGCATCATCGCCGCCACCAACAAGGATCTGCGCATTCTCATCCAGCAGGGATTGTTCCGCGAGGACCTGTTCTTCCGGCTCAACGTGGTGCCGCTGCGGCTGCCGCCGCTGCGCGAACGCCTCGACGACGTGGCCGACCTGATCCGGCACTTCCTTGCCCTGGTGGAGCGCGAAGGCCTGCCGGCCAAGCAGCTCGACCAGGCGGCGCTCGAGCGGCTCAAGCGCCATCGCTGGCCCGGCAATGTGCGCGAACTGGAAAATCTCGCGCGCCGCCTCGCCGCGCTCTATCCGCAGGAAACGATCACGGCGGCGGTGATCGACGCCGAACTTTCGCAGCCTGCACCCGCGCTTGCCAATGAGGAACCGAGCGGGGAGGATGGGCTATCCGCAGCGGTGGAACGGCACCTCGCCTCCTACTTTGCAACATTCGGCGACGATCTGCCGCCGCCCGGCCTTTATCACCGCGTGTTGCGCGAGATCGAGCAGCCGCTCTTGTCGGTGACATTGGCGGCGACGCGCGGCAACCAGATTCGCGCCGCCGATCTGCTCGGCGTGAACCGCAACACCTTGCGGAAAAAGATTCGCGATCTGGAGATCCAGGTTTTCCGCGGCAGCGGGGGATAGGCATTCGATCGCGCCGTTGCACCCCGTCATGGCCGGGCTTGTCCCGGCCATCCACGTCTTTGATGCGGGACGAAGTTTAAGACGTGGATGCCCGCGCCAAGCGCGGGCATGACGTCGATAGGCAGTGCCGTTGGTGTAAGATGCGCGCATGAACCGCGACTATCGCTCGCGCATCGTGACGCAGGGCCTCGATCGCGCGCCGCATCGCGCGTTCCTGCGGGCCACCGGTCGGACCGACGACGACCTCGACAAACCCCAGATCGGGATCGTCAGCACGCACGGCGAGAACACGCCGTGCTCGATGTCGCTCGGTCCGCACGCCGATGCCGCGCGGCTCGGCGTGGCGGCCGGCGGCGGCGTGCCGGTGCCGTTCACCACCATCTCGGTCTCCGACGGCGTGTCGATGAACCACAAGGGCATGCGGCTGAGCCTTGTGTCGCGCGAGATCATCGCCGACTCGATCGAAGCGGTGATGCGCGCGCACGCCTATGACGGCCTCATTGGCTTCGCCGGCTGCGACAAGACGCTGCCCGGCATCATGATGGCGATGGTGCGGCTCAATGCCCCGAGCGTGTTCGTCTACGGCGGCGCCATGCTGCCCGGCCGCTGGCACGGGCGCGATGTCAGCGTGGTCACTGCTTACGAAGCGGTGGGCGCAGTGCTGACGGGAAAGATGACCGAGGCGGAGCTTTTGAATTTAGAGCGCACCTGTGCGCCGACCGTCGGCTCCTGCGCCGGCCAGTTCACCGCCAACACCATGGCCATGGTGTCGGAGGCGCTGGGGCTCGCGCCGCCCGGGTCGGCGATGCTGCCCGCGGTCTATTCCGAGCGCCGCGCGCTGGCGAAACGCGCGGGCCAACGCGTCACCGAAATTCTGGCGAGCAGCGGCCCGCTGCCGCGCGACCTCGTCACCCGCAAATCCCTGGAAAATGCGGCCGCGGTGGTGGCGGCAACCGGCGGCTCGACCAATGCCGGCCTGCACCTGCCCGCGATCGCGCATGAGGCCGGACTGCGCTTCATGCTCGATGACGTCGCCGAGGTGTTTGCGCGCACGCCGCTGATCGCCGACCTGCAACCAGGCGGGCGCTATCTGGCCGCCGACGTTTTCCATGTCGGCGGCACCGACGCGGTGCTCAAGGCGCTGCTCGACGGCGGCTATTTGCATGGCGACGCGCTCACGTTATCGGGCCGCACCCTGGCCGAGCACCTGCGCGATCATGCCGGCCCGGACGGCGAAGTCGTGCGCGCCGTGGCAAAGGCACTCAGTCCGACCGGCGGCATCGTTCTGCTGCGCGGCAACCTTGCGCCGGACGGCGCGCTCATCAAGGTGGCCGGTCTCAAGACGCTGTCGTTCGAGGGCCGTGCGCGCGTGTTCGATGGGGAGGAGGCGTGCTGCGCGGCGGTGCGCAAGCGCGAGTACCGGGAAGGCGACGTCCTCATCATCCGCAACGAGGGGCCGAGGGGCGGGCCCGGAATGCGCGAGATGCTGGGGGTGACGGCGCTGATCTACGGGCAGGGCATGGGGGAAAAGGTCGCACTCGTCACCGACGGTCGCTTCTCCGGCGCAACCCGCGGCATGATGATCGGCCATGTAGGGCCCGAGGCCGCGGCGGGCGGTCCGATTGCGTTCGTGCGCGACGGCGATCGCGTCCGCATCGACTGCGCCGCGCGCTCGATCGATCTGATGATTTCGCCATCCGAGCTGGCGGCGCGCCGCAAGGCCCATACGCCGCGCCCAGCAGAACATCTCGCCGGCGTCTTGGAAAAATACGCCAAGCTCGTCGGTCCGGCGCGCGAAGGCGCGGTCACCCATGCCGGCGCCGCCGCCTGGCCGCGGGAGTAAATGCCCATCCGTAATTGCTGCTGTCGTCCCCGCGAAAGCGGGGACCCATAAGCCGTGTACTCTCGATGGTCTACAGGGGTATGGGTCCCGGCTCTCGCCATAGCGCGTCGAAGACGCGCGTAAACGCGCTGTAGGCTCGGCCGGGACGACGATCGGCCGCTGCGAATAGGCCTTGACGCTCACCGCCGCCCGATGTCCCCATGGGTCAGGACACAATCCATTGGGAGGACATCGATGAAGTCCCGTCTAATCGGCCACGCGCCGCTGGGAGCGGCCGTCATCGCCGCAACCGTCGTTGCAGCATCCGCGCAGCCCGCGGCTGCGCAGACGACCACGCTGACCATGTCGAGCTGGGTTTCGCCAAGCCACCTGCTCACCAAGGACGTGCTCGCGGTCTGGGGTCAGCAGGTAGAGAAGGCGACCAACGGCCGCGTCAAGCTGCAGATGCTGCCCAAGCATCCGTCGGCGCCGCCCGGCACGTTCGACGCGGTCCGGGACGATCTCGTCGACGTCTCCTACGTGACCGCCAGCTACACGCCCGCCCGCCACGTGCTGCCGCTCGTCGCCGAGCTGCCGGGCGGCGGGGCCACCTCGGTGATCAATTCGGTGGCGTATTCGCGCATCCACTGGAAGTACCTGCAGCAGGTCGGCGAATATAAAGGTGTGAAGCTGCTCGGGGTGTTCACGCATGGACCGGGCCAGATGTTCAACACCAAGCGGCCGATCAACCGGGTCGAGGATCTTGCCGGCATGAAGATCCGCACCGGCGGCGGCATCGCCGAGGAAATGGCGCGCGCGCTCGGGGCATCGGCGTTCGTCAAGCCGGCCCCTGAGTCCTACGAGCTGCTCAGCTCCGGCGTCGCCGACGGCACGTTCTTCCCGCTCGAGTCGATCATCTCGTTCAAGCTCGACACCGTCATCAAGTACGCCACGCTGTTTCCCGGCGGCTTCTACAGCTCCTCGTTCGGCTTCTTCATGAACGAGGACAAGTGGAACAAGCTCTCCAAGCAGGATCAGGACGCCATCATATCGGTGTCCGGCGAACCGTTGGCGCGGCTTGCCGGCAAGGCTTGGGATGCCACCGATGCCGCCGCGCTCGAGCGCATGAAACAGGTCGGCATCCAGATCACCGAGGCTTCGCCCGAATTCATCAAGGCTGCCGAAGAGAAGGCCAAGGCGATCGACGACAAGTGGGTCAAGGACGCCACCGCTAAAGGGGTAGATGGCGCCAAGGTGCTGGCCGAGTTCCACGAAGAGGTCAAACGCGTGGCCGCCGGCCATTGAACCACCCGATGACGTCGCATAGGTCCGAGGCGGGCGTCTGGCTCGATCGCGCGCTGGGCGCCGCCGCGGCAATCCTTCTGTTCAGCCTGATGATGCTGACGACCGCGGATGTCATCGGCCGCTATATCTTCAACTGGCCGCTGCGCGGCGCCTTCGAGATCACCGAGTTGCTGCTGCTGACGCTGATCTTCGCCGGCCTGCCGCTCGCTTCGCGGGCCGATGAGCACGTGACCCTCGACTTCATCGACATGATCCTCAGCGCGAGGGGCCGCCTCCTCCTGCGCCGGATCGTCGATTTCATCTGCGGTCTCTTGTTTTTGGGGCTCGCATACCGGGTCTGGATCAAGGCCGACCGGATCGAGGGTTATGGCGACACCACGGAAGTGCTGCGCATACCGGTCGGTCCCTTCGTCTACTTCATGGCCGTCATGGTCGCGGTCACCGGCATCGTGCACCTGGTCAAGGTGATCTTCCCGCCGCCGCCACGCGGCGAGGTGCCGTTCGACCCGGACAAGCCTGCCACCACATGACCGAAGCACTGGTCGGCCTCGCCCTGATGATGGTGCTCGCGCTGCTGCGCATCCCGATCGCCATCTCGATGGGCGTCATCGGCTTCCTCGGCGTCGCCTATATGCGCGACTGGAATTTCGCGCCCGCCTTCGCGATGGTCGAGACCAAGGTCTACGAGACCGGCCGCAACTACACGCTCTCGGTGGTGCCGCTGTTCATCCTGATGGGCAATTTCGTCACGCGCGCGGGCATGTCGCAGCAGCTGTTCCGCGCCGCCTATACCTGCATCGGCCATCTGCGCGGCGGCCTCGCCATGGCGACGGTGTGCGCCTGCGCCGGCTTCGGTGCGATCTGCGGCTCGTCGATCGCGACCGCCGCGACCATGGCGAAAGTTGCCTATCCCGCGATGAGCGAGCTCGGCTACTCGGACCGCCTGTCCACTGGCGCGATCGCCGGCGGCGGCACGCTCGGCATTCTGATCCCTCCGTCCACCATCATGGTGATCTACGGCGTGCTGACCGAGACCAATATCGGCAAGCTGTTCGCGGCCGGCATTTTGCCTGGCATCCTGGCGACCTTCCTCTTGTGCCTCGCTGTGCAATGGATCGTCTGGACCGATCCGAAATCGGGGCCGCGCGGCGAGCGTTCGACCTGGCGCGAGCGGCTCGTGGCGCTCAGAGGCATCTGGGCGGTGGCGCTCTTGTTCATCGTGGTGATGGGCGGCATCTACGGCGGCGTGTTCACCGCGACCGAGGGCGCCGGGGTAGGGGCCTTCGGCGCGCTCTGCTTTGCGCTCGCGCGCCGCGTGCTCACCTGGCACACGCTGCTCGACGCGCTGGTCGAATCCGGGCGCACCACGGCGATGCTGTTCGCGATCCTTACCGGCGCGCTGATGTTTGCCGAGTTCGTCAACTACACGACGATGCCGGACGATCTAAAAAACCTGGTCACCGGCCTCAACCTGTCGCCGATCATGGTGGTGGCGGCGATCTGTGCGATCTACGTGGTGCTCGGCACCGCAATGGAAGAACTGTCGATGATCCTGTTGACGGTGCCGGTGTTCTTTCCGGTCATCGTGCACCTCGGCCTCGATCCGATCTGGTTCGGTATCCTGATCGTGGTGGTAGTCGAGATCGGGCTGATCAGCCCGCCGGTCGGCATGAATCTTTTCGTCATCAACGCGCTGTTGCCGCAGGTGCCGACCCGCATTGTTTTTCACGGCGTGCTGCCGTTCATGGTGGCGGACGTGGTGCGGCTGTTCATTCTCGTCGCCTTCCCCGTCATCTCGCTGTGGCTGCCGAGCCACATGCGCTGAGCGGTAACCGGCGGGGGGCGTTCAGGCCAAACGTCGTCATCCGAGCAGAGGGGTGCGCCTGTCCGTACGCGAGCAAACACGCGCAATACCGAGCAAAGCCGATGCGATGATGCCGAACGGCCACAGGGGCAGTTTGTGCGCCCCGGAATTGTCGCAATTCGGCAACATTGTGATACAAAAGCATCAGTTCACATAAATGTAACAGCTGGGGGCCCGTCCCAAGCGGCGCAGGAGTCGCGCCGTAATAGGTTCCCGTTTGGGGCGGAGACGACTTGATGACCAATGTCGGCCATGCCGCCACCGCCGAACTGGTGAGCGCCAGCGGGGCCCCTGCCCCAGGCGGGATGCGTCGGCTTCTGGGCTTTGCCGCGGTTGCCCTCGCGCTCCTCTCGGCGCTGCTGACATTTCTCGTGCTCGGGGGGCTTACCCCGATCAACCCCACGAACGAAGTCGTGCGCACGCTCCTGCTTTTCAACGCGGGCGCGGTATTCCTGCTCGTCCTCGTCATCGGCCGCGAGGTGTGGGGAGTCGTGCAGGCGCGCCGGCGCGGCCGCGCGGCGTCGCGGCTGCACGTGCGGATCGTCGCCTTGTTCGCGCTGATCGCGGCGGTGCCCGCGGTTCTGGTGGCGGTGGTGGCAAGCGTGACGCTCGATCGCGGGCTCGATCGTCTGTTCTCGCAACAGACGCAATCGATGATCGAGAACTCGCTGGTGGTCGCCGATGCCTATGTGCGCGAGCACGCCCAGTTTGTGCAGGCCGACGCCATTGCCATTGCCATCGAACTGTGGCGGCAAAAACCTTTGTTCGACCAGTCGCGCGAGCAGTTTCATCAATTCCTGGCGGCCCAGGCGGCGATCCGTGGACTGCCGGCGGTCATGCTGCTCGACAAGAATCTCAACGTGGTCGATCGGGTCGAGGCTCCGCTCGACCGGGACTTCGTCAAGCCGTCGCCCGAGATGCTCGCCGATATCAATGACACTGAGCCGCGGGTCGCGATGTTCCTGGAGTCCAGTTACGTCGCCGCCGTCATCAAACTGCGCGGCTACGACGACACTTACCTCTATATCGCGCGGCTGCTCGACCCGCGGGTGCTGGCGCAATTGCGCGCGACCCAGGCCGCCGTCGCCCAGTATGACGATGTCGCTTCGCGCCGGGTTGGCATCCAGATTGCGTTCGCGTTGATGTACACGGTGATCGCGCTCAGCGTGCTGCTCTCTGCGGTTTGGATTGCACTGAATTTCGCGAACACCCTCGTCGCGCCGATCCGGCGCCTGATCGGCGCGGCGCAGATCGTTTCCACCGGCAATCTCTACGTTCAGGTGCCGACGCGGCGCGCGGAGGGCGACCTCGCCCAGCTCGGCGAGACCTTCAACAAGATGACCGGGGAGCTGCGCACCCAGCGCGACGATCTCGTGCGCGCCCGCGATCTGATCGACAGCCGTCGCCGGTTCACCGAGGCGGTGCTCGCGGGCGCCAGCGCCGGAGTCATCGGCGTCGACGCCGAGAACTGCATCAGCATGTTGAACCGATCGGCCGAGCAGTTGATCGGGCGCCCCGAGACCGAGGCGCTCGGGCGACCGCTGGCCGAAATCGTCCCGGAAGTCGGCGACATTTTCACGGCGGCACGCGCCGGCTCACAGCGCCTGGTGCAGGGGCAGGTGACGCTCAACCGCAGCGGCCGCGAGCGCAACGTCTCGGTGCGGGTGACGAGCGAGCAATCAGGCGCCGCCGAGCACGGCTACGTGGTTACGCTCGACGACATCACCGATCTCGTCGCCGCACAACGCACCTCGGCTTGGGCCGACGTCGCACGCCGTATCGCGCACGAGATCAAGAACCCGCTTACCCCCATTCAGCTCTCGGCCGAACGGCTGCGGCGCAAATACGCGACCATGATCAAGGAGGACGGGGGCATCTTCCAGCAATGCACCGACACCATCGTGCGCCAGGTCGACGACATCAAGCGCATGGTCGACGAATTCTCGCGCTTTGCCCGCATGCCCAAGCCGGTCATGGCGGCGGAGGACGTGGCCGACACGGTGCGGCAGGTCGTGTTTCTTCAGCGCGTCGCCAATGCCGATATCGACATCGACGTCGAGATCGCGGAGGACCCGATGCCGGCGCAATTCGATCGCCGGCTCATTTCGCAGGGCCTCACCAACATCATCAAGAACGCGACCGAAGCCATTGCCGCCGTTGCGCCTTCCGAACTCGGCCGCGGCCGCATCCGCGTCTGGGCGGGACGCGAGGGCGACGAGGTCATCATCGACGTGATCGATAACGGAATAGGCCTGCCCAAGGAGAACCGCAGCCGCCTGCTCGAGCCTTACGTCACGACGCGCGAGAAGGGCACCGGCCTCGGCCTCGCGATCGTCGGACGCATTCTCGAGGACCACGGCGGCCGCATCGAGCTCGGCGACGCCGCCGACAAGATCCCCGGTCAACGCGGAGCGTGGATGCGCCTGCGCTTTGCCGCACAGGCCGCGGGATCCAACGAAGCCCAGCCTGCGCGGCAAGTGCAGGCCCCGCAACTCGCAACGAACGCGTGAAAACCATGCCCGATGACATTCTCATAGTCGACGACGAAGCGGACATCCGCGAGCTGGTTTCCGGCATCCTGCAGGACGAAGGCTACATCACGCGCTCGGCGCGTGACAGCGACGACGCGCTGGCGCACGTGGCGAGCAGAAGGCCCAACCTGGTCTATCTCGATATCTGGCTGCAGGGCAGCCGGCTCGACGGGCTGCAATTGCTCGATGCCATGAAAGCGCAGCATCCGGAGCTGCCGGTGGTGATGATTTCGGGTCACGGCAATATCGAAACTGCGGTCGCCGCGATCAAACAGGGCGCCTACGATTTCATCGAGAAGCCGTTCAAGGCGGACCGGCTGGTGCTGGTCACGCAGCGCGCGCTCGAGACCTCGCGGCTCAAGCGCGAGGTCAAGGCGCTCAAGCAGCTGGCGCCGTCGACCTTGGTCGGCAAGTCGTCGTCGATGAATCAATTGCGGCAAACCGTCGAGAAAATCTCCCCGACCAACAGCCGCATTCTCATCGTCGGCCCGGCCGGCGCCGGCAAGGAGCTCACCGCGCGCGCCGTCCATGCCCATTCCGCGCGCGTCAACGGACCGTTCATCGTGATCAACGCGGCGGCAATGATGCCGGAGCGGATGGAGCTCGAGCTGTTCGGCGTCGAGCAGGTCACAAACGGGCAAGGCCGCAAGGTCGGCGCGCTGGAAGAGGCGCACGGCGGCACGCTGTTCATCGACGAGATCGCCGACATGCCGCGCGAGACTCAGAACAAGATCTTACGGGTTCTGGTTGAGCAGTCGTTCCAGCGCGTGGGCGGCACCAACAAGGTGCAGGTCGACGTGCGCATCATCTCTTCCACCGGCCGCAACATCGAGGCGGAGATCGCTGCCGGCAAGTTCCGCGAGGATCTTTATCACCGGCTTTCCGTGGTGCCGATCCGGGTGCCGCCGCTCGCCGAGCGGCGCGACGACATTCCGCTGCTCATCGAATATTTCATGGAGCAGATCTCGCTCGCGACCGGGTTGCCGCGCCGCCTCATCGGCGAGGACGCCATGGCCGTGCTGCAGTCGCACGACTGGCCCGGCAATGTGCGCCAGCTGCGCAACAACGTGGAGCGCTTGATGATCCTCGCCGGCGGCGAGCCGGAGGCGGTGATCAACGCCGACATGCTGCCGCCGGACGTGGGTTCCATGGTGCCCTCGATGCCAGGCGGCGACGGCGGCGAGCACCTGATGGGAATGCCGCTGCGCGACGCGCGCGAGGTGTTCGAAAAGGAATATCTCGTCGCGCAGATCAGCCGGTTCGGCGGCAACATTTCGCGCACCGCCGAATTCGTCGGCATGGAGCGCTCGGCGCTGCACCGCAAGCTCAAGGCGCTCGGCATCGACTGACCTACTTTCCAAATGACAGGTCTCGCTCGGCCTCATGCTGAGGAGCGCACGAAGTGCGCGTCTCGAAGCATGAGGCGGCCCCCATCCTTCGAGCCGCTCCCCCGGCTCTCGCTGCGCTCGGCCGGGGTCGCTCCTCAGGATGAGGGCGGAGAGAGCAGATCGACTTGACCGAACAGAGCCGATGTCGCGCATCGCATACGTGAACGGCCGCTACCTGCCTTGGCGCGCAGCAGGCGTCAACGTCGAGGATCGCGGCTATCAGTTCGCCGACGGCGTCTATGAAGTCTGCGAGGTGAGGGGGGGCCGCGTCATCGATGCACGGCGTCATCTGGCGCGCCTGCGCCGCTCGCTCGACGAGCTGCGCATCGACATGCCGATGTCGGAAGCAGCGCTCACGATCGTCATGCGCGAATGCATTCGCCGCAACCGCGTGGACAACGGCATCGTCTACCTGCAGATCACGCGCGGCGTCGCGCGCCGCGACCATGCCTTCCCGCCGCCGAATACGCGTCCCAGCGTGGTGGTGACCGCCCGCAATCTCGATGCCGCCGGCAATGAGCGCACGGCCGGCGACGGCGTTGCCGTCATTACCGTGCCGGAGAACCGCTGGGAGCGGGTCGACATCAAATCGATTTCCTTGCTGCCCAATGTTCTGGCCAAGCAGGCGGCGCGCGAACGCGGCGCGAAGGAAGCGTGGTTCGTGGACCGTCACGGTCACGTCACCGAAGGCTCGTCGAGCAATGCCTGGATCGTGACCAAGGCAGGCAAGGTGGTGACCCGGCCTGCGGACAATGGGATTCTCCGCGGCATCACCCGCAGCGTGCTTCTCGAGGTCATCAAGGCCCAGGGGCTGGAGCTCGAGGAGCGGTCGTTCGCGGTCGAGGAGGCGTACGACGCGCGCGAGGCGTTCCTGACCTCGGCGAGCCAAATCGTCATGCCGGTGGTGCGCCTCGACGACCGCCCCATTGCCAATGGGGCGCCCGGATCCGTCGCAACGGCGCTGCGGGCGCAATTCCATCGCTATGCGGAATGGAGCTAATGCCGCCAACCCGAAGTTCGCATTCGCGGCTGCCGCAAGGGTGCGCGAACTTCGAAATCGGGACGATTTTACCGAATGCAGGCGGGGCCGAGCCCCAACTTGTGCTTGCGCGGCCCGCCCGCGTGCCTTGTAATGGGCGAGCCCGGGGTGCTGACGAGGCGAAAGGCTGGAAAACAGGCGCGGCGACCCGGCAATAAGTCTCGCGGCAAGGGGCGCGCGAGCGATAAAATGGAACAACGACGATGGCGGCCGACCGCTCGCAAAATCTACAAGACACCTTCCTCAATCACGTCCGCAAGAACAAAACCCCGCTCACGATCTTTCTGGTCAACGGGGTGAAGCTGCAAGGGGTGGTGACCTGGTTCGATAATTTCTGCGTGCTGCTGCGGCGCGACGGACACTCCCAGCTGGTCTACAAACACGCGATTTCCACCGTCATGCCCGGCCACCCGATCCAGCTGTTCGAAGGCGCCGAGGAGCAGCAGGCGCCGGGAGACAAGGCCTGATTGGAACCGCGCCGGTTCGATAGGGATCGCGACCGACTGAGCCCGCGCGAAGGCTCCGAAACCGGACGCGCCGTCGTGCTCGAGCCGCGTTTGCGCGATCGCGCTTCGGCGCTGGACGTGCGCGCGACGCCAGCGCTGCGCTCGCCGGAAGCCAGGCTCGACGAAGCGGCCGGGCTCGCGCGCGCCATCGACCTCAATGTCGTGTCGGCGGGCATCGTGCCGCTCGGCGACATTCGTCCCGCCACTTTCATCGGCAAGGGCAAGGTCGACGAAATCGCCGGGCTCGTGAAAAGCGAGGAGGTTGGCATCGTGGTGATGGATTGCGCGCTCTCGCCGGTGCAGCAGCGCAATCTGGAGAAGGCCTGGAACGCCAAGGTGGTCGACCGCACCGGGCTCATTCTGGAAATTTTCGGCCGCCGCGCGCGCACCCGCGAAGGCGCGCTGCAGGTCGAGCTGGCGCATCTCACCTATCAGAAAAGCCGGCTGGTGCGCTCCTGGACGCATCTCGAGCGCCAGCGCGGCGGCTTCGGCTTCCTCGGCGGGCCGGGCGAGACCCAGATCGAATCCGACCGGCGGCTCATCGAAGAGCGCATCGCCCGCATCGAGGGCGAGCTTGAGCGGGTCAAGCGCACGCGCAAGCTCCATCGCTTGAGCCGTCAGCGCGTGCCGTATCCGGTGGTGGCGTTGGTCGGCTACACCAATGCCGGCAAATCCACGCTGTTCAACCGCATGACGCAGGCCTCGGTGCTGGCCGCGGACACGTTGTTTGCCACGCTTGACCCGACTTTGCGGGCGGTCGACCTGCTCAGCGGCCTGCGAATCATCCTGTCCGATACGGTCGGTTTCATCTCGGATCTGCCGACCATGCTGGTCGCGGCGTTCCGGGCCACGCTCGAAGAGGTCATCGAAGCCGACCTGATCCTGCACATTCGCGACGTGTCGCACGACGACGCGCAGGCGCAGTCGCAGGACGTGGAGCAGGTTCTCGACCAGCTCGGCGTCGCCGCGCAGGACGAGGGGCGGCTGATCGAGGTCTGGAACAAGATCGACCGGCTCGATGACGCGGCGCGCATGCGCAACCGCAACCTTGCCGATCGCCAGGCGCATCGTCCGGTCCTGGTATCGGCGCTGACCGGGGAGGGGACTGACCGCCTCGTGGTCGAGATCGAGGAGCGGCTGGCCGCGCGCCGGGTCACGCTCGATCTCGAGCTCGATGCCGCCGACGGTGCCGGGCTGAGCTGGCTCTATCGCCATACTGAAGTCATGCGCAAAACCGCGCGTGAGGACGGCCGCCTGGCGGTCATGGTCCGCGCCGATCCCGACAACGCGGAAAAGGCGCGCGCGAAGTTTTTGCGCACGGCCGATCGCGCGCACTGAGCCGGAAATGCCGCGGAACACGTTCAGCAATGCGTTGATTGCCCTCATCGCGCTCGGGTGCGCGTGCTGGCCGCATGGAACGCGCGCGCAAACGCTGAAGCTGCGTTACGGCCAGGCTTATTCGGCAGCGCGCAGCATCTTCTCGCTGCCGGTCGCGATCGCCGAGCGCGAAGGGTTTTTCGCGCGCGAGGGCCTCAAGGTCGAGGTGCTGCAGCCCATCCCCGGCGGCGCCGACCGTCAGATCGAGGCGCTGCACAACGACAGCGTCGATCTCACCCACGTGGCCACGCCATTCCTGATCCGCGCGGCGCTCGGCGGTTCCGATGCGGTGGCGGTCGCGGCCGAGTTCAGAAACCCGATCTACAGCGTCATTGCCAAGCCCGAGATCACGAGTTTTGCCGAGCTCAAGGGCAAGCTGGTGGGGCTCGCCGACGAATACGGCACGATCACGGTTTCAACGCGCAGGCTGATGGCGCTGCATGGGCTCAAGCGCGGGGAGTTCGGGGCGCGCATCATCGAAGGAACGTCGGGGCGATTGGCCTGCCTGCGGCGCGGCGATTGCGATGCCGTCGTGCTCGGGCAGCCGCAGGACCTGATCGCCCTCGATCAGGGTTATCGGCGACTCGGCGACAGCACCGAGGCGGTGCCGGAACTGCTCTACACCGTCACCGCTGCCCGGCGCTCGTGGGCCGAGGCCAACCAGGAAGCCGTGCGGCGCTACGTCCGCGCGCTTGCCGGCGCATTCAAATTCATCCGTGACGGCGCCAATCGCGACAGCGTCGTCCGCGTGGTCATGGAGAGCACGAACGCCTCGGAAAAAATTGCGCGGCAGACGCTGGCGCTGTTCTTCGAGCCGGAGCGCGGCGTTCTGCCCGAACGCGGCGAGATCGACCTTGCCGGCCTGGCGCAGGTAATCGCGATGCTGGGCGATACCGGCGCCATCAAACCGCCGCTGCCCGCGGCAGAGCAATTCGTGGACCTGCAGTACCTTCGCGCGGCCGGCGTGCAATGAATCGCCGCTCGTGCAACTGACCCGTCATGCCCGGCCTTGTGCCGGGCATCCACGTCTTGCTTTCTGATCTCGAAAAGACGTGGATGGCCGGGACAAGCCCGGCCATGACGGCGCGGATAAGTACAATCGAACTCCGTTGCTAATAAATCGGTCAAGCCCAGGCAGGAGCACATCGATTATGGGTCGTCAGCGCATATGAGAATGAGAAAGGCAAGCAGAGCGATATCGCGAGTTCAAGCCGACATCGGCGGGACGGGCCCGATCAAGGACCGCGGCGATCCTACCGGCTTGATCGTTCGCAACGGTTACCTCGTCGCGCAATGGGGCGAGCCAGCGCGGGTCGACATGACGCACAGCGTCACGAAAAGCTTTCTCTCGAGCATCGTGGGAATTGCCTACGACCGCGGCCTGATCCGCAGCATCGACGATACCGTAGGCGAATATGTGCCGCCGGTGCAGATCTACAATCCGATCGCTAGTACCCGGACTCAGAAATGGCTGATACGGCGCTGGAGGCGCTTGTGATGCACTTCGGCCTTTGTCCAGACGAACGGCTTGGCATGCTGATTGTAAGATTCGATGAAGGCATCAATGTGCTCTCTGAGCTGCTTGACCGAGGTGAAGGATGCTCCTTGCAGCGAATTTCGCTCCAGGATCGAGAACCAGATCTCCACCTGATTGAGCCAAGAGGCGCCCGTCGGGGTGTAGTGGAAATACACGTTGGGGTGACGCCTGAGCCAGCGGTCACTCTTGGGCTTGTGGGTGCGGAGGTTGTCGAGAATGACGTGAATGGCGGTTTCAGTGTCCTCATAGGCGGCTACGATCTCGTTCATGAACTCGAGAAATTCGATCCGTCGTCGCCGATTTTTGTGAGCGGCGTGCACCTCGCCGGTAGCCACTTGAAATGCGGCAAAGAGGGTGGAAGTGCCGTTCCGCTTGTAGTTGTGGCTCTGGCCGGTCAGCGCCCGGCCATTGGGAAGCTTCAGATATCCCTGCGCGCGCTCCAGCGCCTGGATCGACGGCTTCTCGTCGACACAGATGACAATCGCGTTCTCAGGTGGTGCCATGTAAAGCCCGACCACATCGGCAGCCTTGGCGACGAACTCAGGGTCATTGCTCTCGCACCAAGACTTGCGCCCAGCGAGATCGATCTTTTGCGCCCGAAGAAAGCGCCAAACCTGCTGCTCGTGGACGTCGCCCAGTTCGGCGGCAATCAGCGGTCCGGTCCAGCGCGCGAACCCGGCCGGCGGAGAACGATCCAAGACCGCCAGAATCCGCCGTCCCGTCTCGACAGGGTACTTCGGCTCGGGTCCAGGTCGCGGTTTGTCGTTCAGTCCGGCCAAACCCTCCCGAGAAAACCGGCCACGCCACAAGCTCACCGTCCGTGGCATCGTGTCCAGCACCCGCGCTATCTCGCGCGTCGGACGACCTTCGCTCGCCAGCAAAACAATCCGGGCGCGAAAGACATCGCGCTGTTCCGTGGTCGGTGCCCGAACCCGAGCCTCAAGCACCGCCCGATCCTCCGGCGTCAGCCGGACTTCCGCAGCCTTGGGAATCATCCCAATGTTGAATCACATTCCTGCGAAAGCGGGTACTAGGGCATTACCCTCTCGTGTGCGAAGGAATGTCATAAGGTGCGCAGGTGACGGAGCCGGAGCTTCGCTTGAGCGGCCGACCGACATTTCCGGGGCACCGTGGAAGAAAAACGCGAGAGGTGCGTGGAGAGCTTGGGACAGTTGCTGCAAACGGCCAGCCGCAATCCGATCGGTCCCGTTTTCGTACCTCTGTATCTGCTGGAAGGTCATGCCGAGCGCATTGGCAAGCTTTCTCTGACTGATGCCCAGCATCTCGCGTCGGCTCCGTATCCTAGCACCGACATACTTATCGATCCGGTTCAGGGAT
>Ga0306923_10002498_pt1 | contig 16865 bp, 9 predicted proteins | sample sta12Can44000108_FD_203841 | JGI IMG/M metagenome (GOLD analysis project Ga0306923, IMG submission 203841) | Lab enrichment of tropical soil microbial communities from Luquillo Experimental Forest, Puerto Rico - statanox.12C.anox.44.000.108 (v2)... | ecosystem: Environmental > Terrestrial > Soil... | reverse complement strand
CTCGAGCAACGCTTCCTCGACAAGGTCGAGAAGCTGCAGCGCGGCGATGAGCTCCCGCCGGGCGTGATGAAGATGGTGAAAGTCTTCGTCGCCGTGAAGCGCAAGATCCAGCCGGGCGACAAGATGGCCGGCCGTCACGGCAACAAGGGTGTCGTGTCGAAGATCGTGCCGATCGAGGACATGCCATTCCTCGAAGACGGCACGCAGGTCGACATCGTGCTCAATCCTTTGGGCGTTCCCAGCCGAATGAACGTGGGACAGATCCTGGAGACCCATCTCGGCTGGGCTTGCGCCGGACTCGGATCGAGGATCGGGCAGGCAATCGATGCGTATTACGGCAAGCGCGACACCCGCCCGCTCAAGGATACGCTCAAGAAGATCTACGGCGACGACGAGACCATCAAGTCGCTGGGCGAACAGGAGTTGGTCGAGCTTGGAACCAATTTGCGTCACGGCGTGCCGATTGCAACGCCGGTCTTCGACGGCGCCAAGGAGGCCGACATCGAGAAGATGCTCGATCTCGCCGGGCTCGATCACTCGGGCCAAGTGACGCTTTATGACGGGCGCACGGGCGAGCCGTTCGATCGCGAGGTGACGGTCGGTTACATCTACATGATGAAGCTGCACCACCTCGTCGACGACAAGATCCATGCGCGCTCGATCGGGCCTTACAGCCTCGTCACCCAGCAGCCGCTGGGCGGCAAGGCGCAGTTCGGCGGCCAGCGCTTCGGCGAAATGGAGGTGTGGGCGCTGGAAGCTTATGGCGCGGCCTACACGCTGCAGGAAATGCTGACCGTCAAGTCGGACGACGTCGCCGGCCGCACCAAGGTTTACGAGGCGATCGTGCGCGGCGACGACACGTTCGAGGCCGGCATTCCGGAATCGTTCAACGTGCTGGTCAAGGAGATGCGCTCGCTCGGGCTCAATGTCGACCTGCACAATTCGAAGCAGCAGCGGCAAGGGCCCGGCGGCGAAATTGCGGAAGCCGCGGAATAGTCAGAAGGAGGCGGACGACTGGCAGGACATGGACGCAGGCGTCCCCAGGTCCGTCGTCTGAACGGAGAGAGCTATGAATCAAGAGATCATGAATCTTTTCAGCCCGCAGGTGCCGGCTCAGGTCTTCGACCAGATCCGCATCTCGATCGCGAGCCCGGAAAAGATTCTGTCGTGGTCCTACGGCGAGATTAAGAAGCCGGAGACCATCAATTACCGGACCTTCAAGCCCGAGCGCGACGGCTTGTTCTGTGCGCGCATCTTCGGGCCGATCAAGGACTACGAGTGCTTGTGCGGCAAGTACAAGCGCATGAAATACAAAGGCATCATCTGCGAGAAGTGCTCGGTGGAGGTCACGCTCTCGCGGGTGCGGCGCGAGCGCATGGGCCATATCGAGCTTGCGGCGCCGGTCGCCCATATCTGGTTTCTCAAGTCGCTGCCGTCGCGCATCGGCCTTTTGCTCGACATGACGCTCAAGTCACTCGAGCGCATTCTCTATTTCGAGAGCTATGTGGTGCTGGAGCCAGGGCTCACTCCGCTGGAGGACCGCCAGCTGCTGAGCGAAGACGAATACCTCAAGGCGCAGGAGCAGTTCGGTGCCGACAGCTTCACGGCCGCCATCGGCGCGGAGGCGATCCGCGAGATGCTCAAGGCGCTCGATCTCGACAAGATGCAGGCCGACCTGCGCGCCGAGATCACGAGTTCGGATTCCGATATCAAGAAAAAGAAGATTGCCAAGCGACTCAAGATCGTCGAGGCATTCCAGCAGTCCGGCAACAAGCCGGAATGGATGATCCTGACGCAGGTGCCGGTGATTCCGCCGGATTTGCGGCCGCTCGTTCCGCTCGATGGCGGCCGCTTCGCCACCTCCGACCTCAACGATCTCTATCGCCGCGTCATCAACCGCAACAACCGCTTGAAGCGGCTGATCGAGCTGCGCGCGCCCGACATCATCATTCGCAACGAAAAGCGCATGTTGCAGGAGGCGGTCGACGCGCTATTCGACAACGGCCGCCGCGGCCGCGTCATCACCGGCGCCAACAAGCGGCCGCTGAAGTCGCTCGCCGACATGCTGAAAGGAAAGCAGGGCCGCTTCCGGCAGAACCTGTTGGGCAAGCGCGTCGATTACTCCGGCCGCTCGGTGATCGTGGTCGGCCCCGAGCTCAAGCTGCATCAATGCGGGCTGCCGAAGAAGATGGCGCTCGAGCTGTTCAAGCCGTTCATCTATTCGCGGCTTGACGCCAAGGGCCTGTCGACCACGGTGAAGCAGGCGAAAAAGCTCGTCGAGAAAGAGAAGCCCGAGGTCTGGGATATTCTCGACGAAGTCATTCGCGAGCATCCCGTACTGCTCAACCGCGCGCCGACGCTCCATCGCCTCGGCATCCAGGCATTCGAGCCGGTGCTGATCGAGGGCAAGGCGATACAGCTTCATCCGCTGGTCTGCGCCGCCTTCAACGCCGATTTCGACGGCGACCAGATGGCCGTGCATGTGCCGCTCTCGCTCGAGGCGCAGCTCGAAGCGCGCGTGCTGATGATGTCGACCAACAACATCCTGCATCCTGCCAACGGCTCGCCGATCATCGTGCCGTCGCAGGATATCGTGCTCGGTCTCTATTACCTCTCCATCATGCGCGAGGGTGAATCGAAGGGCCAGCAGCTGAAAGTGTTCGGCGAAATGGCGGAAATCGAGCATGCGTTGCACGCCAAGGTCGTCGACCTGCATACCCGCATCAAATACCGTTGGATCGGCGTCGACGAGAAGGGCGAGCACGTTCAGCAGTGGTTCGAGACCACGCCGGGCCGTGTGATGCTCGGCGAGGTGCTGCCGAAAAATCCGAAGATTTCCTTCGACACCGTCAACAAGCTCATGACGAAGCGGGAAATCTCCAGCATGATCGATCAGGTCTACCGCCACTGCGGGCAGAAGGAGACGGTGATCTTCTGCGACCGGATCATGGCGCTCGGCTTCCACCACGCCTTCAAGGCCGGCATTTCCTTCGGCAAGGACGACATGGTCGTGCCGAGCAGCAAATGGAAGATCATCGAGCAGACGCGAACGCTGGCCAAGGAATTCGAGCAGCAATACAACGACGGCCTGATCACCCAGGGCGAGAAGTACAACAAGGTGGTCGATGCCTGGTCGAAGGCGACCGACCAGATCGCCGACGAAATGATGCGTCAGATTTCGTCGGTCGAGCGCGTTGATGGCGGTGGCCACGCCGCGGAGGTCAATTCGATCTACATGATGGCGCATTCCGGTGCGCGCGGCTCGCCGCAGCAGATGCGCCAGCTCGCGGGCATGCGCGGCCTGATGGCCAAGCCGTCGGGCGAGATCATCGAGAGCCCGATCATCAGCAACTTCAAGGAAGGGCTCTCGGTGCTCGAGTACTTCAACTCGACCCATGGTGCGCGCAAGGGGCTGGCAGACACCGCGCTCAAGACCGCCAACTCGGGCTATCTCACCCGCCGGCTGGTGGACGTGGCGCAGGACTGCATCATTACGTCGGAGGACTGCGGCACGTCGTCGGGCATCAAGGTGCGAGCCATCATCGATGCCGGCACCGTGGTGGCTTCGCTCGAGAGCCGCATCCTCGGCCGCACCGCCGCCGAGGACGTGCGCCATCCCTCGTCGCACGAGGTGATCGTCAAAAAGGGCACGCTGCTCGAAGAACCGCAGGTCGACGCAATCCGCGGAGCCGGCGTGCAGGAGTTGCGCATCCGCTCGGTGCTCACCTGCGAAACCACCGCCGGCGTATGCGCCAAATGCTATGGGCGCGATCTTGCCCGCGGCACACCGGTCAACATGGGCGAGGCGGTGGGTGTCATCGCCGCGCAGTCGATCGGCGAGCCGGGGACGCAGCTCACGATGCGCACGTTCCACATCGGCGGCGCCGCGCAGATCTCCGAGCAGTCGGTGATCGAGTCGAATTTCGAGGGCACGATCAAGATCAAGAACAAGAACGTGGTGAAGAATTCCGACGGCCAGACGGTGGCAATGGCCCGCAACATGATCGTCGCCGTGCTCGATCCCGACGGGACCGAGCGAGCGGTGCACCGCATCCAGTACGGTGCGCGTTTGCTGGTCGAGGAAGGCGACAAGATCAAGCGCGGGCAGCGCATCGCGGAGTGGGATCCGTATACGCGGCCGATCCTCACCGAGGTCGAGGGTACGATCGGGTTCGAGGATCTCGTCGAGGGCCAGTCGATGTCGGAAACGCTCGACGAGTCGACCGGCATCGCCAAGCGAGTGGTGACCGATTGGCGCGCCAGCCGCGGGGTGGACCTGCACCCGGCGATCGTGATCAAGGACAAGAACAACAAGGTGATGAAGCTTCCCCGCGGCGGCGAGGCGCGCTACCAGCTCGCGGTCGACGCCATCATCTCGGTCGATCCGGGAACGCACGTCAAAGCGGGCGACGTTATCGCGCGCATCCCCACCGAGAGCGCCAAGACGCGCGACATCACCGGCGGTTTACCGCGGGTGGCGGAGCTGTTCGAAGCGCGCCGTCCGAAGGAAGCGGCCATCATCGCCGAAACCTCCGGCACCATCCGCTTCGGCCGCGACTACAAGAACAAACGTCGCGTCATCATCGAGCCGGCCGATCAAGGCGAAGAACCGAAGGAGTACTTGATCCCCAAGGGCAAGCACGTCCATCTGCAGGACGGCGACCTGATTGAGAAGGGCGACGCCATCGTCGAAGGCAATCCCGCGCCGCACGACATTCTTGCAATCAAGGGCGTCGAGGAGCTGGCGGCGTATCTGGTCAACGAGATCCAGGACGTCTATCGGTTGCAGGGCGTCTCGATCAACGACAAGCACATCGAGGTCATCGTTCGCCAGATGCTGCAGAAGGTCGAGATCGACGACTCGGGTGAGACCGAACTGATCCAAGGCGAGCAGATCGACAAGATCGAACTCGACGAGATCAACGCGCGGGCGAAAGAGGAAGGCAAGAAGCCGGCCGTCGGCCACCCGGTGCTGCTCGGCATCACCAAGGCTTCGCTGCAGACGCGGTCGTTCATCTCGGCGGCGTCATTCCAGGAGACCACGCGCGTGCTCACCGAAGCGGCGGTCAATGGGAAGATCGACACGCTCGAAGGCCTCAAGGAGAATGTCATCGTCGGTCGTTTGATACCGGCGGGCACCGGCGCCATGATGAACGGGCTGCGCGAGGTCGCGAGCAAGCGCGACGCGCTCATCCTCGAGGAGCGCGAGAAAGAGGCGGCCGCAAAAGCGGCTGCCGCGGAAGCCGCGCAGCCGGCGCAATTGCCGGCGGCGGAATAGCTTCGGCGATTCGATTTTCTATTGCGCCAAGGGGCCGCCTCCGGGCGGCCCCTCTTTTATTGCCGACTCGCGCTGTCCGCGGCCGTGCAGATTGCCGCGTCACGGATCGCCAGGCGAGGACTTTTAGCGCGATTTTTCAATAGGATGTTTGCTGCCGAGCGATGCGTCTGTCCGTCGTGCGTCAGCCTGACGCGCCATCTCGGAGGTAAGAAGATTGTCAACTAAATTTGTCCGCGGAAGGAACTAGACACGGCAAAAAGCCATTTTGTATCGCTGACTTAAGAGGGGTTGATCTCCCTCCTGGCCACCGCACGGTCCGATGGAATCGATTCTGGTCAAAATCTTTGCGACCGCGCTGGCGCTCAGCCAGGTCACCACCGCGCCGGATGCGGTGAAGGCACCCTTTGACCGCGCACAGGATCAGCAGCTTGTGGCGCAACTGTTGCGCGCCGGCTGCACGCATATGCGTAAGGCCTTCGACATCGAGGATATCAACCTTGAGGACCTGATCGCGACCGCAATGGACGACCCGCAGGCGGTCGGCGAGAACAAGGCTTTTCACGGCATCAATTTTGCCGATCTGCAAACGGCATATCGGCAGTTCTGCAAAAACGAAAAGGTCGCCGTCTCGGCCGTGGACCTTGGCGAGGTCATCGATTTCTACAACAAGGCGACTGCCGATCTGCCTGATCACACCAAGCTCAAGGGCATGAAGCTCCCCGGCGCGAGCATCGTGCTCGACCGTAAGGGCGAGCGCTTCGCGGAGGTGTTCGAAGAAAACCAGCGGCGGGTCTGGGTGCCCCTTAGCGATATTCCGGAGCACGTGCAGAAGGCCTTTCTCGCGGCCGAGGACAAACGCTTCTACCAGCACAAGGGTATCGACGAGCGCGGCCTGATTCGCGCTTTCATCGGAAATCTTGCCTCCTCCGGCCGCCCGCAAGGCGGCTCGACCATCACTCAGCAGATCGTCAAGAACCTACTGGTGGGCGAGGACCTGACCTACGAGCGCAAGATCCGCGAGATGATCGTCGCGTCGCGGGTCGAGCAGACGCTAAGCAAGGCGGAGATCCTCGAACTCTACCTCAATTCGGTCTATCTCGGCCGCGGATCCTGGGGCATCGAACTCGCTGCGCGCAGCTACTTCGGCAAGCCGGCAAAGCAACTCACGCTGGAGGAGGGCGCGCTTCTTGCCGGGTTGACCAAGGGGCCTAATTACTTCAATCCCGACCGGCATCCCGGGCGTGCGCAGGAACGGCTGGCTTATGTGCTGAGCCGCATGCAAGAGGACGGCGCGATCCCCGCGGAGCCGTCCGGACGGGGATTACCCGCGCTGCCTTCGCTTGTCGCTTATGAACGCCCGCGCCGCGACATCGGCTTTCACTTCGTCGATCAGGTGGCGCGCGAAGCGAAGTCGCTCGCGGGCATCGATGCGATCACGGCGAACTCCTACACGGTGCGCTCGACCATCGTTCCGCAACTACAGCGGGCAGTAGAGGCGGCGTTGCAGGAGGGGCTTTCGCGCTACGAGCGCAGCACGGGACGCGTTCAATTTCGCTCAGCGGAAGCAAATCTCACCCAGGCCATTCAACGCGAAGCGGACAAGAAGACCGCCGATCGAAGGCCAGCTTGGCAACGCGCGCTGGCGAATGCGCGCTTGCCGCTCTACGACGTGCATTGGACGCCGGCGATCGTGCTGGAAAAGCCGGGCGGGAAGGGCGGAGCGTGGCGAGTTGGCCTGGCTGACGGCCGCGTTCTGCCGCTCTCGGTCGACAATGCGACCGCGCAGCGCAAGCTCGCGCTGTCCGATGTGGTGCTGGTGCGCGCGACCGAGGGCAAGGGCAAGGCCGCCGCGCGCGCCGAGCTGCGGGTGCGCCCCCAGGTGCAAGGAACAGTCGTCGTCCTGGAGAACAAGACCGGCCGTATCCTCGCCATGACCGGGGGCTTCTCGTATCCGCTGAGCCAGCTCAATCGTGCAACGCAAGCCATTCGCCAGCCGGGATCCGCCATCAAGCCGCTGAGCTATCTGGCCGCGCTGCGCAATGGCCTGCAACCCAATACGCTCGTGAGTGACGAGCCGATCACGTTGCCGCCGCTGGGCGGGGGCCGCCACCGCGAGCAGGATTACTGGACGCCCAAGAATTACGACGGGGGTTACGGGGGTATTCTCACGCTACGGCGGGCGCTCGAGAATTCGCGCAACCTCGCCACCGTTCACCTGCTTGACGGCGGTATCGACAGCAGCCCGGAAGCGAGCCTCGATCGGCTGTGCAAACTCGCATTGGAAGCACAGATCTACCGCGAGTGTTTGCGCTACTATCCATTCGTGCTCGGCGCGCAGCCGGTGCGACCGATCGATCTTGCGGCATTCTACGCCACCATCGCCAATGAAGGCCTGCACCCCGCTCCGCACGTCATCGACTCCATCGAGCGCAACGGCACGGTGATTTATCGCCATGATCCGAAGTCGTCGGTGACGCTATCCTCGGTCGACCACGCCGCCTTCTATCAGCTCAAGACCATGCTGCAGGGGGTATTGGCGCGCGGGACGGCGCGGTCGATCGCCAGTCTCGCGCCGTATGTCGCGGGTAAGACCGGAACCTCCGACGATGAAAATGACGCTTGGTTCATCGGCTTCACCAATGACGTCACGGTCGCGGTCTGGCTCGGCTACGACAACGCGAGCGGCAAGCGGCGCACTTTAGGCGGCGGCGCAACCGGCGGTCACGTCGCGGTGCCGATCTTCGAACCCGTGATGCAAGCGGTGTGGTCCAACGTCGGTCAGAAAGCCGCGCTCGCCCCGCCATCGCCCGAGGCCAAACGCCAGCTTGCATGCAAATCGGTCGATCTCGATTCAGGGGAGATGCATGTCAGCAGCGGAAGAGTGATCACGGAATGCTTCCGGATCGATCGCAGCGGCCAGATCATCGATACCCAATACCAACTCGTCTCGCGTGGGGACACTTACGGCGCGCGCGAGTATTACAGCGTCGCGCCTGCTCCGTACGGGTACAGCAACTACGATCAGCGCGGAGGCTACTATTATTACGACAATAACGGCCGCTACATTCCGGCACCGCGCGATCCGTGGCGGCAGCCCGGACAATACTACTACGGCCAATCCAATCCCTACGCGCGTGATCCGCGATATCAAGCCCAGCCCCCGCGCGATCCCTATGGGCGCGAGTACCAAACGCCGCAACGCATCGACCCCGGATATATCTGGGGTAATCGGCGCTACTACTGAAAGACCTCATGATGAAGACTTGGAAGTTTGCCGCCTTGCTCCTGGGGCTGGCGGCATTGGCGCCGAGTAGTGCTCGCGCCGCTGCGCAAGAGTTCCGCATCGAAGAGGCCGCGTCAGGTGCCGAGCTTGCCGTCGATCGGCTCAAGCCGAGAACCATCGCGTTCATTGACCGGCCCAGCGAGGGGCTGATCGATCCGGATGCCGGACTCATCCGCTTCGAGGATTGGGCTCAGGCGAGACCGCTCGAAAAGCAATTCTTGACGCCTTTTCCGAGCTATCTCGAACCGACCGTCGAGGTTACCGTCGACGGCGTGCGCAAGCGTTTCAAGGAAAAGCTGCACATGTATGTGGGTGAAGCCCGCTTTGCGCTCGCGCGGCCGCCCGCCTCGATCGACCTGGCCAGCTTGGTGACGCTGCCGTTCGTCGAGCGCATCGATCCGGCGATCAAACATACTCTGATCACGTCGGCCGAAGCAGTCTCTGCGAAGGATCCGCGCGCCATGCACAATCAGCACCCGCTGCGGCGGTGGTGTGAAATGAGACCGGTCACGATCTGCATCCGCTCGCGCTACCAGTTTGAAGGCAAATTACCGATCGGCATTCAGATCGCCAACAAGCTCCGGGAAGGGGCGAAGAAAATACCGGAATACCTCGAATTCGAAAGCGAGCTCACGCTGCGGCCGCCTGCCGAGGTCGAGGAGATGGGGCTTGCAAACCTGACCGGACTCGACACGCCGCCCGTGGGCGCGCTCGAGCAGAACATCTTTTACGTCAATCAGGTGATGCAGTTCGGCAAGTTGCTCGCCGTGTTTCAGGCGCATCCCACCGACCCGAAACAAACCGTTGTCACCGTCTTCATAGCGCTGGCGGTCGAAAGCAGCGTATTGGCCAAGAAAAAAGAATTCATGAAGGTCCCAGTGCTGCGCAACTTGGTCCCAGCTCAGGTGCTCGCGGGCAAGAGCTCGTTCAACAGCGGCACGTCCATCAGCGCTGGACTGCCGGTCTATGCGCGCAACCAAGCGAAGGCGATCGCGGCGATCCTCGAGCGTAAGTGAACTTTTGCGCAGCGCGACTTCCGGCGGAGCAAAGGCGCGTATGGCCGCCGCTCAGATTTTGATTAGCCGCGCGTTCCGTCTTCCGGCGGCACCAGCAGCAGGCCTTGCGCTTCCGCCCACGCGCGAAAGGCTTTGCCCGCCGCATCGGCCTGTTCCAGCGTCGTCGCACGTTTGATCTGGCGCAGCACATCTTCGGCCGTGTGATCGAGGTGATCGCCGACATGGCGGCGGATCACCTTGGCAGCCGCCTCGAGGGAACGGATCGGCTCGTCGGAATGCGTGATGAGGTGGATTGGAGGATGAATCGCGTGCTCCGGCATGGGCGGCCAACGGCCCCCGCCTGCGAAAGTTCCACGCTTCAGGAGCCGTGAGCCTTGCCCCCTCATGATACCAATTTGCGTGGAACTCACAGGCGGCTTCTCAAAAATGCCGCCTTTGCGCACTCTGACTCGAAGTGCAGACACGAGGTCCTGCGTCGGGTCTCAAGGGGCGGCGCAGGATAGGAGGGGTGGCCGATTGCACGGGGCACTCGGCCAAAACCCGACGCTGTGATTCCCCTACGGCGCCGGAGAGATTGGGCTGTCAGCGCTAGCTCTGGAATTTGACGGCGGTCGGCTCGGCCGCTACGCCGAGGCAGGTTTTGCGCCATCGGCGGCATCGAAGCAAACGACGCCCCTCACCGAAGAGGCGGCGGCGCGTGCGAGCGCGCGCGGTCTCGACTTGTTCACCTTTTTCCTGGCCGACATCCAAACCGGCTTCGGTCCTTTCGTTGCGATCTATCTCACCGCGCAGGCATGGACGCAGTTTGATATCGGCCTGGTTTTGACCGCGGGCGGACTGGTGGCGCTCGCCTGCCAGATGCCCGGGGGCGCGCTGGTCGACGCAATGCGCTCGGCGCGTCCGGTCGCCATGCTCGCCGTGACGGCGATTTGCTTGAGCGCGCTTGCACTTGCGATCTGGCCTACGTTCTTCGTGGTCATGGCAGCGCGCGTCCTGCATGCCGGGGCGAGTTGCGTGCTCGGGCCTGTGATCGCCGCCATCAGCCTGGGTCTGGTTGGCCACGCCGCGCTTGGAGCACGGCTCGGCCGCAATGCCCGGTTCGCGTCCATCGGAAACGGCTTTGCCGCCGCGGTAATGGGCATATGCGGATCCCTTTTCTCCAATCAGGCGGTCTTCTTCCTCACCGCCCTGCTTGCCGCGCCGGCACTGTTGGCGCTGGCGCGCATCCGCACCGGGCATATCGAACGTCCTCGCGAAAGCAAAGTCGCAGCCGCAACCGTCAGCGTGCGCAAGGTCCTGAGCGATCGTCGGCTGCTTATATTCGCCGGCTGCATTCTGCTGTTTCAGCTTGCGAACGCCGCCATGCTTCCGCTGATGGGTGGTATTTTGACGCTGCGCTCAAGCGAATGGGCAGCGACCTTGATTGGCGCATGCATCGTCGTGCCGCAAATTATCGTGGCGGGATTTGCTCCATGGGTCGGCCGAGTCGCCGACTCCTGGGGACGGCGTCCCCTGTTGTTTTTCTGCTTTGCGGCCTTGGCGGCGCGCGGAGTGCTGTTCGCGTACGTGAACGGCTCTTTTCCGGTTGTTGCCGTGCAAATTCTGGATGGCGTCTGCGCGGCGATTTTGGGGGTGATTCTGCCTCTCGTGGTTGCGGATATCACGCGTGGCACGGGACGGTTCAATCTCGGACTTGGCATAGTCGGTAGCGCAGTAGGCATCGGCGCCGCTCTGAGCACCACGCTCGCCGGTTACGCGAGTGACCATTTCGGCAGCAGTGTCGCGTTTTTCAGCCTTGCATTCATTGCCGGCTGCGGCCTGGCGCTCGTTTGTCTGCTGCCTGAGACTCGGCCGGATCCAAAGCAACCGCAGGCTGACGCCTAGTCGCCGCCTTCGTCGGCTCTCCATTCAGCGAGCACTGCCACTTGTTCCGGGTTCCAGGGAACCTGTGGGCGGGTTGCCGCGTTGCTGGAACTCAGTAGCGCGTGCGTCGTCGCCGACTGGGAGAGTTCCGGCCGCAATGCAAGATGCCTGTCGGTACAGCGATCGTCCCCTCGCGTTCCTCGCCCGTTACGTAAGGAGGCGGCCGCTTACCCATGCCGCCATCATTACCGCCGTCGTCGCCGCGGTCGGCTGCTCGGTGGGGGCGCAATACGGCGTGAAGATCCTGGTCGATACGCTGGCAGGAGGACCCAACGTCGGGAACCATGCGAGCGACGCTTGGCTGGGCTTCGTCCTGCTGGCGACGCTGATTGCCGCCGACAATTTCCTGTGGCGGGTTGCGAGCTGGATTGCCAGCTACACTTTCGTCGCCGTGACCGGCGACCTGCGTCGCGATCTCTTTCGCCACCTCACGGGCCATTCGCCGAGCTACTTCGCCGACCGGATGCCGGGCACATTGACCAGCCGCATCACCGCGACCTCGAACGCCGTCTTTACTTTGCAAAACATGTCTGTCTGGAACGTCATGCCGCCGTGCATGGCGACCCTGATCGCCATTGGCTTCGTCGTAACGGTGAGCGTGCCGATGGCCGCGGTATTAATGGCGTTGGCCGGTATCCTAGTGGTGGCGATGTTCCGGCTTGCCGCCGCGGGCCGGCCGCTGCATCACGAATTCGCCAACCGAGCGGCAGCAGTCGACGGCGAAATGGTCGACGTGGTCGGCAATATGCCCTTGGTATGGTCGTTCTGCGGGGTCCGCCGCGAGCACGGCCGCCTCGATGCCACGATCCAGCGGGAAATGACCGCGCGACGCCGCAGTCTCCTCTATCTGGAAAAGCTGCGCCTGTTTCATGCCGCAGTGACCGTTGTCCTGATTATCGCTTTGTTGGCCTGGGCCATCATGCTTTGGCAGAACGGGGCCGCGACAGCGGGCGACGTGGTGCTGGTGTGTACGCTCGGCCTTTCCATTCTGCATGCCACGCGGGATTTGGCCGTGGCTCTCGTGGACGTCACGCAGCATCTGGCGCGCCTTTCGGAAGCGCTGGCGACGCTTCTTATCCCGCATCGTCTGCGCGACCACCCCGAGGCGACCCCGCTGGTGCAAGCGGGCGCGACGGTGGATTTCCGGAATATCGATTTCTGCTATCCGGACGCACGAAGAGTGTTCAGCGATTTCAACCTGCGCATCGAGCCTGGCCAGCGCGTGGGTTTGGTTGGGCAGTCGGGCTGCGGCAAATCCACGCTTTTCGCGTTGTTACAGCGTTTTTACGACGTCCAAGGCGGGCGCATTCTGCTCGCCGGGCAAGACATTGCACGGGTGACTCAGGAGAGCTTGCGGTCCGCTATCGCCGTCGTTCCTCAAGACATATCGCTCTTTCACAGGTCCATCATAGAGAACATCCGCTATGGCCGGCCGGATGCGTCGGATGCCGACGTGCGTGCAGCGATCGTCGCGGCCAATTGTGATGACTTCATCGAAAAGTTGCCGGAGGGCGCTGCAACGATCGTCGGCGACAGGGGCGTGAAGCTATCCCCTGGGCAGCGGCAGCGCATCGGCATTGCGCGCGCGTTTCTCAAGGACGCGCCCGTCCTTCTGCTTGATGAGGCAACCTCGGCGCTCGACAGCGAGTCCGAGGAGGCGGTGCGCCAGGCGCTGGACCGGTTGATGGGGGGCCGCACCGTCATGGCGATCGCGCATCGGCTATCGACCTTGCGCAATTTCGATCGCATCGTGGTCTTACGGGCGGGACGGGTCTGCGAGGATGGGCCGCCGCAGGTGTTGGTGCGCAACAAAGGCGTCTATTCCAACCTGGTGCGGCGAGAGGTGGCGCGGCTGGAGAAGGCGGCCGCGTGAGGCGCTTTTACGGCCCGGCTCACCCGCGCAAGCCGGTGAAATGCTCGATAATGCTCGATATTTTGACTTCCGCGGCTTGACTTCCCCCCACCCGGCCGATACATACCGCCCACTTTTCGGCAGGCGGTGAGCTTCGCTTGTTCGGAACGGCGTGCCGGCCCGCTAAACCATTGAGATCTCAAGGCCTCTTTCGGCGGCGGGCGGGTGTCACCAGCCTCGATGGATGAAGCTCAGACGCTGCCTCTGACGACTGTCAGACGAGAAGGTACATGACCGTTTCGCGCTCGCGCGCGACGGTCCTCTGTGAAACGGGTGAGCGCCGAACGCACCGGGAGCGCAAGGCGCTCTTCCGTTTTGCGCGTTGGAATGAACCCTTTCCTGCCCGCGCGCGGGACGGGAAGCGAAGGTGAGCTAGGCGGAGACGATGCCGACGATCAACCAGCTGATCCGTAATCCGCGGGTCACGCAACATGCCAAGAAGAAGGTGCCGGCGCTCCAGCAGAGCCCGCAGAAGCGCGGCGTATGCACCCGCGTCTACACCACGACGCCGAAGAAACCGAACTCGGCATTGCGCAAAGTTGCGAAGGTGCGGCTTACCAACGGCTTCGAGGTGATCGGCTATATCCCCGGCGAGGGCCACAATCTCCAGGAGCACTCGGTGGTGATGATCCGCGGCGGGCGCGTAAAGGACCTGCCTGGCGTTCGCTACCACATCCTGCGCGGTGTGCTCGACACGCAAGGCGTGAAAAATCGCAAGCAAAGGCGCTCCAAATACGGAGCAAAACGACCCAAGTGATTGGGTCGTTTTGCATAGATGTCCGGCCGAGCGAGGTAATCGAGCGAGACCGGGGATCCCGCGAGAGGAACCGGATGCTCCGGCAAGGTGGAATAGAGACGGACCAGCACGATGTCCCGCCGTCATAGTGCCGAGAAACGAGAGATCAACCCGGACCCGAAATACGGGAACCTGGTGGTCTCGAAACTCATGAACGTGATCATGCGCGCCGGCAAGAAGTCGGTGGCGGAGAACATCGTCTACGGCGCTCTCGACTTGATCGAGGGAAAGACCAAGCAGAATCCGGTCTCGATTTTCGAGCAGGCGCTCGAAAATGTCATGCCCTCGATCGAGGTACGCTCGCGGCGCGTCGGTGGGGCGACCTACCAGGTGCCGGTCGAGGTCCGTGCGACGCGCCGGCAGGCGCTCGGCATCCGCTGGATCATCTCGGCCGCGCGCGAGCGCAACGAAAAGACCATGACCGAGCGGCTCTCGGCCGAGTTGCTCGATGCGTCCAACAACCGGGGAAACGCCGTCAAGAAGCGCGAGGACACCCATCGCATGGCGGAGGCCAACCGCGCGTTTTCGCATTATCGCTGGTGACGGCCAGCAAGAGATCAGGAATTAGCCGCTTATGCCCCGCAGCCATCCCATCGAGGACTACCGCAATTTCGGCATCATGGCCCACATCGATGCCGGCAAGACGACGACGACCGAGCGGATCCTCTATTACACCGGCAAGAGCCACAAGATGGGCGAGGTGCATGAAGGCGCCGCGACCATGGATTGGATGGAGCAGGAGCAGGAGCGCGGCATCACCATTACCTCGGCCGCGACGACGGCGTTCTGGCGAAACAAGCGTCTCAACATCATCGACACGCCCGGTCATGTCGATTTCACCATCGAGGTGGAACGAAGCCTCCGCGTGCTCGATGGTGCGGTATGCGTGCTCGACAGCAACCAGGGTGTCGAGCCACAGACCGAAACGGTGTGGCGACAGGGCGACAAATACAAAGTCCCGCGCATCGTCTTTTGCAACAAGATGGACAAGATCGGTGCGGACTTCTTCCGCTGCCTCGATGACATCGTCAATCGCTTGGGCGCCAAGCCGGTGGCGATCCAGCTTCCGATCGGGAGCGAGAACCAGTACAAGGGCGTCGTCGACCTCGTGCGCATGGTCGGTGTCGTTTGGGACGACGAGACCCTCGGCGCCAAATATCACGACGTCGAAATTCCGGCCGACATGCTCGAACAGGCCAAGGAATATCGCGAGCGGATGATCGAAGCCGCGGTCGAGCTCGACGACAACGTGATGGCCGCGTATCTCGAGGGCAAAGAGCCCGACGAAGCAACCCTCAAGCGGCTGATCCGCAAGGCGGTGATCACCGGCGCCTTCTTCCCGGTGTTCGCCGGCTCCGCTTTCAAGAACAAAGGCGTGCAGCCGCTGCTCGACGCGGTGGTCGACTATTTGCCCTCGCCGCTCGACGTTCCGCCGATCAAAGGCATCGACAGCAAGGGCAACGAAGTCGTCCGCAACGCATCGGATAGCGAGCCGCTGGCGTTGCTCGCCTTCAAGATCATGGACGATCCTTTCGTCGGCACCATCACCTTCTGCCGCATCTATTCGGGCCGTCTCGAAAGCGGCACTGGCGTGATCAATTCCACCAAGGATCGCAAGGAGCGCATTGGCCGGATGCTGCTGATGCACGCCAACAACCGCGAAGACATCAAAGAGGCCTATGCCGGCGACATCGTCGCGCTCGCAGGCCTCAAGGATGTGCGTACCGGCGATACTCTGTGCGATCCGCAGAAGCAGGTCATTCTTGAGAAGATGGAATTCCCCGATCCGGTCATAGAGATCGCGATCGAGCCGAAGTCGAAGGCGGACCAAGAGAAGCTCGGCGTCGCGCTCGCCAAGCTGGTGGCTGAGGATCCCTCGTTCCGCGTCACCACCGATCAGGAATCGGGGCAGACCATTCTCAAAGGCATGGGCGAACTTCATCTTGATATCAAAGTCGATATCTTGAAGCGGTCCTACAAGGTCGAAGCCAATATCGGTGCGCCGCAGGTTGCTTATCGTGAGAAGATTACAAGACCGGTCACCGTCGATTATACGCACAAGAAGCAAACCGGCGGGTCCGGCCAGTTTGCTCGCGTCAAAATCGTCGCCGAACCATTGCCTCCAGCCGGAGGCTTTGTATTCGAAAATGAGATCGTCGGCGGTACGGTGCCGAAGGAGTACATTCCCGGCGTCGAGAAGGGTCTCGAGTCCGTGCTGGGGTCAGGCGTCCTGGCTGGCTTTCCCGTCGTCGATCTCAAGGTGATGCTGATCGACGGCGCCTATCACGACGTCGATTCGTCCGCGCTCGCCTTTGAAATTTGCGCACGCGCGGCATTGCGCGAGGCCCTACAGAAGGGCTCGCCCGTTCTCCTGGAACCGATCATGAAGGTCGAGGTGGTGACACCCGAAGACTATACGGGCTCCGTCATCGGCGACCTCAATTCGCGCCGCGGCCAGATCCAGGGCCAGGACATGCGCGGCAATGCGAATGTCATCAACGCGATGGTGCCGCTCGCCAACATGTTCGGATATGTGAGCAATCTGCGCTCCATGTCGCAGGGGCGCGCCACCTTCACCATGCAATTCGATCACTACGAACAGGTGCCCCAGGCGGTCGCCGCCGAGATCCAGGCGAAGTTCGCCTGAAGCCGGGGAC
>Ga0306923_10002497_pt1 | contig 16865 bp, 14 predicted proteins | sample sta12Can44000108_FD_203841 | JGI IMG/M metagenome (GOLD analysis project Ga0306923, IMG submission 203841) | Lab enrichment of tropical soil microbial communities from Luquillo Experimental Forest, Puerto Rico - statanox.12C.anox.44.000.108 (v2)... | ecosystem: Environmental > Terrestrial >... | reverse complement strand
GCTGCGGCACCGGCCAGCCGGCGCGGCCGAACGATTCGACCAGCGCGTCGCGGCGACGCCTGTAGACCGTGCGCATCTCGGCGATGCAGTCGTCGGGGCCGTTGAGCGCCGCGGTCGCCGCCACCTGGATCGGCGTGAACGCGCCGTAGTCGAGATAGGACTTTACCCGCGCCAGCGCCGCGATAAGGCGCTCATTGCCGACTGCAAAGCCGATGCGCCAGCCGGGCATCGAATAGGTCTTTGACATCGAGGTGAACTCGACGGCGACGTCGATGGCGCCGTTGACCTGCAACAGCGACGGCGGCGGATTGTTGTCGAAATAGACCTCGGCATAGGCGAGATCGGACAGCACCAGGAGGCCGTGCTTCTTCGCAATTGCGACAAGGTCGCGGTAGAAATCGAGATCGGCGACATACGCCGTCGGATTGGACGGAAAGCAGACCACGACCGCGATCGGCTTCGGGATCGAGTGTAACACCGCGCGCTCGAGCGACTGGAAGAAGCTGGCGTCGGTCGCAACCGGCACGGCGCGGATGGCGCCGCCGGCCATAAGGAAGCCGAACACGTGGATCGGATAGGTCGGATTGGGCACGATGATGACGTCGCCGGGCGCGGTGATCGCCTGCGCGACGTTTGCGAAACCTTCCTTGGAGCCGAGCGTGGTGACGATCTGCGTCTCCGGATTGAGCTTCACGCCGAAGCGGCGCGCGTAATAGGCGGCTTGCGCGCGGCGCAGGCCCGGAATGCCGCGCGACGACGAGTACCGGTCGGTGCGCGGCTTGCCGATGGTGTCTTTCAGCTTCTCGACCACATGGGCCGGCGTCGGCAGATCCGGATTGCCCATGCCGAGATCGATGATGTCGGCGCCGCCGTTGCGGGCCGCGGCTTTGGCGCGATTGACGGTTTCGAAGACATAAGGCGGCAGCCGGCGGATACGGTAGAATTCTTCCATAACAGCCCCGGACACGTCGGTCGGACGTTTGTTTTTCAGAACATTAAGCGTTGCGGCAACGAAGTTCTATCACGGCTTGCGAGCGGCACCAGCGCTTGGCGTGGTGCCGGTGGTAGCCGGCGGTGCCGCCATGCCCGAGGCGACAGCGCTGGCCTGGGCGGCCTGGGCCGAGGTGCTCAATTGATCGCGGTCGGAAATCAGCGCGTCGGTCGCCTGCTTCACCTGGTCCGGACTCATAGTCTGGGCGCGCGGATCGGGCCTGGCGGCGAGGTTCGGATAATCGGCGCCGGGCGAGCAGGCAGCAAGCATCACGGCCAGCGCGGCGCCGACCGCTACGCCCGCAAAGCCTCGCTTTGTTACAATGCCAAAACCGCGCACGCCCTCAATTCCTCAGCATTTGCCACTGCTGCCGCCAAACCGGCGGCGACCAGCGCCCCTCTCTAGCTTAATTCCGCCATGGCCGACAATTGCCAGAAGCTCAATGACTTAAAGATATTTGCGCCACCGCAGCTTGGCTGACACGGTAGGCTTGTAATATGTCGAAACGAGGACCGGGAGGTGCGGTGCCGCAGGGCGAAAATGCACAGCGCGAGCGGCATGGACTGCACATAAAGTTGCCTTGCGTGACCGCCCGGCACAGGCCATTTCTGGGTCACGACCCAAATTTGGCAGGCCAAAAACAGCGGCCGATTGGAGAGGGAACGTCAGTTGCGGGCGCCAGCGCAAGAACCGATGAAAGTCGGCAGCGTGGACGTCGAGGCGTTTTCGCGCAATCTGGCGCGGCTCGTCGAGGAAGGCGGCCGCGCGCTCGCCGCCTATCTGAAACCCCGCGAAGAAGGCCACAAGGCCGACATGGTCGCCGAGGAGATCGGCGAAGTGGTCAAGACGCTGGGCCGGGTCGCCGAATATTGGCTGGAGGACCCGCAGCGCGCCATCGAAGTGCAGAACCGGCTTGGCCAAGCCTATCTGGAGCTTTGGGCGGCGGCGGCCAGGCGGCTCACCGGCGAACCGACCGCACCGATTGCGGTGCCCGACGCCAGTGACAGGCGCTTTGCCGACGCCGAGTGGTCGTCGAACCAGTTCTACGACTTCCTCAAGCAGGCGTATTTGCTCACCACGCGCTGGGCCGACCATCTCGTCAGCGACGCCACGGACCTCGATCCGCACACCAGGCAAAAGGCTGCGTTCTACATCCGCCAGATCGGCAACGCGCTGTCGCCGTCGAATTTCGTGCTGACCAATCCGGAACTGCTGCGCGAGACGCTGACCAGCAACGCCGACAATCTGGTGCGCGGCATGCGCATGCTGGCCGAGGACATCGAGACGGGCGGCGGCGAACTCAAGATCCGCCAGTCCGACGCCTCGATGTTCGCGGTCGGGCGCAACCTCGCCACCACGCCCGGCAAGGTCATTTTCCAGAACGAGCTGATGCAGCTCATCCAATACGCGCCGTCGACGCCGATGGTGCTGAAGCGGCCGCTGCTCATCGTGCCGCCGTGGATCAACAAGTTCTACGTGCTCGACCTGACGGCGGAAAAGTCCTTCATCAAGTGGTGCGTCGACCAGGGCATCACGGTGTTCTGCATCTCCTGGGTCAATCCCGACGCCCATTTGGCGAAGAAAGGCTTCGAGGATTACATCCGCGACGGGCCGCTCGCCGCGCTCGACGCCATCAAGCTCGCCACCGGCGAGGATCGCGTCCACACCATCGGCTACTGCGTCGGCGGCACGCTGCTTTCGATCACGCTGGCGCTGATGGCCGCCCGGCACGACGAGCGCATCGTGTCGGCGACCTTGTTCGCCGCCCAGGTCGACTTCACCCACGCGGGCGACCTGAAAGTGTTCGTCGACCCGGAGCAAGTCGAGGTTTTGGAGCACAAGATGGCCGAGCGCGGCTATCTCGAAGGCAAGACCATGGCCAATGTCTTCAACATGCTGCGGTCCAACGACCTGATCTGGCCCTACGTCATCAACAACTACATGAAGGGCAAGACACCGTTCCCGTTCGACCTGCTCTACTGGAACTCCGATCCGACCCGGATGCCGGCCGCCAACCATTCGTTCTACGTGCGCAATTGCTACCTTGAGAACAACCTCACCAAGGGCAAGCTCACGATCGACAATTCGCCGATCGACCTGAAGAACGTGACGGTCCCGATCTACAATCTGGCGACCAAAGAAGACCACATCGCGCCGGCGAAATCGGTGGCGCTCGGCTGCAAATATTTCGGCGGCCCGGTGCGCTTCGTGCTGGCCGGCTCTGGCCACATCGCCGGCGTCGTCAATCCGCCGGACAAGAAGAAATACCAGTACTGGACCGGCCAGCGGCCGCGCAGCGCCGACGTTGACGGCTGGCTAGCCAAGGCCAAGGAATATCCGGGCTCGTGGTGGTCCGATTGGCTCGTTTGGCTCACCCGGCAAAATCCGACCGAAGTGCCGGCGCGCGTTCCCGGCGACGGCCCGCTCAAAGCTATCGAGGACGCGCCGGGAAGCTACGTGCGGGTGCGGGCGGATTGAAGCCGCCCGGCCGCCACTCACGGAAACAGCGCTACCTGCTCGAGGCCCGTCGTCTCGGGGTAGCCGAGCATGACGTTCATGTTCTGCACCGCCTGGCCCGAGGCGCCCTTGGTGAGATTGTCGAGGGCTGAGCCAATGATGGCGCGGCCGGGCACGCGGTCGGCGGCAACCCCGATGAAGGTCATGTTGGAGCCGCGCACGTGCCGCGTCTGCGGCGTCTTGCCGAACGCCAGCACGTGGACGAACGGCTCGCTCGCGTAAGCCTTTGCCAACAGCGCCTGAAGATCCTCAGGCTTTGCTTTCACTCCGCGCACGTAAATCGTTGAAAAGATGCCCCTATTCATAGGCACCAGATGCGGCGTGAAAGTCGCGACCACGTCGCGGCCGACGGCGAACGAAAACTCCTGGTCGAGCTCGGCCATATGGCGGTGGTGGCCGACGCCATAGGCGTGAAAGCCTTCGGAGACTTCGGAGAACAGCATCTCCTCCTTGGCCGCTCTGCCCGCGCCGGTCATCCCGGACTTGGCGTCGATGACGATCTCGTCGGCGTCGATCGCCTTGGCCTTCAGAAGCGGAATGAGCGCGAGCTCCGCGCAGGTGGTGTAGCAGCCCGGATTGGCGACGAGCCGCGCCTTGGCGATCTGCGCGCGATAGATTTCGGTGAGGCCGTAGACCGCTTCCTTCTGCAATTGCGGCGCCGCGTGCGCGTGGCCGTACCAGCGCGCGTACGCGGCCGGATCAGCGATCCGGAAATCGGCCGAAAGGTCCACGACCTTGGTGTTCGGCGCGGCAGCCAGGAGCGCGGCGATGACGATTTGGGTCGTGCCGTGGGGCAGCGCGCAGAACGCAAGATCGAGCTTTTGCGCCCTCCAGTCGGCGCCCTCGATCGACGTCAATACTGGAAGCGCATAGGGCGCGAACTGCGGAAACACGTCGGCCATGGTCTTGCCGGCGCGGCGGTCGGCGGTCAGCAGCGCAATCTCGACGCGCGGATGCGGGATGAGAAGCCGCAGCAACTCGGCGCCGGTGTAGCCGGAGGCGCCGAGCACGCCGATCTTGGCCTTGGTTACGTTCGCAGACATGACCCTGAACCTTCGCTTGAGGGGATCAGTTCGGATCCGGGGCAGACCATATCAAGGAAGGGTGCCGCGGAACCGGCGGCACGGAAAAATGCTACGCGCAAACGCGCAGCCGTGCCGCGTCGCTTGGATGACGGCGGCGGCGCTTGGTAACGGCGGCGGTCGCAAGGGCGCTTCGCATGCGCGGCCATATAGGGCCTCGCCCGCGCAGCGTCAATTGTCGGCAGACCGTTCATGCCGCGCCGCTCAAATGGCATAGTTTTGTGGTTGATTCGTCGTCGCCGTTGCATTCAAGCGGTGTCATCGCCACATGGGACAAGCCGTGGGAAAAGCAGCCAAATCCTCGAAAACGCCGGACCTGTTCGACGCCCCGAAGGGGCGCGGCAGCGCGCGGAGAAGCCCCGCCGCCTCGGCGCGCGGCGCCGGCGACGCCGGCTATACCGCCAAGCACATCGAGGTGCTGGAAGGCCTCGAGCCGGTACGCCGCCGGCCCGGCATGTATATCGGCGGCACCGACGAAAAGGCGCTGCATCACCTGTTCGCCGAAGTCATCGACAACGCCATGGACGAGGCCTTGGCCGGCCACGCCGACTGGATCGAGGTCGAGATGGAGGCCGACGGCTTCGTCACCGTGACCGACAACGGCCGCGGCATCCCGGTCGATCCGCATCCGAAATTCAAGAACAAGTCGGCCCTGGAAGTGATCATGTGCACGCTGCACGCCGGCGGAAAATTCGACTCCAAGGTCTACGAGACTTCGGGCGGCCTACACGGCGTCGGCGTGTCGGTGGCGAACGCGCTGTCGGAGCGAATGGAGGTCGAGGTCGCGCGCGGGCAAAAGCTCTACCGCATGGCGTTCGAGCGCGGCAAACCGAAGAGCAAATTGCAGGACGCCGGCAAGGCGCCGAACCGCCGCGGCACCAAGGTGCGCTTCCGCCCCGATCCGCAGATCTTCGGCGGCAAAGCGCACTTCAAGGCCGAGCGCGTATTCAAGATGACGCGCTCCAAGGCCTATCTGTTCGGCGGCGTCGAAATCCGCTGGTCCTGCGCCAAGGAGCTTCTGGGCGGCACCGAGGATATGCCGGAAAAGGCGACCTTCCACTTCGAGGAGGGCTTGCGCGACTATCTGAAAGAGACGCTGAAAGACGCGACGCTGGTGCATCCCGACATTTTCACCGGCAGCGCCGGAAAAACCGGATCGCACGGCGCCGCGCAATGGGCGGTGGCCTGGACCGCGGACGCCGATGGCTTTCTCAACTCCTACTGTAACACGATCCCGACGCCCGACGGCGGCACCCATGAATCCGGCCTGCGCGCGGCGCTGACCCGCGGCTTGAAGGATCACGCCGAGCGCACCAACCAGGGCAAGCGCGGCGCCTCGATCACCGCCGACGACATCACCGCCGGCGCCGGTGCCATGCTGTCGGTGTTCATCCGCGAGCCCGAATTTCAGGGGCAGACCAAGGACCGCCTCGCCACGGCAGAGGCGCAGCGCATCGTCGAGCAGGCGATCAAGGATCCGTTCGACCATTGGCTCGCCGGCAATCCTGCGCAGGCCAACAAGCTTTTGGAATTCGTGGTCGAGCGCGCCGAGGAGCGCATCCGCCGCCGCCAGGAGAAGGACATCGCGCGGAAAACCGCGGTGCGTAAATTGCGGCTGCCGGGGAAGCTCGCCGACTGCACCAACAGCGCCGCTGAGGGCTCCGAGCTTTTCGTGGTCGAGGGCGATAGCGCCGGCGGCTCGGCCAAGCAGGCGCGCGACCGCGCCTCGCAGGCCATCCTGCCGCTGCGCGGCAAGATCCTCAACGTGGCGTCGGCCGGCAAGGACAAGTTGGCGCAGAACCAGCAGCTCGCCGACTTGATCCAGGCGCTCGGCTGCGGCACCGGCATCCACTACCGCGACGAGGATTTGCGCTACGGCCGCGTCATCATCATGACCGACGCCGACGTGGACGGCGCCCATATCGCTTCCCTGCTCATCACTTTCTTCTACCGGCAGATGCCGAAGCTGATCGACAACGGACATTTGTTTCTTGCGGTGCCGCCGCTCTACCGGCTGAGCCACGGCGGCAAGAATTTCTACGCCCGCAACGACAAGCATCGCGAAGCGATCCTGAAGAAAGAATTCCACGCCAACGCCAAGGTCGAAGTCAGCCGCTTCAAGGGGCTCGGCGAGATGATGGCGGCGCAGCTCAAGGAAACCACCATGGACCCGAAGCGGCGCACGCTCCTTCAGGTCCGCGTCGTCGACGGTGAGCGCAAGGCCACCGACAAATCGGTCGAGCGGCTGATGGGCAACAAGCCGGAGCTGCGCTTCGAGTTCATCCAGGAGCGCGCGGAGTTTGCCGACGAAGCGGCGCTGGATGTGTGATCTGCATCCTGCCCCGCGATCGCGGGGAAAGATGAAAATCACTCCTTCTGAAACAGCTTGTCGGCGGCCCCGATCAAATCCTCGTCGGGATGGGCGGCGCAGTATTGGCCGAGTTTTTTCGCCTTGGCGACGAGCTCGTCGGTGTTGATGACCGGCGGCTCGTTCTCTTCCTTGTAGTAGCCGTCGAGCCAGGCAAGGATGACGCCGACGTCTTCCTTGCTGGCGGAGAGGAATTGCTTGCAGCTCCACGCCGCGAGGTCGATGTCCTCGGCGGCGGCATGGCCGCCGTACACGAGAGCGGCGGTGAGGACCAAGCTGCTGACGACGCGCATCGGCTTTCGGCGCCCTACTCTTCGAATTTCAGGTTCGCGGCCTTGACCACGTCGCTGAATTTCACCACGTCACCCTGGATGATCTTTACGAACTGATCGGGCGTGGCGCCGCCGGGATTGACCGCCATGGCTTTGAGCTTGCTGGCCACGCCCGGATCGGCGATCGCCTCGGCGAACACCTTCTGCAGCTTGGCGACGATGGCCGGCGGCACCTTGCTCGGCGCAAACACGCCGCTCCACAGATGCACGTCGACCTCCGGATAGCCGGCCTCCGCCATGCTCGGCACGTCGGGCAGTTCGTCGGAGCGCTCCTTGCCGGTGACCGCGACCGCCCTGACCTTGCCGGCCTTGACTTGTGGGATGGTCGGCGGGCCGTCGGCGATGGTCATGGCGCTCAAACCCTGGATCACGCTCAAGTTCATCTCGTTCGAGCTCTTGTACGGGATCATGGTGCCGGGCATGCCGGATTTAAGTTTTAGGAGCTCGACGATGATGGTAAAGGCCGGCGACGAGCTCGCATAGTTCGCCTTGTCGGGATTAGCTTTCATCCAGGCGACGAACTCTTTCAGGTTCTTCGACGGATTGTCGGCGCCGATCACCATGATCAACGGAAAGTTGGCAATCATGGCGACCGGCACGAAATCCTTGGCCGGAGAATATTTCAGATCGGGATAGATCGCGGCCGCGACGGCCATGGCGCCGCTCGGGCCGACAAACAAGGTGTAGCCGTCGGGTGCCTGCTGCAGCACGTATTCGGGCGCAAGGCGTCCGCCGGCACCCGGCTTGTTCTCGACGATCACCGACTGGCCGAGAATCTGCGAGGCCTTGTCGGCGACCAGCCGGGCGAAAATATCGTTGCCACCACCGGCGGCGAACCCGACCACGAGCCGGATCGGCCGGCTCGGGTAATCGCTCTGCGCGTTCGCCGGCGCAGCCGCTGTCAAGATCAGCGCCGCGGCCGCCGCCATGAACGACCGACGCGCCAAAAGATCAGCAAAACCCATTGTCGCTCTCCATCCCTGCAAGGGGCGCCATGGTTAGCACGGTCGAGCCACGGCTGCGCGGCCGGCCGCCTGCGGCAATCGCCCGCGCTTTCAAGCGGCGACGACCGACGAGGCGTAATCCACGTCGGGCCACTCCTCGAACAGGCCGCGGTCGCGCAGCCAGCTTTGCGTCTTCTCGTAGACCGCCTCGGTATAGGGCAGGAACACGATGCGCTCGCCGGTCGAGAAGCGCCGCACATCGAGGCTCCCCCGGTAACGCTCCGGAATCTCGTTGCGATAGTAGTGCCTGTATTTTTCCGGCTCGAAGTCGAGATCCATCTGCGCGCGACGCAGGCCGCTCATATATTTCTCGACGTCGGCCGGATCGACGTGTCCCGGAAACATGAAGCCGATCATGAACGAGGTGTCGACGATCTTGCGAAAGCCGAGCTGGTCGAGCACCTGATAGGTCAATCCCCACACGCTTGTGGCGGCGACGTTGCGGTCGACGGCGACGTCGACCCGCGCCCAGATCGAGTCGACGAATTTGAGCTCGATGGCCGCGCGTGGAATGCAGGCTTCGAGCGCCTGGATCGTGGTGAAGTGGCTGCCGGAATGATAGCCGACCGCGATTTCGACGCCGGCGAGATCTTCGGGCTTTGCGATCGGCGATTCCGGCGGCACCATGATGCCGCCCGGCGTCGCAACATAAGACTTGCCCCACATGGTGCCGATCTTCGCCGTCGCCGCCTGGTTCACGGTCCAATGGCAGGCGCAGGAGATATCGGATTTGACGCCCTTGTTGCCGCCGCCCTGCTTGTAGGACTCGAATGCGCCGGACTTCAGATCAGGCACGTTGCCGGAGGCGTCGAGCTTCTTTGCACTCAGCGACGATGGGCCGTAGCGGAACTCATAGTCGAGGCCCTCGTCGCGAAAATAGCCCTTCTCGTGCGCGATCCATTCCTGCAGCCGGCCGTGCGGCTGGATCGTGAACTTTTCCATTGGCGTTGCCCCAGCGGTTTTTTCCGCGTTTGCGAAGGGTAAGACTAGCCGTCCGTCCGGCATTTTGTAAGCGCGACCAGACCGCGGACAGCGGCTTCTGCCGGTGTTTCCGAACCACAAATCAGTGCGTATCGAACACCGCCTGATAGGCTTTGACCGCCTTGCGGATGGCACCCAACTCCGCGCTTGTCGGCTTGTCGGGATCTTTCGCCGCCGGCAGGCTGCCGAACTTCAGCAGACAGGCCATCAACAGGAACCGGGCTTTGTTGGCGGTGAGGTTGGTGGCGGCGATCTGGAAGTCTGTTGGATCCGCAAAACCCATGGGCGCGCCGCGACCAGCGATCGCGACCGGGATGCCGCTGAATGCGGCTTTGAGCATGAGCTTGTTGCGAGTGTGCGACGGCGTCCGGCCATAGGGCACGAGACCCTGGATGACGAAGCCCGTCAGCAGGCCGAGACTGAGCTTATGCTCGATCGAGGCGATAAGGTCGATTTCGGGCGCGGTGTCGTGTCCAAAGGCCATTCCCGAATAGCTGCCGTCGGCCGAGATCGTGACGACTGGAATGGCGTCGGCAAGGAGCTTGCCGTTGCGGTCCTTGACCGCGATCTCGACCATCTCGATGCCGTTGGCGCCCTTCTTCGCCGCCTTCACCGCGTTCGGCAAAGTGGTGATCTTCAGATCCGACCGATAAGTGTGCTTGAACACCGGCAGATAGGTGAGCACAATCCGACCGGTGTGACTGATGTTGCCGACGATGCCGCCGTGACCTCCGGCTGCAACATAGCCGCCGGGGCGTGCGTCGACCTTGGCAACTTCGCGCGCGGCAAACAGCTGCTGCTCTTGGATCACCACGACGCCGCAGCGGTTGCGGCCTTCCTCATCGGCCCACACGCGCGAGCGGATGTAGCGAGCCGAGTCGACAATGTTGGCCGGCCCGTCGCCGCTGATCTGGCCCTGAGGACGCTGCGCCGCGTTGCCGCAAATCGGCAAGGTCGTATCGATCAACAGGTTGAACCAATAGGCGCTCTCTTCGACCTGCGGGCTGCCCTGGGTCCAGATCACGCCGTCGTAGTCGCCACTCGACACCAGCGCCTGCATGTCGTTGGTGGCCTTGGCGAGTGCCGGGCGTGGCGGCGCGACGGCGAGGTGATAAGGCTTGTAGCCGAAGAAATGCGTTCCACGCGTTTCCGGAGGGATGTCTCCCTGGCCCTTATCGGTGCGCAGGTGCGCCGGCAGGCCCTTGGTATAACCGCCCGGCGGCACGCCGCGATAAAAATCCACGGTAGTGATCGAGGACAGCAGACTCGCGGTTCCTTCGGCGCCGATCGACAAGCGATCAATTTCCTCGAAGCTGCGCGAGCCGTCGGGGAAAAATCCCTGGCGGCCGGAGGCAGCACCCGGCGCGGTGCACTCTTCCTCCCATGCCGATCCATCGGCCTGGATTGCCATGTAGGGAAGCGGGTACAGGCCGTCTTCCGGTTTAAGCTCGATCTCGTACACCGGCTTGTCACCGCTGCTCCGACGTTGCGGGTGAAATACGCCGTCAGCTCTCATGTATCCGTCGGGAGGTCCATAGAGCTCGGCCACGTCGGATTCCAGCGGGTGCGCGGAGAACTGCTCGACATACACTTTGACCGGAGCCGCGAGACGCTGCGGCCGCAGCGCGTCGTGCCGCAACGGTGCGCCATCGGCATCCTTGAGCAGCGGCAAGCCGTGCTTGGCGCGTGCCTTGTTCGACGTGACCAGGGGCGGCGTGTTCTGAATAGTCGCTGTCGGTCCCGCCAGGTGGGCAATCCGCGTTTTGTTACTGTCGTTCATCGCGTTCCCTCGTTCACGGCGATCACTGCAGCCAAGCGACCAGCGCCGCGTTCACCGCGTCCGGCCGCTCCAGCGTCGACAGGTGGCCGCATTCCGGCACGACGACGAGCTTGGCGCCGGCAATGCCGGCCGCCATTTCGCGCGCGAGCTCCGGCGGCGTTGCTTCGTCGCTGTCGCCGACCAGCACCAGCGTCGGGCATTTGATTGCCGCAAAACCGGGACGCGAGTCCGGTCGCGTGATGATGGCCTGCTGCTGGCGCAAGTACGCCTCGGGTCCGGTCTCCTCGTTCATGGCGCGCACCATGGCGTTGAGCGCCGCGTCGCCGTGGCGGCTTGCGTGCACCAGCGTCGGATATTGCGAGTCCGTGATCTCGGCGAAGCGGCCGGTACGGGCGAGCTCCATCAACGGCTTGCGCACCGCGGTACGCTCCGGGACCTCGGCGCGGGCACCGGTGTCGAGCAAGGCGAGCCTGGCGACGCGGCTTGCGGCCTGGCGCATGATCTCGAAGGCGATGTAGCCGCCCATGGAGAGGCCGGCGAGCGCAAACCGCGGCGGCGCCGCGGCCAGAATGCGCCGCGCCATGGCGGCCATGCTGTCGTCACGGCGGTGGTCGGCGATGGTGACCGGCCCAAACTGCCACAGCACCGGCAGCTGCGGGGTGTAAAGCCGCGCCGAGCAGTTCAGCCCACCAACCAGGACGATCGGCAAGCCCTCGGATGAGCCATCGGACATCGGCACGCCTCCTAGAACACAAGACTCGGCGTCGAGAAAAAGTGAAGGAATCCTTTTAACTTACCGCGTTGCGGCAGGCCAATATAGGTTGACTTTCGGCCATTGCCCCCTATGTTCCGGCGCAACTGAGGCAGATTCGGCCGTCCTGCGCCCTTCCTCAAGTTTTCTTTTTATCGTTGCAGGCGGTCCCTACAGAGGGTTCATGTCGTTTTCCCATCTCGGTTTGTCCGAAAAGGTTCTCGCCGCCGTTGCGGCGGCCGGTTACAAAACTCCCACCCCCATCCAAGATCAGGCCATTCCTCACGTGCTCGCCCGGCGCGACGTGCTGGGCATCGCGCAGACCGGCACCGGCAAGACGGCGGCGTTCACGCTGCCGATGCTGACCATGCTGGAGCAAGGTCGGGCGCGTGCGCGCATGCCGCGCACGCTCATCCTCGAGCCGACCCGCGAGCTTGCCGCCCAAGTGGAAGAAAGCTTCGCCAAATACGGCGCCAACCATAAGCTCAACGTCGCGCTGATCATCGGCGGCGTCTCGTTCGACGACCAGGACACCAAGCTGATGCGCGGCGTCGACGTTCTAATCGCGACGCCGGGCCGCCTGCTCGATCACTTCGAGCGCGGAAGGTTGCTTCTCACTGGCGTCGAGCTTCTGGTCATCGACGAAGCCGATCGTATGCTCGATATGGGCTTCATCCCCGACATCGAGCGCATCTGCAAGCTCGTGCCGTTCACCCGCCAAACGTTGTTCTTCACCGCGACCATGCCGCCGGAGATCCGGCGCATCACCGAGCAGTTCCTGCACAATCCGGTGCGCGTCGAAGTGGCGAAACCCGCCACCACCGTCGCCACCACGTCGCAGGCGCTGGCCCGCTCCGGCCGCGATCCGATCGAGAAGCGCGACACGCTGCGCCGCCTGATCCGCTCGGCCGAGGGTTTGAAGAACGCCATCGTGTTCTGCAACAGGAAGCGCGACGTCGCCACGCTGCATCGGTCGCTGCTGCGCCACGGCTTCTCGGTGCAGGCGCTGCACGGCGACATGGATCAGCCGGCGCGCATGGCCGCGCTCGAGCAATTCCGCAAGGGCGAGGTGACGCTGCTGGTCGCCTCCGACGTCGCCGCCCGCGGCCTCGACATTCCCGATGTCAGCCACGTCTATAATTTCGACGTGCCGATGCACCCCGATGACTACGTGCATCGCATCGGTCGCACCGGCCGCGCCGGCAGAGCCGGCAGCGCCATCACCATCGTCGCCGGCTCGAACGACGCCAAGGCGGTCGCCGCCATCGAGAAGCTGATCGGCCAATCCATTCCGTTCATGGATCAGCTGCCCTCCGCCGCCGGCGCACCGGCCGAGCGGCAGCGGCAGTCCTCGCGGCAGCAAGAGCCCCGTCGCGGCGGCCATCGGCCGCAGCGCGACCGCGGCGAGCCGCGGCGCCGGCCGCAGGAGCCGGCTCCCGTGGCACGGATTGATGAGGCGCGCTCGCGCCGCCATCCGGAGCGGGCGCCGAAACGGGCGGACGACGGCGATACCTCGCATTTGCCGGCATTTCTGCTGCGTCCGGTGCCGGTCAAGGCCTAAAGCGAATAGAGCGAAAACTACCGCTCCGGCGTGTTGCTTTGACGCCGGTCAAATTCGGCCACCTTACCGGCGACCAGGTGCTCCGGCTCGTGGCAGTGTCGGTGAAGCAGAACGTCAAGGGCAAGGACGCCGTCGCGCGCTACGGCGGCGAGGAGTTCGTCGTCGCGCTTCCCAACACCGCGCTGCAATCGGCGATCACGGTCGCCGACCACATCCGCCGCGCGGTCATGACCAAGGAATTGATGAAGCGCTCGACCGGCGAGCGGCTCGGCCGGGTGACGATCTCGATCGGCGCGGCGAACTTGCGCCCGAGCGATACCGCGCAGTCGTTGATCGAGCGCGCCGACATGTGCCTCTACGCCGCCAAGCGCAACAGCCGCAACCGCGTGATCTGCGAGACCGATCCGGAAGCCGCGCCGCTTGCCGGCAAGCCGGGGCGCGTAATTCGCCGCCTCTTGCCGCGCCGTATTGCCGCTTCCCGGCTCTTGGCGTAGGCCAAGAGCGATGCCCGTCGACCGTCCCATCGTCATTGCCGGCGCCGGCCCGGTCGGCGTCATCACGGCGCTGGCGCTGGCGCGGCAGGGTTTTGCCGTGCAGGTGTTCGAGGCTGAAGCGCGCGTCAACGACAGCCCGCGCGCGGCGACTACCCATGCCGCCACCCTGGAAATCCTGGACAGCCTCGGGCTGATCGACGAGGTCATCCGCCGCGGTCTCGTCGAGCCGAAATTCCGCATCTGGGACCGCGCGATGCGCGAGGTCATCGTCGAGTTCGATTTCGGCGTGCTCAAGGACGACACCCGCTACCCGTTCGTCGTGCAATGCGAGCAACATAAGCTCGCCAATCTGACGATCGAGCGGCTGCGCGCTTTTGCCCACGCCGAAGTGAGATTCTCATCGCGGGTCGTAGATTTCGCGCAGTTCGATGATCGCGTCGAGGTCGCGGTGCAGACAGCCGCGGGCGCGCGGCGGGTTTCAGGCTCTTACCTCATCGGCTGCGACGGCGGCCGCTCCGCCGTGCGCAAGGCGCTCCGCATCGACTTCGAGGGCTACACCCATCCGGAGCGATTCTTGATCCTGACCACCCCGTATTCGTTCGACGCGCTCTATGCGCAATGCTCGCGCAACTACTTCGCCGACGTCGACGAATGGTGTGCGCTGTTCAAGGTTTCAGGCGACGACGGCAAGGGTTTGTGGCGGCTTCTGTTCCCGACGCGGCTCGGCGAGACCGACGCGGAGGCCTTCGACGAAGTGGCGGTGCAGCGCCGGCTGCAGAATTTCTTTCCCAAGGCCGGCGACTATCCGGTGTTCCACCGCAACATCTATAACGTCCATCAGCGCGTCGCCGCGGCGTTCCGCAAGGGCCGCGTTTTCCTTGCCGGGGATTCCGCCCACGTCAACAATCCGCTTGGCGGGCTCGGCCTGAATTTCGGCATCCACGACGCCTTCCAGCTCTCGGGTTTGCTCGGCCGCGTGCTGCGCGGCGAGGCGCCGGCGGACATCCTCGACGGCTACGACCGTACGCGGCGGCCGCTCAACATCGAATACGTGCAGCAGCAGACCATCGCCAACAAGAAGGGGCTGGAGGAGAAGGATCCCGCAGTGCGCGCCAAGAATAACGCGGCGCTAAGCGCCATCGCCGCGGATCCGGCCGCCCATCGCGCTTATCTGTTGCGCGCTTCGCTGATCGAAAGTTTGCGCAAGCCGCAGCCGGCGTGACTATTGCGCGGCGGCGCCTTCGTCCTTGGCCGGCTCGAGCTGGACCGATTCGCCGCAGCCGCAGGCGCCGGTCTGGTTCGGATTGTTGAAGATGAATTGCGCCGAAAGCTTCTCGACCTTGTAGTCCATCTCGGTGCCGAGCAGGAACAGCACCGCCTTGGGGTCGATCAGGATGCTCACGCCCTTGTCCTCGACCACCTCGTCGAGCGGATTGATCTTCTCGGCATATTCCATGGTGTAGCTCATGCCGGCGCAGCCACCGTTCTTGACGCCGACGCGGACGGCGGCGATCGGACGGTCGGCCTTCGCCATCACCGCCTTGATGCGATCGGCGGCGGCGTCGGTGAGCCGCATCACTTGAGGTCTCGGCCGGGGCGTGGCCATTTCACCTTCTCCCAATTGCGACCTGTAATAACTCTAAGACCTTTAACGACCTCACACTCCGCATGTAATGCGGCGCGCGCGAACGCGCAACTCACCACATGTTGAGCACCGTGCGCGCCTCGTCCGACATGCGGCTCGGATCCCACGGCGGATCCCAGACGATGTTGACCTTGGCCTCGCGCACGCCGGCGACGGCGGCGACCGCGCCCTCGACCTGCGCCGGCAGCTCGGCGGCCGACGGGCAGTTCGGCGTGGTCAAGGTCATGTCGACGGTGACGACGCGGTCGTCGTCGACGTCGACCCGGTAGATCAGGCCAAGCTCATAGATGTCAGCCGGGATTTCCGGGTCGTAGACGGTCTTCAGCGCGCCGACGATGTCGTCGGTCAGCCGCGCCATTTCTTCCGCCGGAATGGCCGACGGCTTCTCCGCGGCGTCTGGCGCCGCAGGGACGCTCGCAGCGCCGGCCGTCGCGGTATCGTCGGTTTTCACGTCGTCGGTCATGCGAAGATTTCCTGCGCCTTGACCAGCGCCCGCGCCAAGATGTCGACCTCGTCGCGGGTGTTGTACATGGCGAACGAGGCGCGGCAGGTCGCGGTCTGGCCGAACCGAGCCAACAGCGGCATCACGCAGTGCGTGCCGGCGCGCACCGCGACGCCGGCGCGGTCGATGATGGTGGCGACGTCGTGCGGGTGCGCGCCCTTCATGGCGAACGACACGATCGGGCCCTTGTCCCAGGTCGCGCCGAAAATCTGCAGCGAATTGATCTCGCGCAGCCGCTCGTGGGCGTAGCGCATCAGGCCGGCCTCGTGCTCGCGGATGCGCGCCTTGCCGACGGAAGCGACGTAGTCTATTGCCGCGCCGAGCCCGATCGCCTGCACGATCGACGGCGTGCCGGCCTCGAACTTGTGCGGCGGCTCGCCATAGGTGACGCGATCCTCGAACACTTCGCGGATCATCTCACCGCCACCGTTGAACGGCGGCATGGCTTCGAGGTGCTGGTACTTGCCGTAGAGAACGCCGACGCCGGTCGGGCCGTAGAGCTTGTGGCCGGTGAAGGCATAGAAGTCGCAGTCGATGTCCTGGACGTCGACGTCGAGATGCACCGCCGCCTGGGCGCCGTCGAACAGCACCGGAATGCCGTGGGCGTGGGCGATGCGCGCCACTTCCTTCGCCGGCACGAGCGTGCCGAGCATGTTCGACATGTGGGTGATGGCGACGAGCTTGGTGCGCGGCGTCAAAAGCTTCTCGAATTCGTCGATCAGGAAATGGCCCTCGTCGTCGACCGGTGCCCACTTGATTACCGCGCCCTGGCGCTCGCGCAGGAAATGCCACGGCACGATGTTGGAGTGATGCTCCATGATCGAGAGCACGATCTCGTCGCCCGGCTTGATGCACTC